>WNFQ01002500.1_pt1 | contig 16440 bp, 19 predicted proteins | sample 5400171 | NCBI WGS metagenome assembly WNFQ01 (sample SAMN13153356, study PRJNA577476) | soil metagenome | isolation source: 20 cm soil under Madrone tree | place: USA:California | collected 2016-06-14 | reverse complement strand
AGAGCATCCTCGGTGACCTTCCAGCTGAGATTCGCGCGGCTCCTGAAGCCGGAGAAGGTCCGGTCAAGGCCTTCTGCATACCGGGCCCCACCCCGTGTGCGGTAACGCCGGGCAGGTACTTCGCGAAGTCATCAAAGGTCGTAGCGTTGAGCTTGGCGAGCGTCGCCCCGGTCAGCACTTGAATGGTCATCGGTACGTTCTGGCGGTTCTCCTCGCGGCGGTTGGCGGTAACAATCACCTCTTGCAATTCGTCTCCGGAGGGGATCCTCGTCGTAGTCTCCCGTGGCGGCCCAACCACGGCGGCAAGGATGCGGATGCTGCGCGGTGTGAGGTACTCGAACTTGAGTTCGGTACCCTTGAGCATTCGAGCGAGGGCTTCATCGGCGCTCAGTCCCGCAGAAACCGCGTGGCATCTCTGGTCACGCACGACACCGGAGACGTACACGAGCTGCAGGCCGGTCTGGCGGGCGAACGCTTCGAGCGCCTGTGCGAGAGGCTGCGCGGGGATGTCGGCGGTGAGCGGCGCGGGTTCAACGGCCCGGGCTAGCGTCGCCGGAGCATCCAAGAGTGCCGCAGGTGTGCAGATCGAGAGCGCACGGAGCACCCCAGACACCACCGTCGCGATGCGCGCTGATTGGTGACGCGATCGAGCTTCCATGTGCTTCCCATCCAGGCATCTTGGGTGCCCTGATCCGGAGCATAGCGCAGGGCGCTAGAGATGGGTGCAGGCGCCGCTACGCCTGGTCTCACCACACGCGAATCCGCGTCTCCGTCACCTCGACCCGCACACCCTTGAGGCTGCGCAGAAAGGCAATGAATGCCTCGGTGTCGTCGGTGGCAAAGACCCCGCTGATTTGTAGACTCCGTAGCGCAGGTGTCGCGATCTCAATCGGTTTGGCAGTGTAGCGATTGTATTCGGCCGCGACTCGCTCCAGCGGTTCGTGGTCAAACACTATTTCCCGACGCAACCAGGCCGTGGTGCGCTCCGCGTCGACTGCAACGGGGGTGGCCGGCCATTCTCCCTCCGCCACTCTTATCTGCTGGTCGGCGCTGAGTTGAACAAATCGCGGAGGGTGGTTTTGGCCCGAATTCGCGCCGAGTCTTCCCAAAATCGGGGAAGGCCCTACGGCGACCCGCCCCTCAACCACCGTGACCACGGTCGAGTCATGCTGCAGTCGCACATCGAATTTCGTGCCGAGGTCGACGACTTCAGCCAATCCGGCGATCACCCGAAATGGGCGATCGGGCTCATGGGCGACTCCGAAGTCTGCCTGGCCGGAGGTGAGCATGACGAGCCGTTCGTTCTTGCCGTAACGGATAGTGACCGCACTGTCCGTATTGAGGTGCAGTATCGAATTATCCGCCAACCGACGACTCAGCTGTTCTCCATGACGGGTCTCAAAATGCAGTGCCGTAGTGCCGCTGGGAACCGACGGATGCCCTGTGGAGCGGCCTCTGGGTCCGCCCCGGACAGCGTCGATCACGCGCAGCCAGAGGGGTTGGACCGGAGTGTCCTCCTCGGCCCGTGCACGTGCCAGAACCGCCTCGAGGGTGAACTCAGGATCGATGCGGGCCTCCTTGAGATCGCGCGCGATCTCCGACACGCCGAGGAACTCCTCGACGTGGACCGGTGAGGTCTTGAGCCACGCCGTAAGGGCGGCGGCTTCTTGCGTATCCAGCGGTCCCTCATCGCTCGCGACCAGCCACTCGCCGGCCTGTTCGGCGATCGCGGCACGGACCTGTTCTTCGTTGGAGATCATAGATTCAACCTAGCCGCGCCATGCGGCGTCGACAATGGCCCAGCGCCTGCGCCACGTACTTCTTTGCCGTCTGTGGGGAGACTCCAAGGTGCATCGCGATCTCCCGGAACGAGAGTCCCTGCGTGAACCGCAGCTCCACTGCGGCGCGGCATTTTGGGCGGAGTTGTTGCAGCACGACCCCGAGCCGGGCGACCCGCTGTCTCGCATCGAGGTCCGCGTGCTCCTTCACGAGATTATTGGCCACGGTATAGAGGTAATGGACAGGATTGCGGATTGCCTCCTGGTCGCCTATCCGAAGCATCCGTACGTACACCTCCTGTGCCAGATCCGCTGCATCGGCCTTGCTTCGGATGCGCCGCTGGAAGAACGTCTGCAGCGCGCCGCGGTGCTCGGCAAACAGCCGCTCGACCAAGGATGGTTTTGGCTCAGCCGCGGCCATGGTGACACATGGAATTCCCTCTCATCTTGTATATGAGTCCCCCAGGTCCGAAATGGCAACCTAAACTTTCGCAGCACCTTCGCCGGACTCCACGCCGACCGATCATGACACCCGTCATTCAAAATTTAGGGGTGTCCAATTCGTGCCCTGAGGACTCGTTATCAAGTGACACAACAATTCAATGTCAATTTAATAGTGGAGACACAACATGAAACGTCGTGATTTTGTCAAAACGGTTGGAATTGGATCAGCATCGTTAGTGACCCTCTCAACGCTGCCTGGCGCATTGGTCAACCCCGCGCTGGCGAGCCCATCACTCGACGGGCAACCCGCCGCCAAGTTCACAATCCTGCTGGCGGGCCTCTATAAACCCGTGGTGAAATGCCCCGACCTTGGACTGACCACAGTGAACGTTTGTGATGGCACGTACCGCACCATCAGGACCTACCCCGTCAGCGGGCTGCCACTCGATGACGAAGACCATGAGGGCAGTGGCCCGAGCGATCCCCACCAGCGGTCGCCGATTGGCAGATTTTACTTCGGTAGCAAGTATTGTGCCTACGATCTTCCGGGCGGCACGATCGCGATGCAATTCACGGGCAACACTTTGGTGCCTGTCCCCGACGGGCGGGGGGGGACGTTTGGGGTAGGAACCATCGATTGCAGCATCGTGGAAGCGACAGGGGTTTATCAGTCGTTTGTCGGAGGTCATAACACGATTGGGTTACCGCGCCAGGACTGGGAGAGGATCTCTGGACACTCCGCACGAGTCGGTGCGGCTCAGGACCTCTTGGCGCTGAATATGGATTTGCCGTCGGTGATGCAGGCCGGTAGATGGCGAGATACTCGCATGCCCATGCGTTACGGCGAGAAGGTGTTGGCTGCGCGCGGCGCCATGGCGCGCGCCGCTAAGAGTCAGGGGCGAGCCTGAATTTACGTGAGCCTTGATGTTTGCCGCATTGCCGCGGAGAAAGCGCTAGTTTCGACAAGAAAAGTATGCGACGCCCGCGTAGACTCGACTCAGAGAGGCACTTTCACATGTTTCGCCGTTCTTCTCCGTCATTTCCGAATCGAGCGATTATCCGCTCGGGTGGTAGTCCATAGTGATCTAACACCGAAAAGTCGCTTGCTGCGGAGTCTTGCGACTCCGGGCATACAAGGCCTCTGGAGCCAACCATGAAGCATCCCAAGGTCGCTGCCTCGGTCGTCAATCTGATAATCGTGATTTTCTGCAGCATCTCTTGCAGCAGCGTCCCCCGATCCCCGACGGGGTCGAGGAACGTCCCTGCTGTGGCCGGTGAACACGGAATTCTGGCCTCATGTCTTCCCGACGCGGTGGCTATCCGCAAAGCTGCGATGATGGGTGCGGCTGGTCCCCAGCAGCGTCTCAAACTTGAAATCCAACTGCCGCTGCGCAATCAGGCCGAATTGACTCGGTTATTGCACGACCTTTATGACCCGAGCAGTCCCAATTTTCACAAATACATAAGCGTCTCCGCGTTCACCGAGCGCTTTGGCGCGACGGCCGCGGACTACAAAAAGGTTGTCGCATGGGCGAAGGCGAAAGGCCTCAAGGTGACTGCCACCACGCCAAATCGGCGGTTGGTCGCCGTTGAGGGCTCGGTGGATACAGTCAACCGGGCTTTCCAGATAAGAGTGAACAATTACCGGGATCCGATCGAGGGGCGAACCTTTTATTCACCGGATCGCGAGCCCGCCGCCGTCGGACTGAATGTGCCGCTGCTGCAGATCACCGGCATGAACAACTATGTTCTGCCGCATCCGATGCTGCGGCACAAGGAGGCAGCGGCGAACTCCATCGGCTCCGGACCGTCCGGCGAGTATTTGCCGAGGGACATGCGTGCGGCCTACTACGGCAATGGTCCGCTCACCGGCGCGGGCCAATCGATCGGCATCTTATCGTTCGACGGATATCTGGCAAGCGACGTGCAGCTTTACTACTCGAAGACTGGCATGACTTCAACCGTACCGATCAAGAATGTATTGGTCGGCGGATTCAGCGGCGCCTGCACCGCGGTGGGTTCGACCACAAATTCCACATGTGATGACGGCGAGCAGGTGCTCGACATCGTAAATGCGATTGGCATGGCTCCGGGGATCAAGCAGATTCTTTTCTATGAAGGCTCGAGCGACACCGAGATCCTCAATCAAATGGCGTCCGACAATGTCGCCAAGGTGCTCAGTTCCTCCTGGGGCTGGAATCCTTCGGATGCAGCGAGTGACGACCCGATATTCCAGGAGTTCGCAGCACAAGGCCAGTCTTTCCTCAGTGCAAGCGGCGACAGCGGCGAGTTCAATAGCTCGACCTATTTCTTTCCCGGAGTAGATCCGTACATCACCGAGGTCGGTGGCACCGAGTTGACGACGACGGGACCTGGCGGGGCGTGGTCAGCAGAAACCGCTTGGTCGCAAAGCGGCGGTGGCAATGTCAGCGACACGCCGATCCCCAACTGGCAACAACTCGCGGGCGTGATCAACTCGTCGAATCTCGGCTCGACAGCCCTGCGCAACTCCCCCGATGTGGCGGCGGAAGCGAATTTCGACAACCCCACCGTGATCAATGGCCGTTTCGTGACCGGCTACGGCGGCACGAGCTTTGCCGCGCCACGCTGGGCAGGTTTTTTGGCCCTGGTCAATCAGCAGTCCGTGGCGAACGGAAGGGGCACTGTGGGGTTCATCAATCCCGCGGTCTACGATCTCGGCATCAGCTCGAGCTACCCCAGCACATTTCATGACATAACCAGTGGCAGCAACCCACCCGCGGCGGGCGACGGCAGCGGCTTCAACGCCGTCCCCGGCTACGATCTGGTGACCGGTTGGGGTAGTCCTGCCGGAGTGGGTTTGATCAATCAGCTTGCAGGTACCAGTGCGAACCAGCGAGTGCGGGCCACCCACTGACAGGAGGCACCATGCACCGCAAACATGGACTGCTCGCCATATTCGTCGCAGCGACCCTGTTCTGTGCCGCAGCCACGCACGCGGCGCTGCCGTCGGCATCAGTCGATGTGGCGGCTGCGGACAACGCGTTCGGCTTCCGCTTACTCAACGCAGTCCAAAAGACCATCCCACGCGGCAACGTCGTTCTCTCGCCGGTCAGTGCAGCCCTGGATCTATCGATCGCGCTCAACGGCGCAGACGGTCAAACAAGACAGGAGATGCTGGCCGCGCTGTCGCTCGGTGGATCGGAACTCGGTGCAATCAACGCGGCCAACGCGCAGCTGATCAAAGTCATCCGCACGCCGGCCAAGAGCATCACGTTGTCAGTGGCGAATTCGTTGTGGGTCGACAGTCGTCGCGCGACGCTTCGGCCCGATTACGTGAAGCAGACGCAGGCGTCCTATGACGCCGAATTGATCGATCTTGATTTTTCTAACCCGAGTGCCGCGACTCGGATCAACAGCTGGGCGTCCAAAGAAACGCAGGGGAGGATTTCCAAGGTAATTGACCGGATCGACCCAGCTGATCTCGCGCTGCTCCTCAACGCGGTGTATTTCAAGGGTCAATGGGCGCACAAGTTTGACAAGGCGCAGACGCAGCAACGCGACTTTACGCTCGCCGACGGCTCCGTCAAACAAGTGCCGCGCATGGCGCAATCGGGACGTTTCGACTACTTCGAAACGCCGCAGATGCAGGCGATCCGCCTGTCGTTCGGCGAGGGGGATCTTGTCATGGAGGTACTCTTGCCGGCGAAATCGTCAACCGTAGCCGCGTTGGAAGCGGAGCTGACACCCGAGCATTGGACGGGCTGGCAAGCGCAATATGCGCCTCGCTCCGGGAACATTGAACTGCCGCGCTTCGAGCTCAAATCCAATTATCGCTTGAATGAACCGCTGCAAACCCTCGGTATGACGCGCGCTTTCCACCCGGATGCTGCGCAGTTAACCGGCATGTTCTCATCGGCGCCGGGTCAACCCCGCGCAGGGCGCTTCTTCATTTCGTCGGTGCTTCAATCGACCTACTGGAAGGTGGACGAGGAGGGCTCAGAAGCCGCGGCCGTCACGACGACCGAAATAAGGGCCACCGCAGTCGCACGCCCGGAGCAACCGTTTCGGATGATCGTCGACCGGCCGTTTTTCTGTGCGATCGAAGACCGGCGCAGCGGCGCGCTGTTGTTCGTTGGGGCCATCTACGATCCAGCGACCTGACGGCGGGTGAGCGCCCCCCGCAGTCGGAATGCTCGCTTTTTGAATGTCGTCGGTCGGTTTAGAGAGCCGGTGGGCGGCATGGTCTCATGAGACCATGTGGGGTTGTTTCGACCAAAATCATGCAACTTATTGATTTAGCCAACGTATGTTTTGATCCGAAAATCTTGACGTCATCCCTTCTATGGTTTTTTTTCGGCCCTCCGGTCACAGGAGGGCACCCGCGCCCGTCCATGGTGAGGAAGTGGCATTCGAGGGTTTCAAATCATGCAGGATCGTTCGAGCGAATTCGAGCGCCATCGCCCGCGGCTGTTCGGCATCGCCTACCGCATGCTCAGCTCGCGTGCTGATGCCGAGGATGTGCTGCAGGATGCTTACCTGCGGCGGCATCGAGGGGCATCGGATGAGCTGAGATCACCCGAGGCGTGGCTCGTGACCACCGTGACGCGGCTGTGCATCGATAGGCTGCGCGCCGTGCGCGCCGAGCGCGAACAATATGTAGGGCCCTGGCTTCCTGTACCCCTGATCGGCGAAGCCGCACCGGCTGCGGACGCACCGGCCGAGCTGTCTTCCAGCCTCTCAATCGCATTCCTCGTAGTGCTCGAGCGGCTCTCGCCGGATGAGCGCGCTGCATTCCTGCTGCGCGAAGTGTTCGACACCGAGTACGCCGAAATCGCCCAGATACTCGGCAAAAGCGAGGCCGCTTGCCGCCAGATGCTGAGCCGCGCCCGCAAGCGGGTACGCGAGCAGCGGCCTCGTGCGCAGGTGAGCGAGGCAGCACACCGCTCCGTCCTCGAGCGCTTCGCGTACGCGATTCAGATGCAGGACAAGGCCGCGCTCCTGGAACTGGTCTCCGAGGGAGCAAACTGGACCTCCGATGGCGGCGGCGAGACTCGAGCCGCGCTCAAGGTGATTCGCGGCCGCGAACGCGTGGTGCGCTTCGCGCTGGGCGTGTTGGGGCGTCATATGGACCGGCTCGCGTTCGAAATGACCTTCGTGAACGGCGAGCCGGCGCTCGCGATGCGAGCCGAAGGTAGGCTCTTTTCGATCATCACCGTGTTGACGGACGGAACGCGAATCTTAGATGTCTACACCATTTTGAACCCGAGCAAGCTCGAGGCGCCGGCAGCAACCGCGCACGGTTGATCATCCTGTCACACGCACGCGTTTCGCCTCGTCTATGTAGCAGCCATTCAACCACACAAAGGAGAAGTCGACATGAAGGCCCGCATCGAATTTCAGCACGCCAATCCCAAGATCATGCAGCTCTTGCTGGCGATCGAAGGCTACCTTCGCGGCTCCAGTCTGGGATCCGGCCTGCAGCACCTGGTCAAGACTCGCGCATCCCAGATCAACGGCTGTGCTCACTGTCTCGACATGCACACCTAGGATGCCCGCGCCGAGGGCGAATCCGAGCAGCGCCTCTACGCGCTCGATGCCTGGCGCGAGACGCCGTTCTTCGACGAGCGCGAGCGCGCGGCGCTCGCGTGGACCGAAGCGGTGACGCACGTTGCCGAGAGTCACGTTCCGGATGATGTTTACGAGCTCGTGCGACCGCACTTCACCCAGCAGGAGCTGATCGATCTCACGCTTGCCATAACCAGCATCAACGCGTGGAACCGCCTGAACATCGCCTTCCGCACGGTGGCCGGAAGCTATCGTCCGGGCATGTACAAATCCTTCATTGCGGGAGCCAAGGTGTCGTCGGCCGGAATGCAAGCTCGTCAGCCGGTGCGAGGTAGTTGACATCGGGGGCGTGGGCCAGCGGCGGGTAGTGCAGGGGGAGAGGCGAACTGGACGCGGCCCGGGCGGCCGACAGACGAGCTTCGGGGTAAGTTTGTGCCGACGGAACAATTTCGACGAAACTGTCGGAAAAGAGGGTGCTCGCTCGTCTTGTTAGTATATCGCCCTGAAACTACCTAGAAGGATTGGCACATGCGAAAGCTCGGATTATATTTAACGTTGGCTATTTCAATGGGCGCTGGAACCAGCGCATTTTCGCAATCCGCCCCACCAACTGTCGATCCCGCTTGGAAGGCGCCCGAAGTTATCCAATTTATCGGGCTCAAAAAAGGAGACAAAGTAGCCGATATCGTCGCGGGGCGCCTTACCGCATCACTTGCCCAGGCCGTCGGGCCGTCCGGAAAAGTTTACGCGGTTGAAACGGCCGAACTCGTGAAGGCCCATCCCGAAGCACTAGTGCACATGAAAGAGCTGGCGAGTCAGTCGCCCAATGTCATCGTCAGTGAGGAGCCGGTCGCGTCGGCATTGCCGTCGGGACTCGATGCCGTGTTCATTCGACAGAATTACCACGATCTCTACGACAAGTTTATGGGACCAGCGGATGTACCCGGGTTCAACAAGGCAGTTTTTGCCGCCCTGAAGCCAGGCGGTGTCTATGTCGTGTTGGATCACGCAGCGATAGCGGGCTCAGGGATCGGCGCAACCGATACACTGCACCGGATCGATCCCGCAAGAGTGAAGACCGATGTGCTGGCAGCGGGCTTTAAGCTGGATGCCGAGAGCTCAATTCTTGCAAACAAGGACGATGATCACACCAAAAATGTGTTCGACCCGTCTGTCCGCGGTCACACCGACCAGTTCCTATTTCGCTTTAAGAAGCCGAATTGATGGCAAGTTAGAACATCCGCGCGAACCGACCGAACGATCGGCGAGCTCGTCGATCGACTTGCGGTAGACGGCGAGCAGATCGAGATCGCTGCGCTGAATGTTGCGGGAGAAGAATGCCCGTGCAGGACGCAATGCTCGTCGCTGGCGTAGAGTGCGTGGACGTCGGCTGAACCACCGAAGGCGAGCCATGAAGGGTCAAATTCTTACCTATAGCATCGCGCTCGCTATGTGGGTCGGGACCGCGTTGCCGCAAAAGCAATCGGCCCCGACACGGCTCGGTCGTTTAGGTTTCTCGACGGACGTGTTACTGTCTTGCAATCCGCAACTCTTGCAATCCGCAACGGACACCGGTGGCACGTTGGCGCTCCTTGACTTACTCATCCCGGCAAATAGCGGTCCCCCGCCACACATTCACACGCGGGAGGACGAGCTCTACGTAATCAAACGCGGGACGTTTCAGTTCTTTATGGACGGCATCTGTCGACAGGCCGGGCCAGGCGCCGCGTTCTATATGCCCAAGGGTCACATGCACATGTTCAAAAACGTTGCGAAGGAGACCGGTGAGCAGCTGCTATTCATTTATCCCGCAGGCCTCGAACAGTTCTTTCGCGAGGTACACGACCTCGATTTCAAGATGCCGCAGGATTTTAACAAGATGAACGAGCTGTCCAATCGCAAGTACGGCATCAATCACGAGCCCGGGCATGACTTTCACGCGGGTCCCTGCGAAATCATCAATGCAGTGAAATAGAGAGCTGCTCGTCGCCCCAAGTAGCCATTAAGCCGTGCGGGTCCCGCGCGAGCTCACTCCGGAGGGCCGGTATCTCATCGACCACCACAACCCGTTGAGTGGTTTTCGCCGTGCTCTGCATGTCGCCTATCCATCTGTAGTGGACGTTGCGCGGGCGCGGGCCGGTAACTACGATCCGGGCGGCGAGATCATGGTGCACGGTCTGATGAACGGTCTCGGGTGGGTCGGTCGTGCCCATCGATTCCTGGATTGGACGGTAGGGTGTATTGCGGTTCGAATCATTGCTGATGCGAACGCTGTCCAACCAAATGCTGGCCTTTCGCGAGGTGGTGCGGACGACGCAGATTTACCATATGACGTTTCGGTTTGAGCAGCGTTCCATCGCCTGATTCAGCAGCGAGCTATAACCTCAAGCGACCAGATCAACAGTTGCCGCTATCTGTGGGTCGTTGGCTAGATTCGCGGATCTAAAGTGAAAGGACAGTGGTTATGGGGCTGCTTAGTCGATTGTTTGGGACAGATCGGGACTCGATCACCCTTCCGAATTTCGTCCCGGGGAGCAAGGCTGTGGAAGTATCGACAACCATGCTTCGCAAAGTCATCGATTGCGCATCTGCCGGACCCGATGGGCCGAACCGAGGGCGCTTGGCCACACTCTTTGCACGTGGCTATCTGTTTGGATTTTCTGAGTCCTGTATTCAACGATTTGGCGTGTTTGGCGAAATAGAATCCCTGGCGCTCATCACCGTCGTTCATACCACGATGTTTGGCGGCCCGGCTGGCTGGTTGCTTGTTCAAGATGCACTTCGTGAGCCAGTCCAGGCAGAGTTCGATCGTGGACAAACTGCTGGTGCTGACGATTTCCTTCGCTGGCTGAGTGATCGCTCGAACACGCCTCGGGCATTAACCAACCACTTGCTGGAAAATCACGAAGCGCCATGTTCCATTGCTGCATCCGCAGCTCTGGACACGACGCTGCCGGGCGGTCCCAGCCGGCAGCCGACATGCCACTAATGCGGCGGCGCTGTCGCGCCCCGCGTCGCGCTTACCTGCGGTAAGTGCATTTACCATATTAGCTTTTGGATTGCGTACCGCTTCGTCGCCTGAGTCCCCCGCGAGCTATACCCTGAAGCGACCCGATCAAAACCGTCGCCGCTACTTGTACACGAGCCTGGATCCGCGGATCTAAAGTGAAGGAACTATGCTTATGGGGCTGTTTCAACGCTTGTTTGGTGCAGCTAGAGATGCAATTGCGCTCCAGCATTTTGACGCGGGGAACAGAGCGGTGGAGATATCGACAACCATCCTTCGCGAATGCATCGATCTTGGGTCCGCAGGGGCTGATGGGCCAAACCGGGGGCGTTTGGCCAAACCGTTTGCACGCGGGTACATATTGGGGTTCTCTGACGCCTGTGTTCAACGATTTGGAGTGCTTGACGAACTGGAATCCCTGGCGCTCATCACAGTAGTCCACGTCAGGATTTTTGGTCACAACATCGGCTCGCTGCTTGTTCATGATGCACTTCAGGACCAACGCAATGCCGAGTTCGGTCGCGGATTGACCGCGGGCGCCGAAGATCTCCTTCGCTGGCTGGATGATCGCTCGAATATACCGCTGACACTAATCGACTACTTGCTCGAGGATGAAGGACCTTCAAGTCCGGCAGCGCCAACAGGCGAATCGCCAGCGGAGTCCGGGACTGAACCCACCAATGTTCTGACGAGGAAAGCGCCGTCAAGGTGGAATAACGCCCTCGTCAGAAGGAGAGCGATAGCCGAAGCCACGCTGGACAAGAGTGCAAAGATTATTCAGCTGCGTACCAGGCTTCATATGAAAACAGTCAAGCCGATCAAACGTGATGAGCACTAGCAAGCAAGCGGGCGCCGCGCCCCTCCCGACTGTGAGTTTCGTCTCCGAGATATTCGCGGGCGATCGCCACACCGAAGTAATGTCGCGACCGCCGCTCTGAGACAGTTTCAAGGTATTCGAATTGGCGACGGCGTGGCGGATCTGTGCAAGGCCGAGAGCGGCTCTTTTGGCCTCAGCCAATTTCTCATCGTCGGCGGCCTGGGCGGCCACTTGCGCAGCGGTCGTGGCCAACGGCTGCGGTGGCGATGATACTTGCCCGGGCGGTACGGGAGTTGTCAACCGCCCGCCGTTAAGCTAAAGAAAGAGATTGGGAGGCGGGCGAGACAGCTGGGTCTGGTCGTGCAGCGCGTATCATTGAAGGCTCCGCACAGTCACCTGTCGCTGGCCCTATTCGTGGCGCAATGTTTCACTCGCTCTACTGCTGAAGCCATGGTTGTCCGTAAACTCCGCTCAGGCCGAACGGATGTCCGATCGAGGCGACGACTGATCATACGCTACGATCAACTCATCGCCGCAGGCGCCGGTCAATCCGGGATGGGGAACATGTACAAGGGGGCGGGCACGGGCTAGGGCCGGTTGATGGCCGCTACGCCGGGGCTGTCCGACGGCTTATGTCGTATGGGCCCAGAGGATTGCCCGCCGCGCCACGCTTGGGACTAGAATGAGCCAACTGTGCCTGGGAGGGGTAACTGATGAGATCTCTAGGCGACCCTTCACTCGGCTAGCGGTTCTCTTCCGGAGGCAGGGATGCGTATTCCGAGTCTTTTGATACTTGTGCTCGGCGGTCTCGCAGGGTTGGCGGCGCATCCTGCGGCATTCGATACGCCCGAAGACGCGGTGCGAACCCTTGAGGCAGCGTATTCGGACAAGAATCTTGACGCTGCAGTCGCCGCGAAGGACTTCGAGGAAGAAGCCCGCCTCATGTTGTTGAAAATCAATCCGTCATTTTCGACTGATTCGGGGGAAGCGGCATGAGTCAGATCGACTCGACAGAATAAGGACGGTGTAGGGTTTATGGAAGCCTTTGGCATTTTGCTTGCGTTGTTGATCGGACTGGTCGGCGCTCCTGTGTTTTGTTTCGCTTTGGCAAAGTTCATTCGACCGTTTCCGGCTTTGGCTTCCTTTGGCTTTTGGATGGCGGCGCCAATAGTGGTGTTGTTCGCCGTGGACATCTTGTTGGTTATCACGTTCGGCGTTCTTGGAACTCGTGCCCTCGTTGGGCCAGGTTTCTTCTTGACTCATGTCGTATTGTCAATGGCAATTGGGCCCGCGCTAGCCTGTGTCGCACTGTTGGGGCATCGCGGTATTCCACGGTGGTGGCCGCTCGTGGCGGTCGTGTGCTGGTTTGCTGGTGCTGCCGGCATTTTTTATCGGTACAACGTCGCGGACACTCTCTACGGGATCGATGGATTTGGTGGGCCGTACCAGTGGCCGTGGTAGGACTTGCGTTGGAGTCGCCCGACGTCGGGAAGCCGGCTGGGAGGTGCGCCAAATGCCTCGAAGAGAATCCGGGTAATTTCGATATTTGCCGGAAATGTCAGGTATCACGACCGGAGGCGGATTGAAGGCGAGAAGGATCTTACCCATCAGAATCCTCCTGGTCGGAAGTACGGCGGCGGTTCTTTTGATCACAGCGGTCGATTGGCTGCTGGGCTCGAAGTTGGTCGAACCACAGAATCACCAGGTTCCGCTCCCGGCAGGATTTTACGCGCAGATCGTTTCGATTCCGGGGTCGGGTCACTCGATTGCGGGGTGGTGGGTGGACCGAGGTAGCAAGTCGCCGGTGGTGCTGCTGTTGCATGGGATTCGGGCGGATCGATTGGCGATGGTGTCGCGAGCGCAACTGCTCATGCGGCATGGATTCTCGGTCCTACTGATCGATCTGCAGGCCCAGGGGGAGACACCGGGAGAAGGCATTACGCTGGGGTTTCGCGAGTCTGCGGACGTCGTGGCGGCTCGGGATTGGATTCGGAGTCGGGTGCCGGGACGGCGAATCGGGGTGATTGGAGAGTCCCTCGGTGGGGCATCGGTGTTGTTGGCGCCTCAGCCTTCGGGGTTTGATGCGGTGGTCTTGGAGGCGGTCTATCCGAGGATAGGGCGAGCCGTGGAGAATCGAATTCGCATTTTTTTGGGACCGCTGGCCCCGGTTTTGACGCCCTTGCTGTGGGTGCAGTTGCAGCCGCGATTGCATATCTCGGAGTCGGACTTGGAGCCAATCCGGTCGATTGGGAGGCTGGGAGCGCCCGTGATGGTGGCGGCAGGGTCGCGCGACGAGCATACGACGTTGGCGGAATCGCAGGAGCTGTTTGGGGCGGCGGCAGAGCCTAAGCAGATATGGATCGTCGAGGGGGCTAAGCACCAGGATTTCTTTCGGTATGATCCCAAGGGGTATGAGGAGCATGTGGTGGGATTCCTGAAAGAGAAGCTTGGGAGCTGAAGCCGATGGCGAATTCCATTGCTGTGTCTTTCCGCTTCTACTGGCGTTCGTGCTCATCGGCTTCTTCATCTGGCTGGCAGAGAATATCAGCACGTTTTTCGGTGTCTGGAGGTATCCGAATCAGGTGGGGGCCTGGGCGGTGGTACATCTGGGGAAATGGAGCTCGTGGTCCCTGTTGGTTATCATGACATTTACTATTGTCGCGAATTTAAAGCACATCAAGAGTCGGATTCATATTCCGCCACCGTAGTGGATTGGTGTGACATGACGTTGTTCGGGCGGTCGGAGCCGCGGTTCTGGCAGGGAGGTTCAAATGCCACTCACAAAGATCATATCCGGAGGGCAGACAGGGGTGGATCGCGGCGCGTTGGATGCTGCGCTGGTCGCGGGTTTTCCTTGCGGTGGCTGGTGTCCGGCGGATCGCGAGGCCGAGGATGGATCCATTCCGGAGCGGTATCCGCTCACACCTTTGCCCGCTGAGTTTGCCGCAGGGACGCGGCAGCGGACGCCAGCCCGGCAAGTCGGAGAACAATACAGGGCTCGTACTCTCAAGAATGTTCAAGATAGCGACGGTACGGCAATTCTGTTCAACGAATCGCTGACGGGTGGGATGCTCCTTACCCGAAATGTGTGTGTGCGGGCGAAAAAGCCATTTATGGTGCTTGATGCGAAACAGATGACGAAGCTCCGTGTTGCTGATGCCATTAGTCGGTTTGTGGAGGAGTATGAAATCCAGGTGCTGAATGTCGCAGGTCCGCGGTTGAGCGGGTGGCCACAGGGATATCGGTTTGCGTTAGCTGTTGTCAGCGAAGTGCTTGCCCGCGAGGGTCGTTAGGGCACTCCTAGGCGTCACGTTGCCCGCGCACCGCGGCTGGAGCCGCGCCGCGCGCACCGAGCAACTAACCGATCCCGGCATTTCTCAACGGAGAAAGTTCATCAATTTCCCGTGTCGAGACAAGGCATCGTCCGGATGCATCGGCGCCGCGAGTTCATGGGACACCTGCCTCAGAGCGGAGCATGCGCCCTCGGTGAAAATTACGGTACCGTCCGTTGCGATGTCCTGGATTCCGTCGAACTTGGCTGCCTCGGATTGACAATGTTCGCCCACGACAACGGTTAGATCATCGGGTAGATGGAGCCGCATGATTCCCTCTTCGATCTGAACCGGCCACCCGCCGGGCAGACCGAAGGCCCCCGGTACGGACGTCTTCCATGGAGGCGCCCCCGGCAGCAGGGCGTGAATTAACGCAACGGCGTGGGATGCCGTCACAAGATTGAGAGAACCGCCGTCAGTCACCGGTGGTGCGCCGTAAAGCAAATCAGCGGTCGCGGACGACAGCACTCCATCGATGTATATCTTTGGCGCGGCGTCCGCCGGCGTATACGCCCGCGGGCGTGAATTCGCCACGGGCAAAACGTCGGAATGGTGAGCGAGTACCTGGAGCGAGAATTCGCGCATGCCCAGAGCGCGCAGGCGGCTGCTGATGAAGCGGTGGATCATTCCTGCATTCCCGACCCCGGCGGTCGGCGCTAGTTGCATACGCGCGAGTATGGGATGAGTGGCATCCGGGTAGGAGCAATTGACGACCAACCCGCGATACGCGGCCGCCCTCGTCGCCTCCATCACCGTTCGAATGACGGGAAGCTGCGCGCAGAGCTGGGCAGCGAAACCGGCCTGTAGGATCAGACGGGCAATTCGGTCATGGCGCGTCTGGAGGAACCAAGGCGACAGCAGAGACGCGGCCTGTACGTCGACACTTGGCGCCTCCCGATGCAGGATTTCCGAGATATCGTCCATCCGCATGGCATCGAGTCGGACGAATCGAACTCGACAATCGCCGCACGCGCTGGCGACTCGTTCCAAAGAGAATCCGGCGTCAACCCCGCGGCCGGCAATCACTAGTTCGTGAATGGCTGGGGAGGACGCCAAGCCGATAGCAATTTTCGAGCCAAGGTCTCCTAGGCCGACCACCAATACCTTCGTCTCCTGCTTCATGGGCATACCGTCTCCTTGGACTCTCGGAAGAAGTTCACGTGAAATTGCGAATATTTTACTCGGCGGCTGTCACTTTCGAGCTCTGTCATTCGTCTTTAGGTTAGGCAACGACAGCAATGGAGATAATTTATGATGTCCGCCAGCGAGTCCACACCCACCCTCGGTTCGTGGCTGGTATTCAACCCCAACCGGGATGCGCAGCATGGGACGGCGCCGCGGATGTCGAGCGGCCATAGGGCGGCCGTAGTTGAAAGACTACGGGAACTCGCGCCGTATGCGGCACTATTGGCGCTGCCTGGAGGCTCGCTGTTGACGCTCTGGTTGTGGCTGTATCGGCGGCAAAAGAACGGTGTCGTTCCTTTCTAATCCGATTGCCGCGTTCTGTCCTCCAGG
>WNFQ01001527.1_pt1 | contig 16441 bp, 8 predicted proteins | sample 5400171 | NCBI WGS metagenome assembly WNFQ01 (sample SAMN13153356, study PRJNA577476) | soil metagenome | isolation source: 20 cm soil under Madrone tree | place: USA:California | collected 2016-06-14 | reverse complement strand
TGATGGGGCCCTGAGAAGACTCGCTCGGCCGGACCGATCTCCATCAACCGGCCGAGATAGAGCACTGCGATCCGGTCGGATAGATAGCGCACGCTGCCGAGGTCGTGCGAAATGAACAGATAACTGACCTGATGCTTCGCCTGTAGGTCGGCCAGCAGGTTCAGAATCGCCGCTTGCACCGATAGGTCGAGCGCAGAGGTCGGTTCATCGCAAACCACGATGCGTGGATCGCCGGCAAAGGCTCGCGCAATCGCGACGCGCTGCTTCAATCCGCCCGATAGCTGGCGAGGGCGTAGACTCAAATAGTGATCGGGGAGGCGGACCGATCGGATCAATTCCAGCAACTGCGCGGTCCGTTCCGGTTTGGGCACTCGCCCCAGCCTGGCAAGAACGCGTTCGATCAGGCGGCGTATGCTGTGCGATCGGTTCAACGCCGAATCCGGATTCTGAAAGACGATCTGCAATGCTTTCAGCTGGCTTGGCCTGCGCGTCTCGCTCCGGCCGGCGAGCGCCATGCCGCCCAATTCAACGACTCCGCCGGGATCGGGCGCCTCGAGACCCAGCAGAAGGCGCGCGAGCGTGGTCTTGCCGCTCCCCGATTCCCCAACCAGGCCGAGCGTTTCCCCGGGCCACAGCTGCAGCGAGACGGCGTGCAGGGCGCGCACTCGATGGCGTGCGCTACCGAAGGTTTTGCTCACGCCGATGGCCTGCAGGATCGGCGGGCGGCTGCGATCGACGGTGATTGCCGTCGGCGCAGCATCGGGTGTGATGTGGGGTAGCGCCTGCGCCCGCTCGTGAAAATGGCAGCGGCTGAGGCGGTTGCCCAAATCGAAGAACGGCGGCGCGTCGGTCACGCATTTTTCGCCGGCCAATCCGCACCGCGGGGCGAACATGCAGCCGTGAATGCCGTCGTCCGGCGTCGGCGGATTACCCGGAATGCTGTCGAGCCGGCCGTGATCCTTGCGCCGCCCGTGCCGTGGCACGCAGCGCAACAGACCGACCGTGTAGGGGTGCCGCGGATTACTGAAGATTTCGGCCGTTGGACCTTCTTCAATCAAGGCGCCGGCATAGAGCACGCCCACGCGATCGCACATTCTGGCAATAACGGCGAGGTCGTGGCTGATGAACAGAATGGACGTTCCGAGCTCGATGCGCAGCCGGCCGACCAGATCGAGAATCGCGGCCTCCACCGTCGCATCGAGGCCGGTCGTCGGTTCGTCGAGAATGAGCACTTTGGGATTGATCGACAGCGCCATGGCGATCGCTACGCGCTGCTGCATGCCGCCGGATATCTGGTGCGGATATCGATCGTAGACCGAACGACCGTCGGCGATCCGTACGCGTTCCAGCATGGCGGCGGCCCTTTCCTTCGCCTGCGCGGCCGTCAGGCGCTGTAGTCGGAAGATTTCGGCGATCTGCTCGCCCACTCGAATCGATGGATTCAGGGCACGGGCCGGATCCTGATAGACCATTGAAATCGTCGTGGCGCGCAGGCGGCGCATTTCTTCGTCGCGGAGCGCGTAGAGATCACGCTCGCCGATCAGGATCCTGCCGCCCAAGAGGCGGCCGTTACGCGGCAGATAGCGCACCACAGCGAGCGCCACCGTCGATTTACCGCAGCCGGATTCGCCGACCAGCCCATAGGCTTCGCCCGAGCCGATGCGAAAGCTAAGGTCTCGCAGCACGTTGAGATCTCGGCCGCGGACACGGTAGGCGACTTCGAGGTTTTCGACGGCAAGCGCGTCCGCATCGGCGCTCATGCGTCGACGGCGGCCTGGATGCCGTCCGCGGCCAGATTGACGCCGATGACCAGCGAGGCAATCGCGAGTGCGTTGAACAGCACGGGCCACCAGATGCCGCCATTGATCAAGCCGTAACTTTCGGAAACCGCGAGCCCCCAATCCGGCGACGGCGGCTGGATGCCGAATCCGATGAAGCTCAGCGTCGCCACAGTGAAGATGGCGTAGCCCAAACGAACGCCGGCTTCGACCACGATGGGTGGAATGACATTGGGGAGGATTTCGGCGAACAATATGTAGACCGTGTGCTCATTGCGCAGTTTGGCTGCGGCAACATAATCCAGATCGCGTTCGGACAGCACCGCGGCGCGCACGGTGCGCGCAACCAGGGGCGCGAATATGATGCCGATCACGACGACTACGGTCGCAGCCGATGTGCCGATCGCGGTCAGCGCCAACAGCGCGATGATCACCAACGGCAGCGCGAGCAGAGCGTCGATCACCCTTCCAATGAGGTCATCGATGATGCCGCGAAAATAACCGGTCACGAGCCCGATTAGAACTCCGAGGGCGATCCCGAGCGCCGTCGCCAGCGGCGCCACCAACAGAATATCGCGCGCGCCGACGATGACTCGCGAGAACACGTCGCGCCCGAGCTGGTCGGTGCCGAACCAATGGACGCCGGAGGGCGCACCCAGCGTGTTCAGAATATCGTCCGCGAACGGGTCGAATGGGACGATGAGGCGGCCGCACACAGCGCAGCCCGCCCAGAACGCCACGATTAGAACACCCGTCATGAAGGTGCCGGAGCGCGTCAGGACACGCCAACGGACCTTCATTCGGCCGCGCCGAAACGAATGCGCGGATTGAGCAGCGCGTGGGAAACGTCTGCAATGAGCCCCGCCAGCGTATAGATGACTCCGACCGTCAGTACGCCACCTTCGAGCATCGGAAAGTCCTTGTCGCGCGCCGCTGCATAAATCAAGCCCCCGATGCCCGGGTAACGGAACAGCGTCTCGACGACGACCAGGCCACCCATGAGGTAACCCATTTGAGTGGCGGTCACGGTGATCGTCGGCAGCAGCGCGTTCCTGAGGACGTGACGCCAGAGCACTGCGCGCGGCTTCAGCCCTTTGAGGACCGCCGTTCGCGTATAGTCCGCCGCCAGCGCTTCGAGAGTACCGGCGCGCGCCATCCGCGCCAGATATCCGAACAGCACCAATACCAGCGGCAGCGACGGCAGCAGAAGATAGTAAATCTGGGTGGGCAGTGCTGCGCCGGGCGGCCAATTGGCGCTAATCGGCAGAATTTTGAGCCAGATGCCGAAGATCATGATGAGCACGATGCCGGTGACGAATTCCGGCAGGATCGTCGCCGACAGACCGATTATACCGATGATGCGGTCGATGAGACGGCCGGCATGCAACGCGGACCAGACCCCGCCCGCGATACTGAGCGGCACGACGAGCACGAAGGCAAGGGTGCCGAGCTTCACCGAATACCCGAGAGCGGCGAGAACGAAGGGCGCGACCGGCGCGCGATAGGAGTAGGACTGGCCCATGTCGCCCATCGCAAAATGACTGATCCAGTCCCAATACTGAATCAATAGCGGGCGATCGAGCCCCAATTGACGATCGAGATTGGCGACTGCATGGGCGTCGGCGAGCGGTCCCAGTATGGCGCGCGCCACATCGCCCGGAAGCAGCTGGCCGCCGGCAAAGACCATCGCGCTGAGCAGCCACAGGGTGATCAGGGAAAGAGCGGCTCGCTTGGTCAGGATTCTGCCGATCGTCACAGGTCGTTGCCGCAGATCAATAATAGCCGTGGGACGATGCCGTCATGGGTTTCGGCTGCTCGACTCCGTCGACCAGGATGCGATCGACGAATTCATTGTAGAAGCTCACGAGACCCTTGATCCGCCCGGCCTCATGCACCGGGTCGGGGTAGTACCAGACCATGTTCTCGTAGCGTTTTGCCTTGACCGTCAGATGATAGTAGTTGGAGATGCCCTTGTAGGGACAGCGCGAGAGGTAGCGGCTCGGGCTCAGCAGGTCCAGGCGCGTGTCGGATATGGGCAGATAGTAGCGCGTGGGCATTCCCGTTTCGAACAGGAACGTGGCTCTGCGGGAATCCGCGACTATCTCGCCATCGACGACCACCTGGACATGCCGCGACGAGGGCAGGCAATCGACTCGCCGAAACGGGTCCCGCGCATGGACGAAGATCTCCTCGTCCTCCTCGTACCAGTGGTTCATCTTATTCCAATAAAATGCCATGTAGTCGGCGACCGGCGGGCAGCCTTGGACGGGTTCCAGATAACGCCAGCCGGCGTCCTCGACCAGCGTGACGCCCGTATTCATCGAGTAATGCGTGGCCGTGCCCTTGAACGGCGATTCCGTCGTGGTGGCACTCGCCATCAGAAACTCTTCACGCACATTCTTGATCGGAAAATAATAAACCGGGAGATGATCGGACTCCTGCATCAGCAAAGCGTCCACGGTGTCGGCGACGATGATGTCGCCGACCTTGACCCTGAGCCGCTTGGGCGACGGCATCGTGAAGACGACATAGCCGGGCTCGAACGGGTATTGTTCGATGGTGTCAAGGATCGGAAAATGCGGGCCGCGGCCGCGCAGGTAGGGCTTGCGCATCGATATCAACTCCGGGTGACGCGGTCGAGCAGCAGGCCCGCCGCGATGGGTACGAGACCGGTGACGCCTTTGCGCACGGGCACCAATAGATCGGGGAAGTAGCCGATGATCAACGGCGTCTCATCGAGCAGGAGTGTTTGGATATCGCGGGCGGCGCTGCGCTGTGCCGCCAAATCGAGCGCTTTTACATAGCGTGGGACCAAAGCGTCATAGGCTGCGTTCTTGAAATGCGCGGCATTCCAGGGCCCATTACTCAGCAGCGGATTGCCCAACAAGGTATTCGGCACGCCGCGATGCGCGTAATCCGTGATGCCAAGCGCACTGTCGAGCCAATCCGACTGACCGGGAATCGATTTGCCGTAATACAGCGCCTGGGTTTCGACCTTCAGGCCGACCCTGATACCAAGCTCCTTGGCGAAATTCTGCACGAGCTGCGCATATTCGGGAATGTCGGTGTAGCGCTCGGTGGTGAGCGTGATGTCGAAGCCTGCGGTGACGCCCGCGGCTTCCATCAACTGCTTCGCCTTGAGGATGTCCTGGTCGCGTTGCGGGACCGTGGGGTCGGTCGACGGGAATAAAGGCGTGAACGGGCTATCGTTGCCCATCACGCCCATGCCGCGGCACAACCCGTCGACGAGCTTTTTCCGGTCGAGGCTGAGCGCCAGAGCCTGCCGCACGCGCTTATCGGAGAATGGAGCGACGTCGCAACGCATATGCAACTGGCGGTGGTTTGCCGAGCGAACCTGGATGATCTTGATGTCGGGATTGGTCCGAATCGCCGGGCTTGCGAACACCGGGATGGCGTCGAGCATATCGACCTCGCCGGCCTGCAAGGCGAGCAAGCGCGGCTGAATGTCGGAATAGAATTTGAATTCGATTCGATCCGGCAGCGCCTTCGGCCCCCAATAGTCGGGATTGCGAACGAACGTGGCGCCTTGCCGCGGCCGATAGCTATCGAGCCGGAACGGCCCGGTTCCGATGAAGTCACGCTCGTAATTGCCGTGATAATTCGCAGGAAGAATGACCGCATTGTAATTATCGATGGAGACTGTGTAAGGGAAATTCCCGTTCGGCGCGTCGAGGTGAAAGGCGACGGTAAAATCGTCGACCTTTCGCGAGCCGCCTTTCGACAGCACTCCTTTGAACACCGACAACGCGTTCGACGCACCCCCGGGATCGGACAGGCGGTCAAAGGACGCCACCACATCGTCGGCCCGCAATCCCAAGCCGTTGTGAAACTTCACGCCCCGCCGCAGCTTGAACGTCCAGACGCTGCCATCGTTGTTGTGCGACCAGCTTTCCGCCAGAACCGGCTTCAGGGTCAGATCGGGCTGAGTGACGCAGAGGAATTCGGCAACTTGGAATATCAGTTGATAGCTGCCGCTGTCGTTGACCAGGATGGGATCGATCGCGCCGTGCGGCATGGCGACCGCGGCTTTCACGACGCCGACGGAACTGCCTCCGGCCACTGCGCGGCGCGGAGCGAAACCCGCGCCCGAGGCGGCGGCCAGGGCGCCCAGCAGCGGCAGTCCGACACCCAGTCGGCTGGCATGCCGCAGAAAGGTGCGCCGATCGATCCGCTCCGTCAGCAAATCGTCGAGCAGCGCATTCTCTACTTCGCCGAGCTGGCGTCTGGCGCGGTCGATCGCTGTGCTGGCCTTGGTCAGAGCGCCCCCTGGCGGCGGTGCCGCGGATAGATACCCGGTAGAACTCGCTAACATACAGCCCTAAGACGGCGAAGAAAATGAGATTTTTGCTCATCCGACCCATGTATTCGCCGGGGCGTCCGGAATATTATATTTGCATGTCAGTTAAAAATGTTGCATACGGGTAGCATGTGAGGGTGGGCGCTGGGCCGCGCACATCTCGAGTATATGGAACGGCGATCTCGCGTTTATGGGGGCACGATCATGACTTATGCGATGAACGGCTGGCGTAGAGCAAAGATGGCCGGTTGGACCGTGGTGTGCTGCTTGGGCGCGGGTATGTCCGCGCTTGCTGCGTCGGGTTACCAACCGATTACCCCAACCATGTCCGCCGACACGATCTCACTGACGGGCCGTGATTTGACGATCGAACAGGTTGTCGATGTCGCACGCTACGGAGCGAAAGTTCAGTTGAGCCCCGCAGCCAAGCAACGCCAAGCAGATAACTACGGATTGCTGCTCGAGGCGGCCGCGGAAGGGGTCGCAGTCTATTGGTTCAATCGCGGAGCCGGCGATCAGCGCGAGACAATCATGTTTTCCGGCGATCCGATGACGCCCAAGAACAAGGCGTACCTCGAGAAAAGTCAACTGCAGGAATTCCAGTTGGGCGCGATTTTCGGCTACGGACCGGAGGTTGGGGAGGAAGAAATCGTGCGCGCCATGATGGTCATCCGCGCCAATGCCATGACCTCCAATGCACCCAGCCCGCAGCTGTCGCAGATGCTGGTCGACCTTTTGAACCATCGGATCACCCCGGTGGTTCTATCGCGGGGCACGCTCGGCGAAGGCGATCTGGCGCAGCTGAGCAATGTCGGTGCGGCCATGGTGGGAGCCGGCGATGCTTACTACCAGGGCACACGCATGACGGCCGCCGAAGCGCTTGCAAAGGCGGGACTGAAGCCGATCCAGCCCTTTGCCGCCGACACCAATGCCCTGACCAGCAGCGATGCATACGGTACCGGCATTGCGGCTTTGGTCGTCGATGATGCGCGCCAAGCCCTTGAATGGGCTGACCTCATTTATGCAATGGATCTGAACGGAATGAATTCCAGCGTTACGCCCCTCAGCACGGTGGTGCAGAGGGAGCGGCCATTCAAGTGGCTGAATTGGGAAGCCGCCCGCGTACGCGACATGATCAAGGGCAGTTATTTGTTCAGCGACGATCCGCACCGGATCATTCAGGACCCGGAGAGCCTGCGGGCTTCCTCGATCCGCCAAGCATCGGCGTGGCAAGACTGGGGCGCTCTGCGCGATGCCGTGGTTCTGCAAATGAACTCATCGGATCACAACCCTGCAGTGCGCACCGATTTGTCGCCGCAGGATTCGTGGGAGCTGTCCACGCCTCAGTTGATGAAGTTCTACGTCAAGGGCGGCAAGCACAGCAACGGTAAGCATGGCTATATCGTGTCGAACGCCAACTGGGACCCCTTTCCGATGGCGAACAAGCTCGAAGACTTCGTCATCGCGCTGGCGAACATGGACATCGCCGTGTCGTTGCGAATCGATCGTTTCAGCAATCCGTTCTTCACGGCGGCCGATCCGGCGACCGCGCTGCATATTCCGCCGGGCAACGGTTTCGCGGTCTATCTGGCCGGGGGCGGCGGCTACACCCCGGTGGATTTGCAGCAGGAGATCCAGAGCCTGACGAATCCCGTTGCGCCATCCGGGGCGGCAATCGTCGGAACGGTCGAAGACCTGCAGGCGCAAACCCGCATCAAGGCCTACCGCGCCCGCCAAGCGGTGAATACGACCTTCGATCTCCTGGCGCATGACCTGTTGAACGCGAGCTTCTGGATGGATGTGCGCAAGGCACAAGATGCGTCCCGGAATTTCGGCGACGGCCCGACGGCGGCCTGGACGGCACTTCGCAAAATCGTGCCGGTGCTGCCGGCCATGGACGGGGGCCAGTCGCAGTCGCGGCCGATGACCGTCGCCGCGTTCCTCAGAACCTCGCCCGCGAGCAAGTTCTATAGCGGCGGTGAGACGATGCCCGCCTCGTCGGAAAAGCAATAGGCTGAGGCCGATGCCATCAGCACCCGGCGCCAGGACGATCGTGCTTGCCGTGTTGAGTTCCATGCAGGCGCTCAGGCTGCCTCGGATGCATCGGTCCTTCGTAGTCTGGGCAGTTCTCGGCACGATAATGCCGGCGAGCGGAGCGTTGGCCGAAACCGCATACCGCCCGATCGCGCCGACGCGATCGGGCGAGTCGATCGTTCTGACGGGCCACGATCTGACCATCGATCAAGTGGTCGCGATCGCCCGATCTGGCGTCAAGGTAACTTTGAGCCCGGAGGCGAAGCAACATCAATCAGACGCCTACGGGTTGCTGCTCGAGGCTTCCGCCGAGGGAATCGCCGTCTACGGCTTCAATCGCGGTGCGGGGTCCGGACGCGAAGTTGTGCTGTTCACCGGAGATCCGCTGGCGCCCGAAAACAAGGCATTCCTGTCCAAACGTGTAGCCAGGCAGTTCCTCAATGGCCCTCGCCAGGGGATCGGTCCGGAAGTGGCCGAGGAGGAAATCGTGCGCGCGCTGATGGCGGTACGCGCCAACACGATGATCTATGAGGCCGCGAGCCCGGCGCTCTCCGGCATATTGATCGAGATGCTGAACCGGCGCGTGACGCCGGTGGTCCAATCGCGCGGCTCGCTCGGTGAGGCAGACCTCGCGGCCATGGCGAATGTATTCGGTGCCATGGGTGGTGCCGGCGATGCGTACTACCAGGGACGGCGGATGAGTGCGGCGGCTGCGCTGGCTGCGGCCGGCCTCAAGCCCCTTCAACCGTCCGACGTCGTGTACCCCTCCGCGCTGATCAGCACCAATGCCTTTTCGGTCGGGCAGGGTGCGCTTCTAGTGCACGATGCGAAGCTTGCGCTCGACTGGGCCGACCTCATCCTCGCGATCGATCTGGAAGCGATGAACAGCAGCGTCACGCCGTTGACGACGCCTGTCCAAGCCAACCGCCCGCTCAAGTACTTGAATCTCGAAGCGGCCCGCGTGCTTGACATGATCAAGGGCAGCTATCTCTTCGACGCCGACCCGAAGCGAATCATTCAAGATCCGGAGAGCCAGCGTGCGTCGTTCAGCCGCCAGGGCGCGACGTGGAAAGCCTGGTCCATCCTTCGCGATACGCTGCTGACGCAGCTCAACTCCTCCGACCACAATCCCGCCGTGAAGGTGCAAGCGGCGCCCGAGGATTCGTGGGAGCTCGATACGCCTCAGCTGCGCCAGTATTTCGTGAAAGGGGGCCCCGAAAGTCACGGCCAGCATGGTTTCGTACTCTCCAATGCCAATTGGGACCCCTATCCAATGGCCAATGAAGTTGAAGCTTTCACCACTGCGCTCGCCAATATGGATGTGGCCGTCGTGCAGAGGATCTATCGCTTCAGCAGCACGTTTTTCACGGTGATTGCGCCCAAGGATGTGCTGACTCCGGAACAACTGGAGGCGAGCGTTCACTCGGACATCGATGGCTATAACCCTACGGCGATCTGGCACGACATTAAAAGTCTTGCGCCCACGCTCACGCCGGAGGGCAATCCCATCAGCAACGATGTCGAGGAGTTGCAGGCGCAAACCGTACTCAAGGTAACCCGTGCGCGCGGGGTGGTGGACGATACTTTGCTGCTTCTAGGGGAGGATTTGCTGACGGCAACGTTCTGGATGGACGTTCGCCGTGCCCAGTCGCCGGACCGCAACTTCGGCCGCGCGCCGGCCGCCGCCTGGACTGCGTTCCGCCAAGCCGTGCCTTGGCAGCAAAAGCCGCAAGACCGACCGCTCCAACCGGTTGGGGACATTGTCCATGCGTTCTTGACGACACACGCGGCGGCCGATTTTTATCCACCGCTGGCCAAAGAGATCGACGGCGATAAATGACACTGCGCAGTGCAAATTGATCGGCTGCGCCGCGATGCACATGCAAAGAAGGAAATTCAAAGCATGAAAGACTCATGGGCAAGGCGCGGCCGAGCGGCGATCTCAACCCTGACGATCGCGGTCGCCTCGATTGCCGCATTCCCGGCGTTGGCGCAAAGCGACCTCGGCTATCACCCCATCGACCCGACCGAGGCCGGCAAGACGATCACGCTGACCGGGCACGACATGACCATCGATGAAGTAATCGAGGTGGCCCGCGGTGGCGCCAAAGTTCAGCTGAGCGCCGAGGCCAAGCAGCGCGAAGCCGATAATTATGGACTTCTGCTCGAAGCGCCGGCCGAAGGTGTGTCGGTCTATTGGTTCACGCGCGGCGCCGGCGCCGGGCGCGAGGTCAAGCAGTTTGAGGGCGATCCCCTGTCGCCCGACAATGAGGACCTGCTCAAAAAGAAAATGCTGGCGTCGTTCCGGCGGGGCGCCGCCAACCCGCTGGAGGGCCCGGAGATCAACGACGAAGCGCTGGTTCGCGCCGTGATGGTGGTTCGCGCCAACGCCATGACGTTCAACGCACCTAGTCCGCAACTCGCACAGATGCTGATCGACCTGTTGAACAAGCGCGTAACGCCGGTGATGCAATCGCGCGGTACGGTCGGAGAAGGCGATCTGTCGGTTATCAACAATATCGGCGCAACCATGGTCGGGTCCGGCGACGCCTACTATGACGGGACACGCATGTCGGCGGCCGATGCGCTGAAGGCGGCGGGCCTGACACCGCTCCAACCTTTCGCCGCCGACGACAACGCGCTGACCAGCAGCAATGCCTACGCCACCGCGCGGGCGGTGTTCGTCGTGGCCGATGCAAGGCAGGCGCTGGCGTGGGCCGATCTGACCTATGCGATCGATTTGAACGGCATGAACAGTTCGGTCACGCCGCTCAACTATCTGGTGCAGAGCGACCGACCTTTCAAATGGCTGAATTGGGATGCAAACCGGGTCAAGGAGATGATCAAGGGCAGCTATCTATTCGACGATGACAAAGGCCGGATCATCCAGGATCCGGAAAGTCTGCGCGCCTCATCGATCCGTCAGGCGTCGGCTTGGGCTATGTGGGCGATGCTCCGCGACGACGTGGTGATCCAGCTCAACTCGTCGGATCACAATCCGGCGATCCGCGTCGGTATCTCGCCGCAGGATTCCTGGGATCTCAACACGCCTGAGATGCTCAAATATTACGTGAAGGGCGGAAAGAACAGCCACGGCAAGCACGGCTTCATTTTCTCGAATGCCAACTGGGATCCCTACCCCCTGTCCAACGATCTCGAGGCCTTCACGATCGCGATCGCCAATATGGATATCGCCATCATGCTGCGGACCGAACGCTTCGGCAGTGAGTTCTTCACCGGCGAGGGCTCGCAAAAAACCCTGAGAAGCCTGGGCGGCGGCAGGTCATTAGGCGGAGACTTCGGCAGCCACGAGACCTGGCAGCACATTCAGGCGCAGATCATGCCCGTGCCCCCGGAAGGCTATGGCGGCAGTTCGGGCGTCGAGGAGCTGGAGGCGCAGTCGCTGCTCAAATCCATCCGGGCGCAGACCGCGGTTGACGATACGTTCCGGCTGCTGGCGACCGATCTGCTCACCGGCACGCGTTGGCTGGACGTGCGCAAGACGCAGGATGCGAAGCGCGAATTCGGGCCGGCCGCGACCGCGGCTTGGCAGGCTTTTCGCAAGGTGATGCCCTTGCAGACCGATCCGGCGGCGCCGGCGCCCGGTCCTGGCGCCGTGGGAATCACGACACTCAACTTCCTGAGAAGCAATCCCGCCTGGAGATTCTTCCCGTTGACCGAGCCGACGGAGCCCGCCGCAGCGAAGCCAATGAAAAAATAGCGGCGGTCGAGAGCTCTCCACTGGAACGTAGGTCGGCGGGGCACTTGATTCACTGTTCACGGCGGTCGATATCGCGTAGGAGCCAACGACGCGCTCCACCATCAATCGCGGCCCAAGACCTCCTTCAAAGGAGCAAGCCACGGTTCGAAGTTCCGCCATTGATCGATGCCTTCCTTGAAAATCGGCCGACGCACCTGCTCCGAGCTCGCAGTTCTTATGCTTCGCTCGGTCTTGTAGAACTCCACACACTGCGGTTCGAACTCCAGACCGCAGAAATCCAACACTCTGCGCACATTGGCTTCGAGATTCTCGACCACGTCTTCGTGCTCGACGCGCAACACCGTCCCCGGCAGGACCGAGTCCCAGTGCGCCATCAGTTCGAGGTAGGTTCGGTAATACCGGCCGATGTCCTCGAGGCTGTAGGTGAACTCTTGACCCGCAGCAAACAGCTGCTTGAAGTTGCTGAAACAACAGGCCATGGCATTGCGGCGCGCATCGATGATCTTGGCATTCGGCAAGATCAGGTGGATCAGGCCGAGATGCCGGAAATTGTTCGGCATCTTGTCGATGAAGAAGGGTTTGTCCGTTCGGTAGATGCGCGTGTCGTTGAGGTATTTCCGGCCCAGCGCCCGAAAATCCTCAGGCGTAAGCTCCCCGAGCACCCGCGGATAGCGCGGGTTTTCGTTGTCCGGCTCGCGCCCCTGCAGATCCAGCACCATGCGCGGAATATCGGCGAGCTCCATCGTGCCCTCGACCTTCGAATGCGACGCGAGGATCTGCTCCAGCAGCGTGGAACCGGAGCGCGGCAGTCCGACCACGAAAATGGGGACCGCGTCCGGTATCCCGTCGGGCGAGGGTCCGGGAGATCCGACGCCCTCCCGGGCGGCAAAGAATTCTTGGGTGCAAATCGCCTTTTGCAGGCGCGTGTTGCGTTCGACCGGCTCGGGACGGTACCGGCTTTCAGCCTTCTTGAGCGCGTTGCCGCGTTCATAGTAGCGGTACGATTGCGCAAATTCACTGCGGTCCTCGAGCGCCTTGCCGAGCGCGAAGCACAGGTGATAGCGATCAACCAGGGCAGTCGCAGCCTCAGCCTCTTCGGCACGCATGCGCACGATCTCATCGTCTGAGAACCGATATGTTTTAAGGTTGGCGAGACTCCAATAGGCATCGCCATAGTTCGGACGCGCGGCCGCGGCGGCGTGGTAGGCATCGATGGATTCCTGCTGCCGGCCCAGCGCCTTAAGCGAATGCGCGATCGATAAATGCAGCTCGCTGGCCTGAACCGCCTGTGCAGCGTCTGCGACGAGTTCCCGGTAGAGCCCGAGTGCCCGGCCATGATCGCCCAGGCCCACCTGCGCAGTCGCGTAAGATGTCCGGTAAACTCGATTGGTCGGATCCAGCTGCAAGAGCTTTTCGAGTTCCGCGATGGCCTGCACATGCTTGTGGCGCCGCAGTAGCGCCATTGCATAGTCGTAGCGGGCGGCACGATAGTCCGGCGCCAGCGTCAGAACGGCCTCGAGCAAGGTTTCCGCATCGTCGAGCACCTCCTGTTGGAGCCCGATCCGAGCCAGCAGCCGCATGGCTTCGACGTGGTCGCCGTGCTTGAGGAGGTATGCCCTGACGATGCCTTCGGCGGGTACCAGTTCGCCGTCGGAGAACATCGCGGTGGCCGTGATGATTTCCGGGGGCAATTGCGCCAGCGTGGCCACATGTCCGGCCGCCATCTCGGCGTTCTCGGTCTGTCCGGTCATCCGATAGAGCGTCTGCAGCGTGCGCCAGCTGGCCGGCAGGGCAGGATTGATGTTGACCGCCCTTATGAACGCGTCGATCGCCCGGGGCGCGTCGCGCAGCGTGACAAAGCAATGCCCGCGCTCCTGGTACAGACGGCTGAACCCGGGATGATGCCTCTCGAGCCGCTCCAGGGTGGCAAGCGCCTCGGGAACTTGCTGCAGATAACGCTGACTGACGGCAACCATGTAGAGGACGTCGCGGTTCTCCGGAACCTTGACGGCCAGGGCCTCGCCTGCGCTCAACGCGGCGCCGAATTGATTGCGCTCGAGGAGTCCTCGAATACGCAGGACTTCCGCTTCGACGGGGGATGTGACCGGTGTTGTCGCGGCTGCTTGCATTGCTTCCAGAAAAAAGGCGGGCCTCGAGCCCGCCTTTGATTCTATCGCGTCCGGCTCGCCCCGTGAGCCGCGAATCCGTGAGCAGTGGCCCTCAGAACTTATACCCGAGCTTCACGCCGATCACTCGCGGGCGAATCACCGTCTCCGCCACCACGAATTGCCCGGTGTTGGTGAACAGGCTGGCGTTCGAGTTGCTCAAGTTCTGGACATACACATGGGCATTCCAGGCGTCCTTCGCCACCCCCATCGACGCATCGTAGGTCGAATACGCCGGGTTCTCGAACCGCAGTAGGGTGGTATTGATGGCTCCACCAGCCGCGAGGGTGGGATTGCTACCGCCCTGCGTGAACGAGTGTCCCGTATGCGTTGCACCAAACTGCACGAAGGTGTTGTAGCTGGCCATCGTCCACTCGTAGCGAGCGCGCAGGCTGAATTGAATCGGCGGCGAGTTGGCGCTCGGCCCGCCGATCGGGCCGAATAGGTTATTGAGCGGTTTGCAGCCGCTTGCCGAGCAAGATTCGGTGATGGGCTTGCCGAAGTTGACGCTGCCCGGAAAGTTGTCAATGAAGGACGGGGAGTTGGTCTGCTCGCTCCGGTTCCAGGATGCCGCACCCTGCAGCGTCAGCCCCTGCGCGACCAGGGCCACAACCGAAGTCTCGATGCCCCGAACCCGGAAGTTCTGTCCGTTGGTGCCGAAGGTCAGGTTGCCGGTCTCGCCTGGATCGAAGAAGGCGACCTGCACGTTGTCCCAGTTTTCCTGGTAGAGGGCGCCGTTCCACTGCAGGCGGTGATTGAGGAACTCCGTCTTCCAGCCGAACTCGTAGTTCGTCAGATTGTCGGACTTGTACGTCTGCGGCAAGCAGAACTGATTGAGTCCGTCCGGACCCTTGATGTGGCAGCTATTCGTACGGTTGAAGCCGCCCGGCCGAAACCCCTGGGACCACGTGAGGTAGGCCATGATGTCCGGCGTGGCATGCCAGGTCAGATTGGCGCGGCTCTTGAAGCCGGACTCCGTGGATGTGAGGTTTCTCTTATCAAGGTTGTTAGCACCTGCGATGCAGCCGCCTGCGGGCGCGCCCGCTTCGAAGCAGCCGAAACTGCTGGAGACACTGCCCTTGAAGTACTCATCGAAGTGGTAGTGGCGCGTGCCCGCCGTCAAGGTCAGTACTTTCGGAATCAGGTCGACGTCGATCGACCCGAAGAAGGCGAGCTGCTTGACTTCACGCGTGGTGTCTTCAAAGAAGGCGACGTTGTCGTTTTGTACCCCGGGATTTTCGACCGTTGTGCCGGGGGCCGTGCCGACATCCGACATACAACCCGTGTTCCCCGGCGTTCCAGGCGCCGTGTTCGACGTGCAATTCGGGATGGTCTTGTACAACCAGTCGGTCTGGTCAAAAAGCCTGTTCCGTTCGTAGAACGCGCCGGCGATGCCGCGCACACGCCAGTCGTCCGGGGTGCTCACGCGGATTTCATTGCTCAGATGTTCGTTGCGCTCAGTCTCGCGCCAGGTGGTGCTCGGCGAGTAACAGCGCGAGGTGAGGCCGGGCGTGGGAGTCTTCAGATAGAATCCTGTCCCCGGGCCGTAGCATTGATAATAGTCGGCATACACGCCGCGCGCATAGTTCGTGTAGTCGCCAACCTGGTCGACGTGACGCACGAGGTAGCCGCCGGTGTATACGCCTTTCAGTGGGCCGAGCTTGCCGTTGAGGGTCCACGCCGTGTTCTCGAACTTATCCTTGTCATGGGAATTGTTGAACAGCGTGACCTCCAGCGGCTGCAGCGGCGCACCGTCGGAGGACCTGGGCATCTGGTAGAACACGCCCTCCGAGTCCATGTTTTGATAGGACTGCGAGAGCAGGAAATTCCAGTCATCATTGATCTGGTACAGCGCCTCCACGCGCGTGCCCTGGTAGGTCACGGGGTTGATGGCTCTACCGGCAATGGCGTTATTGTTGATGGCCGGGGCATTCGCCGGGACGCCGCCGCCCGGGTTGTTCGCATAGTAAATGCCGAGGTCCGAATTCTTGCGCGTAAAGGTTCCCGGCACATTGTCGATGTAGCCGCCGCGCCGATCGTTGTAGATCACGGCGCGCAGCGCGAGGGTGTCGGCGATCAGCGGCACGTTCAACACTGCCGTCAGATCGGTGTTCGGATCGCCGTGCGCAGTGACGCCATAGCCGGCTTCGAAGTTGGCCTCGGTGGTATTGAGCTTCGGTTTGTTGGTGATGTAGCGGACGACGCCGGCCTGCGCGCCGGCCCCGAACAGCGTGCCCTGCGGACCTTCGAGAATCTCGATGCGCTCCAGGTCGGCGGCATAGATGTCGAGGTTGCGCGCCGGCAGCTGACCTGACTGGTCGTCCAGGTAGATGGCGACGTTCGGGAACCCGACGACCGAGCCGCTGGACTGGCTGCCCGCGGATCCGACGCTGAGGCCGCGCATGAAGATGTTGCCCTGGCCCGG
>WNFQ01002765.1_pt1 | contig 16444 bp, 20 predicted proteins | sample 5400171 | NCBI WGS metagenome assembly WNFQ01 (sample SAMN13153356, study PRJNA577476) | soil metagenome | isolation source: 20 cm soil under Madrone tree | place: USA:California | collected 2016-06-14 | reverse complement strand
GTTTTCTCGTCTACGACAGTAGTAACGGTGGACATCGGGTTTGCCTTGAAACTGAAATGCCGAATCACGACCGTAGAAGAAACATGAACCATGTGTTTGACGGACCCGGGAAGGGCGGGAGAACGTACTTGTAGTTCTGGGATATGCCCTGTCGGCTGAAAATGGGAGGCGGGAAGAGGCGAAGATTGCTTCGTTGCGTCGAGTGCTGCGCCTCGGGTTGCGTCCGCCCGACGAGCTGCGGGTCGATATCGACGTCCATGGCAGATGGGTCATCGATGGTGTAGTCCTCCGTTTCTTGAGGGAGACGATACGCGCTGATGCCCTCCACTGTTATCGTCCGACAACTCAGTAATGGAAAGAGCGAGGGGGAAGAATACCGACCGTCCAGGGAAGCCACTGCGGTGCGTAGTTTTGAGAGAGAATCGTCTTGAGCGGGTTGGTATTGGAAGTCGGCCATACCTTATTTGAATGAAAACAGTATTTCAGCGCATCATGTTGCTCGTGCCGCCCGAGAGACGCCATGACGGCTGCTGCTCACTGCGAAATCTGGCCGTCTTTGGTATTACACCAACGGCAATGGCAGTGTATTCCCCGACTGTCTGCGCACCATCGCCGTCACTGGTAGGAGGACGAGGGTGCTTGAGCTTCCTCTTCACCACTTTTAGCAGTACATTATTCGTCGAGACGAGGTCGCCCAGCAAGGGGTGCGAAAATGGATTCTCGGGTCTAAGATTCAGTTCGAGCAGAGAATCTTCTCTCGGCGCGCTTCTCCTGAACGCTCTGTCTATGGACGACTGGCCGCCGAGGGTGTGGATCGCTTTGCTAACAGACTCGGGGCGAACATATCCGGGATACTCTATGGAGTAGAAGTGGGTAGTTGGGAGCTCATGGGCTGGGGCACATTTCTGAGGTTCTGTAGACGTAGACGCCTCGGCCGCGGCATAGTTTGCATCCTGCATTTCAAAAGTAGCCTGGTTCTGGCCAGAGGCTGATGCTCTGATGGCCGCAGTGGACGCGTTATGGACGAGTTGAGGTTGTCTGAATGACGTCCAAAACTGTTGATGCCTATTGACTCCGCTTTCCCTTTTTGGTAGGCTTCGTGCGACCCTACCCAAAAAGGAAACAGCACGAACTGGGGTTTTTCGACCACTTGCGACGGATTGTTAGCCAGGGTTCGGACACTTGCTCGATGAAACCTCATCGAGGGCTCATCTGCTTCACCATGCGCAGCCAATTGCCTCACGGTTACCCCATGTTATCTTTGGCACTGTCAGTCGGAGTTTCCGGCCCTGAGGCTTTACTCTAAGCAAGACTTTTGGGCGTCCCGCCCACAATACCAGTGCCAGCGCTCACGGGCACGTGGACAGCAAGTACGTATTGGCGATCATGATACATGCCAGCCAGTAGGCGATGCGACACTGCCATGCGATAACACACCTGTTCATACTTGCCTGGCCATGGCGTTCCCGGACATTTCGGCGGCTTGTCTCGAGTCGTTGAACACCGTCAACGTCCATGACTATTGCACATAACTGACTTGCACCGGTTTTGGTAGTACGACTGTGCTATAAAATGAACTAGCTCGATGCCTGCTGGTCCTCACAAACCTCATACCCCTTGTATTTTATGCTTCCTACTAGACTATTTATCACGAAACACCATGATATTCCCCTCTTTCGCACTCCTCAGCGGAATGGTACTATTCACTTCTGCCGCCCCCTCGGGCTGGTACTCCCCGTCTACCTCCGATTCCGGGCGAGTGACCCATTATGTCAATGTCAGCAATGACACTGCAGGCCTCATCTATGAACCGCCCTACATTGTAAGGCAACCCAACCAAGCAGTTATCATTGTGCTGACAAATCTCTCTTCCAGAACGCCAAAGTGGGAGAGCGCATCTCATTTACTTTCAATCCCAAGAACCACACCGTGACCCAGTCCAGCTTTGACGCACCATGCACGCCTCTTCATAACGGAACCGACACTGGCTTGTACGTCCTATCTATCCAAATATCTATCACACTGCGTGTTTTCTGATATGTCGTCATATCGCATATAGCGTTCCTGTTGCACCGGGGACTTATCACAAGGACCTCCCCACCCGGGAATTCGTCGTTGAAGATGTACGTGTTCCCTTCGAATACGGATTTCCTGCCACATGATTGAACTAACTTTCCTTTGTCGCCGTTTTCCTACTAGATGGACCCCATTTGGATCCATTGTCGTCAGGCTGCAAACACCCCGGCAAGTCACTGCGGCCAGGGCATGGTATTCGCAGTGAATCCCGGGCCAGATGGCAGCCACAACTCGTTCGCTGCTTTCAAGGCAAAGGCGCTGGCCATAGGCAAGCAGTTAGCGTCAAACGGTCCGAAGCATTAGGCCTATATATAACTCGCTTTCGACTTGGACCTCGGCCTCTACTCAAGTGCGAACGAAGTGATCTTCCTTCGATGACTGCATTTGGGACGGTTGTTGGCGTAATACTGTGACGGGGAGAGGATTACGGACTTGACGAACTTTATCTTACTTTGGACTTTACATTATACCGGACTTTATATACTGTAGCTTTATATTGGACAATCATATTCAAGTAATCATGCTGCAATTCATTACTTTCATTTTCCTCTGCTGGTTATATGCAGAATGACTTCAATGCCAACGATCAAAATAGTTTAGGGTCTGTCACTCGCACTCCAATACCTCCACTCTGTCCGTGCATCAAAAACTGAATCCATAAAATCGAACAATCCGGGGCAGTGATGGGTGACCGGTGACTAACGAGTTGGCATGACCAATTTGGTCATGGCGAACGCCTTGCGTGGGCTTTCTGGACTCCCGGGAAGGGCAGTGACCTTCTAGATTACGAGAAGGTTGGTCTGTCCATCTTCTATGGTCAAAAGCTTTGTTCCTTAGGGGTTGCCGCTTGCAAAAGTAGTCACTTGCCAGCATTGGCGAACTTTTTGTATGTTAGTAGTGTGTCAAAACAACGCCTTGTAACGATCTGTTTCGTTACAGCGCACAGCAACACGAGGCCTTGTATGAATGGAGAGAATCGCCTTTCACAAGTACCCGATAATTAGCCTCGCTTCAGCAAGGCATCGATGTAGAATATAGCAGTCCAGAGCATTTCCATTTCGTGACCGTTATTCTCAACGATGGACGGAAATGAAACAGAAGTACTTACCTCACAGTACTACTCACCGGGTTGTCCCGGTAATGACGACGGGAGGTTGAGACGTGTCAGCTCATCAATGTATCATTTTGTGATGTCGAAACAGGAGGCCTCAGTCCACGGAACCCGATGGCCCAGGGTCAGCGTCACCAACCACAGGTGGGTAGTGGAATGGAGGAATTTCACGACCCTTCAGGCTACACATTGTTGGCGTGACAATATCATCACCATCACCCACCACCAATGCGATTCCCACTCCACATAGCGAGGGGAATAAGAGAATTTCTCATACAGCAAGGGAGGTAGCAACAGCACACGTGCTATGAGTCCTCCTCGTTTGGTTTCTCGATCTTCAAGATCTTTTTTGGAAGTTCTCGCGTCAACCCCATTATCTCCTGCAGCGCGTCCTGAAGGATAACGGGAAAGAAACCGTGAATACTATCACATCAGCATTTCTCTACGAGCACCAAACGGAAAGCAGCGTACATCGGAATTCGTCTTGAAACCAGCCGCCTTGAGCTCGTTTATCACCCGCCTGACCACCCTCATGAGCTTCAGATTTGTCACGAGTTGGAACATTTTAGTCTCAGAGGGCGGAGTCTTGGAATTGATATCAATGCCTTCAACAGAAAGGTACGTACGGGTTAAACACACTCGCGGAAAAGCAGCGACCCCGAAAGAAAGAAAAAGACCGTACCCATCTCCTTGGTCAATTCATACAAGTCTGAGAGAGCTTTAAGAGCTTTCGGCTTGTCTGCAAGTTGCTTGAACAATTCCGTGTGCTTGATGACATTGATGAAATCGTCAGAGGCTTCCGATGCCAGTCGCCTTGGTGTGGTCGAGAATGTTTGGTGGGGATCGCGTCGGTGCGTGGGTTGATATTGCCGATACCATAGCGTTCGTGATAGGGAAAGGCTTCTGGCAGCAAACCGCAGGCTGAGTACTCCAAGCCCAAGCATGTTTTACTGCTGTGGCGTTGTTCGACTCGGAGTCAGGTAGGGGTCTCTAAGCGGGATGATCGGACCGCCTCCCGGGTCGCGTTTCAAAGATCCGTCGCCGTCGATGGAAGATGATTATTACTCGATCGATTCTATTCTCTCTGAGAACCAGGTACTCGTCCTGTTTTTCACCAGACGTGCTTGTATGTACATACCGCATTATTCACACAGAAGATACAATGTACCTTCAAGGTCGATATCCCCGACATGGGACACCTAGAGGGAGGCCACGACCGCGACGTACGTACACGTAGAAAAGCCCTCGTCGCACACCACTCCCAACGCTTGCGTTAGATCAAAGCTCAGAGCAAAGTACAACTACCGCTCTGGCTCGCCTTTATTCTCATATATTCGTGCGTGAGGGGATACAAAAGACAGGAAGGGGTGCATTCACCTAATCTCTCTCTTCTGGGCAGTGACTACGCGGATTTCACCATCCCGCCTCCATTCAGTTCGCGCGTACGAAATGCACTCAATGCAGAGGCCAAGAGCGTGAAGCTCTCGGCGCTAGTAGGCGCAGGTGGCCTTTGGTACGGCTTCGGAAAGATCATCATGCGACTGTCAGTGCCCAGTCGCGCCTCTTACCGTGAGATTTGAACTCTGTCTTTCTTTTTTCTTTCCCGCTTTCATGCAGCCTCGACGATGCTCCCGCCAATGAGATGTCGGCATTACTAACAAAGGTGCGTGTCTGACGATTCTTCGACTACGGGTTCTGGCGGAGAAGGTCCCTGAATGACTGTCAACACATGTGAGCAGACGTTTCAAAATCGTCTGGTTGAAGTCATCGATCAGGCGCAGCACTTTGCCGCGCTTGGGCCCGCAGGAGGCGGTGGTCAATCCGGTGACGCGGCGCTGACGTTCAGAGAAGGCCTTGAGGTGACCGAGAGAGAGCGTGAGTTCTCAATCTGCCTTTTCCTCTTCCCTCAGACACTGAAAGCTGCACCTGGTGAAAGTATTTCTGCTCGCGCAGGAGAGCGCAAAGAAGACTAAACAATGGTACGAATCTACGGATAGGTCAAGGAGGTAGTAAACCACGACACGTCTCTTAACCCGAAGGGTGTACATGTATCACTCCGACTTTCTGGTTTCTGAGCGCGATGTGCTCCGTGATGGATTACCACTAGGAGCTAGTGTCCTTTGTAACTCATTCACGAACCTATGACAACGTTGCATATTTGTAAATCATAAAAGAGTCACTGTACCAAGTTGGATTCGTTTTACTCACCATTTGATGCTCACCCATAACGCAAGTGCGATGAAGAGTAACGCAATCAGGTGGACGTTGCCGCCGGTGGCAACGACAAGTGAGCCCAGGGTGAGGGAGAGCAATGCCAGGACGACATCGACGACGAGCAGAAATGTCGGGTTTAGGGATGAGCCAGGCGTGAGGATGTTGGAAAGGAAGTCACTGTCTGTCGACGGTGCCAGTGATTCGGACCCCGGGCCTTGCTGAGACGTATTTTCGCCACCGTGTCGATCGGCTGGTTCATCCATCACTGATATATGGGAGCCCAACCGCCCCTAATGAATAGACCAGGCCCGGTAGTGAAGGTCACCGGGAAGAGCTCGGTGGATGGATCTAACCAAAACTCAAGATAGTTGAGGTTTGAATTTGAATTCCACTTTGTTCTCCTTGCAGACGCGGGCTCGGGCTCGGACGTCTTTTTACTAATCCGACTCAGCATCACGAATGGATTCGTAACGAACATATAAAAACTTGGCATACAGATACAAACGACTCCGTATCAACTTTTGCTGAAACAGGACAGGAAAACGGTGATCTCGCATCTGGACTCCAACTTAAAGCGTTTAAGCGATCCGGGCCACGTGGCATCGGCAGTTTCCTCCCAGCCCGTGCCCGTGCCCGAGGTCACTGACGGACTGACGCCAATATATTTACTTGTCAGGGAAAACGGAAATGTTTTGTCTTATTTCGTGCTTTTCGGTCATTGGCCACATGGTCCGATATCGGACTCGGCAGTACATACATGCACGAGGCGATCACCTCGCTGTGTACCTGCGAATGTGACGTGTGATACACAAGGTTGAGATATGAGAGCATCTGCGATGCCATACTCTAAGATGTCAGGAAGTTTGCACTCCCGATCGGACTCCTTAAAATAAAAAGTGATGGCACGAGACTGCTGTACAATAATTATACGTCATGAGATCAATACAAGTGATGTAAGGTAAGTGATGCAATATAGTTTCTCTATACAATAAAAGAACCGCGCGTCTAGAACAATCACACACCGGAAATCACACAGCTATAACTGCTGGATGCGGTGCATAGATCGGTCCAGGTCCAGCTTCATACGCAGGAGGTGCATCTCCCAGTGGACTTTCGTGTCCAGATACGAGTCGTTCGTACGCCAGCGTCCTGTGTAACAGCTCATTTGGATCCTCTTCCAACGGTAAAGGAGACACGCGGTTCGCGTCAGCTGGCGACCGATCGCCACCCTCGCGCTCACGTCGTTTGCGCTTTTCCACACACGGACAGGCTGGCGTGTGCTGTGTCATCATTGCGCTCTCATCGATCGTCTCAGTATACCGCGGCAGAGCCGTATACTCCGCTTGTGCATAGCACTGTAAACGATAGGTTACGCGTTAGCCGGGGGGTGAAGAAATGAGGGGAAGGGGATGATAACGCACCGAAAGGATGTGCACGGGTGTGCGCACGATAATCTCGAAAAGCTTGTTTTTGCCAGTCTTGGGATCCACTCCCGTATCATCTCCCCGCGCAATACGCATCGTGAAGCGCAACGCGTGGGTGACTTGGATGGCGCAATCTCTACTTCGACTGGTTGGGTGAAGCAACTCGCAATCAGCCGGGAGATGCAACTTTGCACGGAGGGGCCAAGGACCAGGCCCCAAGAGCTGCGATGCCACTTCTGATGGGTTAGCGCCCAAGGGCCGGATGGCGGCAAGCGGCGAACTCTCGTAAGCTAGCGGGTCATCTGAACTGAGCGGTAGCAGCGGCTTTGTCTCGTCATCGTTTTGCAAGTTCAGAAGAGGAATGGCGCTAGTAACGCTACGTGTAAGGTTCAGCCCACTGGAGTAGCTGTCAATACGCTCTAGAGATTTATAAAAATGTCTCAGAGAGTAACTCGTGGAGTAGGGAGAAGCAGCTTACCTTCCATGTCGATCGCAAGTTTATACATCCGAATCTTGGCCAACGGCATAAATATCATCTTGACGTGGAAGGAAGCACCAATGGCGAAAGTCTTTCTGGAGACTTTGAAAAGGTACTGCAGCTGGTCATCCCAAGGCCTCTCGATTTGGATCTCCCCAGCCATATCGACATCTGCATCAGCGGGTAGAGAAACAACGTGTACGTCGCGAGTAGCGGTGAGGTTTGGAGTGAACACGCCCGGCCGCCGGACTTTTGCCACGAGCTTCCATGTTATGGAACCGCCGTCGCATTCTAATGATGCTGGCATGTGTGACGGAATCTCGAAAGAAATAGGGAAAGTATATGTTCCTATATTTGAGGTTCAGAGGGACGACAACGGCGACTTTCCGAAAAGACCGACAGACCTTTTCTAAACTCCTGCCATCCGTCCCCAATCTCCTTGTGCTCATCCTCGAGTCGGAGGGCTTCCCCCTTCTTTCCGAGAGCACTGTGTGGAAATAATGAAATACGCTTTGAATAACTCTTCTCTCGTCCTCGTTCGCCTCCATTGGACTGCAGACTCTCTGAGTGACCCTCATCGTGCACCGGGGAGCCAGGACGAGAGCCTCGTCCAAAAATAGAGCCAAAGCCTAGGGATGCACTTGGTCGATGTCCCTTCCCATGGAGACTGTCGGCTCTTGAAGGCGTGGCAGAGGACCGCCCATGGCGGCTGGGTGCGCGAGACGTCTGGGCCTCTCCCAGGCTAGTCGCACGAGAGTGCCCGGTGGTTCTAAGCGCCTGGTTATCTACCAACAAAGGTTCAACAAGATAGTCGGTGTAGTATGTGGATGCAACTCACGTGAGGGCAGAGTCTCAACTTGTGGGAATGATGAAATTGAGGCAGACGGCGATTCAACAAAGTGGGCTGACGTGGGCGTGTGCGCAATCACTTCCTCTTCTGAAGTTGGAGGGAACGAAAGTGGCGATGGTGCAGGTGGGCGGTTGAGATGCGCTACGGGATCGCGCTGGAACACTAGGTGATCCGCGCTTGAGCGCCTTCGAACACGCATTCTGCCTCTCTGAGAGGTATCACCTGCGACGAGGACAGAAGTAGGAACGGGTAGAGCAGATTCTGCTTCGGACGGCGGAGGTGGTAAAAATGGAGGTCGTTGTTGGTGTTCACTGTCGTTAGTATGATGGGAAAGGCCAGGCTCCACGGAGAGAGATCGTCTAGAAGACGGCGAGGATGTAGCGCGGAAGAAGACTTGGGTAGCACTATAAAGCTTGCGCCCCTCTGAAGTGCCCAGCCCTGGAATCGTTTATAAAGTGTCGAATGAGGAACAAGCACGGGACATACCCTCGGACCAAGAGGCACAGGAAGTCGCCTGTAACTCTATTTGGATACTTGAAATTTTGCTAGCCTTGGAAAGGTCCAAAGTCAATAGACCCCTCAGGACGGATGAAGGGGAGAATTCGCCCAGAGGAGGTTGTGATCGTGCAGAATCGACCGTGCGGAGAATAACGAAGGGTTCAGTAAGGGTTATCGAGAGAGGGAGTTGCTGAGAGTGAGTTAACATGTTGGGTTGTTAAGAGGCAGGAAAGAGGGGATGGGGATAGCATTCTTAAGAGGATGAGTGGCCGGTCCCGGACACAGCTTCCTCCGCGGGACAGGGCTGAGGTGATTTGTCAGAATGAACACGCGGACCGATGCTTGGTCACGGTGGTGATTCAAACAGGAAGACCATTCCCGGCCGATCACTGAATGGCCGGGTCTGTCCGTCCATCCGCCTCCATTTCATATCAACTTGCTCTGCCCCGAGTGCATCTCCTTGTCGTAGTCGCAGCATGTACCTAGACGGCGGCGTTTCCTCTTCGTCACATGAGCACATGAATTGATATTACGCAAGTGGGTGATTCCGAATCTTTGCAAACGCACCGAACTCGAAGGCACCAATCCATTCAAAGTAATGATGCATCAAAAACGCCACACGATAAGGGGGGTCATTCGGCCCTTCCAGCTCCGCGACTCTCGGCCCCTGGCTGTGCGGTTTCAACACTGGCAAATCTAAACAACCTAGCCTCGAGTCCATGAGGACGAGACTGACGTGAGGTCTGCGCCGAACCTGTTTGAGTTGGTCGTTTGAGCAGCCAGACATGACATACCGAGACGCTTGTTCAGACCAAGATTTCAACATGGTAAGCGCATGAGCAACCAGGGACAAGTACGACGCGAGGCTGTGACTATTCAAGTATATCAGTACGTTCCAACGCAGCGACTACTGGCTTAAAGGGAATTACGGGCCAGAGGTTTCCCCATCAAGGAAGTAGGACGAAAACTCGTGAAGAAGCACGAGACATGGCGATGCAATTTCCAGCTGGGACGGTGCCGTTTCAGGCCGTGCGTCTCTTAGCATTGAGAGGACTATTGAGGCCTGGAGCGCCGTGGGCGGGTAGCTAGGTTGGTGGACGCTTTTTAGTCCGTGTCTCGTTTTATGGACCGCGAATGATACGAACAAGACATCCACTCGAGACAAAGCTTGAGAGACGGCACCATAACCCCCGCATTCGTTCAGCCAATCGTCATTGAAGTTCCGCAGAGCAGTGACGAAGTTTTCGCGGGATGGGGTCAAGAGCACGGCCCTCGATCCAGGACGGTTCGCGAGGTGTGTCAGGCAAAGATGAACGGGTGCTGAGGCATGGTATGGCCCTCTGAGGAGTAAAGTTGTAAACTCGGGCAATGTAGGACTCGGGAGCGGAAACACGCTCGTCATCTTTTTCAGGTCGTCACGGTCAAGCGGTTCCGCCGTGCGACTTTGCCGCGGTCCGCCGCGTTCAGCAACCGTGACTGCCTGTATGCATCCCTTTGCGACGTATGTCCTCCGTAGCTATTACAAGGCTACTGGTTGGAACGAAGACAACCTGTATGCCAACTTCACGAGGTCTTCTAATGGTATATCCCACCTCTCGTCCAAGGCGCAAACCCGCACTGATCTCCCTCCTCAAAAGCCGTCCTCGACTTTACCGTCCCCCGCGGTCTGCATCTCTCCATATCGAAATCCCCAAACACGCTCTTCCAGACGACATATTTAATGAATGCTCTTCCGTCGTTGAACGGCTCTGTTGGCTACATCTTCACCTCGTGCGACCTTGACACCAAAAATTCAAAGAACGTCTATTTCAAGGACATGGTCGATCGCTTCAAGGTCTACGACCACCCAAGGAGACCTAGTCCCAGAGACGAGATATTCCTCGCCGGTGAACGTGTCGATACCCGTGGTACGTGAGTACACATATGTCCGAGAAATCGCTCAGAACGACGGACTCATCGTGTTACTAGACTACCTTCTTTATGGCCGTCTCTACGTTCCCACCGGCCGCCTTGATGCTCTATACACTACAAGGTTGTCGCCTACTCTTCAAGCCGTCGTCGCAGCCATCTCCGATCCTCGTGCCGACCTCAGGCAGTCACAATCAACCCGCACGGAGTCGTCACCGAGCAACATCATGTTCAATCTCCAGCACGACACAGGTCGCTGGTGTACAGAATATACGTACAGCGCTGAAGATAGCATGTTAGGCATCCGGATGCTCCACAACTTTGGCAAGCTCGCTCCACCCTCCGGAAACGTGAGCGCCGACGAATCCGAGCGGTCGGGAACGTCCCGTGGCAGCGGCGGGACGACGAAAATGAAGAGGATAGATGAGGAGGACGCGATGGAAGGAGGTCTTAAAGGCAGGATCTCTGCTGGTGCCGAGATCTACTTTAGTGCGAAGGAGAAGAGCGCAGGAGGTCATACACCCCCCCATCCGTGCACGAAACAAAAACGCTGACCTATCCTACGTACGTTCGGCAGTGTCGACGGGTATCCGATTCACAACATTTCCAGACACAACGCCAGAGCTGGAGTCGGCAACACATCCATCGCCATCATCGTCTCCGTCTCCGTCTTCCTCATCTCCCTCTACCACATCCGCCGGTTTCTAACCACCGACCACCATCACCGCGCTCTTCAATCCTATGATGGGCCACATGTCCGGCGCATACACCGCGCAAGTGTCCAGAGACCTATCGCTGAGCACGCGATTCGAATTCAATGTCTACAGCTACGAAAGCGAATGGTCGATGGGAGCCGAGTGGTGGCTCCGACGCTCGCGGTCAAAGCCCGGCTCTAATGGGACGGTGGTCGATGACCCGCCCGATTTCCCATCATCATCTTTGTTCTCTGAGGCACCTACGTCACCATACGATGTTACGGGCGTCGTGAAAGCTCGGGCCTCGACGTCTAATGTAAGTCCCTTTTTCCCTACATCGCCATCCCGTGAGGCCTAAATTCCGTAGGATGTCGCGCTGCTCTGGGAGGGCCGACTGAAAAACGTTCTGGTCGGATTGGGCATCGCGTCCAACCTATCCAGCGGCGCGAAACCGATCAAATCGTTTGGCCTCGAGCTGTCTTACTTTAGTTCAGGATAGTAGAGATATTGCAGGGTTGGCTTGTTTATTACTATAGCCATTAGGATTACATTTCTCAAAATTGTTAATAATGACCATTTCCCCTGTATTGAGTCAAGCGCCAGGAGGAGGGTGAGTACATGAGTAGTCAAGCAATAAGGAATCAAATGGCACAAGTAGCAGGGGTATCAGACACGAATCGAACGAAAAGCCAAGAGAGACGAAACTTTGATTGATGGAGATTTGAGACAAGATTTGTTGAGTGGGTAAGATGGGAAAAAAGATGTGGTGTGCGAGTTGCGTAGAAACTATCACTATTCAGACGATGTCGCTGAGTTCGCCACCTCCCTCTTGGGAAGTGCCGTTCCGAGTGTCTTGGCGAGCCTCGTCATGGCGTCCATCGTGATGACCGGTCGGCTGTGTTGCCTACGGTGGGCCACGGGGGAAGACTGTGTACGCCCGTGGTGCGGCCCTTTAGCCGCCGGCGTAGATGAACCCGAGAAGAAGCCCCGCTTAGCACCGGCGGAAAACGGAGACGGGCGCCCGACCGTGTGTGAACGGCCATGTGTAAAATTGCGTGGCGGAGGTACCAAGTGCTGCGCTCCTTCAGAAGGACCGGTTTCTACCTCACTAGATTTGGGTGCGAGCGCATTGGTGGATGCATTAGAACCCTTTGTACTAGTGTCGACTGCTGGTTCTGTGCCACGTGCCTCGGGTGAAGGTGAGGGCGCCGACGCGTGCGCATCGCGATGGGGAGCATGGATAGAATCTGCCAAGCTTCGGCCTGATTGGGTGGGCGGTGTGACGGGGAAAGGGGGCGCAGGGAGCTCAGGGGTAGGGACGGTGATGTCGGGTGGGGTGTCCTTAGAGGTTTTTGAATTCAAAACTGGTGCTGGTGCCTGCTCGGGAGGATGTGACCGAGATGATGGCTCAGGCAATTTTGGGGAAAGGTCTCCTAGCTTGTCAACCCCAACAGACAATGGCGCCTCAGCAACACCAGCGCCATCGGCGTCGTCTGACCCGTTCACTAGGAGAACTGGTACCCCGTTTGTGATATTAGGAGATAGCGAACCTGAGCCAACAGAGGGTGAAGGACTAGTCTTGTCAAAGCTTTGGGGGAGCTGCTTCAGCGAGTCGTCTAAAATGGGGGACATAAGTTGTAATTGTGCCTTCTCAAAGCTCGCCATTGTGCCGGGATCGGGGTTGGCAGATGTGACAGAACTGGACGGAACACCCCAATCGTCAAGATCTGGGAGGCTGTCGTCCTCGTCACCGGCCCAATCGATATGGCTGCCGGGCGTGGAGGGCCTGTGGTCCATGGCCAAAGACCTGACGTGTTCTACGAGCGAATCAATGTTTGCCTTCGTGGAGGAACTTGGCACGGGGAGACCAGCAGAGAGGTGGGGTGGGGTATTCTTTGATAGGGATGTCTTGAGATGTGGAGATGATGGCCCCGAGCGGGACTTGCGCGTCTTCACAGTAGACCCACGTGCTTCTGCTGACGAGCCCTCGGACGATATTGTGGCCCCAGAGGGCTTGTTGTGTGATCGTCGGCGGCGTGTGGACATCTTGGAGGAGGAGGTCGACGCAGAATGTGGTGCTGACGGGGAAGCAGGGGACGCCGGTTCTATCGTCAATGAAGGCAGTTTATCTGCTGCCTGTCGTGGAGCACGTTGAGGCCCGTCCTTAGATTCTGAACTGTCTGCACCGCGTAGCGGTTTGGGGGGTGAGGATGAAGAGGAGTTCTTGCTTGCGTTTGAGGTCTTTGATGGGGCAGACACGATCAAAGGGGCCGACTTGATTGGGGCCGAGTTCGCAGTTGGCATATTTATGTTCTTCTCTGTTGGAGAGGAGCCACGAGCCTTCCCCCCTCGCGTGGAGGGGCCCCCACGTCGGCCTCCTCTGGCCCCTCGACCACGGTCGCTCCGGCTTGCATTATTGCGGCCCCTATTCGGGCTACGGGGGATAGAATCGCGTTCTCGCTCCCCTGTGTGTCTCCAGTCTGGACGGGTGGAAGTGGGGCCGGGAGGGGGTGGAATGGAGAGGGAGGCCATGAGGGATCGGTAAGATGGGTTCTTGCAAACGTGTCGTCTTGAGCGCTCGCGAAATTTTTAGAGATAGGGAGATAGATGCACGCACTAGAGACCTGTGGTTGAATTACAGCAGCAGCTAATAGATTCTATCAGATATGTAGCAAATGATCCGACAACAGAGGATGTTGAAAGTCGGGGGATAAGCCGCGGGCGAGGACGAGGACGATCCAAAAGCGGATACAGTAGGGTACGACCCCAGGTTTTCCCTTTCGACCACGACAATGTCCAAAGCATCTCAGCCAGAACTCAGAAAGGTTCCATTCTCCCCAGTATCTGCCGAGTGCTCGCTCAACCAATTCCTCTGCATTCTCAGTTTATGGACAAGAAATTGTTCGTCAATTTGCAAGGCGGCCGCAAGGTTAGCGGGACATTGCGCGGTTACGACCTTTTCCTCAACCTAGTCCTCGATGATGCTCAAGAGGAGACGACTCCCGCACAAAGACACCCAATCGGCACCGTCGTACGTTCCATGGGACTCTGTTGTTTCGCCACCGTATGTCCGTTGATGCACACGATCAGGTCATCCGCGGGAACAGTGTTACCTCGATGGAAATAATGGAAGCGATAGCATAGCATAGTGCTTGCAGATGTCTTTCGCGATTATTCACGGCGAATGACCAGGCAATTACCTGCTGGTGCTTGAATACACAGCAGCTTTCTTTCGTAGCCGCAATCTTTTGAATCCCCAAGGATGGTGTTTTTCTGATTTTCATTTGGATGTGACTTGGGGACGGCACCCACTTCCTGAGTAAATGTGATACGACTTATTCACTCTCCTCCGAATAAGCAACTTCTTTGACCGAAATTTTTAGGGACAGCGTCGGTGGTGGTCGTTGTGTCACTGGGGCACGCCGGAAGCACCGTTCGGCTCGTAGGCAGTTGTCACTCTTGTCCCCTGCTGACCATGGTATACACCTAGCGACCTCACAATCATCGACTATGGGCAGGACCTTCTTGACGCGACTCATGACTTTCTCTTTCTAATGCATCCTAGGAGTTGAATGACGAGTATTGTCACGGCATCTAGACAATTGACAGCTTGCAGACACAGTGGAAAAGACAGCCCTTTCATAACAGTGACGACGCGACCTCAATTGGACCTGAAAGGCTTTGACTCGGATATAACTTTGGGTGTCGATCTGCCCCATGGATGCATTTGAGGCAGGGATTCACCCGTCAGTTAGTCTATTTTAGTCTATTGTGTCGCCCGGTGTAGCCCGATGATGTTGGGATCATGACTAGACCAAGAACGCTTTGCCCCCGACCAATCATCGCAATATCATGTTAAAAGCCACCCTTCCTAATGAAGTTCAACTACTCTATCTAAACATGCATGCGAGACGCCTCGCAAGGGATCAGATTTAATTCATGGGTCCGAAGGGCTGTCCGCAGCTACACGAGTGAGGGGGATAACGGATTCGATGGACAAAACCAGGCATACGGCAATGTCGCTGCTTGCCCAGTCGTTATCGTGAATAAGAGCCACGTCACAATCGCCGGGTGCTTGCTACATGACTTCAATCAGAACCGGAGCCGATAGTGATGAATGTTCCTTGCGAGCGAGCGGCCATGTGAGGGAGCACTGGCAGTGCACGATTTATGCGGAGAACCGCAAAAAACGCTCGTGCCAAAGGCAGCCTGGACTCGTTCGAGGGGTAATTCCAGCGTCGGCCCCTTCAAGTTGGGAGATATGAAAATTTGGAGAAAATTTCAAGGCTTCACACACCATAGCAACCTATTCCGGCATTATTCACGACGATGTCTATTTTTCCTTCGTTTCTGTGATAATGTTGATGACGAGTTTGATGGCGGAGTCGTCTTGTAACGTCGAGGGGAGAGAAGTTCGATCCGTGGATCTCGTGAGATCATGACGACCAGTGACCAAAATGGTATCTTCCATTCGACTGATCCCCAGACCGACAGACGCCGAGCGAAGGCAAACCAGGTGTTAATATGCTTGATCATCCACTTACCAAAATCACCAAAAGCGACGGTGTCTTCGCCTTGCGCAGGGACAGGAAGTGATAATATAGCGCCTTGTTTGTTACATGAAGACGTGACCTGTGAATATGTGAATCGTCATCTGGTCTGTATGTGGCGTAAGTGAACAAGTTTTACTCAGAGGCTACGGGACTCCAGATGAATGGAATTTTGTCTACTTCCTGTGCGGATTTCATTCATGACTAAGTTATGGGATCGAAGATAGTAACCAGCTGCTGATGATCTTCCGGGACAAGAGTGGGATTTCGGTGGGAAGGGTGATCTTCAGGGAGCAAAGCATTGAACAAGCTGGAAATAATCTCTAGATATATTACAGTAGTCGTCATGTCTAATTACAAAAAAGTCTCTAACCCTCAACGCTCAAAGCATTTACCATTCAAGGTAATGTATAGGGTTAGGGTTAGGACTACGTTGTGACAAAAATGAGGCCCGCCCAGCCCGAGGGCCGAAGCGGGACAGGAAAATATTGAGACGGTGCATGAACCGAAGCCCATACAAACCACGAGTTCCCCCTGAGGACAGGGTCGCCGTGCTATGGGAGGCCCTCAAAGCCCATAGACCCTGGTATGTGAAGGGGCCTATGCCATCAAGGTAAGTATGAAGATTCATGTATCCAAT
>WNFQ01001526.1_pt1 | contig 16447 bp, 11 predicted proteins | sample 5400171 | NCBI WGS metagenome assembly WNFQ01 (sample SAMN13153356, study PRJNA577476) | soil metagenome | isolation source: 20 cm soil under Madrone tree | place: USA:California | collected 2016-06-14 | reverse complement strand
GAAGACGGTTCGGTCATTCTTTCTTTACCGCTCTTACAAGGAATCATCGGCGCTCCCAAACAGATCAACGCAATCGATATTCGAGTGACGCCTTCGACTACCGAGCAACAAATCAAGGAACTTACTCGAGAGATCGAACAACTGGTCCCGGAAGTTCGCGCCGTGACCGTGAGCGAACACCTCAGCCACAATGAGGGATTTCGGCTCGTTAAGGCCATGAGTTGGGGCACGTCTCTGCTCGCCATCCTTGTGGGTGTGCTTGGTGTGATGAACACCATGCTCATGACCGTTTTCGAGCGTACCCATGAAATCTGTGTGCTGCTCGCCGTTGGTTGGACGCGCGGGCGAATCATGAGAATGATTCTTTACGAATCCGCGCTGCTTGGACTATTCGGCGGTGTTGTTGGCGTAGCTATTGGTGCCATCGGAGTCCAGGTGCTGACCGCAACGCCGGCGATTAAAGGGTTATTGCAGCCTGACCTCAGCATTGCGCTCCTTGGCCTTTCTGTCGTCATCGCCATTGCGGTCGGAATTATCAGCGGTCTCTATCCCGCCTGGAGGAGTTCGCGGCTAAATCCAAGCCAGGCTTTGCAAGCCGGATGAGAACCGCGCAAACCAATCGCTCCGTGCGAATCCATCCTGGGAAGATATCTTTAGCCGTGAAACCTTTCTTAGCTCTCGCCATCGCCGCTGCGGCATTCTGCCTTATCTCCATTCGGGGCGCTGAACCCGCACCGCCCGCAATGTCGGCCGCAGAACTTGCTGATCAGCTGGACGTTGTCAGCCAAGGGAGCGCCTTAATCCGCACCAAGCTTGAGGTCCGATCGCTCGAGGGCGCCAAGCGCGTCCTGCAACTTCAGATCAAGCAACGCCGGACGAAGACGACAACCGATCTTGTTTATCAAGTGCTTTGGCCCGACGAGCATAAGGGCGAAGCCGTTATCTTGCACCAAGCCCATGGTGTGGCGAAAGGCTCAATCATCGTTCCGCAGCAGCCAGTTCGCGCGATCAAGGCCTCGCAAATGAACGAGGGATTGTTCGACAGTGATCTCTCCTATCAGGACGCGGTGGAGAATTTCTTCGCCTGGAAAAAGCAGGCCCTCGTTGGGTCAGAGACAATCAACGGAGTGAATTGCCAGATTCTCGAATCCAAGCCGGACAGCTCCTCCGTTTCCATCTATGCCAAAGTGCGCAGCTGGATTGATCCTCAGCGTTTCGTGCCGATGCGGATCGAGAAATATTCATCCTCAGGCGAACTCGTCCGCCGCATTGATGTCACTCGAGTCGCGCGTGATGAAAAGCACCATCCGATTCCAGCCAGTCTCACCGTGCATGGGCCGCGGAAAAACAGTGTGACGGAATTCAATGGCGCGCGCATCGACCAGGACGTGCAGTTCACCGACGCCGATTTCACAGCGGCGGGCGTTTCGAAATAGCCGCACGGTTACCTGTTCACCGCGCTCTCAATCAGCCGGCCCGCATTGAGCAGGTCCGCCTCGGCCAGTCCCGGGCCGATCAATTGCAGGCTCGTGAAGGAAACCTTCGCGCCGGACAGGGGCACGGGGACCGCCAGCGCCGGGTTGCCCGCAAAATTGACCGCCACCGTGTTTTGCACCTGAAGGAGGTACGCGTCAAGGATGCCTATTCTCAAGTTGAGCAGCGGAAGTCCCGGTGGTGTTTTTTGAAGGGTTGGCAAAGCGATGAGGTCCACCTTCTCGAAAACATTGCGCAGCGTCTGCTGCCACGCGCTCCGCCTGGCCAAGGCGCTGCGGTAACCCGTAGTATAGTTTATCTGGCCCAGTCGAATTACAGACTTGGTTCGAGCCGACACGCCTAGTGCGAATTGCAATCGTTCGTCACTAATCCATGCACCCGCTGAAGCAACGGTAGTGCCGTCCTTCTTCGCTTGCTCAAATTTGTCGCTCAGGCTCTCGTCCAGCTCGACGACTTGGAATCCCGCTTTGGCAAGCGCATCGTCAATCGCCTGATCGATTTTTGGATCAGTACCCTTCAGCTTGAGGCGTCCGACTCGGATGCTTCGCGCAGTTGGCTTTGCCGCCTTGGCTGCCGCATACTTGGCTGCAAAACCATCTTGAAGAAGGTCCATCCCTTGAACGGTGTGAGCGATGTCTTTCCCCATCGGGCCCACGGTGTCGAGATGCTCAGGCTCAACCGGATAAACACCTTCGATCGGAATCAAGCCGTACGTCGTCTTCAAGCCGACGACACCACAACAAGCGGCAGGCACACGAATCGACCCGGCCGTGTCCGTCCCAAACGCCACGTCCGCCATTCCGGATGCCAACGCGACGGCATTTCCCGACGAGGATCCGCCCGGAATCAGATTTCGCTTCAACGGATTCACGGGCGTCCCGTAATATTCATTCATGCCGGACGGTGAGATCGCGAATTCGGACATGTTTGTTTTGCCGACTATTTGCAAGTTACGCGCGCGCGCGATCGCCAGACACGGGGCATCCTTTTCCGCGGGCTTGTGGGTTTCGGAAAAGATCTCCGAACCGGCGGTCGTAACTACGCCCTTCATATCAATGTTATCCTTAACCGCGAGCCGGAGTTCTTTGCGATTCGGATCCGGTGGCCAGTAGTCGATGAAGGCGCGGTTGCCGGGTAGATTCTTATTGAAGGGCGGCAAAATTGAGCATCCGCCGCATAGGACGAGCGAAGCCAGCACAATCGGCAACCATTTAAAGCCAATGCGGCCGCGTTGTTTCATGCGCGCAACGCTGGATGTCTGCGCGCTTTTTGCAAGCGCGATTGCCAGAAAGCATGCTCCCGGGGCGGGGTGGACAGTCGCTGAGCGCAATGAGGTTGCCCGGCGCGGATCCTTAACAAGTGAGGCGTTCGCCAAAATGGGACGACAGGCGAGATCTTCGACGCAGCGTTATCTTTTATAAGCGGACGCGGTTCTGATGGGATCATATGGCACCCGGCCATTTCGTGTGGGCGCATAGACAAAGCCGTAACGGTCCCTTTTTACATCCACCGGCTCAAGAAGTAAGCCTTTGTTACCCGCCTTCTCAGTGTATTCGATCAGTACTCTGGCCGTTCCATTGAAGCCCCACATTTTAAATCCCGTCCCGAAAAGTCCGCCGTTAGGGAAAAGCTCGTCCAAACCGGCCATGGCATGAAAGCAACTGATAGCGACTTTGTCATTTCGATAAAGACGATCATCGGCGCGATACTTAATGGTTCCTCCGTCGAGCAGGCGTTTGCGTTCCACTCCGAGATCAAACCCAATTTTGTTGATCTCATAAGGTCCCCACATGGCCACCGCATTCTTTTCATCCACGGCAAGCTTGATCGTTTCTGCGAGCGTAAAGTTTCGGCCGGTCGATACGGGACAGTTATTCCGCTCTGGAATAATGCGGCTGCCCACGCCGTCAAAGACGCACAGATGGGGATTGCTCAGGAAATCGTGAGGCAGCCAGCTAATGTTAAACGCTTCAAATTCCCGATTCCTATATCTTCGTAGTTTGAGACCCGGCGTCAGCTTGGGCTGCTTATTATCGGCAAGAACTCGAATGACAGAGATAAACGAGTGCGAAAATTCCGGGTGGTTCCCGCGATCTTGGTAAGCAAAAGGAATGATGAAATACCGCTCGCGCGTGTTACTGCCCTCACCAAGGCGGGCCGAGACTTTGGCTTTGATACGATCTACGATCTGTGTGTAGAGGGGCACATCATAGTTCGAAAAATCCACATCTGCCTGCGCGACGATGGGCAAAGTAAAAAGTAAGATGAAGGTTCTGAAAAACATATCGACAAATTACAACGAAACGACTCCGATTGGAAGTCCCGTAGCGGGATGGCTGCGCCCCTGAAGATACAACTCCGAGCGAAGCGCAACCACTGGATCGACATTTAGTCCGTGATACCTCTACAGGAAGTCTGCCGGTAGAGGCATTCGCCAACCCGAATGAAACCTGTTTCTTTTTTCTTTTTGACCTCATAATAATCTCTCGCGATCTTTCGCGATCTCTCGAAACGGCTATCGCCGGTGAAAAGACGAGTGGAAGCAGAAATCGTAAATTATTTTCGCCAGTGCGTTTTCAGAGGTAAACGATCCAGCGTAGCTCAGTGGTAGAGCGGTCGGCTGTTAACCGATTGGTCGTAGGTTCGAATCCTACCGCTGGAGCCATTTTAGGTTCAATGAATTACTGGGTCTATGTTTTGCGAAATCCGGACGGTAAATTCTATATTGGCCAAACCGACGATCTTGATCGGCGCTCGCAACAGCACAATGACCCAGCGCACACACTAACTAGGACAACGAAACGATTTCGGGGACCGTGGACACTCGTCTATTCCGAGGAAGTTTCGTCCCGATCCGCTGCACTCGCGCGGGAAAAAGCGCTCAAATCCGGACAAGGTAGACGTTGGCTCAAAACTCATACCGGCTGTTAATCCGCCTCAGGCGGATCGTAGGTTCGAATCCTACCGCTGGAGCCATTTTAACCGACCGAGTCTATATCCTAAAAACAAGTCGCCGCTTCTAGCTCGGCCAAGCGGATGACTCGCAAACCGAGCCGTTAATCACAATTACGGTGATGGATGGCGGGCAGCCGGCTTTCAGTTTCTTCCCGAACTGACAAAATTAAGCGGTCCAACTCGCGTGCAAAAAAACGGTCCGTGAGCAGCTGAGCTCACACTCGGCAACCGACAATGGATAAACGCACGCGAGGTGCCAGCAACGATACTTTAAGTAATATGAAAGTGTTCTTTTCAATCATGCTCGCCTTCGCCATTTCCGCTATCAGCGTTCAGGCTGGGCCTGTCCGCACGGCGAGGAACGTGGCGAAGAGCACTGCAAACACAGCCAAGAATGTCGCGCACAGCGCTGTCAAGGGCACAAGAAGAGCCGTGCACACTGTAGTCGACACGCTCGCTCCATAGTCCGAGGCGCCTTTAGGACTATTGTAGAGAGCGTTAATGGCAGGGGGCGCAGGTTTTGCGCACCGACTCTCCACGTACATCGCAATCCGATCCTGCGCCTTGGAGTTCGAACTTCTGTGAACGAATTCGTCGTTCTTACGACTGTTGCTAAACGCACGAGCGAATAGAGAGGACACAGTTTTCGAACTTAAATTGTTGTAACCCTTCGGATCGAACTTCTGTCTTTTCATATTAACCAATGGTTGTTCGATCACTCTTCCGGCGGCTGTGCGCTGGTCAATTTGCCCGGCGCATCTTCGTTGCGCTTTTAGTGACAACGCTCTTGGTTGCGGGGATTGGGCTCCGTCAGTGGACCTGGCAGAAGACAAAACACGTGCGTTTCCAGCACGATATCGTCAACGGCTTTTACTGGGGCAGCGAGACACTGGCCGAAGGACGCAAACTATCGCCCGACGCGTCCGATTCCTGGTTCGCATTCTTCCGAGGCTATTTCGCACTGTACGATCGCGTAAAACGTGAAGCTTACGAAGGCGATTACGGTCTCGATTATCCACCGTTGCGGCTTCTGGCGATGTCGATCTGGGCGAAGCAAGTACGCGAACAATTCCCGGGAGTCGATGACGGGCACCCCGAGCACGTCAAACCGCTGCTGCATGCAAATCTACTCTGCGAACTCATTTCCGCGGTGGTGCTTTTTTTCCTCGTGCGCCTCTGGATGCACCGGGCATCGGGCGCGACAGGATCGCCTTTTTTGCGTCGCGTCCGAGCGGAGCGGCGCGCTTTGATTTGCGGTCTGACAGCAGCAAGCGTCGCCTGGCTGGAGCCATCAATGATCCTCGATGCGCACGGCTGGCCGCAGTGGGATGTATGGATCGTGCCGTTTTATTTGCTTGCGGCGCTCGCCGCATCGACAAAGCGCTGGTTCTGGTGCGGTTGCCTGTTGGCGGTTGGCGCAATGCTTAAAGGCCAACTGCTATTTGTTGCACCTTTCTTTGTTCTCTGGCCGCTGTGGCAAAAAAGATGGGCGTCCGCGCTGCGATTACTCGCTGGTTTTACAACGACGGCCGCTTTGCTGGTGTCGCCGTGGCTTCTCCGCACTCCCGCGGCGTGGATTAGCGTCACGATCATTGGGCTCGTTGGTTCCTTTATCATTCTGAGACGCAGATTGCCGTACGCAGGAGCGTGGGTCGCTGGTCTAACTGCACTGACCGCGTTCATCGCCGGCGCGTTCGCAGGCGGGAGTTTCGCCTGGTTACAAATTGGTTTTCTCTACGGGAGCGAGCATTATCCGTATCTCTTCATCAGCTCGTGCTATAACCTGCCATTTTTACTCGATAACCTCGGATGGTCGCTAAAATGGCCGATGTGGTCCTACGAGTTTGGGTCGCGCTATGTTGCCATCACGCCGCAATGGACATTGCGCGTGCTGTATCTGGGCACGCTGGCATTATGCGCGCGCGGAGCCGCGCGGCACACAAGAAACCGTGATCCCCGGGGGCTAATTGCAATCGCCGCGCCGTGGCTGGTGATGTTCGCGCTGCTGGGGCAAATGCAGGAACGCTATCTGGTGTGGGGTGCGGTGGTAAGCGCAGTCGCCCTCGGCGTAAGCGTCAGATTAAGCGCGATTCACTTTGTCATTTCTGTCGCGAGCACGGCGATGATCGCGCACGTAATGCTCATCGACAAGAAACTCGATGCGACGTTGCGCGTGATCAATCTCCTGCACAACGTCCGACCTTATGCCTCCGGTGTCGTGCTAGTTTGCGTGGCTGTTTGCCTGTGGGATTCACTCCCAGTCCGCCTTCCAATATTCCAAAGCCGGCGCTATCGCCGGCTCGAGCCGGCTTCTCTTTCGCTCGGAGCAGCTGCGGAAGAAGTTTGAGCCGCGCGTTTTTGACGGAAGCGAGGATTACACCTTCTAATAGATTCGATGCGGCGCGCGCTCGCGACAGCGCACGGGCTCTGGTCGCGCCCTACCATCATTCGCGTCTGCGATTTCACTTTTAGAACCGCTCCGCTCCTAACTCATTTTGGTTCGCACAAAAACGAAATACAGCACCAGCACTATTGCGAGGAGATAGGTCAGCCAGCTAATTTCGCGCCCGCGTCCGCTGCCGCCTTTAATGACAGGATAACTGATAAAGCCAAGCGCCAGACCGTCCGCGATCGAATACGAAAACGGAATGCCGATGATGATCAGGAATGCGGGAATCGATTCGGTGTAATCCTTCCAATGAATTTTGGTGACATTTTGCATCATCATCGCGCCGACAATTGCCAGCGCAGGTGCAGTGATGGGCGGATAACTTCCGATCATCGCAATCAGCGGACTGAAAAACAGCGCGAATAAAAAAAGAGCAGCCACGACCAGGCCGGTTAGCCCTGTTCGCCCGCCTGCCTCCACGCCCGCCGCGCTTTCGATAAAACTTGTGACCGTGCTTGTGCCCAACGTTGCGCCGGCAACGCTGCCGATCGCGTCGGAGACCATCGCTTGTTTCGCGCGGGGCAATTTGTTGTCGCGCATGAATCCGGCCTGTTCGCACACGCCAATCAGTGTGCCGATTGCGTCGAACGTAAGCATGAACAGAAAAACAAAAATGAACGGCAGCATCTTCGCAGTAAGCGCATGCACCACATCCATTTTCAAAAATGTCGGCGCAATGGACGGCGGAGGAGCGAGCAGCGCTTTCGCAAACTCGAAGCGCTTCATGAGCATGGACTCAGTAACTTCCGGCGCAGCAGAGATCGCTGAGGGCATTTGCGGCAGCGCGATTTTGAACAGGCAGGTCAGAACCGTGGCGACGAGGATGCCCCAGAGAATCGAGCCGCGGACCCGGCGCGCGTGCAGCACCGCCGTTGTCATCAGGCCGATGAAGAACACAATTGAGTCCGGCGAAGCCAGATGCGCGTTTAATTTTACCGCCGAGCCCGGATCTTTGATGATAACGCCGGACTGCTGCAATCCGATGAACGCAATAAACAACCCGATCCCCGCTGCGATGCCGTTCTTCATGCTCGGGCTGACGGAGTTGAAAATCAGCTCGCGCAATCCGACGAGCGACAGAATTAAAAACAGCACACCGGAAACGAACACCACGCCGAGCGCGACCTGCCAGCCGTTAGCAAAGCCTGCTGCAGTCGCCGCCGGAATTGCCGAGAAAACAAAAAAGAAATTTTCACCCATGCCCGGCGCCTGCGCGATCGGATAACGCGCATAGATCGCCATGACGGCCGTGGCCAGCGCCGCCGAAAGACACGTCGCAGTCGTGACTGCGCCAAAATCCATCCCTGTCTCGATGCCGAACATTTTCCCGGAAAGCACCGCCGGCTGAACGAAGATGATGTAAGCCATCGTGAGAAACGTCGTCAGACCGGCGAGCACTTCGGTGCGGACGTTGGTTCCGTTGTCGGATAACTTAAACAAACGGTCGAGAATCGTACGGTTCATAAGACGCTAAAATTCCAAGCGCCCTCCCGGGGGTTGGAATCAGGCCCCACCGATCTTTGTCAAAATTCCTCAGGCGTAGTGCAAGAGAAAAAGGCAATCACCTGCCGCTGTTCGGGGAGGCTGCTTTCTTAAGCGTAGCCAGTTAAAGGTCGCTCAACGCGCGATCTAATACTTCCAGAAGAAAATCCGCGTCCTGTTCATTCACGCACATCGGCGGCGAGAACCGGATCGTTTGGCCCCAAAGTCCACCCTTGCCGAGCAGCAATCCCATTTCCCTGCACGTCTCCAAAATCTGCGCGCACTCTTCTTTCGCCGGCTCTTTCGATTGTCGATCTTTCACCAGCTCAATCCCGAGCATCAGGCCTTTGCCGCGGACATCGCCGATCAGATTATGTTTTTCTTTTAACTGATTCAGCCCGGTTAGAATTCGGTTGCCGATCTTAAGCGCGTTTTCCTGCAACTTCTCCCGTTCGATCACTTCGAGCACCGCCATCCCTTGCGCGCACACGACGGGGTTTCCACCAAAAGTGTTGAAGTGAGTTCGTTGCGCGAGTGTGGCCGCGATTTTCGGCGTAGTGACAACTGCACCTAGTGGACAGCCGTTGCCGATTCCCTTGGCCATCGTCACGATGTCCGGAATTACGCCCTGGGTTTCGAATCCCCAGTAATGCGTCCCGGTCCGGCCAAAGCCGGCCTGCACTTCATCGGCAATGCACAAGCCGCCGGCGGCGCGGACCTGCTCGTAAGCATGTTTGAGATAATCATCAGGAAATACAACGCAGCCCCCGACGCCTTGAATCGATTCGGCGATAAATGCCGCGACCTGGCCCGAGGTAGCGAAGTCGAGCAGGTTCTTCACATCGGCGGCGTAGTTTTTGCCCGCGTCGACATCGTCGCGGCCCCATGCGCCGCGATACGGATCTGGAGCAATCGCATGATGGACACCGAAGCTGTGCGGCACATTAAATTTCCAGGTGCGATGCGAAGTGAGCCCCATGGCCAGCGCATTTCCTCCGTGATAGCCGTTACGCAACGCAATGACGTCGTAATGTCCGGTGTACGCGCGCGCCATGAGCAGGGCCAGATCGTTCGCCTCCGACCCGGAGTTGACGAAGTAACAAACCTTCAAATCGCCCGGCATCTTTGATGCGAGCTTCTCTGCATAGCGCGCGATGTTGGGATGCAAATAAATCGTGGTGGAATGTTGCAGCGCTTCGTTTTGCTTGCGTACAACATCTACAACGTATGGATGACAGTGCCCTACGCTGATCGTCACGATACCGCCGAGCGCGTCGAGATAGCGTTTGCCGCGCTCGTCCCACACGTATTGCATTTTCCCTTCCACGAGCATGAGCGGCTTTCTGTAGTACAGAAAAATTCCCGGGTTCAGGAATTGTTCACGCAGGCGCAAAACTTCATCGGCGGACGGACCTGCGTATTTTTTTGGTTCGTGTTCGAACGGCGGAAGGTGTGGAATTTTCATGTCGATCTTTTATTCAAAATGCGCAGCAGGAAATAAACGACAAATGCAATCGCGAACCGGGCGAACCAAGCATAGGGGTTAAGATTCATCCAGAATAGACAGACCAATTTAGGGTTGAGTATTTTGGTCGTGCCGAGGAAGCTCGGAATGCGGGCGCTTTATGATGGCAGGCTCAGCCGCGCGCGCACGTCCGATTATTTCATGAATTCGTCCCCGCTCCCATTCGCTGTCGGCGCAGATAAGTTTCGTCACCGCAAATCCAACTCATTGCTTTATCGGCAAGTTTGTCGAGCGCCGTCACCGCCATCTCCAGATGCTCTTCCTTCGTGTCTTCGATTTTGTTGTGACTAATGCCATGAAGACTTTGCACAAACAACATCACCGTCGGCACCCCAGCGCGCGCCACTTCGGCAGCATCGTGCAATGGACCTGACGGTAATCGGTGCGGCTTTGCCCCGGCTTCGGAAATGGCTTCGTCGCAGAATTTGATTAGATCCTTGTTGAACAAGATTGGCTCGATTTCCCAAAGCCGTGTCCAACGAACCGACACGTTTCCTTCCTTGGCAAAGCGTTCGCTCGCTTCTTTAGCTTCCTGCAACATTCGCGCGAGCACCTTTGCATCGAGATGACGCTGGTCGAGAGCGATACGGCACTCCTCGACCACACTGGTGAAGATGCCCGGTTTCGTTGCGCACGAACCAATCGTGCAAACGCCACCGTTGCTGCGTTCCGCGATCCGATAAATCTCCGGGCTCATTTTCGCCGCGGCGAGAAATGCGTCGCGACGCCGGTTCATCGGCGTACTGCCGGAATGCGCCGCTTGCCCGCAAAACGTGATCGCGTGGCGCTCGACACCAAAAGTCCCAAGCACGGTCCCGAGCGGAAGATCGAGATCAAGAAGAACCGGACCTTGCTCGATGTGCAGTTCGAGATACGCGGCCGCATTTGCCAGTTCTTTGCCGGAATCTTTCACTTTCTCGAAATCGATTCCGTATTCCTTGATTGCGTCGACGAGGCCAATTCCCTCTTTGTCTTTGAGCCCGCGCGTCTCGTCCATGTCGATCTTGCCCGAGCAAGCGGATGAACCGAATAGACTTTTCCCAAACCGCGCGCCTTCTTCATCGGCCCAGTCAACCAGCCGGACCGTTACTGGCGGCCTACCGGTAAATTGCGCTTGAATGCGGCGCAGAGTTTCGACGCCCGCCATCGTATCCAAGCAGCCATCGAGCCAGCCGCCGTTCGGCACGGAATCGATGTGGCCGCCGATCAGGAGCGCCTTTTCGGATTCGCCGCGCAAAGTCGCCCAAAGATTGCCGGCAGCATCGTTGTGAATTTCGATTCCCGGCAATTGCTCCAATTTCGAGCGCAGCCATTTGCGCGCGTTCGCCCATGTGGATGTAAACGCCACTCGGTGCGCGCCGTTTTCATCTGCCGTAAGCGAACGCAACTCTTTCAGTTCGGCGATTGTTCGTTTCGGATTCAGGCTTCCTTTCATGTTCTCCATTTTGCAACAAGCGGCACCTGCCCACAATTCGTTACCGGGGGTTGGACGCCTTTTTGCCCGCGTCAACCGCTCCTATTGTCGGGCCAGCCGTCGGAATAAAAACGCACCGAGCACGATAAAAAGAACATTTGGAAACCAGACCAGCAGTTCCGGGTGCACGTCTGGGTTGCCACGCAACGTATCGCCAATGATGACGAAGAGAAAATAAGTGATGGCCACAATCAACCCCATGGCAAAACCAATCGACGTCTCCCGGCGATGCGCGGTGACGCCAAGCGGCACCCCGATAATCGCGAACGCGATGCACGCGAACGGAAATGAAAAGCGTTTATTTATTTCCGTCCGGCTGGCGCTCCGCTCGCGTTGGTTTTCGCTTCTTAGCTGTTCGAGCAGTTGCTCGATTGATAATGCGGAACGGCTCGGCCGTTTTTTCTCCCTCTGGTAGAGCTCCTCCAGACTGATAGGCAATGTGCCTTCCACCATGTTGATGCCATCGCGGATCTTCGTCAGGTCCGCCGGATTCTTTTCGTCACGCTGCTGGTAACGCGCCTGGTAAAGGTGCATCAGAATTTGCTTGTTAGCCAAATCGGCCTCTAGCATCCCGGTGCGCGCGAACGTGACCTTCATCGGGAGTGCATTTTCGTTGATTTCAAAAACGGTGATGTTCTCAAGCTTGTTACCCTCTTTTTTTCCCACGTAGATTTTGCGCCCGGGAAATTGATCTATCACTTGATCACTGCCAAAAAGCGCCATCGGATTGCGCGTAGCGAGATCGAAAATAGTGCTGCGCAATTTCTCCTGCGCGGCCGGCGCGGCCTGCACGTTGAGCCACAGACAAATGCCGGTGCAGGCAAATGCGATCGCCGCGAGCGGAATGCAAATGCGGGAAATGCTCACGCCATTTGAGCGCAGCGCGATCAATTCGTTGTCCGCGGAAAGCCGGCCGAACACGAGCAAGATCGCGGTCAATAATCCCCACGGGATGGTAAAGATAAGTGAGAACGGCAGCACATAAGCGATAAACGTGATGAGGTATTCCACCGGCACGTCATGATTCACCAGCAACGGAAGAAGCTTGCGGAAAATATTCCCGACCACGAGCACGAGGCTCAGCACCGCGATCGCAAACAACACGTTCACGATCAGCTCGCGGCTGACGAACCGATCGATTAACTTCATATTTCAATGACAGATTAGCACAGATTATTGGGGATGCCCCGCTGCGGCGTCCAAGGCGGCGCGCCGTGTTGTCCCTACCAATATCTGACGAATTTGCTATCATGAAGACGGCATGAAGATCGACATCTACGATGTCGCCATCATTGGCGGAGGACCAGCCGGCAGCACCGCCGCGACCCTTCTGGCGCAAGCTGGCCGGCGTGTGATCGTCTTCGAGCGCGAAAAATTTCCGCGCTTTCATATCGGTGAATCGCTTTTGCCATTCAGCACCCAGACTTTCGACCGCCTCGGCGTGCGCGAAAAACTTGATCGCACTTTCCTGCCGAAATACGGCGGACAAATCGTGGCGGCATGTGGAACGAGGGACGCAAAATTTTATTTCAAGGATGGCTTCCGCTCTCGTCGGGACCGCGCGTATCAAGTAACGCGGTCCGAGTTCGACAAACTCCTTCTTGATCATTCGCGAGAGAACGGCGCTCAAGTTCGCGAGCAAACCGAAGTAAAAAAACTCGCCTTCACGTCCGACCGGGTGAAGATCGACATCGAAAATTCCACCGGCACGAGCGAAGCGGTCGAAGCCAGGTATCTGCTCGATTGCAGTGGACGCCAAACGGTGCTGGGTAATTTTTACGATCTCAAAAAGACTTACGACCATCTCCAAAAATTCTCGGTCTTCGCGCATTACGAAAATGTGGATCGTGCTGAAGGCATCGACGGCACGCTCATTCGCATGGTGCGCGGGCTCGACCGGTGGTTCTGGATTATTCCGCTGACATTGACGCGCGCGAGCGTCGGCGTTGTCATGGACACGAAGACTTTTCGCGCGATGAAACTTTCGCCTGAAGCGGTGCTGGAAAAATGTATCAGCGAGCAGCCGACGGTGATGGAGCGAATGACGCGGGCTGAGCGCGTCTCACCAGTCTATTCCGCAGGCGATTTTTCCTACCGCAACACAAAGTTTTTCGGCGATCGCTGGCTGCTGGCGGGTGACGCCGCCGGTTTCATCGATCCAGTTTTCAGCAGCGGTGTCTTTCTGGCCATTATGTCCGCCGAAAAAGCCGCGGACACACTAGACGCGGTTTTGCGCGATGAATCACGCAGACGTCGCCTTTTCAAAAAATACGCGCGCACTGTCAATTACATCATGGACATCTATCTCGCGTTCGTGAACGCATGGTATCGACGGGCCAAAGAATTCGTCGAAGTATTTCTTAATCCGACTGACACCATGCAGATCGCCGCCGCAGTCAACGCTGTGCTCGCCGGCAGCGGAGGCAAAAGTTTCCAGATCAAATGGCGCATGTGGCTGTTTTACTTTTTCGTCAACGCGCAACGCTTTGTTCCGCTTTCGCCCCGGCTCTCGCTTGTCCCAAAGAAAGAAGAATCGCCAGCGTCAGCCGAAACAATCGGCGCGGCATCATGAATTATGTCAATCGTTCGTGCGCGATCTGGTTTGTCTCGATTACTTCGTTTTACGTAACAAGTTGTTCAACGGTCTCACGGCATGCGTTTTCCGAACCGACAGCTAATTGGCAGACTAAAACCGGACAGCTCATGTATCGAACACCTAATACCACCCTCATTGGCGATGTGCTCGTGCGCTTTTCGAAGAGCGGCGATTTTGAATTGAGGGTCTCGAAGGGGCCGGGCGTGACCTTGTTGTCTTTGCGGCAGGACGCCATGTTCGCCGAAGTAAAAGGCGCGTTCGCCCACGGCGGCTGGTCGGGTCCCGTGGCACAAGCGCCGCAACAATTGCGCGGCTGGCTTGGTTTGCGAGACAAACTCATTCACCAGCTCGCCACCGGACAAGATCGACGGACGGTGCGATACGTCGCCGGTAACGAAACATTTCTGTTCCGGTTTTGATTAACGTCGCTGGCAGTCGCCGGGGTCGGCGATCCCGGTTACAGCATTGCCATCTTTGTGTCAATTCGTGTTCATTGGTGGTTCGTTTATGCGCATCAGTGATTTCATCGCCCGGACCATAACGCAGCGACGCGGGCTAGTGTGGTGCGGCGTGATTGCCCTGGCTGTCGCGTGCATCGCGATTCTCATCACCTCGCTGCAGCTTGACTCTGAGATCTTCAACATCTTGCCCGGCAGGTTTTCTTCGGTGCAAGGGCTCAAAATTTACGATCGCGATTTTGAGCAAACCCGTGAGCTCACTTTCGCGCTTCTCTGCGATCCGCGGGACACCGATAAACTGGAAAACTTCGCGCAGGCATTCGCTGAAAAACTGCGACAACAACCGTGGTGCACGCGCGTGCTCGCGGGTTCGCCAATGGCCACGCCCGATGGAATTCGCGATCTCCAATCGATCGCGGTGCCGTTGCTCCTGAACTTGGAGCCGAGCGTTTTCGATGAGACGATGTCAATCTTGCGACCGGAGAAAATTCGCGATCGGCTTGGTCGATTGCATCAACAGATCGAAGCGGGCTCGCCACGGCCGGAGTTCGAGCTTTCCTTCGATCCACTGGGTCTGATTGCGCCGGCCCTCAAGCCTTTTGCGGAAAACAACGCGATTGAACAAGAGCAACCACTCACCTCGCCGGATCGGACGATGCGCGTTTTTCTCGCGGTCACGAACCAGCCGTCCATCAGCGCCTTCGAATGCCAGCGTCTGATGCGCCGGGTAAATGACTTTCGTGCCACCGCGAGCGAGGGATGGGATGGCGGGCGGTTGCAAGTTCTTGTGACCGGCCGCTCGGCCTTTGTGTCGGAAATTTCCTTGAGCATGCGCTATGACGTCGTGGCGACGTTGCTTGGCTCAGTTCTGCTGGTAGGCACGATTTTCTTTATCGGTTTCAGGAGGTGGCTGCCGTTACTGGGCATGGCGGTTTGCCTTCTGCTCTCCTGTTTGGTAGCGCTTACGCTCGCGCAGCTCCTTTTTTGGCGACTCAGCATGATCAGCGTGGCATTTTGCGCCATTCTCGTCGGGCTGGGTGTTGATTTCGCGATTCTCACCATCGGGCGGTATCAGCAGGCGCGCGCCGATGGAGAGCCGCATCAGCAAGCCATCGCCACGTCGGTCGCAAAACTTGGTCGCGCGATCTTTTTTGGGGCGCTCACGACCGCGGTCGGATTTCTTGCGCTCGTGCTGAGCGGCTCGATGAGCTTCTCCCAACTGGGCGTCCTGATTGCGATTGGCATTTTTGTGGCGGGCCTGTTCATGTGCTCGATCTTATTTTTGTTTATTCGCGAGCGACACAGATCTGTTCGTCATGACTGGCTTTTTGAGATCGTAAAAAAATATGTGCGATGGACCGTACGCCGACCGGTTGGGATGTTGGTTTTTTCAACAGCGTTTTTGTTGTTGCTCAGTCTAGTGGGGTTCTCACCGATTCCGCCGCTCCAGTTCGAGGCGAGCACACGCTCGCTGCAACCGAAAAATATTCGCGCCAGCAGCGCCCTGCAGGAAATCATGCGCAGAATGCCGGTGCGCTGGGAACCGGTGCTGGCAATTGTGCATGCCACAAATCCGCAAGAACTGCATGATGACTGGCAAAGACTTGCTGCACACTGGATGGACCTCCAAGGCGTCGGCAAAATCAAGAGCTTCTCCACGCCCACTGCTCTTTGTCCGTCGCCAAATTGGATGCAACGAAATCGCGCACAATTGGGCGCGGTTAATTTCCAAGCAACACGGGAGACACTCGCGCAACCGCTGGACGCAGAGGGATTCAGCCCGGAGGCGTTCGCGCCACCTTTCACGTTGCTCGACGATTTACAACGTCTTGCCGATCCAAATGAGCCTCTTCCCAGTTGGCGCGCTCAACTGCCGAAATCTTCGAGTTGGTGGTTTTTGGTCGATCGCTACTTCGCGCAAGATCCATTGCTGACCACGGGATTTGTTACGACCAATCAACCAGTCTCGACCCACGCGCAGAGCGAGGAGCTCCGGCGTAATCTGTCCGTGCCA
>WNFQ01001525.1_pt1 | contig 16447 bp, 14 predicted proteins | sample 5400171 | NCBI WGS metagenome assembly WNFQ01 (sample SAMN13153356, study PRJNA577476) | soil metagenome | isolation source: 20 cm soil under Madrone tree | place: USA:California | collected 2016-06-14 | reverse complement strand
CGGAATCGGTCCGGCGCTGCTCGCAGCAGTGTGTCGCGCCTATGCGAGGGCTAACTTCAGGGTGAGGAACGGGCTACTAGTGGACTGTAACAGCTGAACTGGGAGTAATGCGACGTGTCGGATCGAAGTAGCGCCACTTTACGGTTTTGGGCACATTGTTGTAGTGCCGGATGTATTTCATAAGCTTTCTCCGCAAGTCGGCCACCGACTTGAACACCCCGCGCGCAATGACGTCGCGCTCGATCTTGGCAAACCAGAGTTCAATCTGGTTGAGCCAGGAGGAATAGGTCGGGGTGAAGTGCAGATGAACCTTCGGATGTCGATGCAGAAAGTCTTCGACTTGTCCCGTCTTGTGGGCCGAGAGGTTGTCGGCAATCACGTGGATCTCTTTGCCGCGCGGCTGGTTGACGACGATGTCCGCAAGGAACGCGACGAACTCCGCAGAAGTATGTCGCGCGGCCGTCTTGCCGAGCACTTCGCCTGTCTTAGTGTCGAACGCCGCGTACAGGGACAGCGTGCCGTGCCGGAAGTACTCAAAGCCGTGCCGCTCGGCGCGTCCCGGCGAGAGTGGCAACACCGGATCCTTGCGGTCGAGCGCCTGGATGGCCGTCTTCTCATCCACACAGAACACCGCCGCATGCGCCGGAGGGTTCAGATAAAGCCCAATGATATCGGCGGCCTTCTGCTCAAAGTCCGGGTCGTTGCTCGCCATGTAGCGGTCCAGCCGCTGCGGATTGAGGCCATGTTTGGCCCACACCCGCGCCACCATCATGTGACTGACCTTGAGCTGTGTTCCCAGTCTGCGCGTGCTCCACTGAGTCGCCCCGTCTGGCGGCGTACGCTTGAGGGTCCATTCCAGAATGCGTGCCTCCAGCGCTGGAGTCAGCGTGCTGGCCTCTTGCCCCGCGTGCCTGCTGAACAGCCCGGCCAGCCGCTCTTCCCGAAATCGCTTGCTCCAGCGATCGATAAACGCATCATTGCAGTCCAGCTTGTCGCGAATCGCGGCCCAGGTATGGTCTGCCTCGAGCAGCAACATCAGCCGCGCCCGGCGCGCGTCATCGGCACGCCCGCTGCGGCTCGCCGCTCGCTGGTTGAGTTCCATACGTTCCGCGTCCGTCAGTACGATGGTGTTTTCCATGAACACCATCATACTACCGTTTCAGTTGTTACAGTACACTAGCTGACCATCCGGTAGATACTGTAAATCCCCTGCAGGTGATCTACTTAGTGCGCGCTAGGGCCTTGGAGCCTCTTCTTTGCGGCAAGATCCAGAGGGTTTGACGAATGCGGAGGCGAGGCAAGTAAGTGGAGTTGTAACTTCCTCAGTTTGATGACGTTCAGTATCCGAAGGTCTCCGGAAATTCATGCCCTCGGCGTCAGAAAAGTTTTATCCTTCTTACCAGCAGGTGCATTGTCGGGCGCAGTGCAGTCCCGCGCTGCACTCTTTGCGTTAGAATTGTATGGCTATGAAGCGCCGCAATCGCAAGCAAAGCTCGAAAGCCGCAAACCCTTTCAAGATTGTCAGCAATGCGGAAGAGCCCGCAAGCCCTTCCGGAATTTCCAGTGACGCGGAAAAGCTTGCGAGTTCTCCTGAAATTCCCAGTAATGCAGGAAATCCTGCAGGCCCTTCCGCCGCGCTTGCGGGGGCAGACCGCCGGACTCATCCTCGTTACGAGTTCAGTGCCGCTGTTGAGGTAGTAGCTCCTGAATCCGGAGCGCGGATTGAAACGCGCGTCCGTGACTTGAGTCAGCAAGGCTGCTATGTGGACACGAGCAACGCCCTCCCATTAGGGACGGTCACGGACGTACGCATCACAAAGGGGGCACAATTGTTTGAAGCCCGGGCAAGAGTCGTCTACTCCCGGGCTAGCAAGGGCATGGGGCTGGTGTTTACCGCCATTGAGCCGGAGCAGCTTCGGACTCTTGAAACGTGGCTTGCCGAATCCCGCGAGACCTCCTGGCTCGCGGCAAACCGCCGAAGGAGTCAGCGAGTATTGATGACCATCCCAGTGCGGATCTCCGGGCAGAACGTCCTCGGATCGCCTTTTGAAGAAGAGACTCAGACACGGGCCATCAGTGCTCACGGTGCACTGATTCTCATATCAGCGCAGGTGTACAGAGGACAGCGGCTCACTCTGTCGAACGTCCAGACAAAAGCGGCGCTGGAGTGTGTTGTCGCTCATATAGACAAGCGACGGGGCGAGCACTCACAAGCGGGAGTGGAGTTCACGCTACCGAATCCTATGTTCTGGCACGTGGCCTTTCCGCCAAAAGACTGGACGCCCCGTCACCCAGATGCGAAATCCCACGTAAAAACGCGCGACTCGAGCTGAAATCCCGCACTCGCCGCCAGCCAGAAAAGCCTAGCCTTGCGACTGCCCCGCCCACATCGAGGTCCTCGAGCTTTCCAGCCTGATCAAGTCCTTGCGCCGATCCCAAGATTAGCGCCTGCCTCCCAAATCAATTTCAGTGGCTTGCCCCTCAATATAACTGCCGGTTTGCCCGTCACTCGGGAACAATCCCGAGAGGCGCCGCTAATCAGCTGCGAAGGGCTCACTACCTGAGACACCCCGCGCTAGTTGGCGGAAAGCGTGATGGCTATCTAAGAATTCTGTGAAGGAAACTTCACGGCTGATTCGGGCTGACCATGGGCAACGTTTTTTCCTGCTCTGCGCCACTTCGGTGTACAGAAGGCTTTGCGTCCGGAGCTAAATCAGCCCGTAGTCCGGTGACCACCATCACGGCCCGCTTCCTTTCTGCCAGTTCGCTTATTCAATTTTGGCCGGCCTGCACCGCGGTGGGTCGACTAGCAACCCGTATCTTCAACTGCTGCTTGCATTTCCTCGACGAAATCACATAATGAGTAGTACTTGGTGCGCTAGACTGCCCGTCCATGCAGTGCCCTCTTTGTCAGGCGGAAAACCCGCCAACCGCCGCCAGCTGTACGAAGTGCAGCACGCCCCTGCCATTGAATGACCAGACGCTCGACGGAGCCGTTCCGAGCGGCATGCCACCTGCAAGCACCACTCCCCGCGGCACTTCCGCATGGTCGGTCGCCGTCGCTCCGCCGCCTGACGCCCCCTACGCCCAGGGTGAAGAGCTTGTAGGAACGTTGCTGGCCGAACGTTACGAAATTCTCGCATTGCTCGGCCAAGGCGGCATGGGCGCCGTTTACAAGGCGCGCGACACGGAGCTCGGACGCCTCGTAGCTCTCAAGCTGATCCGCGCTGACCTCGCCAGCAATCCGGGAATCCTCCTCCGCTTCAAACAGGAACTGATCCTGGCTCGCGAAGTTACCCACCGCAATGTCATTCGTATTTTCGATCTGGGACAGGCCAAGGGGTTCAAGTTCATCACCATGGAGTTCGTGGAAGGCCGCGATCTTCGCGCCGTGCTCCGTGAAAGAGGAAAACTTCCGCCGGACGAGACGGTACGGATCATCGCGCAGGTTTGCCGCGCACTGGAATCTGCCCACGCTGCCGGCGTGGTTCATCGCGATCTGAAACCTCAAAACATCATGCTGGACGCGAAGGATCGCGTCTACGTGATGGACTTTGGTATCGCGCATTCCCTCGAAACACCGGGCATGACACAGACGGGCGTATTGATGGGCACTCCGGAATATATGTCGCCCGAACAGGCCAAGGGCATCAAGGTGGACGCGCGCTCGGATCTGTTCGCTCTCGGCATAATTTTTTACGAAATGCTGACCGGCATTTCCCCCTATAAGGCGGACACTGCCTTAGCGACACTTTTGAAACGTACTCAGGAGCGGCCTCCGCCTCTCGCAGAAGTAGATCCCGCGATTCCAAAGGCGATCAGCGACGTAGTGATGAAGTGCCTGGAAATTGATCGCGACCTGCGTTTCTCCAGCGCAAGAGAAATTCTTGAAGACCTGGGTCAGGAAATGCCTACCAGTGTGCGGACTGTCGCGCCCACGCTGCCGCCGACAGCCGCGGCTCCCAGGCCCACGGAGGTCTCACGTTTCCAGCGGCATCGAATTTGGATCGCGGGAGCTGCCGCGGTTGTTTTGTTGGCAGCACTAGGAATTGTTTTCCGCGGCAAAATTTTCTCCGGTTCGGCCGGGAAGCCCGCTGCCCCCGTGGAGCAGGCTTCCCTCGCCATTCTCCCTTTCCGAAATGCATCAGGCGATACTTCGCTCGATTGGCTTGGCCCAAGCCTCGCGGACATGCTCACCACCGACGTAGGCCAGTCCGCGCATCTGCGCACCGTTTCTCCAGACCGCTTGCACCAGGTGCTCTCGGACCTGCGGATTACTCCTGGGAGTGCCATCGATCCCACGATGGTCGGCCGCATCGCGGAATTCAGCAGCGCTGATACGGTGGTTTGGGGGCAATACGCCAAGATCGGCGACCAGATTCGCATTGACGCCACGCTCCGGGACCTCAAGCGCCAACGCACGATCCCCGTGAAAGCGGAGGCACCGAACGAAAAAGGGCTACTGCCGGCCATTGCGGATCTCGCCCAATCCATCCAGCAAAACCTTTCCCTTTCTTCCGATGTGCTCCAGGAGCTTCGCGCCAAGTCGTTTCAGCCATCTTCCAGCTCATTGCAGGCGCTTCGGGACTACAACGAAGGGCTGGAGCTAGCGCGCCAGGGAAATCATCTCGAAGCCGCAAAGCGTTTTGAGGCTTCCATTCAAGCGGACCCCGAATTCGCATTGGCCTATTCCAAACTAGGGCAGGCGTATAGCAATCTCAGAAATGACGATAAAGCCGAGCAATTTTCCCGGAAAGCCGTGGACCTAAGCGAAAAACTTCCGCCGCAGGAACGCTATCTGATTCAGGCGAATTATGCTCAAGCCTCGAACGATAACCGCAAAGCCATCGAGGCTTACGAGAATCTGGAGAAGGCTTCACCAGATGATGTGGATGTTCATTTTCGTCTCGGTGGACTCTACGAATCCACCGGCGCATACGATAAGGCGCGGGCTGAACTTGCGAGGGTATTGGCGAGCGATCCAAAACACGTAGACGCGTTGCTGGCCGCAGGCCGGGTGGAAATCAGAAGCAGAAATCCAAAAGGCTCGCTCGATTACCTGAACCGGGGACTCAGCCTGGCCGTCGAGCTCGACAACGCCGACGGTAAAGCCACGATCTTGAATGCCATTGGGGCTGCTTATGAACAGCTCAATAAGCGTGAAGAAGCGCTGCGAAATTATGAGGAGTCACTGGCCATCAAGCGGGGCCTGGGCCAAAAACCGGGAATCGCGGTCACCCTGGGCAATATTGCCCGGGTTCAGTCTAGCCTTGGCAAGCCGGAGGAGGCCTACAAGAGTTACCAGGGGGCTGTGAAGTTGCAGCGCGAAATCGGCGACAAGAAGGGGCTCGGCGTCACGCTGATCAATCTTGGCGAGCTCTACACAGAACGCAGCCAATATGGGGAAGCTCTGAAGTCCTACAAGGAATCCTTGCAAATCCAGCGGGATGTAGGCAACGAGAACAACCAGGCTCTTTGCCTGAACAATATCGGGAATGTCTATCTCGCGAAAGGGCAGTCCAGCGATGCGCTCACTTACTATGAACGCGCGCTGGAGCTTCGCAAGAAGGCCAACATCCCCAGTCAAGTGGGAGAAACCCTGCACAATCTCGCGGAAGCGTCCTTGAAGGCCGGTGACTATGGGCAAAGTTTGGACTACCACCTCAAGGCTCTCGAACTCTTTCGCAGCTCCGGCGACAAGAACGGTGCTGCGATCCAGTCGTATAGCATGGGCACCATATTTGAGTATCAGGGGCGCTACGGCGCGGCGCTTAAATCCAAAGAAGAGGCTCTCAAGACGTTCCGGGAATTGCAGGACCGCGGTTTCTGGATGGCAGAAATTCTGAGCGGATACGGAAACTCACTCAGTCAGGTGGGACGCTACGATGAGGCACAGAAGAATTTGGCCGAGGCTATGACCCTGGCGCGGGAAATGCAGAATAAGACCCTGGTCGCACAGATTCTAAACTTTCAGGGAGACACTTTCTATTATCGAGGTGACATCAAGTCCGCCGAAGACCTGTTCTCGCAGGCCCTTGCGGCAAGCTCGGGCAACGTAGAGAAGGATGTGGTCCTTCTGTCGAAACTCAACTCTGCGAAGTGCGTTGTGGAAGAGAAGCGCAACCAGGCGGCCATTGCTCCTCTGAAGGCCTTGGTTCAGGAAGCCGACGCTGTGGGGCTGAAACATGTCTCCACGGAGGCCGCGCTCGCCTTGGCCGAGGCTCTCCTGAACGCGCATCAATATCCTGCCGCTAGAAAGGAACTCGAGACAAGTCTTAGGACGAGTGAAAAACTTGGACTGCAGGCACTGCTCGCCCGAAGCCATTACCTGCTCGGCCGGTCCTTTGAACTTTCAGGAAGTGGGAGCGGCGAAGCGGCGTCCCACTATGCTGCAGCCAGGCGAATCCTGGAAACGATTCTCCACGAATCAGGGAGCGAAGGCATCCTAAAACGTCAGGATCTGAGCTCCATCTCTTCGCAATCCGTCCAGAAGCCCTAAAAAAACCGCAATTCAAGGCTACGGTGTTGGGCAATTGCTGTCATCTGAGGCCGCACCGCCAATCAAAAGCAACTTACACCACTACCGAGCGGTAAGCACACCATACCAATCCTAGGGTTTAAGGTGATGTCCCGACTCTGCGGAGAAAACTTGCTCGAGAACACTGTGATGGTATACGGACCGGGCTGGAGCCCCTCGGTACTCAAATCGAATTCGTTCAGTCCGGCCTTGTTGTCCCAATGGAATTTATTTCCTTCTTCCTTGTTCAGGCGCGGCGGCGAAGACATAAAATTTCCAAAGGAATCGGTCATCGAGAGCGAGAAGCGCGCCGTCTTATCCCGGATGGGCGTCCCCGGGTTGCCGGGGCAAAGGCCACTAGGGAACAATCGGAATGACACTTCAATTTCCTGCCCGACGGTGTATGTTTGGCCCTCCATCGGCGGAGACACCCAACAGTATGTATCGTTTTCCGTAAGGGGCTCGTCGAGGGCAACTACGCTCGATAGGCCCGGAAGTGTCCCCCCCATGGTCGGGTCAGAGGGCACAGGTTCGAAATAGCTCGTTAAGATGTCTTCAGTAAAAGTCGTGATGTCGCCCGGCGCATGACCGAAAGCGGGAGTGTTGACGGTCTGATCGGTAAAATAACTGAGTGTGAGTTCTATCATCTGTCTATAATCGATGTTCCTCTGAGGCACACCGTTCGGGCCGTTCTTATTCCCCGTGAAATCGTATTGACTGCAGGTATTGAAGGGATTAAAGGGGTATTGGACGCATACCGTGTTCGCAGGGAACTCTTTCGGATCGAGCGGAAGCGGGTTGGACGGATGGCTGACGGTGACCCTAAGATCAAACTGCGTTAGCACGATAGCGAAGCGAACGGTGAGCTGGCTTCCATCGACGAAGTTGTAGGTGAACTGAGTAGGGCTGGTGCTCGGAGTGAACGTGTGGCAGTTCGGCTCCTCCACAGTGCAGGACTGTGCCCAACACTGAGTACCAAACAACGAAAACGCAAGCGCAAGGAACCCGAATATCGGCTTAAACATAATCGAACCTCCTGTTGTGTCGCCAGCGGCGAGTCTCGAAGGGGACAACCCGGCGTTCAGGAAACGGAAGGGTCCGCTAAATAGGGCCAGCTAGAGGGGCTATCGGAGCCCTAAGGGATCCTGAGGTCCCATCGCCGACGTGAGCGTATCCGCATCTTGTCAGATAGCTAGTAGGCGAATGTTCTAATTCGGGGTAGAGGAAATCTAGTAAGTCCTCTACTTGTTTGGAACCGGCATCCTGCCTCAGTTCAAATCCGCCCTCCGCAACCAAAATTTCCTTTCTTTCTGCAACTTCCCGATAACCTGCAAACATCCGAATTGTGCTCTACATTTTGTGACTGCGCGGTCGATCGATCGGCGCGGGTGTCGCGCCTGTCTCAAATCAAGTTGTAGGAAATGCTCAACTCCTAAGGGAATGCGGCTTTAGACTCTGCTGAAAATGATGGACTACGGCCTCGGCGACTAGTTCCGGTGCCTCGCGGTGGAGGAAATGACCCACATTCTCCAGTACCAGGCGGTGATAACCTCCCTGCCTTCGGCATTTCGATTCGAGTCACCGCCCGATGACTCCCGGATAGTCGGCAATCCGGAAGTAATGCCGCCAATATTTCGAAAGATCCAGGCTGCTGCGGTGGGCAGGACAGTCAGGAATGCCTGCCCCACTGAGAATTATTTCAGTTCGCGGAGCCAGATGTTGCGGTAGCGGACTGGGTGATTGTGGTCCTGCAGGGCGAGCGGCAGCTTCTCGGGACCGGCGGTGTACGGCGGCCGCACGTGGTGGCCGGTGGGGCCGGTTAGCTCGACGTTGTCCTGGACCAGCACGCCGTTGTGAAACGCGGTGATGTGCGCGGGCCGCAGGAGTTTTCCGGAGGCGTCGAAACGCAGGCCGTGGAAAATGATGTCGTACCGGCTGCGACGTAATCGTCTGCTGGCACCACAACTGGCCCGACTGTCCCGCCCACATCGAAGTCCTCGACCTCTCCAGCTTCATCAAGTCCTTGCGCCGCTCCCAGGATTAGCGGCTGCCTCCCAAATCAATTTCAGCAGTTCGCCCCTCAATATAACTGCCGGTTTGCCCGTCACTCGGGCACGATCGTCAATCTACAGGTATGTTTTCTTGCGAGGTGCGTCTTTGCAAGCCCGCATTCCGCCAATTTACCGTCGACCACGAGGGCCGGGACGCCACATCTTGATGTGCTCATTTTGATGAGACGTGCAAAGCTATTGCATAAAGTAGGCAAGGCTAGTTACTGACTTGACACAAGGCCAAGGTAAAAAGTGGGGCACATGGATGAAGATGCTAGGATTTTGAGAGAAGTGGTTGCTGCTCACCGCACTCCTTCTCCCTGAGCAGTCCAGTTTTACCGGTCGAAATCTGCGTTCTCTGCGGTCCCAAAGCCATTTGGACACGCCAAGAGGAGTAGAACAGTGCCCACACCATTCAGATTCTCTTGGACGACATCTATTCGGTGTAGCGTTGTCGCAAGCATAGTCCTGTCGTTGCTCTTGCTTTCCAGTCTCGTCAAGAAGAGCCAAGCTGACTCTAGCGAGAAGCGCCAAAATACCGAAGGACGCTTAACGCACGTGAGCTTAGAAGATCTCGGGCAGATTGAGGTCACAACAGCCTCCAAAGAACCCGTGAAGGCCAGCCGAACTCCAGCCGCAATCTACGTTATTACCCAAGACGATATCCGGCGGTCCGGGGCTACAAGCGTTCCGGAGGCTCTCCGTCAGGCGCCGGGTGTTGAGGTAGCGCGGGTCGACTCGAATACTTGGTCCCTCGGTGTGCGCGGATTCGGGAGCGCCCTGTCCCGCTCGGTCCTCGTGCTTATCGATGGCCGGAGCGTTTACACGCCGCTCTTTGCCGGCGTTTATTGGCAAGTCCAGGACACACTGCTGGAGGATATCGAACGCATCGAAGTGATCCGGGGACCAGGCGGCACCATTTGGGGAGCAAATGCTGTCAACGGTGTGATCAACATCATCACGAAAAGCGCGAAAGATACCGGCGGAATGCTCGTGTCCACTGGCGGCGGAAATATCGACCAAGGTTTCGTCAATTTCCGTTATGGCGCTGGGAACGGCAAAAACTTTAACTACCGTATCTACGGAAAGACTTTCACCCGGGGTCCGGAATTTCATTCGAACCGCCGACAATTTGATGACTGGCGGATGGGTCAAACCGGATTCCGGGCGGATTGGGATTTACGGAATCGCGACTCGTTCACGCTTCAAGGTGACCTTTACAACGGCGATGCGGGACAAAGCGTAGGAATCACGACATACTCTCCCCCCTACATGGCCAATGTGGAACAGAATGCCGAACTGGGGGGCGGTAACCTGGTAGGGCGCTGGAAACGTGTTTTAGGTGCGGGCTCTGACATCCAGGTACAAACCTACTATGACCGTACAAGTCGAAAGCAAGCCAACTTTGCCGAGTCTCGCGATACGTTCGACATCGATTTCATCCATCATTTGCCTCTACCGTGGCGCCAAGATTTTCTGTGGGGCCTCGGAACTCGCCTAAGTTCGGGTAACGTTACCGACGTCGTTCCCACCGTCGTATTCACGCCCAATCACTACACGGATAAGCTCTACAACGCATTCATTCAAGATGAATTTCCTATCGTGGGGAATCAGCTCTCGCTTACGATCGGATCTAAGTTTCTACATAACAACTATAGCGGCTTCGAGGTCCAGCCAACCGCGCGGCTCCTCTGGACACCGAGCCCACGGCAAACCATATGGGCCGCTGTCACTCGTGCCGTGCGCACACCCTCCCGCGTGGAGGAAGACCTTCAGCTCACGGCATTGTTGGCGCCTACTCCCTTGACCTTTTTTCGGATCGTCGGCGACAGAAAGTTCTCTTCGGAACAGTTGATTGGCTACGAAGTAGGATACCGAAGCCTGGTAAGCCCCAACTTCTACCTGGATGTGGCTGTGTTTTACAACAACTACGATGACCTCCTCAGTATCGAGCCCGGTGCGCCATTTTCTGAAACATCGCCGCCCCCGGCGCATACTGTCGTTCCACTTCTTTTTCGCAACGCGCTGTTCGGCAATACTACCGGAGTCGAGATTGCGCCCGATTGGACACCCAAACACTGGTGGCGCTTGCGAGGTTCGTATTCGTTTTTGCACATCGACTTGAGCAAACAAGCCGGGAGCCAGGACTTTTCGACGGTGAGTTCAACGCAGGGCGCAAGCCCCCATCACGAGGTGGCGATCCAATCCTCTTTGAACCTGCCCAAGAAACTCGAGTTCGATCAGTCCTTTCGCTACGTTACCGCCCTTCCAGCCCAACTCGTGCGAGCTTACGCAACAGCAGATGTGCGGTTCAATTGGCACGCCACTCGATCCCTCGACTTCTCTGTCGTGGGACAAAACCTGTTTCAACCTCACCACCCGGAGTTCGGGGGCGACCCTGGGGGTCTTGTCGGCATCGAGCGAAGCGTCTACGCAAAACTAACCTGGCAAACAGGGCAAAGATGACAGCGAGGCACATCCGCGCGATCACCGTGGGCGTTGCGTGGATACTCTTTATCGCGTCCTGCCTGCGTGCGCAACAATCAAACCCAACCGAATATCAGGTCAAGGCCGCCTACCTGTACAACTTTGGCAGATTCGTTGAATGGCCCGCCAAGACCGCCTCTGCCGGCGACTTGTTCAGTATTTGCGTGCTCGGTGACGACCCCTTCGGCGTGACTCTCGACAAGACTATTGCCGGCGAAAATATCAACGGAAAGAAGGCAGTGGTTAAGCGCATCGCAAGACCGCAAGACGCCGTGCATTGCCACATTTTGTTCATCAGTTCGACAGAGGAGAGTCGACTCAAAGAGATCCTGGCGGCGCTTGACGGGACAAGCGTCCTGACTGTGAGCGACATCCCCCAGTTCACACGACGCGGCGGCATGATCCAGTTTGTTATGGAGGCGAACAGAGTGCGTTTCGAGGTCAACCTGACTACTGCTGAGCGTGACGGCCTGACTCTGAGTTCCCAGCTGCTCAAAGTGGCCGTCAATGTGCGACGCAGTCCGCAGCCTGGAGGCTGATTGGCGATGCTCGGAGTTCGCAATTATTCCATTGCCACAAAGCTGACCGTAGTGAACATGCTGGTCAGTGGCGCCGCACTAGTGATCGCGTGTTTGGTATTTGTTGCGTACGACCTGATCAGTTTTAGGCAGAGCATGGTCTACAACCTGTCAATCCAGGCTCAAATGGCTGGCTCCAATAGCGTCTCGCCGCTCCTGTTCAATGACCCGCAGGCGGCAGAGAACACTCTGTCCGCGTTGAGGGCGGCACGGAGCGTGGTATCGGCGGGTATTTACACGCTCGACGGACGCCCGTTCGCCACCTATTGGCGCGATGGCCTTGACCAACCTTTGACGCCACCTCAGGTTCCCGCGGGGAAAACCGAGCTCCACTGGTTCAAAGATGGGCAGCTCGCACTGGTCCGCTCGATCGTGTTCCAGGGGAAGCCCACCGGCATTGTCTACATCCGTTCCGATCTACGGGACATGACTCTTCGCCTCCAGAGGTATGCTGGGATCGCGGCCATGGTCCTGCTGGCATCACTGCTGGCGGCGCTTCTGGTTGCCTCCATGTTCCAGCGGGCTGTCGCTCAACCCATCGTACATCTGGCGCAAACGGCCCGAATCGTTTCGCGTGACAAGAACTATGCAATGCGAGCAACACCGACCGGGAAGAGGGACGAACCGGATGTCTTGATTGGAGCCTTCAATGAGATGTTGGAGCAGATTCAGGAGCGCGATAGCGCTTTACGAAAGGCTCATGATGAGTTGGAGCAGAACGTTCAGGAGCGCACTGCGCAGCTTGCTGCTAGCAATAAAGAGTTGGAAGCGTTCTCCTATTCTGTCTCGCACGACTTACGGGCACCGCTTCGCGGCATCGATGGGTTCAGCTTGGCCCTGCTCGAGGATTATGCCGATCGGCTCGATGACGAAGGAAAGATTCATCTTCAACGCATCCGCGCCGCGACGCAACGGATGGGGTTGCTGATCGATGACCTGCTGAACCTCTCCCGTATGACGCGCGCCGAAATTCGCAAGGAAGTAGTCAACCTCAGCGCCTTGGCTCATTCCGTCGCCGAAGTCGTTCAGGAGACCCTCCCGGAGCGGCGCATCGAGTTCCGGATCGAAGATCGCCTCGAGGCGAGAGTGGACCCCAATCTGATGCGGGTTGTCCTTGAGAACCTATTGGGAAATGCGTGCAAGTTCACCTCGAAGAGGGCTTCCGCGTGCATCGAGTTCGGCAAAACGCATTGCAACGGCAGTTCAGCGTATTTCGTTCGCGACAACGGCGCTGGATTCGATCCAGCTTACGCCAACCGGCTCTTCGGCGCTTTTCAGCGGCTTCACGGGACGAGCGAGTTTCCGGGTACCGGCATCGGCCTTGCAACGGTGCAACGAATTATTCACAGACACGGCGGAAAGATTTGGGCCGAAGGGGCAGTCGAAAAGGGTGCGGTGTTTTACTTCACTTTGTGACGCCAAAAATTCGTGGGAGGAATCGGAATCATGGAGAGCAAGACGATTTTATTGGTCGAAGACAATTCGGACGACGAAGCACTGACGCTTCGAGCTTTGAAGAAGAACAATATCAAGAACGAAGTCGTTATCGCGCGCGACGGCGCTGAAGCGCTCGAGTACCTTTTCGGCACCGGGAAATACGCCGGGCGCAACACTAGTCTCACGCCGCAGGTAGTGTTGTTGGATTTGAAACTCCCGAAGGTGGAAGGTTTGGAAGTCTTGCGCCGAGTGCGTGCGGATCAGCGCACCAAGCTTCTACCTGTTGTGATCCTAACTTCTTCGAACGAAGAGCAGGACCGAATCGACGGCTACGGGCTGGGAGCAAATAGTTACGTCCGCAAGCCGGTTGACTTTTCCCAATTCATGGACGCTGCTCGCCAGCTTGGCTTGTATTGGCTGATTCTGAACGAGGCTCCTCCCGTCAGGAGAACTTAGATGAGTGCTCCGCTTCGAGTCTTGCTGATTGAAGATTCGGAAGACGACGCCGCCCTGCTTCTGCTGGAGCTGAGACGCGGCGGCTATGATACTACGCACGAGCGTGTAGATACTCCGGCGGCTTTGAGCGCTGCTTTGGATACCCAGAAGTGGGACCTCGTTATCTCCGATCATTCGATGCCCTACTTCTCCGGTGGCGAGGCTCTGCAACTCTTGCGGCAAAAGGACTCCGAGGTACCCTTTATTTTTGTGTCAGGAACCATGGGCGAGGAAGCGGCCGTGGCTGCACTGAAAAACGGCGCCCAAGATTACCTCATGAAGAGCAACTTGAGGCGGCTGGTTCCGGCCGTGCAACGTGAGCTCCGAGAGGTGGAAGAGCGTCGGGAACGCAAGCGCCTGGAGCATCAAGTGCAACAACTCCAGAAGTTCGAAGCTATTGGACGGCTGGCGGGTGGCATTGCTCATGACTTTAATAACGCGATCGGAGCAATCATGGGGTGGGCGGATCTGGCCCTTCAAGAGGCGCAACCAGGCACGCGTCTCCAGGAACGTCTCCAAAAGATATGCGCCCAAGCCCAGCGCACTGCGGGGCTGACGTCCCAGCTTCTCGCGTTTGCACGGCAACAAGTCCTGCAGCCGCGGAGGATTGATCTAAACGGCTTGATCGAGGAAGGAACCAGTCTCCTGCGAAAGGTGATAGGAGCGGACGTTGAGGTTCGTCTTGTTCCCGCACCGAATCTTCACGTCACAGTTGCGGACCCCGTTCAGATCGATCAGGTGCTGATGAATCTCTGTTTGAATGCCCGAGATGCAATGCCAAAAGGCGGGCGACTTATCATCGAGACTCAAAACGCTGATCTCGACCAGGAGTATTGCCGACTTCACACCTACGTGCAGCCCGGCAGCTACGTTTTGCTCTTGGTGTCCGACACTGGCATTGGGATGGACGCGGCGACGATCGAGCGCATCTTCGAACCGTTTTTCACTACCAAAGACGTTGGCAAGGGCACGGGACTCGGTTTGGCAACCGTGTTTGGGATCGTAAAGCAGCACGGCGGGTTTATCAACGTATACAGCGAACCGGGCAAGGGAACAACGTTTCGAGTTTATCTCCCGAGCGATCACGGCGTACCAGACCCGGCTAAGGTAGAGTCTGATGGACAGCCGTCGGAGGGCACCGAAACCATTCTATTGGCGGAAGATCACGAAGGCCTTCGCGAGTTGGCTCAGGAAACGTTGGAAGCGCTTGGCTATCACGTTGTCCTCGCAACGAACGGCACGGAAGCAGTCGAGCTTTTCAAGACTAATCCCGATCAGATAGATTTGGTTATTCTCGATGTCGTGATGCCTGGACTTAGCGGTCCCGACGCGTACTCAGAAATGTCCGCGATTCGGCCCAATCTTGGAGTTGTCTTTGCCACCGGATACACAGCCGAATCGGCATCTTTGACTTCTATGGTCGGGAAGGGTGCGACGGTTTTACAAAAACCGTACAGTGCCAAGAGCCTCAGTCGTGCAATCCGAGGAGTACTTGAAAGCAAGGGCTCGAACGTTTTGCGCTGAGGGAAAATGATATCGCACTCGCTATGAGCAGCAACTCATTTCGCCCCTCGATGCCGTCCTAGCGACGATTCTGGACGAATGGTCGGCAATCCGGAAGTAATGCCGCAAATATTTCGAAAGATCCAGGCTGCTGCGGTGGGCAGGACAGTCAGGAGTGTCCCTGTACTATCTCAGTTCGCGGAGCCAGATGTTGCGGTAGCGGACTGGGTGATTGTGGTCCTGCAGGGCGAGCGGGAGCTTGTCCGGTCAGGCCGTGTAGGGCGGGCGTTGCTTATGGCCGGTGGGGCCGGTTAGCTCGACGTTGTCCTGGACCAGCACGCCGTTGTGAAACGCGGTGATGTGCGCTGGGCGTAGCAGTTTGCCGGAGGCGTCGAAGCGCGGGCCGTGAAAAATGATGTCGTACCGGCTGCGACGTAATGTCTGCTGGCACCACAACTGGCCCGACTGCCCCGCCCACATCGAAGTCCTCGACCTCTCCAGCCGCATCAAGTCCCTCTCCGCCTTCGATGACTAGCACCCTCAGGAAATGCCGGTTTCAACTATACTGTCTTACATTTACCGCAATACGGTATACTAATAACAGATGATCCGCGCCTTCCGTTGCGCCGATACAGAGCGCCTCTTCCGCCGAGAATCGGTTCGGCGGTTCAAGGCCATCGAACGGCCGGCGCTTCGGAAACTGGATATGCTGGACGCGGCACCTGATTTACGAAGCCTGTCGACGCTGCCCGGAAACAGATTGGAACGCCTGAAAGGCAATCGGGAGGGTCAGTACAGCATTCGCATCAACGACCAGTGGCGCATTTGCTTTGTCTGGCGCGACGGGCGCGCTTACCAGGTCGAGATCGTTGATTATCACTAAGGATTTACTATGCCAAGAAAACTGAAACCCGTGCATCCCGGCGAGATTCTCCATGAGGAGTTCATGGCCCCTCTGGGACTGAGCATGAATAAAGTCGCTATGGCTCTGCGTGTGCCGGTCACGCGCATCGCCGATATCATCAACGAACGCCGTGGTGTCACCGCGGATACGGCGCTGCGCTTCGCGCGGTTTTTCGGCAACAGCCCTGCTTTTTGGATGAACCTGCAGACTCGCTATGACCTGGAAGTCGCCGAAGACGAAATCGCCCGCAAAGTCGAACGCGACGTACAACCCCTCGCAGAGATCCGCGGTTAATAGCTGGCGCGTGCCCCACATGCCGTATTTGCGTGTGAGTCTTTGCTTTCGCTGGTAGCGCCGGCATCCGTGCCGGCCATCCGCTAACCAGCCGCGACGTAATCGTCTGATGGCACCATAATTGGCCCGCCTGCCCCGCCCACATCGAAGTCCTCGAGCTTTCCAGTCTGATCAAGTCCTT
>WNFQ01001676.1_pt1 | contig 16450 bp, 17 predicted proteins | sample 5400171 | NCBI WGS metagenome assembly WNFQ01 (sample SAMN13153356, study PRJNA577476) | soil metagenome | isolation source: 20 cm soil under Madrone tree | place: USA:California | collected 2016-06-14 | reverse complement strand
GCGCGAAGTACCTTACGCGCACGAGCTCGGCAGCAGCGTCGATGTCGTAGCGCCCGAAGTTCGGACGGAGCAGCGTGTCCATGTCTTTGCGGAACGCCGGGTTACGCAGACGCTCGCGAAGCAGTTGCTCGGCTTCCTCTCGGACCATTCGAGTCCCTTCATTCGCGAGGTACCAGTTGTGTAGCACCGTTCCGCCACGCATGGCGACGTGCGTCGCCAAGACGTCATCGGAGAAAATCGCCGCGATGCCGCGTGCGAGCCGCAGGTCCTGTTCGATCTTGCTCCGCTTGTCCCAGGGCGCGTGAACCTGCCATGCAGTCAGGTGGGATTGCTGCATCATGTGTTCGACGCTTGCAGGTGCGCAGGACGCAGAACGCAGAAGATTTCATCCTTCTCGAGCAGACCCGAAATTCCCGACGCCAGAAGTATCGTCCGGAGCGAACGATCCTCGAGCCAAGCGGCTATCGTATCCGCAAGCGTGGTACCGTTCAGTGCCAGAAGCGCGCCGAGTCGCTGCGCGTTGGGGACGTCGCTTGCCGCGTCTAACGCCGCCGCGAGCCCATCAGCAGTCGCGTGCGCGGCGAGTTCGGCGACCGGCGCGCTCCGCATCGTCGATAACGGTTGAAAGTCGACGACGATTCACAGCATGCTCCACAATTGGTATGCGCAATATATCGAAAAATGTCACATAACGCATAATCATTTCAGTAGGTTAGCCTGAATGATGCATCGCAGCGAGCGGGAGGACCTGGCGCCAGCGTCGATCGCCGCCATGGAGCGGGCCCAGTATGCGAAACGGACTCGAGTACCGCGGCTGGCAGGCGCTTTGGGTGGCTGGCAGGCGATTTGGGGTACATCGAGTGTGTAGCATAAAAACTAGGGATTGATGCAGGGTCTGTGCGCGATGAGCGCCCGTGGCCGCGCGGCCGCAGTCGCCGGTGCCGACGTAGACCCAGTCGTGCACGCGGCCGTCCTCGCTTTCGGTATCCTGTGGCGGGCAGGAGAAGCAAGCCTCCCGCCCACGTATCGGCATCACAAAAGGCGCCAGCCTTGTCTAGATTTCTCAATCGGAACGAAGCCTTCGACTCCGCCTACTTCCGCAAGTACTACTTCAATACGGCAACTCGAGTCACCACAGCGGCGGAAATGCGCGGCCGCGCGCAGCTGATCGCGGCAATTCTGCGTCACGCCGGCATCACCGTCCGCAGCATCCTCGATGCCGGATGCGGCATCGGTTTATTGCGCAAGCCCTTCGCCGAGGCCTTGCCGCGGGCCCGTTATGAGGGGCTGGAGGCAAGCGACTACTTATGCGCCCGATACCAATGGACCAAGGGCTCCGTGGTGGATTTCACGCCGCGATCCGCCAGCGATCTCGTCGTCTGCTACGACGTCCTCCAGTACGTCGGCGACCGCGATGCCGCGCGCGCCATCGCGAACCTCGCCAAACTTTCCAGCGCCGCCATCTACGTATCCGCACTCACTCGCGAGGATTGGCGCGCGAACTGCGACCGGACACGCACCGATGGTGCCGTGCATTTACGGCCCGGTGATTGGTATCGCCGCCGCTTACGGAGGCGCTTCAATTATTTGGGGTTCGGCGTCTGGCTGCGCAAAGACGTTACAGCGATACTATGGGACTTGGAGAGCCCGTAAGGAACTCGCGCGGAACCACGCACGAGATATTTCATCGTTCATGAACAACCTGGGCCCGGCTCAAAGGTTGTCCAGCATCCAGGCCACCAGCGCCGCATGCACCGGTTCGCCGGCGCCGACATCCGCGCGGCTGTGATTGACCAGCGAGACCAGCACATAGGTCTTCCCGCTGTTCGCCGTGACGTAACCGGCGACACCGCTGACGCCGTCGATGTGCCCGGTCTTCAGCCGCACGCCGCCCGCCGGAGTCGTCTTCATCCGCGACCGCAATGTGCCGTCGACGCCGGCCAGCGGAAGCGACGCGAGGAATTCCGGCGCGTAGCGGCTGTGATAGGCCGCACTCAGGGTGTGCGCCAATTGCAGCACCGAGATATGGGTGATGCGCGATAATCCCGAACCATTGTCGATGTCCATGCCTTGCAGATCGAGTCCGCGTTCGCGGCTCCACTCGGCGATCGTGGCGGCTCCCTTTTCGAGCGTCGCGGGAGCGCCCAAACGCTCCTCGCCCAGGGTCAGCAGCAGATGGCGCGCCATCAAATTGCTGCTGAATTTATTGGTCAGGCGCACGATCTCGCCCAAGCTCAAGGAGTCGAAGCTGAGGAACGGCTGGGCGTCCGCGGGCGCCGCCCCGACACGCAGCGAGCCTGAGAATACGCCGCCCGATTCGAGCCAGAGTTCGACGAAGGTACCGAACGCATAAGTGGCCGGCTGCAGCAGCACGCGGGCAAAACTGCGCTCCGCGCAATGCGGCGACAATGCCCCGCTGAATACCACCCGATCCCATTCCGCGGAGGCCACTTTGAAATCGACCCTGCCGGCCGCGCCGCCGCAGCGGCCGGCGGCGAAGCGCACGTGATTTTCAATCGAGAGATTGACGGGCGCCGGACTCGCAATGACCTCGACCCGCCGCGCAGCGGCGTCCGGCAGCACCCGGAATTCGATGGACTGGAAATTCACCATCAGCGCATCGGGCACGACGTTGTACGAGCGATTCGGCCGCCCGTCGAATTCTCCGGGGTCTTCCGGCGGCAAGGAGAACGCGGTGCTGTCGACGACGATATTGCCGTGAATCGTCTTCAGCCCCTTGGCTCTCAATGCATGCACGAAGCTCCACCATCGCTCCAAGGTCATGTAAGGATCGCCGCCGCCTTGCAGGATCAGATCTCCGTCGAGCGCGCCATCGTCGAGCGTACCGCGAATCGACGCCCGCGTATGCCAGGTGTAAGCGGGCCCCAGCAAGTCCAGAGCGGCAAACGTCGTCACCACCTTGACGGTGGACGCGGGACTGCGCGGCGTATCGGGATTCTGACCGAGCACCAGGCGGTCCGAGTCCGGATCGACGATGGCAAAGCTGACCGCGCTCGGCGGCAGCCGCTGTGCCGCGATGACCTGGGTCACGTGTGCCGGCACTTCCGCGCCCGCAGCCGCCCACGCGCAGGGCGGCGTACTCAAGATCAACGCCAGCGCCGCTCGTTCCAATACATTCGACTTACAAGCTCTCGAACCCATCACGCTTCTCAACTGAGCGGCAACGCAATGCGCTGCCAGGCGCCCGACCACCAACGAAGAAACAGCATCAATCCCAGGCAACAAACATAGGCCACGGCCGCAAACCATCCGCCGATGGCGCCCATGCCGTATTGCGGCAACCAATCCACCCAGCCGGTGCCCGGTGCAAAGGATAAACTATGCGCAAGCGGCACGAAAAGCAGCCAAGACAACGCGAGTACCATGACGGCCGGAAGGCGCACGTCGCCCGCGCCCCGCAGACAGGCGCTGCTGCTGATGTTGAAGCCGTCGAAGAGCTGATACCCGGCGGCAATCCAAAGCAGCACACATCCCCGCGCCACCACGCCCGCGGCTTGCGGGTCTGCGCCATTGGTGAAGAAGGGCATCACCCAAGGTCCGGCGGCTGCGAGGAGCACGCCGATCGCGCCCATGTAAAGCACGGCCATCAAGATGATTCCGTTGCCTACCTTGAACGCCCACTCGCGATGGTGCGCGCCGATGGCCTGCCCGACGAGCGTGGTGCCCGCCATGGCGATGCCCACCGCGGGCATGTAGCAAAAGGATGTGAGCATCATGACGATCTGCGTGGAGGCGCCGTCGACGGTGCCCAGCCGTACCTGCATCAACTGAAACAGGGCGAAGCCGAGGATGTCCGCGGCAATCAGCAACCCCATCGGGAATCCCAGCTTGAATTGGCGAAGCAGCGCGCGTGCCTGCAGCCGGGTCGTGAGGTGAGAACCGTAGCGCTCCCGGGTCGCGCGTCCCAGGAACAATGCGGCCGCGGCGGCAACGCCGATCAGCTGCGCGGCATCGGTCGCCCAGCCGGATCCGGCGATGCCCATCCCGAAGTCGAACATGAACAGCTGATTCAGCAAGGCATTCGCCACGGCGACGCTCAGCGTCACCCAGAGCGTGATCGCAGGGCGGCCGATGCCGTTGAAGAAACCAAGAAGCGACCACAAGGCGATGCCGAGCGGTCCGCCGACCATGCGCGGGAACCAGTATTCGAGAGCGAGCCGCAGGGTTTCCTGCGGAATATCGAAAGGTGCGAAAATCCGTGAGCCCGTCAGGGCAAGCAATACGAACAAGGGCGCGGTGAACAGCGAGGCCCACAGGGCGGTCCACGTCGCCTGCGACGCACGGGTGTAACGGCCGCCGCCGAAGGCTTGCGCCACCGATGTCTGCACCGACAGGCCGATGCCGCCAAACAGCAGGACGCAGACCAGGATGGGCCAGTACACTGCGCCGATCGCGGAGGTAGCCGCGGGGGACAACCGGCCGATGAACCAGGTGTCGGTCGCGTTCAGCACTGCCTGCACGGCGCTGTTCAGCATGAACGGGAAGGCCAACGCCGCCACGGCGCGGTAGTCGAGTCGCAGGCGGCCGCCGGAGCTCAATGCCTGTCCGGGGAGTAGTTTCATGGGCGCGTCCATCCCGGGTAGGATGAGGCAATGCAGCCAAAGATGCGACGCAATTTGCCCGGGACATTTCTGACGCAGAACCTTGGGGAAGGTGCGTGGCGACTGTCTCGCAGCGAGGCCGCACCCATCGATGTATTTCTGCGCGGCGCGGAATCCGGCGCGGCCGACGCTCTTCGGTCTCCCTCGGTCCGCGACATCGGCATCGAGTGGCGCGGAGATGCGGTGGTGCTGACCATGACATCGGCCGAGCAACCCAGAATCATCGCGGCGCAAAGCGCGATCGTGCACGAACCCCTGGCGCGCCTCTACGAAGCCTTGCCGCTGGTCAGTCTCGACGCGAAGGCGAGGCGCTTTTGGCGCCGCGTCTTTCGTCTGGTTCGCATCCCCGGCGGCCGCTATCTACTCGGCGCTTTGGCGCGCCGCAACCGCCATCGGCATTGAATCCGCGATCTGCATCACAAGAATCAGCGACTATTGTCAAGGGGTTAGGTAAAATCCTGTTATTGTCAGGTTGAATTGCGACTCTCGTCAAAGCTGCGCCGGCAGGTTTGAAGCACATTGATCAGTGAGTTCAAATCCGCGAACCCGCTAGGATGGCCGCAGTGCCGGAAATCAAGTCGACCGCCAACGAGAGCAGCGCCGCAGACGCCTCGTTCGACCCCTATGGCCGTCTGCTTCGCATGCTCATGCCCAGTTTGCAAGGCGTGGTCGTGCACGACGGTTTCGCCAACCTGGTCTGGGCGTCGGACGAATGGGACCTCGCCGATGAGACCGACCTCATCAAAATTGCCATTGCGAACGCCCTCTCGGACACCGCGGAATTCGCCGGCATCGTGCGCACGCTCGATGCCGACCTCGCCGTGTACACCTTCGCGATACGCGGCGAACACATCGACTTGCTCGGCGTGGTCAGCCTGATCGCACGATTGTCCGGCAAGCAGACCGAGGCGCGTCCGCTGCAGACCGTGCGCCAGTTGGTGCAGCCCGCGTTGGAGTGCCTGCGGCGCGAGCTCTCGCTGCGTTTGAGATTGGGATCGCGCGAACGCGATCTCGATGTGCGCGAACGCGACCTCGATCTCATGCTGGAAATTTCCTCGCATCAGTCGGCGGCTGCGAGCGACAGCGACGAATTCGGGCTCATCTTGAAGACCGCGCTCGAGCGCATGGGCTGCGCGCTCGCGGCGTTGTGGGTGCCCGACAAGAATATCTGTCTGTCGTTGACGCGCAGCGGTCAGCCCATGTCGCCGGAATCGCTGCGGCGAGCCGAGCGTCATTTGATGGCGTGGATGCAGCTGCAGCAGCGCACCATCGTCATCAATCATATTTCCAAGGTCGCGAGCGACGTGGCGGCTCCGTACAAGATTTTGGCCTGCCCGGTGCGGCACCCCTCGGAACGGGTCATGGGCGTGCTCGCTCTGTTCAATCCGCCGAGCGCCGAGGACTTTGATCTGCATCAAACGCGCATCGCCGAAGTGCTGGCCAAGAGAGCGACCAGCATCATCCAGGCTCAATACGACCCCAGCACGGGCCTGATGACCCGCCAGGCATTCGAGCGCCAGGCCTCGGCGCTGCTCGCGCCGTCGACATCCGCGGAAACGCACATCATTCTCTATCTCGACATCGATCGGCTGCATGTCATCAACGAAACCTTCGGCATGCATGTAGGCGACGATGTGATCGTCAGCGTCGCCGCGTGCATGGCCAAGTCCTTGCCCCCTGGGGCCTTGTCGGCGCGCATTTCCGGCGATCGGCTCGCCGCCCTCATCCCGAATTCCGACATGGACGCAGCGGCGATCGTCGCCGAAAAGATTCGCGCCGCCGCCGCCGCCATCGTGCCGCGCGCCGGGCAGGGCTCCTTCGAAGTGTCCGCCTGTCTCGGCGTCGCACCGATAGGCCGCTCCGACAACCCGCTCGCGCATGCGCTGGCCACCGCGGAGATCGCTTGCAAGGCAGCCAAGGATCGCGGCCGCAATCGGGTCGAGATGTTCCAGGATTCCGATCAGAGCATCATCAGGCGTCATACCGACATCTTGGTCATCGGCAAGCTGCGCGACGCGCTCGACAACGATAGTTTCCGCCTCGACGCGCAGCCCATCCTGCCCTTGCGAGGCAATTACGGCCGTCCGCGCTTCGAACTGCTGATACGCATGCTGGGCGATCGCGGCGAAATCATTCCGCCCGGCAAATTTCTTTCCGCGGCCGAGCGCTATCAACTCATGCCCACGGTGGACCGCTGGGTGGTGCACCGCGCCTGCGACCTGCTCGGGGAACACAGCGCATCGGTCGGCGAGGATATCGCGCGCTTCGCCATCAACCTGTCCGGCCAATCGTTGCAGGACGAGTCGTTTCTGGACTTCGTGATCGGAGAGATCAAGGCCAGCAACCTGCCGCCCGGAGTCCTGTGCTTCGAATTGACCGAAACCGCGACCATCGGCAATCTGGTGAAAGCGCAGAATTTCATACGCCGCCTGCAGGATCTCGGTTGCCAGTTCGCGCTCGATGATTTCGGCACGGGAGTCAGCTCGCTGGCGTACCTCAAGGACCTGTCGGTCAACTATCTCAAGATCGACGGTAGTTTCGTCCGCGATGCGATCACCAATTCGCGTTCGGAATCGATGATCAAAGCCATCGCACAGCTCGCGAAAGTCATGTGCATGGAAACCATTGCGGAGTACGTCGAGACCGATGCATTGCGCGCGCGCATGGCCGACCTCGGCGTCGACTACGGCCAGGGATTTGCCATGGGCAAGGCGCAGCGTCTCGAGGATCTGCTGCGTGAGCTGGCCATCTACGAAGCCACCGTCAGCGATTGGGCCGGAGCTTCGGATTCCGCGACGGAAGGGGCCGTGGCCGGGCGGTAAAGTCAGAACAGTCCTACAGCGACTCGCAGAAAAACGCCCACACCGGGGACGCCCGGGGCGTGCGCTAATAAAGCGCACATCAACCGGACGGAGCCATTCCATGCTGATACTCACTCGCCGCACCGGTGAAAGTCTGCGCATCGGCGACGACGTGGAAGTGACCGTGATGGCGGTGAACGGTTCGCAGGTTCGCATCGGCATCAAGGCGCCCCGCAATATTGCCGTCGATCGCGAGGAAATTGCGGAACGCAAACAGCGCGAACGAGAACCCGCGCCGTAATTCGCCGGTGTTGAATCACCGGCGCCCGCTCTCTAACCCATCGCCGCTAAATTCGCAAGAATTTCCCGAGGCTAGATCTGCGCCTCCATCTGCCTCTTGTAATTGATGCCCGCTTCGGGCACACAATAGGCAGTACCAATATCGATCAATGAGAGCAACCAGGGACAATTGCCGCCGATGGTCGGCCATCGGCGTGCGCGCTATTCATGACCACTTCAACGTATGCGCCCGAGCTACTCGTGCAAACTTGGTTCAATACGGATCGACCTCTGCTGCTGTCGGCTCTGCGCGGGCGAGTGGTCGTGCTCGCCGCGTTTCAGGTGTTGTGCCCGAACTCGATTGGCGCGGGCATTCCCCAGGCGCAGAGAATTTACGAGACCTTCGAACCCAAGGATGTGGCAGTGATCGGCTTGCACGCCACATTCGAACATCACGATGCTTTCAACACCGCGGTGCTCAAGGCATTCATCCATGAATATCGCTTGAAGTTTCCGATCGCGCTCGATCAGCCGAATCCGACGAGCCCGATCCCGCACACCATGGAGCGATACAAGATGCGCGGCACGCCCAGCCTCGTGTTGATCGATCGGCACGGACTCGTGCGCAAGCATGCATTCGGTGCGGTCGACGATTTGCGCATTGGAGCCGAGATCGGCGCGCTCACGCAGGAATCGGATACCGCCGTGCTGACCCGCAGCTCGGCCGCCTAGTCTAGGAGCCTGTCAGACCAATGATGTGCCTGCTGCGGCCGCCCGAGCGCAATCAATTGGCCAGAACGAAGCGGATTCGGACCCGGGCACGCTGCGCAACCTTCTTGGCGTCGCGCACGACGGGCTTGTAACGCCATTGCGTCAAGGCGCTGATCGCGGCGTCTTCGAACACGCCGGGAGCGCTGGCGGCGTGGACCGCAATGTCCTTGACGGCGCCGCTTTCGGCGACGGTGAAATCCAATTCGACCCAGCCCTGGATCTTGCTCACATTCGCCTTCGCCGGGTAGACCGGCGTCACCGACTTGACCAGGGTGAGGTCGCCTGCGGCGACCACGTTTGCCAGGAATTGCTGTCTGGCGGCGGCGGCATCCAGATCATGCAGCACCGAATTGGATTCCGGCGAAGCAAAGCCGATCGCGCCTGCTTCACCCAGCCAGCTCCGCGCCGCATCGTACTGCTCGAGGCCGAGGGCAAGGCGCGCTTTGGCCACGAGGCGGGTGCCGAGATCCTGCATCGCGGAGGCGAGACCGGCATTGCGCGGATCCAAACCACGCAAGGTTAAAAGATAGTACTTGGCGCTGTCGTTGGCCGGTTCGATGAGCCGATCCTGCTGCAAGCGCTCCTTGGCGTTCTTCAGGAGCTCCGCCCAGGCGTCCGCGTCCGCTTCCCGGCGCGCGGCAGCGAGCAGGTCTTGCAGCGTCCCGATGTTGTCCGGGGATGCAATGCCTTTGGCGGCTTCGAGCCAGCGGGATGCATGCGCAAAATCTCGGGCGTCGATGGCACTGTGCACTTCCGCCATCATCCGCATTGCGAGCGTCCTTTCGGCGTCCTGGGCGGCACTGTTATTCGGATCGAGCCGCAACGCCTCCCGAACATAAAAGAGCGCGCTGTCTCGTTTCGGGTCGATGATGTGCGCGTCGTTGATGCGTCGTGCGGCTTCCCTGAGCAAAAGCGTCACTTTGTCCTCCGCGGCCTTGGGCTCATTGCGCGCCCGCACCTCGGCCTGCGCCGATTTCACACGCTCGCGCGATTTGGCGAGCTGCGCCGACAGGAACGCGATGCGGCCGCTTTCGACACCCGATTTGCGCGCCGCTTCGATCGCAACCGCCGCTTCATCGAGACGCTCCTCGAGCAGGGCGTTCTCGGCTCTGGCCAGCACTCGCTCGCGGACTTCCGCGAGCCCGGCGCGGGCGATCGGATCGGCGGGGTCGTGCTCCCGTGCTTGGCTGTAGAGCTCGAGCGCATTGTCGCCGGCGGGCTCCGTCAGCCGATTGTCCGACAACGCCGCGGCGGCACCGGCAAGCAGCGGAGATTCGGCGGCCGGACGCGCACCGCCGGCGCGCGGCGCGCCGGGTTCGACATCCCTGCCCCGGTGCATCACCCAGGCCGCAACCACGATCAAACCCACGACGCTTATCGCGCCGCCGATCAGCACACCGCGATTCGATCGCGAATGGGGTTTGATCGGCGGGACCGTTGCGGAGCGCTTGCGCTGCTCATCGAATTTCTTGACCGCGGCATCCGCGAACAGCTTTGCCCGGCCCGGCGACATGGGCTTGTGGATGAACCGATAGACGACGCCTGCGCTGATCAATCCGGCAAGCGAAGTTTCCGCGTCTCGATTGCCGGCGACCACGACCACGAGGTCGGGAAATTGCCGTTTGATCTGTCCGACGAACTCGGTCGCGGTCTCGTTCAAGCCCTCCACGTCGAGCACCAAAATGCCCACTTCGCCGGCCACCAAAAGATCGCTGACCTTGTCGGGTGCGGAGACATGCCACAACCGCCGCGCGCCGCCGACTGCCTCGCGCAGGGTCTGCAGGAATACTTCGTCACTGGTCAGCACTACGAGCTCGACGATGTCGCTCGCAAGGCTGAACCGCGGGGCGTTCAGCGTGCCACCCTCTTCGTCGGAAGCTAGCACCGGCTGTTTCCTATCATTGAGTTCCGCCGCACTGCAACAATGGTTGCACCAGTGGTTGCGCCAAGTCGTTAGGCTAGTGTCAATCCGCGGGCGACGCTATACGATACGGACTCTCGGGCGGCAGACAAGTCTGCTGCACTGCGTCAAGTTAATTCTGTGACTGGACACTCACTTGAGGCGCGCGAGCGCCCACGGACGGGGGAGCATTGAGCAGTTCAATCGAGATTACATCGAAATTGCCTACGAACCAGCGCGCTGCGCTGGAACAGTTGCTGTTCTTCAACGTCAACCAACATCGCGTGCGCGTCGGGATCCAGCAATCCATAGAAACCTATGGAGTGCCGGAAATCTATGAGCACGACGGGGGCCTGCGGGTCCGCGTGGGCGACATCGACGGAGTGCAAACGCTGTTCGCGATCTCCGACATGGGAAGACCCGTGGGCGTTGCCGTCTTCGTCCGCTCGGCGCATGAACGCTTCGCCGTGCTGCATCTCGGGGTGGAGCCGCGCTTGAGCGCAACCCCGGAGGTGAACACCCGGGTGCTCCTCAAGCTGATGCACGAGATTCGCAGTGCCGCACGCCGCACGCGCGGAGTCGACCGCATCGAATTGGTCTACAAGGATCGCCACGCCGTGCGCCTGCACGGCTGAAATCTTAAAGCGCCCGATGGCGAGCAAACCCAACCGTCGAAAGCTCGGAGCGCAGCGTCATGCCGACGGCAAGCTGCGCTGCGCCTGGTGCCCGGCGGACCCCCTGTACCTCGCCTATCACGATACCGAATGGGGGGTGGCGCTGCATGATGACGCTGCGCTCTTCGAGATGCTGTGTCTGGAAGGTGCTCAAGCGGGCTTGAGCTGGCTCACCATCCTGCGCAAGCGCGAGACTTACCGCAAGGCATTCGACGGTTTCGACGCCGAGAAAATGGTCCGCTACGGCGCCGCCAAACGCCGGCGCTTGATGCAGGATCCCGGCATCGTCAGAAATCGCCTCAAGGTGGAGGCCTTCATTTCCAACGCCAGGGCCTACCTCGAGATCCGCGGTTCCCTAGGCTCTTTCGACGACTACCTCTGGCAGTTCACGGGCGGCAAGGTGTTGCGCCGCCGGCCCCTGTATTTGAGCGGCGTTGCCCAGTCGACGATTCACAGCGACGCGATGAGCAAGGATCTCAAACGGCGCGGTTTCCGTTTCGTCGGGTCGACCATTTGCTATGCGTTCATGCAGGCCGTGGGAATCGTCGATGAACATCAACGCCACTGCTGGGCGGCAGGCAAAACGCCGTGAGTCACGTCTTGTCGGCCAGTAGTACAAGTCGATCACGGGTGCACCTCCGGCGGGTCGAGCGCCATCCTGTGTTCCCGCAGAATTGCGATGCAGACGTCCTCTTCGCGCGGCATGGCGCGCATGTGCGCGAGCCGAGCGCGCGCACGCGCGTTCTTGGTCCAGGGCAGGAGCGGATTGTCGAATTTGGCCGCCGCCGCCGCGCGCCATTCCAAAACATGCCTCCTCTCGGCAATCGCCCGAGCCTCCTTGCTGTCGGGCGCGAGCAGGTGTCTCTCGATGCCGAAACCAGCCATTTGCGCGGCGATGGTGTCGCTCCGCTGCATGGTCTTCGACAATTTCATACAAAGCTCCCGCCGCTCCGGGGCAGCATTCGACTCCCGGCAGACTTCCACCAGCGCCGTAAAGGGCGGAATGATCTCACCGCCGGCGATTCCGCTGGCGGTGGTCAGCCTCGCCGAGTCCGACCCTGCGAAACCGCCCGGCAGCTGGTCGCGCGCCGCATCTAGAGCATCGACCATCAGCACAACGATGCGGTTCCAGTAGAAATCGAAGCGGGCCGCGCGGGCCATGTCCGCGAGAATCCGGTCCACCTCCATCGGGTCCCGGTCCTTCTGCGCCGCGCCCAGCGTTTGCAGCCAGGCCGCGCCATTGTCCGCGTCCACCCAGCGCAAGACCGTTGCGACGTCGCGGATGTCGCAGGTGGGCGTGCGCGAGCACAATTGCAGATGCAGCCAGCCGATGCCCGCGTCTTGCGGAGCCAACTCGCTGGCGCGATCTGCCAGCTCCAGCGCGGAGGGTTTAAGGTGGAGGCTGACCGTCTTTTCGCCGTATCCCGGGCCCGAGTAGCGCAGCGCCGCCGCCGTCGCCAGTGAATTCGCGTCAGCGCGAGTACTGAGAATCGCGGCGGCGTCAGCTCGCGAGATCCGGTATTTGGCCTCTGCGGCATGAGCATGGGGTCGGGGCGTGGCTGTGCCGGGCGCTGCCACGGCGGGCGTCGCCGCGCCGGCGGCGCCTGGCGCAACCGGAGAGTGGGTCGTTGCGAGTGCAAGGACCAGCAGGCAGCACTTGACCATGTACCTACCCCAAGGTCCTCGACTATTGGCGCGAACCGGCAGCCGTGAGGCCCGCGGTGATCGCCAATCGCATGGCGTCCTCGACCGAAATGTCCAGAGGCTCGATGCGTTCGCGCGGCAGATAGATGGTGTAGCCGCCGAAAGCGTAGCTCATGGGGAAATATACGGTCACCCAGTCTTGACCGCCGTGCGCCAGCAGCACGGACGGCACGTCTTCACGAGTGACGAAACCGATCGCGTGCACATCCGCGAACCGGGCCAGCACCACGCGCTGCAAGTCGCGCTTCTCGCCGCTGCCGGACGGCAGCAAGCTGACCACATCGCGAAATCCGCCATAGAGGGTCTTCACGAACGGTATCCGGCCCAAAAAATCGTTCCAATATTTGAGCAGGATCTTGCCGGCGTAGGCGTTGACCAAGCTGCCGACGAGCAGCAGCAGCAGAAATCCGGCGATCAACCCTAAGCCCGGCCAGTAGTGTTCCGGCCTCACGATGTCCAATGCGATCAGAACGCGACGCAGCCATCCTTCGACCGTTTCCACCAGCCACCAGATCACATAGATCGTCAATGCCAGAGGCAATACGGTCACCAAGCCGCTCATGGTCAGCGTTAGGATCTTGCGCATGGGTCAATCATCGCATGATCGCGCTCAGCGCGCCGCAACCGCACAGAACGTCTGCGAAGTCCGCTGATATTCACCGCTCTGCACCAGAGCGGCATTTTTCTGATTCCACACATAGTACTGCGTGACCACCGCCGCCCCGCGCAAGCGGGTCACGCTCAGCAGCCTGCTGTCGCGCCGAAATAACAGCGCTTCGTCGGTTCGGCACGGCAGAGTTCCCTCGGCCTCGGAAGGCGCTTTCCAAGGACCCTGCAGCGGCATTTCCTGGATGGCCCCACTACGCCAATCGACCAGTATCAGCCGGCCGCAGGCCAGGCCGCACCTCGTCAACGTGACCGTAACATGTCCCGCGAAGTTCGGACCGCTCGACAGTGCGTGCTGCACGATCTCGAGATCGCCCTCGGACAGCTCGCTTCCCGCCGACTCGGCCTTGGGCTTGGCATCGTCATCGAAGCCCTCGCTCGGGTATTCGGAAAATCGCGGCGCGCTCAGCGATTCTGGATCGGCGTCGGCGGCAATGCCGCGGATGCGGTCTATCTGCCCGGCGACGTCATCCGACAAATACCAGTCATCGATCGTCACCACGGCACGCGGCTCCCTGGCGGTGATGGTGACCGGCACCAGCGTGTGATCCACACACTTGCCGATGTCGTGCGACGCGCACAGGCTGTACTGCGTGTACGCTCCGTAGACGTTCGGCGCACCGGGCTCGTTGGGTGCCGTGAACACGAGGTAGTGGCCGGGAGGCACGTTGACGATGAAATTCGCCTGCCCGCGCATCAGCTGCACGGAATGGATTTTCGAGGTATCGAGGTCCGAGGCAAAGACGGTCATCGAGGGTACGAGCTCGGTCGGAAAGGTGACCGCGCCCTCGATCGCCCCCGCGCCTGCGCCGCACCAGGGGCCGAGTGACACCACGGCCGCTTGGACCAAGCGCGCGAGAACCTGATACCCCAAGGCGGTGACTCTCCCAAGAAATTCGTCGCACATGGTAGCGACGCGCGATGCTGCACGCCAGTGCCCAGGCTCCCGATTGCAGCGCTCTCCCTATCTCTGTCACGATGCTCGGGCCTCGAGCATCACTGGACTTAAGGGGAGCCGAACATGTCATCAGTCGCAAGGGTCACGGAAATCATCTCTTCGTCCAAGAAGAGTTTCGACGACGCCCTCGAGAACGGCGTGAAGCGCGCCACCAAAACTCTGAAGAACGTCGCCGGCGCCTGGGTGGCAAGCCAGGACGTGGTCGTTGCCAAGGGCAAGATCGCCGAGTATCGCGTGCGGTTGAAAGTGACCTTCGTGCTGGCCGAATAGCCGCCGGCACTCGCGTAGCTCAGGGCTGCCGCGGAAGAATGAACCGCAGCCCCTGGTAGCTCAGCACCACCCCGTCGCGCCGAATGCGCTCGACAGCGGGACCCTCCTGCAGCGTGGCGCCTTCGTGATACTTGCGCATGTTGACGTACACGAAGCGCTCGGCCGCCTTGGTCGCATAGACATGGACGTCGAGGTGCAGTTCCGGCAGCGCCTGCGCGCCCGTCAGATTGAGTTCGCTGATCGAGGGCAGCACTTCCTGGTCGGCTTTGGGGTCCCCGTCGGTCAACAGCGGGTCCGGGTGATGCGCGGCGCGCAACGTGGCGGCACCCGGTCCGGCTGCCGCGGCCCTGTGGACGATGGGGGGTTGAGGACCTGCAACGGTCTCGCCGGCCGAGACCGGAATTTCCGGCGCGTACACCGGCGGGGCGTCCAGCGGGCTGAAGTGCTGGGTTTCGGGAAGCGCGGCGACTTCGGGTGCGGATGCGGCGTTCGCCGCCTGGGGCGCCTGCGCGGCGGGAGCGCTCTTGCGCGTCAAGACGAAGGTCAGGACCAGCAGATTGATACCGAGCAGCACGCCGAGGACGACCGCCCAGAAGGGCAGGCGGCGGCGCCGCGGCCTTACGCGCGTGTCCATGAGTCCCGGCACGGATTGCCGCTGACGTTCGATTTCGGATTTCTTGAGGGCGTCGAGAATGAAGGACATGAAGGTTCCTAACTGCCGCGCGGTGCGTTGGGCAGCAACAAGGGCGAGCCGGGTTCGGCCAACGCGGTGTCGAGCATGACTTGGGTTTGCACTCCCGCGATGCCATCGACATTGAGCCGATGTTCACGCTGGAAATTCTGCACGGCAATCGCCAATTCCTGATCGTAGATATCGCCGCGCTCGGGATCCGACGCGCCGCCCTGCAGCGCGTTGAGGCTGCGGCGGAGCCATCGGACTTCGTCTCCCCGAACCAATCGCGCGACAGCTCATCGAGAGATACCCGCTCGTCGTGCTCGCCCAGATTCAAGGTGGCTTATCGATCGTCCAACGCGCACAGCACCACGCGGTGCCGCTGTCCGTGATCGTCGGTGAGCGTCAGGATGGCGGGCCGGTTGAGGGCCCGGACTTGAGCCCAGGAGCCACGTTGTTCCAGACACGACAACCCCGCCCTGGCCGCCTGCCCGCAGGGGTTCCTGTCGTCCGCCATGGCCGTCCCCCACAACGACAGCAGGCGGCGGAACGCGGCTGCATCGCCGGTATAGGCAGTGTTGGCGGCGAGCAGTGCGTTGATGGACGCGGCCACGGGCGGGGCCGCAGGCTTAGGGGACGCCGGCGCAGAGAGGGGTGCGGAGGGTGCCGCCGACGTTGGCACGGCCGGAGTGGGCCGGATCGTGGTTTGTGGCTTGCCACCGGATGCGTGCAAGGGGGAAGTTTGCCGTTGCCACAGTTGCCAGCCGCCGAAGGCGGCGAGCGCCATGCTCATCAGTCCCAGGGCGGCGGCGAGCCAGCCCAGCCACACGGGGACGAATCTGCGGCCGTAGACCTCGCCCGCCGCGAGCCGCACCAGCGCAGCGGTCACTCCGCGCGTTTCCTGAGTATAGGCACCCAGCAGGGCGCGGTCGCAGGTCACATTGATCACGCGCGGGATGCCTGTCGACACGCGGTGCACTTCGGAAAGCGCCCCGGGAGTGAATATTTCCCCCGCGGCGCCGGCAACCCGCAGCCGATGGCGTACATAGCCCTGGGTTTCCTCACGCGACAATGGCTCCAGGTGGTACCGGCCCGTGATTCGCTGCGCCAGCTGGCGCAACTCGGTGCGGTC
>WNFQ01001700.1_pt1 | contig 16456 bp, 19 predicted proteins | sample 5400171 | NCBI WGS metagenome assembly WNFQ01 (sample SAMN13153356, study PRJNA577476) | soil metagenome | isolation source: 20 cm soil under Madrone tree | place: USA:California | collected 2016-06-14 | reverse complement strand
GTGAAATCATCCGTTTCAAAATGAATCCGGTAATTGCGGCGAGGCGCGGGATTTGGAAAAGTCTCCAGGCGCGCTTCCGCAGGGGAGGCGGGAATTCTTGCTTCGGTTCGTCCGAGCAGCGTCAATTGACCTACACGTTTCGCTTTTGGCATCTCGCTTCTAGATTCGCTCGGCGGCCATTTAGGTCAATTAGGTCTGTATAGCGCCAAAGGCGCTGTCTCATGGTTAGCCTGGGGCATCGCCCCAGGAATCCAGATTAGCATGCAACCAAGCGCTGAAAGCGCGTTTCAATCACGTCGGGAACTGAATCGCGCTTTCAGCGCTTGCGCTTTTGGGTGGCGTGACGCCTGGGGCGCTGCCCCAGGCTCACGATGAATGCGCGCCTTTGGCGCGAGCACACACAGTCAATCGTTGTTACCCTTGCTGAAAGGCACGCAGATCGTCGGCAACGTCTGGATACTTGGCTGCGAGCGCTTCGACGTCGCCGATTTCGACGTCGACTTTCTCTACGCCGGGCCATTCTGTGCTCGCGCCGAGGAACCAACGCCGTTGTCCAATGACGCGTGCAGTGTGGAACGTATTGCCGGGGATCAAAAGCTGCACGCATTGACCCGCGCGCAGATCCGGACCGACTACGGCGCGCTCGCTTGTTCCATTTTCGTGCAGCATTAGAACTTCAATTGGATCACCCAGGTAACGGTGATACAACTGATCGTTGCGAATGCGGTGCAGGCGTACCGGGGCATCCGTACCGGGGCATCCGGCGTGACCATGAAATAGAGTGCGGAGCCGGCTGGCCGACCATCAAGAAATGGTGCCGGGAGCCCGCCGGGTGCAATTCGTTGGTTGCTGATAAATGTCACGCGCACGAAGCCGCACGTGCCGTGCGGCTCCAGTTTGAGGAGCCGGCAAACTTCTTCGGCTGTCAGATCGTTGGTCATTTGTTTTGGTTGAAGATTCAACGTCGAACGTCCAACGTCCAACGCCGAACGTCCAACTAGCGCAGTGAACACCAACCCGCAAAAATCGAAACCAGATCGGATCGGTATGATCGATCTGATCGGGCAGGACCCGAAAACGGGTGAGGTGGTTCTCGTGATGAATCAGCCTGACGAGTGGGCTGGTTCGGATGAGCAACTGCTGGCGTTGCAGGAACGGTTCAACGCTTACGTTTCATTTTTGCTCGACGGCGAAATGGCCGAAGCGCATCCGGAGCTCGCTGACAAACCGGCGCGCATCGAGCTGCGCTGCGCGCACATTCCCGACACGCGCGCGCTGGAGTTGCTCGCGCTCATCCACGATCAGCTCGCGTTTCAGCAAGTTAAATTGGAAGTCGTCGTACGAAATGACGAAATCCGAATGTCGACTGACGAATCAATGACCAAACCCGAATGACGAAACATTGATTGTTCGTCATTTTGTCTTCGAGTTTCCTTCGTCATTGTCATTCGTGCTTCGTCATTTCTCGGATACGCTGCATCGCCGTGCGCGTTGACGGAGCACAGACGAACTCGCCATCACCTGAGCTGCTTAATATCGCCTATGTGACGTTGCGCAAGGTGACGCTGCGTCTGATCCCGTTTCTGTTCATTCTCTACATTGTGGCGTGGCTCGACCGTGTGAATGTTGGTTTTGCGGCGCTGCAGATGAATTCCGATCTGGGATTTAGCTCAGCTGCATTTGGTCTTGGTTCCGGGATGTTTTTTCTGGGTTATTGCTTATTCGAAGTGCCGAGTAATCTCGTTTTGCATCGCGTGGGGGCACGTCGGTGGATAGCGCGAATCATGATGAGTTGGGGCGCAATCTCGGTGGCCATGATGTTTGTTCGGACCACGACAAGCTTTTACATCCTGAGATTTCTGCTGGGAGCTGCGGAGGCGGGTTTCTTTCCCGGTGTCGTTTATTACTTGAGTCATTGGTATCCCGAGAGGCAACGCGCACGCGCGATCGCAGCGTTCATGACAGCGGTCCCAGTGAGCGGCGTGATCGGCGGTCCGCTGTCCGGCGCGCTACTAAGCTTGAACGGAGCGTTCGGGATCGCGGGATGGCAATGGCTGTTTTTGGTCGAGGGACTACCCGCGGTATTGCTGGGCGTGATTGTGCTGGTTTATCTCACCGATCGACCCGAGACAGCGCATTGGCTGAGCTCTGCGGAAAAAGATTGGCTTGTTACCGAACTGGCCGCTGAACGAAGTTCCCGCAGCACAGCACACCCGATCGGTATTGTTGCGGCGTTGATCAACCCGACGATTTGGTACCTCGGCATCATCTTTCTCCTGGCCGCCATTGGTTTCTATGGCTACTCGTTTTGGGCGCCGCTGGTTATCAAATCTCTCACAAGGAGCAGCGATCTCCTCGTCGGCATAATCCTTGGTGCAATTAGCGCGTTGACGATCGCCTGCATGTTGCTCAACAGCGCACATTCCGATCGCACCGATGAACGGCCTTTACACGTTGCTGTTCCGTTGTTCATCACCGGCACGGGGTTTTTTGGTTGCGCTCTACTCTCCAATCCTGTGCTGGCAATTTTATCGCTGGCGCTCGTTCCCGTTGGTCATTGCGCCGCATACGGTCCGTTTTGGTCCATGCCGGCACGGTTTCTGACGGGAGCGTCCGCGGCTGCGGGCATTGCGTTGGTGGTGACTATTGCTAATGTCGGCGGCTTCCTTGGCCCGACGATGATCGGGATAATTGAAGATCGCGCAGGTACGCCCGGCCCTGCGTTCATGCTGCTGGGTGCGTGTGCGATGATAGGGGCGCTCCTCGCTCTGCAGTTGCGGCGAGTCGCCTTCCTGCGTGGCGCGGGGCCGGCAAATTGGTTAAAGAGTTGAAGGATTAGCGCTTCGGCGATTCCAGGCGCGCAAAGAAATCCTCGAAGAGCGACTCGTAAACGCGGCTGCGCTCGGGGTGATATTGCACTCCCAACCCGAACGGATAATTGCGGAGACGAACCTGCTCGATGATGCCATCATGCGCGGCCCAGGCTTCCGCTTCCAAATCGTCCCCTAACTGCTCGATTGCCTGATGGTGCGCGCTGTTCACTTTTGAGAAACGATGAGAAGCTGCCGTGTCATGACGCAGCGGCTGAACCTCATTTTCTTTTTGGCGCGGAAGGTTGTGGCCCGGGATATCGAGCTTTAGCGTGCCGCCGAGCGCCACGTTAAATACCTGAAGCCCTCTGCAAATCGCCAGGATCGGCAGCCCGCGCGAAACCGCTTCCTGTACAGCCTTAAATTCCCAACGATCACGCTCCGGGTCGATCTGTTCATCCAGCACGGAAGGATCGGGAATCTCCTGGCGCAAAAATTCCGGGGAAATATCGGAACCGCCAGTGAGCAAAAGACCGTCCATTTGATCCAGCGCGACGTCGCCTTTGCAGGCGTCGAAAACGTGAATGTCGGGATGTTTCGCGAAAAATGGCTGAAACCATTTGTCATCCTTTGGGCGGATCCACGTAGCCAGATTCGGCATCGGTAAATTTGCGACTTCCCACTGCGTATGTAAAGAGCACTGCGATGTTAAGCGTGGACGTTACCACCCCATTAAACGAAGAATTGGAAACATTGAGCAGCGAAAGCAAGGCTCGGGTGATCGCAGTAGCGCTGCACGATCTCGAGAGCGGCTTGCGATTTTCGCTACACGGCGATCGGTGGTTTCATGCTGCAAGCACGATCAAAGTCGCGGTGCTTCTGGCAATTTTTCGCGCGGCAGATGAGGGCCGGCTTCGGCTGGATGACTCTCTGCACGTGCGAAATCGGTTTATCAGCGCAGCCGACGGATCTTCTTTTCATCTCAACCGCGATTCAGACGCCATGCCTGAACTGTACCAAGCGATTGGGCGAACGGCGAAAATCTCTGCGCTTGCGGAAGGAATGATTGCTTCGAGCAGCAATCTCGCGACCAATTTGCTTCTCGATTTTGTGGGTGTTGAATATGCGCGAAACGTTCTGCGGGATGCGCACGTGGAAGGGGTGGAACTGCGGCGCGGCGTTGAGGACCATGCGGCATACGAACGCGGCATAAATAATGAAGCGACCGCGAATGGGTTGCTGACATTATTGTCGGCCGTGCGCGGCAATTTTCTTAGTAGTGACAGCAAAGAACAAGCGATCCGTATTCTGCTACAACAACGATTCAGGTCGATGATTCCTGCGGGTCTTCCAGCGCATGCGGCAGTGGCTCACAAAACAGGCGAGATCTCGACTGCGTGCCATGATATGGGAATTGTGTATCTGCCTGAACGTGAGCCGTACATCGCCGTTATTTTGACTGAGTTTGATTCAGAACATGACGGTCGGCGCGAGACGGTTGCAGCTATTTCTGAGGCGATCTTTCGCTCAGTGACGGGCTTGGAATCAAAATCAAATGCACACTGAGGTATGCGCGCGATCGACGCTTTCAATTTGCCTGCAGAGTACCGCGCGTTACTGCGACCGGCCGAAGCGGAGACAGACTTCAGGGGCAATGTTCATCATCTCCCCCGCTTTTTCTATGAAATCGGCAGCTGGGAGGAAGCGCACGAGATTCGGTTCGCGCCACACTTCACGCTGGCGGAATTGATGCTCGTTGATTGCCGTGAAGCGAGACTGCTCCTGAGCGAGTTCCCCCATTATGTGCCATGCGCAATCGTTTTGCTCGCGAGATTGCTGGAGGACTTTCGCCGCGAAGTCGATGCCCCGGTTTTCATCAGCGCAAACGGCGGCCACAGATCGCCCGCGCATCAGATTGGCGGAGCGAAAAGCATTCACGCCTGGGGAACAGCAGCGAATATTTATCGCGTCGGAGAGACTTTTTTGGATGACGCGAAATCAATTGAGAAATATCGAGCGATCGCTGCGTCGCTCAGCCCCGCCGTGTTTGTTCGGCCATTCGGCTCGGAACGAGGGCAAACCAACGACCATCTCCACATCGATTTAGGGTTTGTGAGCTTGACTCCGCGCGAATGCAGCGACGCGCGTTGAGCTTCTCTTAAGCAAATGAAGGATTTCGGAACGGAACGGGGCACGCGGTTTTTTCGTGAAAGCGCATTTACCGCAGTACCACCGCGTGCGGTCGTCGGTTTGGAAGCGGAATTCAATCTGCTCGTCAATGACCGCAGACGGCGTCCAGAAAAGGTGTTTGGCGATCCCAGCCGTCTGGTGCGAAGGCGAATGATTCCGCGCACCGGAAAATCCTTTCAATTGCCGGCTGGCGGTGCGATTTATTTTGACACCGGCGTCATCGAAGTCGCGACGCCGATTATTGAACTTGAGCCCGGCTGTTGTTATCGCGCGACGCGCTTGCTCTGGGAGCAAATCCGGTATTTACGGAGAGAGCTTGATCACTGGGCGAAACGAAACAGATGCCAGTGCCGCCTGCAGGGTTTTAGCACGCACTATAATTTTTCATTTCCACGTGCGCGCAGATCAAAATTTCGCAACGCGACCAAGCTTGGCTATCTACTCGCGCACATTTTGCCGGTTCCAGTGATCTTGCTGGCCGCGAACCGTCAGAGCAGCGCGGTCGGCGTCCGTCCCCGCAGGACGCGAGTCGAGGTGACAGCTGATTTCACGCCCGATCCCGCGTTAACGCTGGCGACATGCGCTTTCGTCGCCGGTGCGATTCAGACAGTCCTTAGCTGGGAAAATTTTGGCCTGAGGCAATTGAATCGAAATCGAATTCCGCGCGTCACGCCGTTTCGCCTGCGCAAACACTCCTCGCGTCGGGGGTGGCGAGTCACGGCCGATTCATTAGCTCAAAGTCCATTCGTCGCAGACACCAATGCGCCCCTTTGGAAATTGCGTGACGGTCGAATACTTAGCCTGCGCGCTATCGCAGCAGAAACTTTGAGCCCATTTCGCCGGCGAATCCGGCGGATCAGCGACTCGAACATTCTAGAACACATTGCCGCCGTTTTCGCTGGTAATGCGCGTTCACTTTTAGATTTCGCAGAACGCCCCGAAACGTACGACGATGTCGGGCGGACGATTGATTGGGGCCGCCGCCGGATGCGACGCTGGCCACGCTCGAAGTATGAAAAAGTGATCCATCGTGTGATTGCACGCGAACCGATGCGCGTTGGCCAGAAACGGTACCGAGTGGACCGGATGAACGGTTGGTATCAGGTCGATTGTCGAGAGGTGGGAACGCGACGGCGTCGTACATTTAATCTCGACGAACTGGTGAGACTCTCCGACACAAACAAAAAACTTAGCGTCGGCAGGCGCAAAGTGACCAAAGCACGGAGGTCGAAATGATTCTGCTCAAACCGCGGAGGCGGGAACAATCGCTGGAAGCTGCGCACCTCTAGCTTTTCGTGGTCACGGCACCTTTGCCAGGATCTTCTTCATCTCGGAAGCGGTGAAAGCACGCAGCGTTTGTGTGCGGATGTTGCCCAAAAGATCCGCTGCCAGTAACACGCTGGCGGCTGTCTCGTCATCAGGGGCCTCGAACACGCACACCTGGTCGTATTCACCGAGGGTCCAATACATTTGCTTCACGCTCACGCCCATCGATTGCACCTTGGCAGCCCAGTCGGCCACGCGCTGCGTCGTCTCCTTCGCGGCCTGGATGCCCTTGTCAGTAAATTGCACCAAACTGATGTAAGTCGGCATGACGTTTTCTATTCCTTCAGGATATCTCCGCATCGAGACATCTCAGTTTCCGTAATGATTTTAGTTTTCGTGTTCTGGTCTTTTAGGCGGTGGCGGTTCGTTTCGAAATTCGCGATGCCGAATTCTGCCGCCGGCGTAAGCAATGTACCCGCCAGCTCCCAAGGTCACGGCACCGAGCACAATCACTGTGATAAGCAGCGGCGCAGACGATTTTGGCCATTTGATCGGCAGTACGATCGCAGCCGCACTCAAAACTGCGAGCGCATAGAAAATCCAGATGAGATCTTCGCCTCGATCTTGGTGTTCATCCAGCCAGCGTTCCCCGGCCTCATCTGTCATGGAGAGGACGCGATCGTACGCCTGCTGGCCAAATTCATAGACTGGCCATGCGGAAAGGGCGCAGATGAACACGAGGGCTAACGTCGCGATCTGAGCTCGGCGACTCTTTAAGAAAAAAGCAATGATCAGTCCGATCCAGGAAACGAGGAGCCCGTAAACCGGCACCGGATTGAGCAAAACATGAACGTATTCCGGCTGGCGCAAACCATGTAGAATCGAATCCATCACAACCTGCCGTCCCACCTGGTTCCGAGGACTTTGCCGGCAATCTTCGCTTTTTCAGGCGGCAAGTACTTTTGCCAGTCAGCAATGGTGAAGTGCCACCATTCCGTACGCAATCCCCAAAAACCCGCCTTATACATTGCGTACTGCAACAAACGCACGTGTGCGCGAATCTCGGCGGAGGAGCCGGCGTAACGCCACATGGCCGCGGGAGTAAAATCGTCAAAGTCGCTTGGCATTAGAACAGGGCGACCCCATGAATCGACCAGGGTAGCGTCGACGGCGATACCCCAGCTATGCAGCGAGCCGACGCCGATCCCGGGATTGGCCACATAATCACTGTTGCGTGACTCCTTCCAAAGCTCGGCCTGCACCGTCACCGGTCGATACGCGTCCCAGATTTTGAGGCCGCATTGGTAACGGCGCAAAAAAGCCTGGGCCACGGCCAAAGCGGAGGCGACTTCAGGTCGCGCGCGCGCACGTGTTCCAGATGGATAAAGCGGATGTCCAATTCGATTGTTTCGACCCGCGTACCGCAACTCAACCATGATCGTCGGGTCAACGGACTGAACATCAACAAGAGGTCCGCCAGCTCGTGCATCCAGTGATACCAGCAGTGCTGCCATCGCAGCAATTAACGAGACACACGTGTTACAGCCTCTCATTTTCTGTTGGTTAATATGTTGCCATCGCCGCGGAAGTGTCCGTTTTTGCCAGACGCTGCAACAGAATGCGAGCGCTATCTGCGGGAACTGTGAAACGCAATTCCAGGTTCGATTCCCCGTGTCTTAGAACCTCCGGCGGCTGGGAATAGAGCAACAGTTGAGAGTCCGGCAACTGCAGCCACTGCTGCGGCTTATCGTGCAAACTTCGCGCGAGATCGTCCGCGCTTTTAGTTGTATTCGTTTTAATCAAAACTCTGGCTCTTACCGGCTCTTGCAGGTTCACTGCGAGGCCGAGCAATTGTGAGACCTCGAGCAGTTCACGGGAAAAGATCGGGTGGAAAACGCGCGCCAGATCGGGAGGATCGCGGGAAATCAGTCGCAACGCGCTGTCACGATCAAGCGCTTGGAAACGATCGAATAGCTGACCGGTTATTTTCAGGTCCGGTTTCATCCCGAGCCGCACGTGTACGAGTTCACGTACTGCATCCGGTGCTCCGACAGCCAGTGTACCCGGTCCCACACGGGCGATGGCAAACCCCGGCTTGCCCGCCGTAGCCCCTGGCGCGCCGGAGTCTTGCGAAGCCGGCTCGGCAGCGGCGGGTGATCGTTCCCAGACGGCTAAACCACTGATAAAGAGCTTTTCGAAACTTTTATCCTCCCCAATTGTGCGCATAACGCTGGAGAGACCGCCGCGGCGGACTTCAACAAGATTAAACTCCCGACTCTCGCCGGCTTCGTTTGTGGTGAGCGCACGCGTGATACGAACAACGTCGCGAGACACATTTAATCCTGGAATTGCCGCGGCTGCGCTGATTAGTCCGGGCCAGAGCGCCGGCTGCTCGTTGCGCCAGCGTTTTGGGAGCTTCGCACGCTCAAACTGGTCTGCATTAATAGACAGGATCGTATCGGTTTCTTGCGGCAGCCATTCGCGCCCGCGTGGAGATTGGAAAACAACAAGCAAAGTGAGCGCGAGCAGAACGAGCACCGAGAACACGCTAAAATAAAACTTCCGCAGCTCCTGTTTATCGATCTGACCGGAGAGCAACGCCAACTCTGCTTTGTGCTGCAAATGCGAATCCACAGCTTCGCGGCGGCGATGGGCCTCAGCCAACAAGTGCGGCGCGTTTGGCGGGGCAACCCCCCTCGCGGCAAGATGTCGGCCAATGCTCAAGTACGCCGGATTTTTTCGCTCTTCGACTGTCTGATGTCGCGCGCGCGCATCACGCGCTGCTTCCTGTTGCAGCCGAATGTTGTCATTTAATTTTCGCTCGCGGGCTTCAAAATCACTCCGCGTTCGAGCGATATTCTTTTCCAGCGTCGAAACTTCCGCTTCCGTCGCGTTCAGCTTTTCCTTTGCCAGGCGAACTGCATCGGCGCTGCCCAGGCGCGCGCGCACAAGTTCTGCGCGTTCCTCAGGGAGACGCGCTCGCCGCGCGGTGATGTTCGCGGATCGCGCTTCCAGGTCCGCAGGCGCAGGGTTGAGCGCATGCAGATCGGAGAGTTGTTTCAACAGATCCCGGTCCGCAGCTTCGCTCTCCTGAATGCGGCGTTCCACGGCGGCGAGCTCGCGCTCGCATACCTCGAGATTATTCTTCGCTTCGTTGCGCCGGTGAAGAAGCGGCTTCTTCTGCGCTTCCAGCCTGGCAATTACTTCAGATTGCTCCCGGGCATTTTGCTGCCGTTCTGCTTCGATCGTTTTTATTCCTTCTTCGATTCGGGCAATTCGAAGCGCGACTTCTTTCTGCTCTTGCTCCAGCTTCTTCAGCGCAACGATCTCGTTTCGCAACTCGGGGAAATTGGCCGCTTGCGCAGTGCCTTCGCGCCCGAGGTTGATTTCACTTTTTTGGAGCAGGCGTCTCTCGTGGCGAAGCGCGATGCGCGTCCGCTGGCGCCTGATCTTCAAGCCGATTTCGCGAAAGCCTGTGCGGATGAAGCTCACTGGTCCTAAGCCTCTTCCGATTCCGCCAACTTCGCTAATACGCTGAAGTCTTCGAGTGTAGTCGTGTCGCCGGTGACCGTTGCCCCGCTTGCAATTTCTTTCAGAAGCCGCCGCATGATCTTACCGCTGCGCGTTTTTGGGAGCGCCTCGGCAAAGCGCACATCATCTGGTTTCGCAATCGCGCTAATACGCACGGCGACGTGTTCGCGCAATTCCTCCTTCAGCCCGGCGCTGGTATCGACTCCTGTTTTCACTGTCACAAAAGCCACCACTCCCTGGCCCTTCAATTCATCGGGTCTGCCAACGACCGCCGCCTCCGCGACTCGCGGGTGGCTGACAAGCGCGCTTTCTATTTCCGATGTGCCAAGTCTGTGGCCAGCGACGTTCAGAACATCATCAATCCGCCCAACGATCCAGAAGTAGCCGTCATCATCGCGGCGTGCGCCGTCTCCGGTGAGATAATTGCCCTTGAATTCACTCCAGTATTGCTGCCGGTAACGACCGTTGTCGCCGTAAATCGTACGCAACATCGAAGGCCAGGGCCGGCGAACGATTAACTTGCCACCCACATTCGGTCCGACTTCGCGCCCTCTTTCATCAACAACGGCTGGATCGACTCCGAAGAACGGAAGCGTGGCGCTGCCTGGTTTCGTGGGAATTGCGCCCGGCAAAGGCGTGATCATGATCGCACCTGTTTCCGTTTGCCACCAAGTATCAACGATGGGACAACGCCCGCCGCCGATGTTCTTGTGATACCACATCCATGCTTCCGGATTAATTGGCTCGCCGACTGTGCCGATCAGGCGCAGCGATGAAAGATCATGCTTTTTCACCCAATGCTCACCCCAGCGAATAAACGCACGGATCGCCGTTGGAGCTGTGTAGAGAATGTTGACTCGATACTCTTCGATGATTTTCCAGAATCGATCGGGTTCCGGCCAGTTCGGCGCACCTTCATACATAACAACCGTGGCGCCGTTCGCGAGCGGACCATAGACGATGTAACTGTGACCGGTCACCCACCCTACGTCAGCCGTACACCAAAAGATATCTTCGTCGCGGATGTCGAAGACGTATTTCATGGTGGCATACACGCCCACTAAATAGCCGCCCGTGGTGTGCAAAATTCCTTTCGGTTTTCCAGTGGATCCGCTCGTGTACAGAAGGTAAAGCGGGTGTTCACTATCGAGCGGCACAACTGGACAGTTCGCATCGACATACTCCAGCTCCCGATGCCACCAAACATCCCTCCCCTCCTCCATGTGGATGTCGTTTCCGGTTCGGCGAAAAACGACCACGCGCCGGACAGACGTTCTCTCGCGAAGCGCGTCATCGACATTCTTCTTCAGCGGCACAATCCCGCCGCGGCGATACGCGCCGTCGGCCGTGATCAGCGCAATCGCCCCGCTGTCGATAATCCGATCGCGAATGCTGTCGGAGCTAAATCCACCGAACACCACTGAATGCACCGCGCCAATCCGCGCGCACCCCAGCATGGCAATCGCTGCTTCAGGAATATTCGGAAGATAAATGATGACGCGATCGCCCTTTTTGATTTTGTTGCGCTTCAGCACATTCGCGAAACGGCAAACTTCACGGTGCAGTTGCTGGTATGTGAGGGTGCGCTTGTCGCCCGGTTCGCCTTCCCAGATAATTGCCGCCTTGTTCCCCCGAAAACCTTCGGGACTCAGATGTCGATCGAGACAGTTTTCGGAAATGTTCAGCTTCCCGCCGACGAACCACTTTGCAAAAGGCGCCTTCCATTGGAGGACCTTTTTCCATCTTGCCCGCCAGACGAGTTCGCTTGCCTCTCGCGCCCAGAATTTTGCGGGTTGCCTGATGGATTCGCGGTGCATTCGCCGATATTGAGCGAGACTTTTGATCCGCGCCTTGCTGCTGAAGTGCCGGGGTGGTTGGAAAACGCGTGTCTCGACCAGATGCGATTCAATGTTGCCGTGCATGAGCAGTCCGTAATATGCCCAAGAAATTCTTTCGGCAAGTGCGCGCGTTCTGTAGCCACCGGCCTATGGCCGGTCAAAACAAACCCGTTATGAATTGGACGGCCCACAGGGCCGTGGCTACAACTTGTAACGATGCTCGAACCGTCAAGCGATGAATCCTTCATGCGTGAAGCCTTGCGCATGGCGCAAAAAGCGTACGACGCCAACGAAGTCCCGGTCGGAGCTGTTGTAGTTCATGAAGGCAGGATCATTGCGCGTGCCTGCAATCAGGTGGAGTTGCTCAAGGATGCCACTGCGCACGCTGAAATGCTGGCGTTAACGCAGGCTGAAGCAGCGGTTGGCGATTGGCGATTGATCGACTGCGATCTTTACGTGACAAAGGAACCGTGCGCGATGTGCGCCGGCGCGGTCGTGCATACACGGGTCCGGCGCGTGATCTTTGGTTGCGCAGATCCATCTGCAGGGGCCGCAGGAAGCGTGATGAACCTGCTGCAGATACCGCAGTGGAACCACAGGTGCGACATTGCGTCCGGCATCTTGCAAGATGAATGCGCCGCAATCCTTCAGGATTTTTTCCGCACAAAACGAAAGCTCAAAACCGGCGAGCCGTGACTCTTTCACCCCGGTGCGGAGTTCACTGCAAAAAACGCGCCCCGCTTGCTTTCGCGCAGCTCGTTGACTGTCAGATCATCCAACCAGTTTAGTAGTTGTTGTGATAACGATGGCGATGATGGCGGTAGGTCCGATGCCCGCTGTACCTGTAGCTTGGCGGCGCGGAATAATATGAATACGCATTCCCGGCGTACGGATAATAGTGGACATACGGGTGCCGATAGTATCCATAGGGATAGAAATTAAGGTACCTCGGATAACCGTAGTAACCGCTCGGAAATCCAAAACTGAGTCCCCCAGTTCTTGGAACCAGCACAGTCGGAGTCTCAGCATTAGAAAGCTGAGCAGGAACCAAGGCCAGTCCGCTTATCGCCAGTGTAATTAAGAGAAGTGTTTTCATAGCTTTTTTATGTTTCGCTTTCTTGTTTTGCGACGTGTGCAACGCCTTCCAAGCCTTCGCTTGAGGCGTTGACTCCAGCGTCTCCCTCCATGAGGGAATCGGATATTCGCAGTCGCGTGGTTCCCAGCAGAGTAAAAGACAGCGTAAGTGTGGCGAACGGCTTCGGCTATTGGATGCGATCGCTAAGGCTCTCGGGCCGCAAGCACTCAGCGGTCTCGGGAGGGCGCTGGCCAATGGCATTGAATTGCAATCGTTATTCTCAAACAGCGCAAGCAAATGAAATGCGGCAGCGCTTTCAATTCAAAAGGCGAATGGCAAGCTGCCAACGGGAAGAAGCGTCTGAAAGAAAGCGGGGACGCGCCCGAAAAGAAAAAACGCGACGCGTCCCCTGTTCCCCCCAGAACAAGAGTTATTCGGATCGGGGGTCCTTTTGGACGTATCGGCGCCCGAAGATTCGCTGACTGCCCGTTTTTTCTAGCTACGCGGTTCGACTGTGAGTGGCACAGCCGCGTGCCCGAAAGCATTCGGGGTTTACGTGGCTGCCTCGCTAGGATTCGAACCTGGACAGAGATTTCTCTGCTAGGTAAAGCGTGAAAGTGAGACCTCTTTGCGAGCGAAATAGTGAGACCAGTTCGTCAGGAGCCCGACCCGCTTCAATAGAATCGGGCTAGGATCGTTTTTTGATTGCCGGATGAATGATGGAGCCAGTATGTCCAACACATGAAAAACTCACGATTTCCTACACTAATATTCTTTTCTGCCCTTCTCATTGGGATTGGCTGGACTCTTGTCGTAATCGGAATTCTCGTACTCGCTTTTTGCGCGATTAGTCTATTCATTTCCTCGGCAGCCACCGGCTTTGGCGCCGACTTGACGGGCGCCATCGCTTCTGGCTTAGGCAGCCTGGCACTCGTTCTCACTGGATTGTTCACAGTGACTGGCGGAGAGTCGATTCGCGTCCTTCTTGCAATTGAAGAAAACACACGTGCTTGGACAACTGTGGTAGCACGAACCGAATGACAGTCCAGTGAGTGAGTTGGTGCGTTTCCTTTTATACTTTCTACGCATGACACACGAGCATCTACACGTTTACGAAGTCCGCCCGCGCAAAGACAAACGTGGCGTCGATCTGATTTCCGATGCGCTTCCATTCGGCCGTTTGTGGTACGCCGGAGCTGATGCCGTCGCGAATGCTATCGGATACGCGGAGCACCGCAGTCGATCACATGATGCCGTGATCCGCGTTTTCGATGAATCGAGCAACGTGATTGAAACACACGAGCACAAGGGCGATTTCAAAGAATGGTGAGAATCGATGAGCAGCATGAGCCGCTTTTCGCTGTCGAGTTTGACGGCGATTCACACGCTTAGCAAAAGCAACCTTGGGCGCCATCTTCTCCACAGCGGAACGATTAGAAAGACCCACGTGGCAATGGCAAGTGCTGCGAGTGCCACATGGCTTGCGAACGGGGAAAAAAACGCATGGGGATAAACAACTTGCGCAAAAAACGGTTGGCACCCGCGACCATTGTACTTTTCGTGTTTGCAGTGGGCTTGTGGACGGGGTGGCACAAGGATGCAATATCCGCTCGCCTGTCGCGCTGGCGTAGCGAGTTGACGCGGGTTATCCCCTCTCCGTCACCATCACCTGGTCCTTTGACGCTAACGGAGTCCTCGGTGGAAACAATGGCCCAGACTCCTGCATTCCGACCGTCGCTGGTAGGTCAAACTCCCGCATCCGGGCCGTCGCTGGTAGATCAGTTGCTGCGAGAAGGCATCGAGCTGCGCGAAATCCGGGGTGACACGACAAATGCCATCGAGCGCTTGCAGGAAGCGTTGGACAGCGAACCGAATAACGCCGCCGTACTCGGCGAACTAGCGAAGACTTACGATCTCATGCAGCTTTACGACCGCGCGAACGAAATCTGGCGCAAACTTCAGGAGATGGGCCCCTCGGCTGGTGCGGCATATGCGCTAGCCGATCGACGGCTGAAGCTCGGGGCACCGACTCCAGCCGCAGCGCCGATGCCGACGGCTCCGGATTCTTCATCGCATGAGGTAAGCACTTCGCCGTATGGAACCGCTGCTGATTTTGCAAAGTACGCCATAGAGCCGCGCGAACATGAGATCGACCAAGTCCCGCCACTGCCCACTTCCACTGCATCGGAAGTATCTTCTCCTGCAACTCGCGCGAGTCCAGCAGAGCCGGGCCCTGCCGCCGAAACTGCCGTCGCTCAGCCGGGTGGACGTCTTATTGTTTTGAGGGCCCCGAACTTTGGATCGAATTTGGCTCTCAATCTTAAGGTCGATGGGAGAATGGCCGCCAACATTGTGCAGGGACGCCGCTACGATGAGTTCGTGCCGGAGGGGCGTCATATGCTGACCGTGTCGGTGTCAAACTATCAGCCGACGTCGACGGTGCTGAACGTGCGAAGCGGACAAACGTACGTATTCACGGCAACACGGCAGAACACGGATAGTGTTGTTCTTGTTCCATCAGCCCTGCCTACAGGGGAGCCGCACTAGGTTGAATAGCAGCCGCTGAGGCGAACAGCTTCCTATCGCGACAAACATGGACTAAAAATCCACGTGTCGGCGGTTCGATTCCGCCCCCAGCCAGTTTTCGTCAAGGGCGTATCGGGCTATCATTGCCGCCATTCGATGAAGTACGATTGGAAAGAGGCAGGCGAGGAGTGGTCGCAACCGTGGGGTAGCTCTGCCGCGCAATGGTCGGGCACAATTTTTCCGCGCATTCGCGATTGCGTTCCAACGGGCACGATTTTGGAAATGGCGCCCGGATTCGGACGATGGACGCATTACCTGAAGGATTATTGCGAAGAGTTGTGGGCCGTTGATAAGTCGAGCGAATGCATCGAAACGTGTCGCCGGCGTTTTGCGGCTGATTCGCACGTCCGCTGTTACCTCAATGATGGCCGCTCGTTGTCGATGATTCCCAACGATTCCGTCGATTTCGTTTTCAGTTTCGACTCTTTTGTGCATCCGGATCGGGAAATCGTGGAAGCGTACCTGCGCGAACTGGGAACAAAGTTGAAGATAGGCGGGAAAGGTTTCATTCATCATTCAAATTTCGGCGAATACGCCAGCACGCCGCGCGAGCGGCTGCCGGAGGCGTTAGCGAAACCATTGATTAAGGCAAAGATCCTCGATTGGGCGCATCATCGAAATCCAGGCATGAGCGCTGATTTATTTCGTGCTTTGTGCGAACAAAACGGCCTGCATTGTATCACTCAGGAGCTAGTTAACTGGCGCGGCAGGCGGTTGATTGATTGTTTGTCGTTGTTCGAGCGGAGCGATTCAGCCCCACGGGAACCCACGAGAATAATCCGAAATCCAAAGTTCATGCGCGAGGCCGCGCGACTTCGCCGGCAATGGGGATGACGGGACTAACAGATTGTTTAGAACTTGTTTCTCCGAGAAGCGCGGCTGTAGCGTCCGCTGTCTCAGCGGAGAATACGTGAGAGTTTGTCTTGTTGAAAGCGGCATGCGCTGAGGACAGCGCACACTACAGCACGGCCTCTATCCTCGGGGAAAACGGACGCTCAACATATCTCGATTGCAATTGCCCAATCGGCTTCGCTTGATCAAGATCGGTGGCATGCCTGTAGTTCAAGCACCCCCGCCGTTACCAAAATCGCAGCCGTCGTTTGGGCGGCGCCACAGCACTATCATCAAATTGCTTGGAGTCGGCGCGCTCGTGTTGGTGT
>WNFQ01004298.1_pt1 | contig 16460 bp, 19 predicted proteins | sample 5400171 | NCBI WGS metagenome assembly WNFQ01 (sample SAMN13153356, study PRJNA577476) | soil metagenome | isolation source: 20 cm soil under Madrone tree | place: USA:California | collected 2016-06-14 | reverse complement strand
TTTCTTACTAGTGGCAGAAACGCCCGAGCGCTCGGTGGGTCTATTACCTATTCGATTTGGCTTGGTCTGAACGGACGACCTTACCGGTAAGACTGTCTTGCAACGACGTGACCAACTACAACAAATCATTACTCCGGTTGATGGAATCCAGGTCGGCGGTTACATCGAGAATCGTGGAATCGATCTTTATCGCTTAGCCAAAGAGAAAGGACTCGAAGGAATCATAGCCAAACGTAAGACCAGTATTTATGGACCAGGAAAGCGCTCACTGGATTGGTTGAAGATCAAGTCACGACCGCAACAGGAGTCATTGTGTGCGGCTTCACTGAAGGAAAAGGGAGTCGCAAGCATTTTGGCGCACTGCTACTGGGCGCGTATCGAAACGGGAAGCTACGCTACTTCGGTCATTCGGGTACCGCGTTTAGCGAAAAGGGCTTGAAGGAGGCAATCGATCGACTCAAACCGCTCTTTACCGATAAATCGCCGGTCGAGAATCCGCCAAAAATTCCCGAAAAATTCCAATGGGTTCACCCAAAACTGGTGTGTGAGCTTGCGTTTGCCGAGCGGGCAACCGATGAACAGTTGCGGCAAACAACCTTTCTCGGCTGGCGAGAGTATCAGCAAAGTCGAAGATTGGCCAGCGAATAGGTGCGATGCACATCGAGCGGCAGGAACGCTTGCGCTACTGTCAGCAAAACTGTTAGAACTCGCACCGCGATATGAGCAAGTCGGTAAGCGCTTCATCATCCGAAAACTCTCCGCCGACCTCGTTTGAGCAGTTCAATGAACTCGTTAAAGGGATCGAATCACTTTACGTGCTCGGAAGACGTCTTTCCGACGCGGTCGCTAGGCAACCTTGCGCGTTTGCCGACAGCTTGGGTTCACCGTCGGCCTTCGGAGATTATTTCCGTGATTGGTTTAAGCGGGTCGATGAGACACAGGCGGTACAACCGCACTGGAAGCCGCCTAGAATACTGCGCGCTATGTCTGCGGTATACGGAGCGGAAAGTTTGTCGTTGGTCCTCGCTCCCGAGTCCATGTCCTGCATCAACTGCTAATCCTGAACACTAAACTGAACCGAAAAGTCGCCGATAGTTGACGGAGACCCTTGGGAGAACTGTAGAAAATGAGTGAAAAAGATCTGCTCGAAAGAGAACTAGTTGGTGGCCCTCTGGACGGACAGATCATTATGTTACGTCCCCGTGAATTGATTTGGACCGATCATGAATCCTTCACGTACACATTAGTAGACGATAGAAGGATGTTCTACATGCTTGGATACAAGGGAGATCAATTCCGCAAACGCGAAGAATAAGATTTCCCCTTTAGGCTGAACGTCCACAATTATGGAACGTTTACTCATCGCCCTGACCGCCGGGTTATTCGCGGTGACGGCGCAAGCCGATGACTTAACGACGGAAGAGCAGGCCCTGGCAGATAAAGGCGCAACGTTATAAATCTCTTATCCTTTTGCCCCATGTTCCTCGCTTTTTTCTGTTGCTGGGGGCTTCGCTAGCCGTTCTAAGAGCGTCCAACCTTCAGGCAGCACCACAGCGAAGATGCGCCCTTTCCTCCCCGGGTGACCTCGATCAAACTATCTTCGGCGCATCAAATCAGCGAAGGGAGCCGACGCCGAAATATTCGATTAAAGTCGCTCAGCGACTGGAAGCCTACAATGTAAGGAACCTCACTAACATTGAGATTCGGATTCAAAAGGATTTTCTTCGCTGAATGTGCAGGATCATTGATCCCGCCAACCGTCAAACCGGCACCATCAAACCGTTGATTCTAATGAACCCAATGACGAGAGGCTTTGACCGTTCTGCCGAAAGTCGCACGGAAAAATCCAGGGAGTCAGTCGGCAAAAGGGCTTTCGTCTTTCTACGAAGCCTGATCTAGATAGTCGATACCTTGCTGAGTGATTTCCAGCATTCCTGTACGCTGGTTATGAGTAATCAATCCTTCTCGCCGCAGTCTATCAGCAAATAGCGACACGCGATGCGCCGAACTAGAGCCTGGGTCAATCCAAGATTCATTCGGATTCGATACCCGCTTTTTCTTTGCTAATTGTAACAGCTTCTTTTTCCATTCTTAATACGTCATTGGAGTTACCTCCTCTCAAGTAGATTGCGTAACATTCTTAAATTTTGCCGGGCACACAAAGAAAATCCTTTTTCGTAATTCCGCCGCCTCTCAACGGGACATCCCCGAAACCAACTCAGGCTACGGGACGAGGCGGTTTCTAAAATTGCACCTTCTGCGCAGCCGTAAGGAAGCGATCTCTGCGGAAGCACCCCAAGCCTTCCATTGCGAAAGCGACGCCGGGAAGATAGTCGATTTTATTGATTGCCACTGGTTCCGGAACGCATCGGTTCAACATTGTCTGCGATTCGGGAAAACGGCAGAATCCGCCAATGGCAGCAGAAGAATTTTTCTACGCGATTGATGTGCCGGGCGCGATGGTTTACGTCGATACTGACAGTCCGATAAAGGCTGGGGAAGTCGCCATTTCCGTGGCGCAAAAATCCGGCAAGATTTACTCAGGATGGCATCCTCACCCGACCAAAGAAATGAGAGACCGAAATCTGTTGGGCGCGGCAGAAGATTACGAGGGAATCAGGTACTGGGTTGTTGAGAAGATGGAAGTCAAATAGAACGTTTGGTAGAGTCCGATTGGTAGACCGTCTGCGAACCAAGTATCTAGGCGGCTCTACGGATAGCGGATTCTCCTTGCCAAGGAAGATGTCGCGAGTTCGAGTCTCGTCACCCGCTTTTCTCAAAACGGACATTCCTCCGACACGCCCAAGCGGGGTTCGCCTCGCACCTATCTGCGAAGGTAGCGAGCAACGTATATCCCCGGTTGGCCAGTCACATAGGCCGGGGAGCGTGTCATGACAGCACAATGCAAATTATGGTCACTGGGCGTTCCGACCCTGAACCCGTTTACGACCTCGAATTCTGGGCCAAGCTTACGTAGCACGTCGTCATCGATGGTGATCGGCTCAGTTGAAGTCGGCGGATGGTTGATTTCTACGCTTAATAGGAAGAAGCCGCCCCGCTTTGTAACGCGCTTGACCTCGCGAATTGTCGCGTCCAGATCGTCAACGTGATCTAAAACATTTAGACAAGCCACGATGTCAAAGCGTCCGTCTGGAAAGGGAATATGCTCTGAGCCCGACGCCACATATTCCATCTTATGTTTGTCCGCGCCGAGTTTCAGATAAGCGGGCACCAGAGGGTCAATCCCTACACGCTGGGCTGTCATATCGGCCCAATCAAGACTGCCGCGCGGCCCGCAGCCGATATCCAAAACGCGCTTCGCGTTATAGTCTTTTCGCTGCAAATCATAGACATCGGTATACAACGGCTCGTAATGCGAATTTGAAAAGAGGCCGCTCTGTTCAACGTAGCGCCCTTTCCAATATTTCAATTCAGACCTGAGTTTAAATGCGCGAGGAAACAAGAACTTGACGGCAGGTGAGAGAATTCCCGACGCTCGCTCCTTTAGTGTTTTCCTCTTCATGAAACACGAAATTGTGCACACCAAAAAGTTGTGATAGGGGCAATTTCAAATTTCCAGCGAAGCGAGTTGGATTTCGGCGCAGGGCGGAACTACCCCTAATGCGACGGATCCTATCTTCCTTTGCAGCCGTCGGCAATGATAAAAGCTCAAAGGGGTTTCGGTGTTCCGCTCTGTTCGACAACGCTGTGGCCATCACATTTATTCACCGTGGCACGATGGTTGCTACCTCCATTGGTGCTGCCGTCACCAAATTTATGAAAACTACTTCGAGTCCTCCTCCAGCTCGAATCCCGTTAGGGTCGCTGCACTCAGATTTCGCTAGCGGCTGGAATTGTCACTCCATCACGCGGCTAGGCTGTCCATCCAACCATGCGAGTATGTTTTCCACCGTGTGACCATAAAAGGTTTCGTAGATACCTCTGGTCACATAACCGATATGCGGGGTGGTGATCGCATTTTCGATGAACCTGAAAGGATGATCGAGCGGCAGCGGTTCAATGTCATACACATCCAGAGCAGCGCCTGCGATCATATGGTTCTTCAATGCGGCAGCCAGCGCGCCTTCGGTGATCAACGGTGCGCGGGACGTGTTGATCAGGTAGGCGGTCGGTTTCATCAGCTCGAGCTCGGTCGCACCTATGATACCAATTGTTCTTTTGCTTAGAACAAGATGAACCGTGAGAATATCCGCCTCGCGGAACAACGTTTCCTTCGCAACGAGGCGAGCACCGTGTTCTTCGGCCTTTTCGGGTGTCAGATTCTGGCTCCACGCAATCACAGTCATCCCGAACGCATGAGCGACTTTCGCTACCAGCGAACCGATATTGCCGAGCCCGACAATCCCGAGCGTCTTGCCATGCAGATCATCGCCTACCGACAATTGCCAGCCGCCGCTTCGCACGGAAGCGTGTTCAGCAGGAAGATTACGCACGAGTGCGTGGATCAGTGCCCAAGTCAGTTCTACCGTCGCGGTCGACGAGTAACCCGTTCCGCACACAGTGATGCCGTGCTCTTTCGCCGCGGCGAGATCGATCGATGCGTTCCTCAGCGCGTTCGATGCGATCAGTTTGAGATTCGGGAGTTGTTCGATGATTGAGCGCGGTAATGGCGTGCGTTCCCTCATGACGCTGATCACCTCGAAGGGTTTTAGCCGCTCGACGAGCGCGGCAGGATCAGAAACATGATCGTTGAACACGGTAACCTGCGACCTGCCCTGAAGGCGGGACCAATCGGCAAGTTTCAACGCCACGTTTTGGTAATCGTCGAGAATCGCGATGTTGATGGGCGCTTGGGTAGAGGCCATGCAATATTCTCCATAAGAATTCAATCTCTTCAATGCTGGCTTCGTAAGCTCGGAACTTATCTCCGCCAGCACGCACTTGTCACCTCCCTGCGGGAACTCAGCAAGCTCGAACGCACATTATTTCTGTTCCAACGCGTCCGGATGTCGAATTGCGCCAGGCGCATCCGCATCGGGTTAAACAGAGAGGAGGCCCGAACCTGGCTGGTAAAGAGTTGAGCCGGTCGGAAAACTAAACAGAAACGGCTGTAAAATTGGGTCCGATTGTCACTATTGATTGGTCGCGACCGGTCCCGCTGTGTCGACAGTGAAATCCCACCGGGTCTCCACTTTCTTCCCGTTCACCTTGGCCGTCAGAATTACAGTGTACATCTTTGGAACCAATTTCTGAGTAAATACGAAACTCACCAACTTTGTCTTTGGGTCATAGACTGCCGGAACGAGACCGAATCCGCTGATCCGCATTTCCACTGATTTCGGATCAACGTCCCCCATGCTAGCCAAATTCGCCTTTATCGTTGGTTTAGGCTTGGTGATGTGTTGATCGTTCAACGGCTCCGTCAACATCGCGGCTGAAGCGAGCTGGCTGGTTTCCACGCCGGGCTGGGTGCTATCGGTCGCTCCAAAGTCTAGTGCTGCCTTGAATATATCACCCTTTAGAGAATCGATGGCGTACCGGCCAATTTGATCGGCCGGTACATTGATATCCATGTGCCGTCCATAAACTGTAAACTGCATCTCGTAACCGGCTTCTTTGGCGGTCTTGCGGACGACCTCATTGTGGAAGCCATAGGGAAATGCGAAAGCAATGATCTTAACCCCAAGTTTGCTTTCCAGGGTCTCCTTGCAGCCATAAACTTCATTATGCAGCCAGGTAGTATAGTCCTGGCCCCTCGGCGCGTGCCTGAGATCGTGGTGTGATACGGTGTGAGCTTCAATATCAACTCCAGCATCCCGCATCTCTTCCAGCTGCGCCCAGGTCATCGCCTTACCGCCCATCCCTACCCACTGGGTGTAGACAAACAGAGTGAACGGATAACCGAACTCTTTAAGGATCGGCCGGGCGACATAATATTGGGAATTCCATTCGTCGTCGATCGTAATGACTGCACTCTTTGATGGAATCGCTCTTTCCCCTTTCCGCCAAGCCAGAAGATCCTGCATCGAGATGACAGCAATTCCACTATCTTTGAGCGCCTTCATTTGAGCACGAAAATCGTTCGGTGTGGTCACCAACTCGGCTGGTCTATCTTCGAAACGATGGGTATTACTTTCCCCCCGAGTTATATTACTCTCCCCTTTCTTGCATCCCGTTACCAAGAGCGGTAACACCGATAGAAACACCAATAAACAGCGGCGCATACAAATCTGTCGGAAATATACCATGGTTGGGGGAATGTGTGGCGCAGATTCATTAACCGAGAATTGCCGATCCAAAGAAGAAGTGATGAGCAGCAATATGCGTCATCACAGCAATCCTCGATTTGCACAGCCGCTGGACCCACATGAACGACTCAATCAAGAATTGTTGGCCTTCCTCGCCCGATGAATTTCGCAAGCTTATAAAATGACTAGGAGCGCCTGCTCACACACTCGTTCTGCCAAGTGACTCGGCGGTTAAAATAGGTGCGTCTTTTCGAGAGGTCTTTAGAAATGGGTTATCAGTTCTTTGCTGCTCCTCCGGAGTAAGGTGCTGGCACAGCTCCGACTCAATCTCCAGCACGGTATTGTTAGAGGTACGGATATGATGCTCCCGGTCATAGTCCTCTACCAGTCGTTGGTATGCGTGACAGAGAATCGACAGTCGCACCAGGAGGTAAACCGATATGACCGCTTGCCCTTCTGGAAGCGGACACATCCTGTTCGCAAGTAGACGTAGACTTTCGGCGTTCAACAGAAATGCTTCACGCTTCACCCACTTCCAGTCGGACCGATTGATTTCGATCCTCAGCTCCTGAGCATCAAAATTAATCTGCACGCCGTACTGAAGCCGTTCGTTTCCTTGCAAGGAAAGGTAAAGAATTCCGTTGCCCTGGTTCATGGCGTAAAGCTCTGCACCGCGGCGTCGTACGTCGGTCAACCAATTATCGACGATGGTTCGGAGTGGTGTTTCGGAAGTGCTCATCCTATGCGGGTAAAATTACACGGATCTGCTCAACTCTGGCCGTTCGGAACGGTTACACCGAGTTTTTGGCATCACCATCGGCAGGACGAGTGTTTTATTCCTATCCGAAAGGACCATTCCCTCCTTACCCGAAGAGGAGACGGCCAGTAGGTGCAAGCACCTTGGCTCCCAACTTCACAATTCCAGTCTCCTACCTTTCGTATTCCACCACCACTAACGCACTCGGTTTCAGTATTAACGACAGGTTGGTTGGGTCCTTCTGTACCACGGTCACGGCTGCAGCTAGTGACTGTTCGCCAACCAGACGCAGCTTGGCTTGCTGTTGCAAACTCGGGAAAAACGGGCTCCCCATCGCTTCCCACTCCTTGAGTGGCGATCCATGGTCTTCGTCGACTAGATGAATCCTGGCATACTTAGTTTGAGGCGCTCCTTTTAACCGGATATCGAAGCTCTCCATAGAACCAGCCTCGTTAGGAGGGGTGTAGTTCCAGATAGCCGTTACCACTGAATGATCGACAGATCGAACAGTGGTCAGAGCCGACGGGTGGTTCAATGCTAATTGCTGATCCCCCAGGAGCCGCAAAATCTTGAACGCGTAAAAAGAGGCTTTTGGAATTCCGCCGGTCGCGATCAGGCCAAACCCTTTTGCAAAAGGGCTCTTAGAGACGCCGCCTTCTTCAAAGAAAGCATCGGTGAACGTCCAATACGACATCTCGGTTACCAACCCTCCTGAACACTGGCGGATGTTGTTTGCGAGCCAAGCACCGACATATGGCGAATCCAACTCCACGCGGTCAAATCCAGCATTGTATTCGCTCCAGATGATTGGCAAATCTGGCTTAGCCGAAGCCTTCACCTCACTGAAAACCTTTCGAACCGCTCGAGCGACCATCTCCGATTGCGGGATCTTTTCCTCTTTCCCAAAGACATTCAGCGCCGTGTCGTTTGGATAGATATGCGTCGAGATGAAATCGACTGGCACATCGTTTTCGTCGCAATGCTGGATGAAACGATCTACCCAAGCGGCTTGCGCGGTAGCCGGTCCGCCTACTCGCAAAAGAGGGCTAACCGCTTTGAGAGCGCGTGCCGTTAGGTCGTAGAGGGCGTAGTAGGTTTCTTCTTTGGGCTCGCCCGCCCAGAAATTGATATTCGGCTCATTCCAAACTTCGAAGTACCAATCGGAGACCTCGGCCAGTCCGTATCGGTCAACCAGGTGTTGCGCGAACAGAAAGATAAGCTGATACCAATTCTGCGGATCCCGGGGAGGAGCCACGATGGGATGATACCAGAAAGGATGAACGGTTTGCGTCTGGGCAAGCTCCTCCGGCATGAACCCGAGTTCGACGAAGGGACGCACACCGTTCTTGAGTAGTCCATCATAGATCAGATCGACGCGGGTAAAATTCAGTACCACATTACCGTCTTTGTCTTCGCGGTCGTAGATGCCCACGGACCGTTCAAAGATGCCGTGAAACCTGATATATTTTACGTCAACGATCTCTTTGAGCATTCGCAAGTCGTTTCGCCAGTCCTCGCAAAGGGTCACCGAAGCATGACAGGAGCCAAACATGTGCTCCCAAAAATGGGGGAACGGGGTGGTTGAACCAGCCGCTTCGATAACGATGGTCTCGCTCATGCAACTCATCTAAAGACTTGCTGATCTCTTGCAATCGATTCTTTCGATTGAGCAAAGTCGTTTGGGGACAGCTTCGTTTCTTTACTGAAAAGAACGCGGCGGCTAGCGCTCTGAGCGCGTACATTCGCGGTTCGCAAATCTCTGTAGGTCCTCCGTCATTTATCCAAATGAATCTTCCTGGCAAGAGTCTTGCTAGTATGAACCTGCTCTAACGCCTGGATGAAATCACTCCCCCGAAGAACCAGCTATAGCTTAAACTCCAACAGTTGCTTTCTGCATCGCCGATCATGCGGATCGCGCACTGAATTATCGTTGGCGCCTGAGGCCCGCAACCGGGATGAGTGCATACCGGCCTTATTGCGTACGTTTCCGAGGACTTTTCATTTGCGTAGGATAAACGACGCTCCGGCAGCTGGACAGAAAGTGGAATTGCTCTGGCGAAGCGCCCGGGCCTTATCTTGAGAATCTTGCGATGTGGATTGTTGCGTTAGCGCTCCGGCGTCCGTACACCTTCATCGTCGTTGGGATTCTTATTATCTTGCTGGGCATTTTCTCCATTGTCCGCACTCCCAAGGACATTTTTCCGGACATCAATATCCCGGTCATCGCAGTGATCTGGAATTATTCAGGGCTGCCGGCGGAAGAGATGGAAAAGCACATCGTCTCGGTAACCGAACGGGGGCTAACCACGATCGTCAACGATATCGAGCATATCGAGTCTAACTGCTACAGTGGAATCGCGGTGGTAAAAAATTTACCTGCAGCCGAATGCGAACGTGCCGATCGGGCTTGCTCAGGTTGCAGCAGTTTCACAGACCGCGATCAAACAGCTACCACCTGGCTCGACCCCGCCGCTTATCCTCAGCTTTAGCGCTTCCAACGTTCCGGTGCTACGTCTAGGGCTGAGCGGCAGCACGTTGTCGGAACAGCAGCTCAACGATCTTGCTTTGAACTTTCTGCGGGTTCAACTAATCACGGTCCCAGGCGCGGCGATCCCGTATCCGTATGGCGGAAAACAGCGCGTGGTTTCGATCGATATCAATAACCGGGAACTGCAGGCGCGAGGTTTTGCCCCGACCGACGTGGTAAACGCGATCACCTCGCAAAACGTCATCCTGCCATTTGGCACGGAAAAGATCGGGATCCAGGAATTCAGTGTTGGACTGAACGCCAGCCCTCGCACCATCCAAGAGATGGCAGATTTCCCCATCCGGACAGTCAACGGAATCACCACCTATGTGCGAGATGTGGCGAGCGTCCGGGATGGATTTACCCCGCAAACCAACATTGTCCGGTTCGATGGCCTTCGGGCAACGATGTTACAGATCCAAAAGAATGGGAAAGCGTCGACACTCGATATCGTAAATGGCATCAAAGCGTTGCTCGAACGGCTCCGGCCGACTTATCCGGAAGGTTTGAAAATTGATTTGCTGACCGATCAATCAATTTTCGTGACCAGCGCGATTGAGGGTGTCATTCGCGAAGCGGTGATCGCTGCCTGTCTTACCGCCCTCATGATCTTGCTGTTCCTTGGCAGTTGGCGGAGCACCGTGATTATTGCGATCTCGATTCCGCTCTCGATTCTCTCCTCGATCATTGTCCTTTCGGCGCTGGGCGAAACTATCAATATCATGACGTTAGGTGGTCTCGCGCTCGCCGTTGGTATTCTGGTCGATGACGCTACGGTCGAGATCGAGAACGTGAACCGCAACCTGGACGAAGGGAAGCCGGTCGAAAAGGCGATCCTGGATGGAGCGTCTCAGATTGCTGTTCCCGCCTTCGTTTCGACGCTCTGTATCTGTATCGTCTTCGTACCGATCTTCTTCCTCAGCGGCACGGCCAAATATCTCTTCACGCCTTTGGCTGAAGCAGTGATATTCGCCATGCTGGCCTCCTATTTCCTGTCACGCACGTTAGTGCCGACCTTGGCCAAATATCTTCTGGTTGCTCAGACACCGCATTTACACGGAGCTGACCCGACTCGCCGGCGCCAATCGATCATGGGCGCATTTGGCGGCATCTACGATCTTTTCAATCAAAGGTTTGAGCGGTTCCGGGAAGGCTACCGCGATCTCCTGGCGGTTGCGTTGCGCCACACCCCAATCGTCTTTTTCCTGTTCATCGGATTCACGGCAGGATCAATGTGCTTGGTGCCTTGGCTCGGTCAGGACTTTTTCCCCAGTGTCGACGCCGGTCAGTTCAATCTCCATGTGCGGGCGCAGGCAATGAAGACCTTTACAAGCGACGAGTCATCTCCGCGCAGGACTTCGATAACGCCAACGGCGACTTGAAAGTGAAACAGGCAACGGTGAACGCCGATCAAGCCGACGTAAACCGGCTACAGGCACTGCAAGAGTTTAAGATCGTTCGTGCTCCCTTTGACGGAATCATCACTGTGCGGAGTACGGACATTGGCGCCTACGTCCCGGCCGGGACTGGCACGCAACTGTTTCGGATCGCTCAGATTAACCCGCTCCGGGTCTACCTCAATGTCCCACAAAACTACGCACTTTTTGTGAAAAAAGGAGTGCCGAGCGACCTGAGTCTAGCCGAGTTTCCTGGACGAAAGTTCCCGGCCCAGGTAACACGAACCGCAGGAGCTATCGACCCAACCTCGCGAACTTTGCTCACCGAGATGAGTGTTCCCAACGAAAACGGCGAACTTTTTCCGGGTGCTTTTGTGCAAATCACTCTCAAACTGGAAACCAAAACCAACAGCCTAGTGATCCCATCGAACACTCTTCTTTTTCGATCAGATGGAACTACGGTGGGTGTAGTAAAACCTGACGGGAACGTCGAGATCCGGAAGATTGTTATCACCCGAGATCTTGGCTCCAAACTGGAGGTAGCAGAGGGACTCACGGAGAATGAACAATTGATCGTGAATCCCTCCGATGGTTTAGCCGAAGGAATGACGGTGAAGGTAGCGACTCCGAAGAAACCTACCGCCATAGCCCGAGCATCGGCGGTTGCTTCCCAATCAAAGCAACCGCCGTGAGGCTACCCTCGGATCGAAGGACCCTATCGCCACTCCTTCGAAATTCTTACTGGTCGTTCCCTTGAGTGAGATTGCCGCTTCCGAACTGGCCAACGAGAACGCTATGGCTAAAGCTACCGAAATCGGTTGGCGCAAGAACCAAACCCCAAGGAGCATTAAGCAGGGGCCCGGTTTGCAGGCGTTGCAACAGCTGGCCATCCGACGCAAAGACATCCACAGCACCAAGGTCAGGATCCAAGTTCACAAAATTCTTTGCCTGATTTTGTTGGGCAAAAGACCTGATCGGTCTCTTGATACTGCTGAGCAAACGAAGTGAGCGGCGTGAGAGTTGCGCCGGCCATCATGAAGGCAAGGCATCGGCGCCGCAAAAAGAACCAGATGAGAAGACTGCGTTTTGTCATAGATACTTTATTTTGAGTTGTGTTAACTGCGACTTCTTCAGAGTAACGCGCGCGCCAGCGTCGCGTCGTCCACTGAGATCGGCGGTAGTAGACACTAGGTAGGAAAGCTCCGTCGTTTTTTGTTCCAGTTGCCGTACTCGCTGTCTCAACGGTTAGCGATTGGTAACGCGATACGTCCCAGTAGCCAGCGCACGAGGTCAACCAACAGATAATAGGTCGCGAACTCTATGGACTCAGGTACGCCGGTCACGTCGCAGCACCAAGCTGACGGATCGAAGTTCAGCATAACAATTGCAGACCGCACGCAAGGGAATGCTTATTAGCTTGGATTTCGCATCCAAAAAGCCGCAAAATCCGGAATGTCTGCCGCCAAATCGTTTTACGTAGTCCGAGAGCCAGAGTGGACTATTGTCGTTGATACGGACAAGGAGTTCGATGCTCGTCTGGTTGCCCTGGAAGTGCGAGAGCAAAAAGGAGAGTTCACCAAACCGGAGTTCATGAGTTCACCAAAACCGGCTCGGGAAAGGATCGATCCGCACTTATTAGGAGACCCGCAAGACTACCAAGGAACAAGGTATTGGGTTATTCCCGCCTAACCTGCCAAACACAGTCACTAGCCTCATCGAACGGTTTTGAATTTCTTCATCAAGAGACTGGCCAAATAGAGGAAATGCTTTGCGCCGTCAGAATCGAGCGAGAGATTCTCGTGAGCGTGAGGATTACGGATTCCGATCATCGAGCCAGCAAAAAGCTCCATGAATCCTTGCTGAATGTTCGCTCCGGTCTCGCTGGATTGATCGGCAAAGACGAACACAGGGTTATTTGGTGAAAAAGCTTTCCGCATCAAATCCGCGCCATCTAGCTCGATACCTCTGCGCTCCTCGTACCCCTGCTTCACCTGATTATTCAATTCTTTGAAACCTGCCGAAATGGAATCGGCGAAATGTCCGTCCTTGAAAAGTTGCTGCGAAACTCTGCGTATATCGATGTCAAGATCGCCGAAAAAATCGGGGCCACTGCTTTCAGTTTGAGCATCAACCGTTGTAAGGTCCTCTATCAACGCTTCAAGGAAATCGATTTTTCGCTTTAATCTTTTTCGCCTCTCGGCCTCCAGGTAATGTTCCGATTCGCCACCCAAGGAAATTCGTCTTTGGCCCATAAAGGTATGTAGATGGCCGTGTTCCTCACCGAATCCCGCCTTGAGTACTTCCCATGCGTTCATCCGCCAAACCTCAAACCGCTGTTCGGTCAAAGGCTGTTCTTGCAAAAGTTCATTTGCTCTTTTGAGAGAACGTTCCAACTGGATCCGTGCCTGGTCAGGGGACAAGGTTGGACCCTGAGGCTGCCGAGGGGGATGATTGCGAGGCATATTTAGTCCCTTAAAGATGGTTCAAATAAGCCAGCAAGAAAGGTAATCTTGAATTCATCATCTGAATTTTGGCATTGGGCAACAGCGGCCATCAGGGAACCTCAAGCCGAAGAAGTGTTCGACAACGAGCCGCATTTGATGCCCTTAAACCAAGGTAAGGATCAAGGCCATTGCGGCGATCACGATCGATAAAAGATAAAACCACAAACGAAAAGATTACTAATTGCTCTTTTTGTGCCACACTATCGAACCGCGCCCCCGGACATCGACCCCGGTTTGGGGACTCTGACGAAGTATAATGAGAACCTTAATAACATTACTCGTTTTGGTTCTGATTATTTGCCTTATGTTTCAGATACCGATACTAGGCCGGATTCACTTACTGGGATTGCTTATCCTGCTGGTGACACTTTATTGCGTAATGTATCTCATGGGAATCCGATCGCTGAATTGATCAAGAAATGACTCTAGCCGCTCTCTAGAGCCGATGCTAGAGGCTTTCGCAACTCCTCGGGAATCTACTTCAACCAAGCTGAATACTGTAGGAACGACCCTAGCCGATCAGAAATTGTTGAGTGGCTAGATCTATTCTTTCTGCGTTAACTACAAATTTCAGAACATTCGGGAGCTTCTATAAATAAACAACTGCCGCATACCGGCTTGCCTAAATTCTCTGATCAAGAAAAACTGATTGTTTGACGAATAAGAAGCAGGGATGAAAATAGTATGAACGCGCAGGATATCGTTGATGCCTTGAGGCGTTGCCTGAGGGAATCCGAAGACGATCGCCGCGAGATCGCTGCCAAAATCGGCATTTCCTGGATCACCTTGTCCGCCTGGCTCGCTGACGAAGAGGAGCCGCACAAACGCATTTTGGCACGCGTGGCAGGTTTTCTTAGACGTTTCGGATACCTCTGACTTTTTTTAACGTTTTTCGCACGAACCCTTGCAGTCGAGTCAGTCGAACCACCCCCCCACAAATATGACTCGTCTTCCCGCGAAAGTACTTTCCAATGAAAAACGACGTGACCAGTACTGTGTCACTGTCGAAATCGAACTCGCGAATTTTCGGAGATCATTTAATAGCCTCCGATTCGGTGACCAGATTCCTTTTAGTGGATCATTCCGGGACGGCACTCTTGAGCTTCGTTATTACCAAGATCCTGGCGTTAAAGTAGGACAGCAGTTTCCACTCTGGTTGATTGAGTTTCCAAAGCGCAGTAACACCAAGGGAGGCCAGCCGATAGGTTCATCGTTCATTCGCTTCGCGCTGTTTACTTCTCCCCGCTGAAGTTTATTCGCCGGATTATTTTCGGGCCGGCGACCGAAAACTGTTTTGCGAAAGCACGCCGTCAGAATCCAGAACGCGGAGGTTGGCTCGGTGGTTGCGGGATGCTCGGCAACTGATCCCACGAGGCACCATCGGGGTGGACGGAGAATCTCCAAATGGTTCCGTCGTCACAGATAACGATGTACTGGTTATTCGTGTAGGAGGAGATCGCGAACGGTTTTCTTTCCATGTCCGATCTTTAAACTGAAGAGCGATCTGCTGCGAGGTAATCCATCCGATCCTCCTACCGAGCCCGTTCCAATCCGCGAATGGTTTAGCGAAGGGATTGCGTTCGCGCTCCATTTGCACTTAGGGTCGTCGTCCCTCTAGGGTCACGCCCTAAAAAGGCGTGACCGTAAGATCTATAGCCATTCATTTTGGCTCGATGAGGGTTATTTTTAGGTTGACATGTCTGCGCTAAATCTTCGTTGCTAGTGAAGTATGCTGCAACGTGGTACATTTCCGTACAAACTGATATGCCTGAAAAACCAGCGCAGCCATCGGAGGAACCAAGCTTTGAGGGGTCAGGGAAATCTAGATCACAAGGTGACGTCCGGAAGCCAAACGCTCGCTATCGGGGATACGATTCTCGTAGTAAACGTCCTACTAGCCGCAAGCACATACGTAGCGGTAGGCGATAAAGTGCTAGCCTAACAATGCCAGCCTTTTTCTATACTGTAGCTTTAGGCATTAATAAATCGTCACCAAAAAAAGGATGGCTGGTGGAACTGCTCTGCGTGCATCACAAGCAATCTCCTGAACTGTCGGCATGTGACGTAGCCGAGTCTGCGGTAAGAAAGAAGTTTAGTGCGGAAGCAATTATCGGCTACAGGGACTCCAGCGAATACTCCTCCCCGCTGCCAATGAATCTGGGTAGGGCGCCCTTCGTTGCTCCTTGTGGTTGTCGTGCTTGGCCATTGCCGTTTTGATATCCTATTAGCCGTTTTTGCTATTTGCCGAGATCCGTAGTTCGTGGATCTCCCGCTGTCGCGATAATGACTCCAGATGGATCGGTGAGGATTATCATGGAACTCGAGCGAGGAGGAGTCGTGCCTGCTCTAGGGCTGGCCGAGCTGCCGCGACCAGTTCCGTATGCTCTGACTGACGCTTGAATTCGCATCAGTTTGCTGGAGTTTGAGGGTTGGCAGCCGAGCGTACCGGCACAATGAGAGAAATGGCTCGATCGCGCGAACGCTGTTGGACCGAAGAACTAGGCAACGGTCTGGGTTGCCTATCGCCACTAGCTTGACGGAATACTGCGGCGATTGGCCGCACTGTGGATAGGAGCCCGTCGACTACGGCAAAGAACCACCAGTCGAAGACGAGCACGCTGACCGCCAGCAACGCAGCACCAGCCACAATCGAGCGAAGCCAATTGGACGGTTTTCTCTTTTCGCTAACCTGGAGTCTGTTCGGCCGATCGACGCGCGGCGTTTCGCAAAGGTTTTGGTCTGCCATACGGTTAATAGAGAATGGCAACCAATTGAAAACTAATGATCCCGGATGGACGGGGAAAAAGCTGGACGAGTGGCTTGGATGAGGAATCGAGCGCGGTGTTCGCGTGTGGATGTGGCGGTGCAAGTGACGACCCTAGGATCCCCATTCCTTCAATCCGTCTGCTCATGTCGGTCTTCACCATTCGATCCGCAAACTTCCAGTCGCTATTGAGCTGCCAAGAAAATGTCTCTTTGTTGTCGGTTAAGACGCGACCCTAAGATCCTACTTTCCTCCGGCCTTGTGGCTCACCATAGTTCGCATTATGGGTGCGCCATGCTGGA
>WNFQ01001523.1_pt1 | contig 16462 bp, 16 predicted proteins | sample 5400171 | NCBI WGS metagenome assembly WNFQ01 (sample SAMN13153356, study PRJNA577476) | soil metagenome | isolation source: 20 cm soil under Madrone tree | place: USA:California | collected 2016-06-14 | reverse complement strand
ACCGTGCGTCACCTGAAGGGCGAAGATCTGATCGAGGATTCGCTGCGGCTGCTGGAGAGCGAATTTGGCACGGCGTTCGTGCGCATCCACCGCAACGCGCTGGTGGGCGTGAAATACCTGGAGCGCATCGAGCGCACTGGCGACGGCCAGTACTTCGTGCGGCTGCGCGGTTGTGAGGCGACGCTGCAGGTGAGCCGCAGGATGGCCGGGGAGCTCAAGGAGCGGTTCAGGATCTGAACATGCCGGGGCGAAAACCGTCGGCAGTGCCGGCGCGAATCGAGCGGCGCACCCGGCTCATACGCCGGGGCTGACACACTGGCTCGCCCGGGCCGCGGCGGCCGGGACCCCCGGCGTTTCCAACCGCTCCAGGCGTCGCCGCAGTCTCAGGTGCCGGCGCCGCGAATGCTCGATCAACGGCCGCCAAACCGCTGCGGTGAGACGGTGCTTGATCAGCAGGTGCCAGAAGCGATTCGAGCGCTTGTACAGATAGCTCATCGCCAGATAAGCGACTACCGCGTGCGGGTCGCTCGGCCGGCGCTTCCAGATCGAGCGGTGCGAGAACAGCTTGTCGTAGCACCAGGCGTAGCCGCGGTCGAGCTCCTCACAGCTCATGTGCCTGGGCTGGAATACGACGTGGGCCGTGTCGTACCGGTCCCAATCACGATGCAGGATGCGTCCCTCGGCCTCGAGTTGCCGGAACAGGGGCGTGCCAGGATAGGGCGTCAGGATGTGGAACGTTGCGCACTCCAGGCGGTTCGCCTCGATCCAGGCGACGGTCCGCTGGAACACGTCCGGGTGATCGTGGTCGAAGCCGAGCACGAAACTGCCGTTCACCTGGATGCCGTAGCGATGCAACAGGGCGACCCTGCGGGCGTAGTCCTCCGGGGCGGGTGTGCGCTTGCGCGAGTCGCGCAGGTTCCCCTCATTGAGTGACTCAAAGCCGACGAAAACACCGGTGCAGCCGGCGAGCGCCATGTCGCGGACCAGCGAGGGGTCATCGGTGATGTCGATGGTGACTGCGGCGCTCCAGATGATCCCCAGTGGCCGCAGCGCCAGGCACAATCTGCGCAGGTAGTCCGGCCGCGAGCCCAGATTGTTGTCGATGAAGACCGTGTAGGGCTGGCGGTCCGCCACGATCTCCTCGACCACCTGTTCGACTGCGCGCATGCGGTAGGGCATGTGCAGGCCGTCGGTCGACAGGTAACAGAAGCCGCAGCGATTGTGGCAACCGCGCGTCGCAATCACGCTGGTCGTCGTCAGAAACGCAGCGCGCGGCAGGATCGTGCGGCGCGGCGGTGGATCGAGCGCGTAGGAGCGGGAGAAGTCCGCCTCGTACCGGGTCCGCAACGATCCGGCCTCGACGTCGCCGAGAATGGTGGGCCACAGCTGCACGCCCTCCCCGATCGCAATCGCATCCGCGTGCTGCAGCGCCTCCCCGGGACACGACAACACGTGCAGCCCCCCGAGGATGACGAGTGACCCCTGGGTGCGATACCAGGCCGCCAATTCGTACGCCCGGCGCGCGAAAGTCAGGTGCACGGTGATGCCGACCACCTGCGGTGGCGGATCACACGGCGGCGGTCCCTGCAGCAGGTTCTCGTCCCAGTAGCGAAGGTCCCAGTGAGGCGGCGTCGCGCCTGCGATGCTGGTGAGCGCCAACGTCGGGGTGAGCACATGCTTGCCGAAACTGGCGCGCGGATCCTTGGGGTAGAACGGATTCAGCAGCAGCACCGAACGGCAGCGCACTGCTCGGCCAGGCGATGCGGGGGGCAGGACCGGGGCGAGTGCCATGTCGGCGGGCACGAACCCCGAACGGCGCGGCCGGCGAGCGAGACTATCCATGGTTGGCCCGGGCAAGGGTGTCGGCGACAATTGCGCCAAAGCGCCGCTCGCGCTTTCCATACGCCTCGAGCGCGTGTTGGAAGGCCTGCTGGTCGAAGTCCGGCCACAGGCAGTCGGCGAAATACAGCTCGGCGTACGCGCACTCCCACAGCAGGAAGTCGCTCAGGCGCCGCTCGCCGCCGGTGCGAATCAACAGATCCACCTCGGGCGCCGGAGCCAGGGCATGATCGACGTCCGCGAGCCGCGCGGCGAAGCGCGCACGGTCGATGCCGGGCTCGGATTGCAGGCGCCGGCAAGCCTCGAGGAGGCTATGTTGCGAGGAGTAGTCCACGGCGATGCGCAGATGCATGCCACGGCAATGCGCGCTCGCCTGCTCGCTGCGCTCGATCTCCCGGCACAGGCCGGGAGGCAGGCGATCGCGCCGACCGATGACATTGATGCGCACGGACTGCTGCAGGCAGCGCTGTGTCTGTGCGAGCAGATGCCGCCGCAGCAGCGCGAACAGGGCAGTAACTTCGGCGGCCGGCCGGCTCCAGTTGGCGGCCGAGAACGCGTACAGAGTCAGGGTCGTGACTTTGTGCCGCACCGCGGCCTCCACCACGGCGTTGACGGCCCGCGCGCCGGCGCGATGCCCGGCGCTGCGGGGCAGGTGACGGCGCGCCGCCCAGCGTCCGTTGCCGTCCATGATGACTGCAATGTGCATGATGAAGTACTTTGTCGTGTAGAGTTAAGGAGCCAAAAAAAAACCTCAGCGCCCGCGGGTGGCCCTGATCACCGCTTCTACGTGGTCGAGATAGCGATGCAGCGCCGTCCTGCCCAGAGGCGTGAGTCGATAGACCGACTGCGGGCGGCGATCCTCGAAGGACTTGGTACAGGTGAGGTATCTGGCCTCTTCGAGCTTGCGGGCGTGCGCGCTCAGGTTGCCGTCGCTGACGTCAAACAGCTCCTTGAGCTGGTTGAAGGTGAGCTGCTCGCGCACCGCCAGAGCACTCATGATTCCCAGACGCACACGCTCGTACACCAACCGTTCAGCCTTGGCGTCGATATTCTCACGCGCCGACCCGGGCACGGTCGCGAACCGCTGACGTTTCGGCGTCGCCGGCTCAGCCGCCGCGCGTGCCCTCACCTTAGCGGCCATGGCCTGAGCGTCCGATCAGAAAGCCAAACAGCAGGTGCAGACCCCCGAATCCGGTGCCGAGCATGAGCGTCTGCAGACCGTCGGGGAGCAGGAGCGCGAGCAACCCCAGGGCGATGAACAATCCGCCCATCACCGCGATGGCGCCGGTGGTGGGCACGCTGGCGGCGACCAGGGCGCACCCGTACAGCAGCAACCACGTGCCGGGAATGGCATGCAGATTGCCCGCGGTCCAGTGCACCGCGGTCATGACCAGGCCCGCGAACATCGAGGGGACCAGGCACAGGGCGAACTTGCGAAGCGGAGTACCGGAGAGCGTCAGCCCGCGCAGGGACGACGGGCGCGCCATCAGCGCGATGCCGAGCCCGGCGGCGACGGCAGCGGCGAGCAGCCAGATGGCGAGCCAATGCGCGCGCAGCGCGGCCGTAGAGGACAGTGCGGCGGCCAGCAGACCCACGATACCCATGGCGCTGCCGGCGGATCCGGGGACCGCGAGCGATGAGGCCGCCTCCATGGTCCCGCGTATGTAGCGCAGCGTGGCGGCGACCTGGGTATCAATCCGCACCGGCTGGGCGGACTGCACGGTCTGCTTCTGCGGATACGTCACGAATCGAAACTAGCCGCAGTCCCAGTGTATTGTCAAGTACTTTGCATTGCAAAGTAAGTACACCACGGAACCGCCTTCAATGGTCTGCCTCTACAGGATGTAGCGGCTCAGGTCCTCGTCCTGGACCAGCTTGCCCAGGTGGTCGTCGACGTACTTCGCGTCGATGGTCACGGAGCCCTGGCCGTCGGGCTTGCCGTTCTGCTCCGCCGCCTCGTACGAGACCGTCTCCAGCAGGCGCTCCATGACGGTGTGCAGGCGCCGCGCACCGATGTTCTCGGTGCGCTCGTTGACCTGAAAGGCGATCTCGGCGATGCGCCGCACGCCATCGGAGGTGAACTCGACCTGCATGCCTTCGGTCGCCATCAGCGCCTTGTACTGCGTCGTCAGCGAGGCGTCCGGCTCGGTGAGGATGCGCACGAAGTCGCCCACCTTCAGCGAGTCGAGCTCCACGCGGATCGGCAAGCGGCCCTGAAGCTCCGGGATCAGGTCCGAGGGCTTGGAGAGGCTGAAGGCGCCGGAGGCGATGAACAGCACGTGGTCGGTCTTCACCGGGCCGTACTTGGTGGCGACCGTCGAGCCTTCGACCAGCGGCAGGAGATCGCGCTGCACGCCCTCGCGCGAGACGTCCGCGCCGAGGGTCTCCTGGCGGCGCGTCACCTTGTCGATCTCGTCGATGAACACGATGCCGTTCTGCTCGGCATTGGCGAGCGCCTGGATCTTGAGCTCGTCCTCGTTGATGAGCTTGCCGGCCTCCTCGTCGGTGAGGAGCTTGAGAGCCTCGCGCACCTTCAGTTTGCGGGTACGGGTGCGGTTGCCCCCCAGGTTCTGGAACATCGACTGCAGCTGCTGCTGCATCTCTTCCATGCCCGGAGGCGCCATGATCTCCACGCCCATCGGCAGGATGCGCAGCTCGATCTCGATTTCCCGGTCGTCGAGCTCGTGCTCACGCAGCATCTTGCGGAATTTCTGGCGTGTCTCCCCGTCGCGCGCCGGCGCGGGCTCGTCGGTGGAGAAGCCCATCATGCGCGGCTTGGGCAGGAGCGTGTCCAGCACGCGCTCCTCGGCGGCATCCATCGCCCGCTCGCGCACCTTGGCCATTTCCTGCTCGCGGGTGATTTTCACGGCAACGTCCGCGAGATCCTTCACGATGGAGTCGACGTCGCGGCCGACATAGCCGACCTCGGTGAACTTGGTGGCCTCCACCTTCACGAACGGCGCGTTGGCGAGCTTCGCCAGGCGCCGGGCGATCTCGGTCTTGCCGACGCCGGTCGGGCCGATCATGAGAATGTTCTTGGGCGTGATTTCCTGCCGCAGGGGCTCGCCGACCTGCATGCGACGCCAGCGGTTGCGCAGCGCGATGGCCACGGCGCGCTTGGCGGCGTCCTGGCCGACGATATGCTTGTCGAGCTCCTGCACGATCTGGCGGGGTGTTAGGGATGACATGCTGTTCAGACCCCGACGCCCTGGGGGCGTTGCAACTCCTCGATGACCACGTTGCGGTTGGTGTAGATGCAGATGTCGGCGGCGATGTTCAGCGCGCGCTCCACGATACTGCGGGCATCGAGAGTGGAGCCCTCCAGAAGCGCGCGCGCGGCGGCCAGCGCAAACTGCCCGCCGGAGCCGATCGCGGCCACATCGTAGTCGGGCTCGATCACATCCCCGTTGCCGGAAATCACCAGCAGCTTGTCCGGATCCCCCACCAGCAGCAGCGCTTCCAGGCGCCGCAGGTAGCGGTCCGAGCGCCAGTCCTTGGCAAGCTCGATCGCGGCGCGCGTGAGGTTGCCGTATTTCTCGAGCTTGCCTTCGAAGCGCTCGAACAGCGTGAAGGCATCGGCGGTGCCGCCGGCAAAACCGGCGAGCACCCGGTCGTTGGCGAGCCGGCGCACCTTGCGGGCGTTGCCCTTCATGACGGTGTTGCCGAGAGTGACCTGGCCATCGCCGCCCAGGGCGAGCGCGCCGTTGCGGCGCACGCCGAGGATGGTCGTGCCGTGAGGATTGAAGCCTGACTTGTCGCTCATGGGTTTCGGTGGCTTGGCGCGCCGGCTGTGAGATCAGCGCAGTGGCGTGCGTGGTTTCTCAGCCCCGTCCGCTCAGGCCTTCCGGCGCGCCCGCGGATGGGTAGCGTCGTAGATGCGGGCCAGGTGCTGGAAATCAAGATGGGTGTAGATCTGGGTGCTCGAGATATCGGCGTGACCCAGCAGTTCCTGCACGCCACGCAGCTCGCCGCTGGATTCCAGCAGGTGCGAGGCGAAGGAATGCCGGAACAGGTGCGGGTGCACGTGCATCGAGAGACCCTGGCGCCTCGCCCAGTAGGCCACGCGGGCCTGCACGGCACGCGGCCCCAGACGGGTGCCGGAGCGGCCGACGAACAGCGCCGCCTCGTGCTCCTTCACAACACCCGCCCGCGCCTTGAGCCACAGCCTGAGCGCTTCCGCCGCGGCGCGCCCCACCGGCACGATGCGCGCCTTCCTGCCCTTGCCGAGCACCTGCACCATCCGATCCTTGAGATCCAGGCTCGTGGTATCAAGTCCCACGAGCTCCGCCAGGCGCAGGCCCGAGGAATACAGCAGCTCCATGATCGCCCGGTCACGCGCGGCCAGGCCGTCGCCGACGGGGATTTCAAGCAGCCGCGCCATCTGGTCGGCATCGAGGGTTTGCGGCAGGCGCCGCGCGGCCTTGGGAGCGGCGACGTCATGGGCGGGGTTGCGGGTGACCCGCTCGCTGCGCCGCCGCCGGCCGCCGGCCGCCGCCGCGTTCTCGGCGCCATTGCGGGCCTCGCGCAGCAGGAATTCGTAGAAGCTGCGCACCGCGGACAGGCGGCGCTGGATGCTGCGGGGCGCAAGTCCCGCGGCGTGAGAGTGCGCGGCGAAGGTGCGCACGTGCTGGGTGTCGAGTGCGCTCCAGTCCCCAAGACCCGAGCGATCACAGAACTTCACCAGCGCCGCAAGATCGCGCGCGTAGCTGCTATCGGTGTGCGCGGACAAGCGGCGTTCGGAGCTCATGTAACGCCGGAATCGGGCTACCCACTCGAGCGAGCCAGGAGTCATGGTCTGGCGCGCCGTCAGCGCTCCGTGCCGCTCAGCGAAGCGGCGATCAACTCCGCCATGCGGGCGAGAAATTCGGTGCTCATGGCCGGGTGAAAGCGCTCGTGGTCGGCGCTGCCGAGCGCGAGCAGGCCCACCGAGCCCTTGTCCCCGAGTGGCACCAGCGCCACCGAGGCCATCTCCACACCCTCGGGCCCGAACAGGAACTCGCGCTGCGAGTCGCGCGCCTGGCCGCAACGCGGCTTGCCGCTGCTGAAGAGCGTCTCAAAGGACTTCAGATTCGGGTCGCTCGCCGGCACGGTGCGCACGAAGCGCGGTGCAGCGGCGGGAGCAGACTCCTCCCCGATCAGTATCAGCGCCGCGTTGAAGGCGTCGAAGTCCTCGCGCAGACCCGCTTCGATGCGCGCCACGGCCTGCTCACGCGGCACGGCGCTCTGCAGCAGCCGGCGCGTGAAGCGGTGCAGTCGCTCCGAGATGGCGTCGTTCGCGCGGGCCACGCGCACGAGCTCGGCGAGCTTGCCCTCCACAGCCGCCTGCTTCTCGCGCAACACCTCGATCTGGCGCTCGACCAGCGATATGGTCGTGCCGCCGCGCGCGTGCGGTAACCGCAGCCGTGCCAGCACCGCCTGGTGGCGCTCGAAGAAATCGGGATTGCGCTGCAGATAGGCCGCGATGGACTCCTCTTCGGCCTCCGCCGCGGTAAGTCCGCGAGCCTCTCGTGTAGTCATGGCGTTCTAGACCTCGACGTGACCTGCGAAGGATATTTCTGTGGGACCGGTCAGCCAGCTGTGTTCCCCCGGACCCGCCCAGTTTACGCGCAACTCGCCGCCGCGCACGCCCACCCGCACTTCCGTGTCGAGCAGCCCGCGCCGGCGCCCCACCGCGACCGCCGCGCAGGCGCCGGTGCCGCAGCCGGGGGTCTCACCGGCGCCGCGCTCGTACACGCGCAGGCGCACCTGCGTGCGCGCCACGATCTCGAGAAAGCCCGCGTTCACGCGTTTGGGAAAGCGCGGATGGCGCTCGATCCGGGGCCCGAGCGTCGCAACGGGGGCGGCCTCGACCGAGGCCACGGTGATGACCGCGTGCGGATTGCCCATCGAGACCGCACCGATGTCGAGCGTGCGCCCGTCGACCTCCAGCGGGTAGCTGTCCGCCTCGCGCGCTGCCTCGAAGGGCAGTGAGCGCGGGTCGAAGTCCGGTACGCCCATGTCAACCGCTACCTCATGCCCGGCCCCGATGCGCGCCTGCACGAGGCCCGCAGGACTGTCGAGGGTGAGCGCGCCGTTGCGGCTGACGCCGCGGTGGTGCAGGAGCGCGGCAATGCAACGCGCGCCGTTGCCGCATTGCTCGACCTCATCGCCGTCGGAGTTGAAGATCCGGTAGAACACGGCCGCCTCGGCACGCCTCGCGCGCTCCAGCACCAGAGCCTGGTCAAAGCCGATGCCGGTGCGCCGATTTGCGAGACTGCGCAGCAGCTCGGGCCGCAGGAGTGACTCGTCGGCGGGCGCATCGAACACGACAAAATCGTTGCCCACCCCGTGCATCTTCGTGAAATCGATGCGCATCGCGGCGAAGGATAACGCAAAACACCGCGCGCGGACTGCGCGGCTCGGGCATGACTAACGCAGCGCCGCGCGCACCTTGAACAGGCAACGGTCCATGACCGTGAAAATCCCCGCCTGCACCGCCCGCTCGGCGGCCGCCTGGTCGACCACCCCCTCCTGCAGCCACAGCGCCGGCAGCTTCAGGCGAATGCAGTCGCTGACGATGCCCGCCACGTGCTCGGGACGGCGAAACACGTCGACGATGTCGACCCGCTCGCCGCCGCCCAGTACTTCCGGCAGTTGATCCAGCGAAGGCACCGCGGGCTCGCCCAGGATGGCCTGCGCGGAGGGCGTCACGGGAATGATCCGGTAGCCGAAGCGCTGCAGGGCACGCGCGACACCGTGGCTCGGACGGGTGGGATCCGCCGAAAGGCCTACGACCGCGATGGTATGCGCTGCACGCAGGAGCTGTGCGATGTCATCTGCCGGAGGGTTCATGAACATGGCATCTCCTTGGCCCATGGTATCTTTTTGGCCTGCACGTCGCGGAGCGGCTAGTCTAGTCGCTGTCTGTGACACCGCGGTCGTGCGGTCAGACAGGAGCCCGAGCCTGAGCCCGCCGGAACACAGCGTACGCATCGAACCGCACGGGCGATTGCTGCGCGTCACGCCGGGACATCCGATCCTGGAAGCCGCGCTCGGCGCGGGGCTCAACCTGCCGCACAGCTGCAAGTCCGGCCACTGCGGCTCGTGCCGCGCACGGCTGCTCACCGGCGCGATTCACTACCCCAACGGCCTGCCGCTCGGCATCACCGCGGAGGAAGTGGCGCGCGGGGACATTCTCCTGTGCCAGGCGCGCGCGGACTCGGACCTCACCGTGCAGGCGCGCCTCATCGCCAGCGTCGCGGATGTCGAGATCAAGACGCTGCCGTGCCGGATCGCGCGCCTGCGGCCGCTCGCGCCGGATGTGATGCAGTTGTGGTTGCGACTGCCGGTGGTGGAGCGCCTGCGCTTCCATGCCGGGCAATACCTGGACGTGCTGCTCGAGAACGGCCGGCGCCGCAGCTTCTCCATCGCCAGCCCGCCGCACGACAGCGAGCTCATCGAGCTGCACGTGCGGCGGGTCAACGGTGGAGGATTCAGTGAGCGGCTGTTCGAGCCCGCCACGGGCGTGGGAGGCGGGGCGCCCTTCGCGGCAGGGTCATTGCTCAGGATCGAGGGGCCGCTCGGGCAATTCAGCTACCGCCAGGGCCTGGACCCGGTGCTCATGGTCGCCGGTGGCACCGGCTTCGCGCCGCTGAAGTCGATGCTGCGCCATACACTGGAAACCGGCACCCGCCGCGACATCCATTTCTACTGGGGTGCGCGCCACACGCAGGACCTGTATGAGGAAGCGCTGGTGCTGGAGTGGGCGCGCCGGCATCCGCAGCTCAAGTTTACCGCGGTATTGTCGGAGGCGTCCGCGGCCGAAGCCGCGCATCATCGCGCCGGCTGGGTGCATGAGGCGGTGCTCGCCGACTACCCGGATCTGACGCGCTTCGAGGTGTACGCCGCCGGCCCGCCCGCGATGATCGAAGCGATGCGCACACACTTTCCGCGGCACGGATTGTCCGCGGAGCGCCTGTACTTCGACTCGTTCGACTACGCTCCGGATGCCAGGCCGCTGGCGGCGGCGCCTTAGAGGGACGCGCAGGTTCGCAGGCGTGGGCTAACTAACGGCCCTGCCACACCCGCATCATGTCCGCCGAGCCCTGGGCGCGAACGTCGTTGTTGGTGAGAATGCGCTCGGTGGCCGCAACCAGCTGCTGGCGCGCAAACACCAGCGCCTCGCGTTCCGGTTGGTCGAATTCGATGACCATGAACTCATCCTTCATATCGCGCAGCAGTTCCACCAGATGCTTCAGACCGCGCACGCTCTTGCCGTTCAGGCGCGCGACCGTGCCGCCGGCCGGATTGTCATAGCCGGCCGTCAGCTTGTCCGGGAAAAATGGCGATGACACGATGACCACCTCCTCGCGTTCCGCGCTCGGCGCCAAGCCGAGCTGCTGAAACAGCGGCGATTGGAACATCCCGTAGATCGAGCGCGGGCGCGCGAACATGGCCGGCGAATACACACTCTGCAGGTGCTCGAGCGTGGCGCGCGAGAACACCAGCGGCCCGTAAATGAAATACTCCGGATAGGCCCCCGACAGTTGCCTGACCAGATAGGGGCGGTCGTGCACCAGCGGCAGCGCCACTGACAGCGTCTTGCCCCCGCGCAGCAGGGTCAGGGCCACGGTACCGTTCCTGGCAACGCTCTGAATGAGATACTGGAATCTCACGCGCAGATCGTCCCCGAGCGTGACCATGCCCTGATCATCGATCCGGGTGTCGCCGATCGCGGTGATCACGTCCCATTCCTTCAACGGGTAACCGGCCTCGGTGCGAAAGGGGCGATGCACGACGATGCCGTGCACGGATTTATCGAGCGCGAGGTATTGACGCAGAGCGGGATTTTCCAGCGTCTGCAGCTCATCGTACATGGCCGGCTTGTCGTATTGATGGCCGCCGTCGACGGCCTGCAGGAACAGCGCGATCTCCTCGTCTGGAACGATGTAGCCGATGTTGTTGCCGACCGTGCCAAACGCCAGCCCGATCATCCTGTCACCGGCGACGACCGGACCGCCGCTGTTGCCGGGATTGAGGGCCGCATCAATCTGAATGCGCAAGCCCGACGCCGCGATGCCGTAGTCGACAAATTCGATCCGCGACACGATGCCCTTGGTGATGGCGAGCGAGTTGCCGCCGGTCGGAAAGCCGTAGGCATAAACCGCATCCGTGATCCTGGGCAGGGAATTGGCGCGTACCAGCGCACGGTGCTCGGTGAAGAACGTGGCGTCCTCGACCTTGAGCAAAGCGAGATCGATGCCCGGAGCGACGGCGAGCACCGAGGCCAGCAGCTTGTCCCCGGCCCGATTTGCCTGGATCTCGACCTGGCTCGCGTAGAGCACGACGTGGGCGTTGGTCAGGATGCGATCGCCCTCGATGATGGCGCCGCTCCCGGTCACCTCCGCGGGTGCCTGTTTGGTCCAGGGACGCGCGGGGTCGGGGCGCAGCACGGTGGCGAACACCTTGACGACGCTGTTGCTTGCATCGCCGGAGGCCTTGTCGGTCGGCGCCGCTGCCGGCGTCGCCGCAGGATCCGGCAAGGCCGCCGCCCGGCCGTAGCCCGTCCAGGCGCCCGTGACCATGAGGCACAGGATCCAGGCTCGTTTCTGGTTCACGCGTCGTCCTTTTCGTTTCGATTGCGCAACTGCGATTGTAGCCACAGCCTGCTATTCTTACGAAGCATGAGGGGGGCGTCGCAGTGACCCACGCGGCCATCACCGGCTGGGGCAAGTGCCTGCCGCCGGCGGTGCTCAGCAATCACGATCTCTCGAGCCTCCTCGACACCAGCGACGAATGGATCGTCAGCCGCACGGGCATCCACGAGCGGCGCATTTCCCACGTCGGCCTGGAAGAGCTCGCGTACGTAGCGGCGGCGCGCGCGCTCGCCGCCGCGGCAATCCCCGGCAGCAGCATCGAGCTCATCGTGTTTGGCACCTGCAGCCACGAGGACCAGGTGCCGAACATGGCCTCAGGGATCCAGGTGCGCATCGGCGCGCAGGCCGCGGCGGCCTTCGACATCAACACCGCCTGCACCAGTTTTCTCTACGGACTGTCCGCCGCCACCGCGCTGATCCGCACGCAGGTGGTGCGCAACGCCGTGGTGATCGGCGCGGAGCTCATCTCACCCTTCATGGACTGGAGCGACCGCGATGTCGCGGTGCTGTTCGGCGATGGCGCGGCGGCGGTGGTGCTCGAGGCCAGCGATCAGGAGGAGGGAGTGCTCGCCGAGAAGCTCGGCTGCTACGGCGACGCACGCGAGAGCCTGCGCGTGCAGGGCATGGGCGGGCGCTATGCGAACCGCGGCGTGCTCTACGGCATCACGCGCTGGCAGTTCGAGGGTCAGGAGATCTTCAAGCGCGCCGTGCAGGGCATGAGCAGCGCCTGTGAGGACACGCTCACGCGGCTGAACTTCAGGCCGCAGGACGTGGACCTGGTGGTGCCCCACCAGGCGAACCTGCGCATCATCGAGGCGGTCGCCAGGCGCACGCGCGTGCCGCTCGAGCGGGTGTACGTGAACATCCAGCGCTACGGCAACATGTCGGCGGCCACCGTGCCGGTCGCGCTGTGCGAGGCGCTGGAAGAGCAGCGGGTGCGACCGGGGGCGCTGCTGCTGATGCCCGGCTTCGGCGGTGGCCTGAGTTACTGCGCCCACCTCGTGCGCTGGGGCAGCCGTACGACCCCTTTGCAATCAAGCGCCGTCGAGTTGCCGCCGAACGAGCGTCCGGCGCTGCAGATCATCCGCGAGTGCCTGGAACGCAAGACGCGGCCGTCGGCGGCCGCTCCCACCGCGCCGTTCGCCTGACACATTGTTGCCGCCGAGCCACGGCTCATGCGCAGCCCGCCCCTGTCCGGGGCGCTCAGCGTTTCGCGGCCTGGGCTGCTTTCTTCTTTCTCTTCGCCGGATCCTTGGGGCGCGACTTGCCGAACGAGCCCTGGTAGATCTTGCCGCGGCGGGTTCTTGGATCGCCTTTTCCCATGAGGAACTACTCCGATGCGCTCGATGCGCTCTTCACATAATAGAAAGGCCGGTCGCCGACGCCTTCGCAGGCACGCACGACCGGCCTCGGCAGCCTGGAGGCCTTACCAGCGCTTGGGTGCGCCGCCGCGGTTGCCGCCGCCTCCGCCGGTGCGCTCCTGGGCCTCATTCACCCGCAGTGGGCGCCCGCCGAGCTCCTTGCCGTTGAGACTCTGGATGGCGCGCGACGCATCGGCGCGTGACATCTCGACGAACCCGAAGCCGCGCGGCCGGCCGGTGTCGCGATCGGTGATGATGCTCACCGACTCGACGGTGCCGTGCTGCGCGAACAGCTCGCGGATCTCGGCGTCAGTGGCGGAAAATGGCAGGTTGCCAACATAGATCTTCGTCATGCAATCAAACTCCTGAAAGAAATGTACTAGCAGGAGCGCAGGCCGGAGATCGGTTGGGTCGTCGGCGCACGCACTGCCACCTGGTCGAGAACGATTCGGCTTTTCACACTCGGAAGCCAACTCGCAAACGAGGCGGGCGGCAGGCGGCAGGAAAGGGAAAGGTCACGAACCGGCGCGGACGATACCCCATGCGCCGGGCGCGGCACAAGTGAGCGTCTCGTATTTGCCACACGCGCGCTGTCCGGGGTTGCCGGGGGCTGACACACCCGATCCAGACCCACGAACAGCAGCGCCACGCCGAGTGCGGCGGCGACCGCCGGGAACGACCGGTTGAATATGAACATGCGCCTCACTGTAGGGGCGGGCGGCATTTTCAAAAACCATCCAATCGAGAATTCATTGTTCCGAAATGCCTTACAATCCCGGCGTGGATCAGCTGGTCTGCATGCGCAGCTTCGTGCGGGTCGCCGACCTGCACTCCTTCACCCGCGCCGCTGATGCACTCGGAGTCTCGCGCGCGGTGGTAAGCACGCACGTGGCCGAGCTCGAACGGCACCTGCGTTGCCAGCTGTTCCACCGCACCACGCGCCGGGTGGGCCTGACCAGCGACGGCGCGGAGTATCTGGCGCGCTGCCAGCGGATCCTGGCCGAGCTCGAGGCCGCCGACGAGGCGCTGCGGGGCGCGCGTCTGTCGGTGCAGGGGCGGCTGCGCGTGGACGTGCCGGTGGTGTTCGGCCGCGCGCTGCTGCTCCCGGCACTGCCGAAATTCACGGCACGCTACCCCGACCTGCAGCTGGAGGTGCAGTTCAACGACCGGGTCATCGATCTGATCGCCGAGGAGGTCGACCTGGTGGTGCGTGTCGGGGCGGTGCGCGAGCCGCACCTGGTGGCGCGCCGCGTGGTGACGACGCGCCTGCTCACCTGCGCCGCGCCCGAGTACCTGCGCGCGCACGGTGGCATCGCTACGCCCGAGGAGCTGCGCCGTCACAAGCTGGTCGGCCATCTCGCGGCCGGCAGCCGCCGCGCGCACAAGTGGCTGTTCCAGCGCGGCACGGCACGCAAGCAGCTCTCCCTGCCGTTCAACGTCGCCTTCAACTCAGTCGAGGCGCAGATCACGGCCGCCATCCGCGGCGCCGGCGTCGTGCAGACCATGGACCTGGTCGTGGCCGAGGCGCTCGCCACCGGCAGGCTCGAGGTGGTGCTGCGGGACTGGTCGGCGCCCGGGGCGCCCATATCGGTGGTGTGCCGCAGCGCGCTGCGCGACTCGCCCAAGATCCGGGTGTTCGCCGACTTTGCCACCGAGCTGCTGTTGCAGTACCGGCGGCGCGTGGACGCGCTGCTGGAGTCAGCGCCGTCGTAGCACCGCCGCTCGCCGTCCAGCCTCAGCGCCCGGTGCGCTCGGTCAGCTGCTCCAGTGCCCGCAGCTGCAGCACGGTGGAGTCCGAGGCCGGCAGCAGCCGGTTGGCCTTGGCGATGAACGCCGGGACCTGTGCCACCGGGAGCGGCGGACTGATCAGATACCCCTGAGCGAAGTCGCAGCCCAGCCGGCGCAGCAGGTTCCAGGCGGCCGGCTCCTCCACTCCCTCGGCGACCACCTTCAGCCCCAGGCTGTGGCCGAGCTCGATGGTCGAGGTGACGATGGTGACCGCGCCGCCGGTTGCCTGAGAAATGAACGAGCGATCGATTTTCAGTTCATCGACCGGCAGCACACTCAGCTGCGACAGCGAGGAGTGCCCGGTGCCGAAATCGTCGATCGAGAAGCGCACACCGGCGATGCGCAGCAGTTGCATGTTGCGCACCGCGACCTGTGGATCACGCATCACGGCGCTTTCGGTGATCTCCAGCATCAGGGAGGTCGAGTCCACCCGATGCTGGCGCAGCAACTGCAGGATCGCGTCGCACAGATCGGGATCCAGAATGTCGGGCGCCGAGAGGTTCACCGCCAGGTCCAGCTCGAGTCCCGTGCGGCGCCACTCGCCCATCTGCCGCACCGCCGCGGCGAGTACCCAGTTGGTGAGCCGGCGTGAGCCGCCGGTGCTCTCCGCCAGCGGCACGAATTCCGACGGTGGCACCGGACCGAGCTGCGGATGAGTCCAGCGCACCAGGGCCTCGAGACTCTTGACCGAGCGGGTCGCCATCGCGACCTTCGGCTGATACACCAGCGTGAGACGGTCCTGATCGATGGCGCTGGTGAGATCAGTGATCAGCGTGAGCCGGCGGCGATGCTGCTCGTCCTGTCCGGGACGGTACATCGCCACCCGCGCGCGCGCCTCGTCGGCATCCTCCAGAGCCACCTGCACGCGCTGCAGCAGCTCATCCGCACTGCGGCCATGAGCGGGAAACAGACATACACCGCACGCCAGGCGCAGATCCAGAGCCACGCCCGACAGATGAAAGCCGCTGCGCATCACGGCGATCAGCTGTTCGGCGAACAGCAGCGAGCGCTCGGCAGAGCAGCCCGGCGCGATCACCAGCAGTTGAGTCTCACCGAGACGTGCGACCGTGTCGGCGGCGGCCACGTTGTGCTTCAGCCGCCGCGACGCTTCGCGCAGCACCTCGTCTCCCATCTGGTGTCCGAGCGAGGTGTTGATGTCGCGCAGGTTGCTCAGCTCGATGAGCACCAGCGCCGCGCCCGACTGGTCTGGCGAGCCGCTCACCAGGTTCTCGAGCTCGCGGATGACCAGCGCCCGGTTGGGCAGTTGCGTCAGCGGGTCGTGGTAGGCGTGGTAGGTGATGTCCGCTTCGCGTGCCGCGATGTTGTTCTGCATGGCGTTGAAGGTGGCCGCGAGCCGGCGAAACTCGTCTCCGCCGGAGACACTCACCGCGGTTTCGTATTGCCCTTGCTCGATGCGTCGCGCGGCGCGCACCAGCTCGCCGATCGGGCGGGTGGCGCTGCGCCCGAGCACCGCGCCGATCACCGCGGCGAGCGCCAGCGCGATGGTGTCGATCAGCAGCATGGCGTCGCGCAGGTCGCGATAGGGAGCGAGCACGTCCTGCAAGGGCTTCAGCAGGATGAGGTCGACCGCATCTCCGCGGCTGTCGAGGCGCCGCGCGAAGCTCAGATAGTCCGTATCCCTTATGCGCGTGATGTGCGGCAGGTCGCTCGGCGCCGGCAATGCGTCTGCAGGGCTCGCGGCGGAGGGTCGCTCTGCGACGGGCAGCGTCGCGGCGACCCGCACGGCCCCGTCGGACCCGTGGGTGACAATCGCGACCTGCGACCCGACCAGATCGCGGATTTTCTGCGCCAGCGCCTCATCGGCCACGAAGCCCATCG
>WNFQ01002118.1_pt1 | contig 16473 bp, 12 predicted proteins | sample 5400171 | NCBI WGS metagenome assembly WNFQ01 (sample SAMN13153356, study PRJNA577476) | soil metagenome | isolation source: 20 cm soil under Madrone tree | place: USA:California | collected 2016-06-14 | reverse complement strand
CTTGGCATCGACGAGGTGCTGGAGGCCATCGTGCACCGGCTGCCAGCGCCGAAAGGCGACCGCGACGCCGCGCTTAAAGCGCTTCTGGTCGATAGCTGGTACGACGTCTATCTCGGCGTCGTGGTGCTGGTGCGCATCGTCGACGGCGTGATGAAAAAAGGTCAGCGCATCCGGATGATGGGCACCGGTGCCGCCTATGACGTCGAGCGCGTCGGCTTTTTCACCCCGAAGATGCAGCAGATCGAGGAACTCGGCCCCGGCGAAATCGGCTTCATCACCGCCGCGATCAAGGAAGTCGCCGATACGCGCGTCGGCGACACCATCACCGACGACCGCAAACCCGTGACCGACATGCTGCCCGGCTTCAAGCCGGCCATTCCAGTGGTATTCTGCGGCCTGTTTCCGGTCGACGCCGACGATTTTGAGACCTTGCGCGCGGCGATGGGCAAGCTCCGCTTGAACGATGCGAGCTTCTCCTTCGAGATGGAGACTTCGGCGGCGCTCGGCTTCGGCTTCCGCTGCGGCTTCCTGGGCCTGTTGCATCTGGAGATCATTCAAGAGCGGCTGAGCCGCGAATTCGATCTCAACCTGATCGCGACCGCGCCGTCGGTGATCTACAAGATGCGCCTCACCGACGGGGAGGTGATCGAGATTCACAACCCGATCGACATGCCCGACGTGGTGAAGATCGCCGAGATCGAGGAGCCGTGGATCGAGGCCACGATCCTCACGCCGGACGAATATCTCGGCAGCGTGTTGAAACTCTGCCAGGACCGGCGCGGTTCGCAAAAAGAACTCACTTACGTCGGCAACCGCGCCATGGTGAAATACGAGCTTCCGCTCAACGAAGTGGTGTTCGATTTTTACGATCGCTTGAAGTCGGTCTCCAAGGGCTATGCCTCGTTCGACTACCACCTCACCGACTACAAGCCGGCCGACCTCGTCAAGATGCAGATTCTCGTCAACAACGAGCCGGTGGATGCGCTCTCGATGCTGGTGCACCGCCAGCGCGCCGAGGGCCGCGGCCGCGCCATGGTCGAGAAGATGAAAGAGCTGATCCCGCCGCACATGTTTCAGATTCCGATCCAGGCCGCGATCGGCGGCAAGGTGATCGCACGCGAAACGGTGCGCGCGCTGCGCAAGGACGTCACCGCGAAATGCTACGGCGGCGACATCACCCGCAAACGCAAACTTCTGGAGAAGCAGAAGGAAGGCAAGAAAAAGATGCGGCAGTTCGGCAAGGTCGACATCCCGCAGGAGGCGTTTATCGCGGCGCTGAAGGTGGATAGCTGAGAGGGATGCGTGACAAGCGGGGAACCGACAGCGCTGATGAAGAAGCCGGTCGCACTCACCGCACACGCCCGGATAAGATTGCGGGAGAGAGGTATCGATCCTGGATGGATCAGGGAGGCTATTCTCGATCCTGACTGGACGGCGATAGACCCCAGAGACTCGACTGTTGAGCGCAGGTTTCGTGTCATTCCTCAGTACGGTGGACGCGTTCTTCGCGTGGCTTGTATCGAGACAAAAGCAAGCATTCGCGTTATAAGCGTGATGTTCGACCGTAACGCGAGGCGAAAGCCATGACCGGCATAACTTACGATCCTGAAGCCGACGCAGTGTATATCAGCGTCGGGCACGGCAAAATTGATCGGACGGAAGAGACCGGCCCGTTCATTTACGATGTCGATGCCGAAGGCCACATCGTCGGTATTGAAATCCTTGCCGCTAGCAAGGTATTGGCGCCCGGTGACTGGAAAAAAGCAAGCCGGCCGGGTGATGCGCGCTTCAGCGCGGCGGAATAAGAAGATTTCCGCGCAATCATTCGCTGCGCCCAATAAGCGCGATTGGCATGGTGACAAGGTTCGGGCTCATATCCGCCGGGAAGCGAGGCTGATGGCGCAGCATCCGGAAGACAATATCCTCAATGAGTGGATTGAGGCGACTTACGATTGGGATGCCTGGAAGTGAAGCATCTGCGTATCGTGCCTGGAGCTTACTCCAAACGAGCTAGGTATAAGCGATCGCGCGCTCCTCGTGGTCTCGGGCTGTGCGATGAGCAAGCCATGATCCGCGTCTGCGGCTTTACCATTCCCCCGCCCATCTTGATCGCCGGCCACAGATAGACCACCATTGCGCCCTGACCAATCAGAACCCCAAAACGGGCAAAGGGCCAAGGAAACGCATGAACAAGCCTCCCGGTTTCGGCCTGATCGAGCGTGCGCGGGCGCTTGCGCCCTTGATCGCGCGCGAGGCCGATGAGATCGAGCGAACCCGGCGTCTCACGCCTCCGGTGGTTTCGGCCCTGATCGAGAACGGGCTTTATCGCGTGCTGTTGCCACAAAGTTTCGGGGGCGCCGAGGCACCACCGGAAGTCTTCATGCAGGTGTTAGAGGAAATCGCCAAGGCCGACGCCTCGACGGCGTGGTGCCTCGGCCAGTGCTCGGTTTGCGCCATGACCGCGGCCTATCTCGACGCGGACGCGGCGCGCGAGATTTTCGAAAAGCCCACCGACATTCTTGCCTGGGGGGCGATCGCCCATGACGTGCAGGCCGTGCCCGGCGGCTATCGCGCCACTGCGCGCTGGGACTTCGCCAGCGGCTCTCGTCAGGCGAGTTGGTTGGGGGCGCACGTGCAGGTCACCGAGCCCGACGGCACCAGACGGCGCAAGCCCAACGGCGCGCCGGAAATACGCACGATTCTCTTTCCGGTGACGAGCGCCGCGATGTACGACGTCTGGGACGTGATCGGCCTCAACGGCACCGGAACCGATTCGTATTCGGTCGACAATCTCTTCATTCCCGAAAAATTTGCGGCGCTCCGCGACGACTTCGCGGCGTTGCGTGAGAAGGGACCGCTGTATCGGATCACCACTTACACCATGTTCGGAATGGGCTTTGCCGCGGTCGCGCTCGGCGTCGCCCGCGCCACGCTCGACGCCGCCATCGATCTGGCGCGCGGCAAGGCGCCCGCCGGGCAAAAGCCGATGCGCGAGAACAACGCCGTTCAGGGCGCGATCGGCCGCGTCGAGGGCAATTTGCGCGCGGCGCGGGCTTATCTTTACGCAACGGTCGACGAGGCCTGGCGCGACCTCAATCGCATCGGGCAGCTTTCGGAAGACCACCGTATCGCGCTTCGCCTTGCCTCGACCTGGACCATTCATCAAGCGGCTTCCGTGGTCGATGCCGCCTATCACATGGCGGGTGCCACCGCCGTCTTCAGCGCCAACAAGTTCGAGCGCCGATTCCGCGACATGCATGCCATCGCCCAGCAGGTCCAGGCCCGCGATACGCACTATGAGGACGTCGGCAAGGCGATCCTGACCACCGATCCTCCCGCCCCGGCAAAGGACGCCTAAAAAGCCACATCCCGGCAATTTCGCGGCCCGTAATGTCGCGGGCAATCACTTGTTAAGCACTTTCTGGGACCTTTCGAAGTCCTCCCGTCGTGGAGCTTCGGTGTCCCCCATGTTCAAACTTCGGTCGATCGCGGCGCGCTTGATCCTGGCCATCTCGCTGACCGTCGCCGTGGCCTGCGGCATCCTCGGAACATTTTCGATCCTTCAACAGCGCGCGTTGACGCAGCTCGCACTCGACCAGCAGCTCAAGCTGCAATATGAGAGCGTCATTGCCGCCCTCGATTACGAAGGGCGTGCCGGGTTGGCGGTCAGTGCCGTCATCGCCGCCCTGCCGCCGGTGGAGGAGGCCGTCGCCAAGGGCGACCGCGATGCGCTCCTGACACTGCTGCAAGGGGCCATGGCGGCGATAAAGCCGCAAGGCATTCCACTGATCAGTTTCCACACCCCGCCGGCGACTGCCTTCTTCCGTATCCACGAGCCCAAGGCCTTCGGCGAGGATATCTCGGCGCGGCGCAAGACCGTGGTGGAGTCGAACACGACCGGCAAACCGATCGTCGGCGTCGAGCCCGGGCGGGCTTCGCTCGGCGTCTATGCCATGACGCCGATCATGCGCGGCGGCAAAAGCATCGGCGTGGTCGACATCGGCGTCTCATTTGACAAACACTTCGTCGAGAGCACCAAGCGCCGCTTTGGCGTCGATCTCGCCGTGCATCGCTTCGACGGCAAGGCTTTCGTCAATATCGCATCGACTTTTGGCGACAGCTCGCTCGCCACCCAGGACGAGCTCAAGGGCGTGTTTGAGGGCAGCACGCTGCGGCGCGACACCACCTTCGGCGACCATCCGGCTGCGCTCTTTCTCGGGCAAATCAAGAATTATGCGGGACAGCCGGTCGCGGTGATCGAATTGGTCAAGGACACCACCGAATATGAGGCGGCGGCTGCGAGTTCCCAGCGCAACTTCATTCTCGGCACGCTTGCCATCCTCGCCGGCGCCGCATCGCTCGCGTTTTTGCTCGGCCGCGGCATGTCGCGCCCCTTGACCGCGATTACGAATGTGATGAACCGCCTTTCAAGCGGCGACACCGATGTGACCATTCCCGGCGGCGACCGCAAGGACGAACTCGGGACCATGGCGCTGGCGGTCGAGGTGTTCCACCGCAACATGATCGAGGCGCGCACGATGCGCGAGGCGCAGGAAGCCAGCAAACAGCAGGCCGAACTCGAGAAGAAGGCGTTGCAACGCCAGATGGCCGATCGTTTTGAGGCCGACGTCAAGAGCGTGGTCGGGGCTGTCGCCAAGGCGACGGAAGAGATGCAACGTGTGGCGAGCGAAATCACGGCCAGCGTCAACGGCACGTCCGAGCGGGCCGCCGCGGCTGCGGCCGCGACGGATGAAGCATCGGCCAGCGTCAATACGGTCGCCGCCGCCACCGAAGAACTCGCCTCTTCCGTGACCGAGATCGGCCGTCAGGTCAGCCATTCGAGCGGCGTCGCCGATGCCGCCGTGGTCAAGGCCGAACAAACCACGAAAATGGTCGAAAGCCTGGCGGCCGCCAGCGAAAAAATCGGCGACGTGCTTCGTCTGATCAGCGCGATCGCCGGCCAGACCAATCTATTGGCGCTCAACGCGACCATCGAGGCGGCGCGTGCCGGAGAAGCCGGCAAGGGCTTTGCCGTGGTTGCCTCCGAGGTCAAGGAACTCGCCAGCCAGACCGCGAAGGCGACCGAGGAAATCGCAGAACAGGTCGCCTCCATTCAATCTGCCACCGGCGATTGTGTTATCGCGATCGAGAGCATCAGCGGCACCATCCGGGAAATCAGTGGGATCGCCACCGCCATCGCCGCCGCGGTCGAAGAGCAAGATTCGGCAACGCGCGAGATTGCGCGAAGCGTACAACAGGCCGCCACCGGCACCAGCCAGGTCTCGCTCAACGTATCGGGCGCAAGTCAAGCCGCCGACCAATCGCGCACGCTCGCCAATAACGTCACGGTTGCCGCCGGCCAACTCAGCCAGCACACCGCCACGCTTTTCAAAAGCGTCGATAGCTTCCTCGCCGGCCTGCGCAACGTGGCTTAGATCATGATGCGATTAAGTGGAATCGTATCATGATCTCATCTCTTTGTTTGAGCATGATCTTTTCGGAAAACCGGTTTCCACTTTTCCGGATCATGCTTTAGGCGCAAGCACCCGTCAGGCACGTGCTCCCATCGCCGGTTCACACTCTGACCCGAGACAAAACCTGTTCCGGGAATAAATCTTCGGGTGTGAGACGGCGGTGACAGACGCCTTGCTCGTGGGCGTATTGCAGGAAGGCTTCGAGCGTCGTGCGATTGGCGTCGACGCCATAGGGCCAATGGTCTTGGCCGAATAGTTTCTGCGCCCGCCGCGTATGTTCGAAGCACCACGGAATGGGAAAGCGCGGCGCCGTCACTTCCAAGGCACGTGCGACACTCCGTTGCTTCGCTTCCTCAAAGGCCTTGTAGAGGTTCATGGCGATCCAGGGATGCGCCTCGACCGCCGCGCGCTTCAGCGCGATGACGTGCATGATCGGAAAGATGCCGGTCGCGCGGTAGTATTCCGCCTCGACCGTCATGTAATCCTCGAACAACTGCGTGATGTTCGGGTGGCCGCTCTCGAAACAGTCGGGCGGGTGCGCCGACAAAACCGCATCGACCTCACCCTCGACCAACATCCGGCTCAAGCTCTTTGTCGGTGCCGGTGTCAGGCGAATGCCAGGCGGCAAATTGAGCGCCACTTTCTCGCCACGGCCCGGCTCGTTCACGCCCGCCTGTATCCACGCGATGCCGGCGAGATCGATGCCGTATTGATGCGCGAGGAGCCCGCGCGAATAAACCGCCGCGGTCTGCGCCCATTCGGGCAGGCCGATCCGTTTACCGGCGAGATCTTGTGGCGTGCGGACGGGACCATCGCGGCGAACATAAATCGAAGAATGGCGGAAGATACGTGAGGGAAAGACCGGAATGGCGATCAATGAGCGGTCGCCTTGAGAAATCAGCGAGGCGTATTTCGCGAAGGATACTTCAGATGCGTCCCATTCGCGGTATTTCAGAAAGCGGAAGAAGATTTCCTCGATTCCCAGGCTAAGGCATGTGAGCCGGATGCCTTCGGGCACGATGCGCCCCGAAGTCAGATCCTCCACATGGTCATAACGGCTGATCGCCAGCGTGAGCGGGACTTCGTTCATGGGCGATGGCCTTCCGAGACCGGATAGAGCGGCGACGGCATCGCGGTTGATTGAGCCGCCATTCCCGCCACGCGGTTTCGGAGGATCGGAAGCCGCCCGAGAAAGAAGACGGCGCTTGCCGAGATCAGAACCGGCGTCGAGGCGGCCGCGAACAGCACGCCGAGCGGCAGACCGAAGGCAAGCAATTGCCCCCCGATCACCGGCCCAAGGATCGATCCGACGCGACCCACGCCGAAGGCCCAACCGGTGCCGGTCGAGCGCATATAGGTGGGATAGAGCGTGCCGGCCAGCGCGTTGATGCCGATTTGGCCACCAATGATGCAGAAACCGGTAACAATCACCAGCGCCATGAGCGGCGTCTCGTTGGTTCCGACATGGCCGAGTGCCGCAACGCACGGCACCGCGACCAGGAAGGCGGCGACGATGCCAAGCGTGCCGATGCGGTCGAGGAGCCGGCCGACCACCAAGCTTCCGACCGCGCCGCCGCCTTGCAAGAGCGCTGTCGCAATCACCGCATGAGCGAGCGGCACGCCACTTTCGGCGACAACGGTCGGCAGCCAACTCGTCAAAAAGTGCAGCGAGACCATGTTGGCGGCATAGGCGAGCCACAAAAGCGCGGTCATCGACGCCCGGCCGTCCGCGAACAGGTGTGCCACCGGCAAGCCTTCCTTGTTCTCCTCTTCGATCGCGAGCGAGGCGTCATCGGGAACCGGAAGGTCGGGGCGGATGCGGCGCAACAGGCCGAGCACGAGGTCAGTGCGGCCGCGCGTTACCATTAAAAAGCGCACCGATTCCGGCAGGACGAAGAGTGAAACAAGACCGATCGCGATGGGCAGCACGCCGCCCACGATAAAAACGCTGGGCCAACCCCAAGCCGGAATGAGTTGCGCGGCGATGACGCCGCCAAACGCGGAGCCCATCGTGTAACCGATAAATATGATGCCGACGCGGGTCGCGCGCTCGCGCGTCGGGGCATATTCCGTCACCAGCGCGATGGCATTCGGAATCGAACCGCCGAGCCCGATGCCGGCGATGGTTCGCAGCACCAGAAGTGAAGTGAGGCCGTCGGCCCAGGCGCTTGCGAGGGTGAAGAGGCCGAACAACAGAGCGCCTGCGACGATCATGCGCTTGCGGCCGAAGCGGTCGCCAAGGTTGCCAAGGAGCGTGGCGCCGAGCATGAAACCGCCAAGGCCCGCCCCAAACACCGCGCCGAATGCCGCCTTGTCCGAGTGCCACGCTTTGATGATGGCGGGAGCGGCGTAACCCACGACCTGCATGTCGTAGCCTTCGATGAACATGAAGGTGCAAATCCAGAACATCAAACCGGTCTGGAAACGGCCGAACCTCTGACCCTCGATCAAAGCTCCGACATCGATGGATACCGCCTTCGTCATGCTGTCCTCACCTTAGCGCCTCTCTTTGTTTTGACGCGTTTTCTTCACGCGAACCGGCATCCACTTCGCTCGAAGGCTCTAGTTAAGGTCTATCTTTCATTCGACGCAAATCGGCGCTCTTGGAATGATGCATTGCTCTCTTCGCAGAGAAATGCCAGGCGGGACGGTGAGCGCCTCGGAAATGCTTGAGTACTAGGTGTTTAGCCCCATTGTGCTGGAATGAGTTTACATTAAAGCGTTCAGGCTGCTCCGTCCATACGCCCTTCGCGGAACAAGAGCGCGGCAACGCACGTTGCCTCGTTCGTAACCGCACAGTCAAAGGGAGACGATCATGCCGCGCGGTGATAAATCCAGTTATAGCAACAAGCAGAAACGCCAGGCCAAACACATCGAGGAAGGTTACGAGCACCGTGCTGCCGACAGGAAAGAAGCCGAGCGCCGCGCCTGGGCAACCGTCAACAAGGAAACCGGCGGCGGCAAGAAACGCGGCTCCGGTCGCGGCGCTGCCAGAAGCAACGTGTCCTCGAAACGCGGGGGCAGGATCGGCGGGCCGCGCGGCGGCAAAGCCTCGGCAAGCCGGCCTGCCTCGGCGCGATCGCGTTCCGCCAAAAAGGCGGCCGCCACTCGCAAGCGCCACGCAACGAAACGTTCGGGAGCGCAGAAGAGATCAGGCGCGCGTAAGGTAGGCCGGAAGAAATAATTTTCAGGCGACCCGCACCGATTCCGCGCCCGCAGGCGGGGTGACATCTGCCTCGCGTTGCGCTTCCAGCAACCCGACGATCTCGGCATTGGGCCGCGCGCCGCTGAACAGGAAGCCTTGTCCCTCGTGGCAGCCTTCCGAGCGAAGATAGCTCAACTCGGCTTCGGTCTCGACGCCTTCGGCGGTGATGGTCACGCCAAGCCCGGCGCCGAGACTGATAATCGAGCGCACGATCGCCTGCGCATCGCGATTGGCGGCGAGATCGCGCACGAACGACTGGTCGATCTTGATTTTGTCGAACGGAAAGCTTCGGAGATAGCTCAAGCTGGAATAGCCGGTACCGAAGTCGTCCATCGAGATGCGCACGCCGAGCGCGCGCAGCGCATGCAGCGTGGCCAGCACCTCGCTGCTCTTTTCCAGAAGCAAGGTTTCGGTGATTTCCAGCTCTAACCGCCTCGCCGGCAGGCCGGACTGCTTGAGCGCATCCATCACGATCGACAACAGATTACCGACGCGGAACTGCAAGGGCGACAGATTGACCGCGACGCGCACGTCCTCCGGCCAATGCGCCGCGTCCATGCAGGCGCGGCGCAGCATCAAGCCGCCGAGCCCGTTGATCAAGCCGGTTTCCTCGGCCACCGGGATGAATTCGGCCGGCGAGATCATGCCGCGCTCGGGATGCGGCCAGCGCACCAGCGCCTCGAAGCCGGTGATGCGGCCGCTCGCCAGATCGATCAGAGGCTGATAATGCGGCCGCAGCACATCGTTCTGGATCGCAGCGCGCAGCTCGGTTTCGATTTTGCGCCGTTTCTGGGCGCGCGCGTCCATTTCAGCCTCGAAAAAGCTGAACGTACCACGCGAATCATTCTTGGCACGGGACAAGGCCATGTCCGCGTTCTTCAAAAGCTTCTCGGATTCATCGCCATCGCCGGGCGCCATCGCAATGCCGATGGTAGCGCCGATGACGATGGAGTGGCCATCGAGCAAATGGGGATCGCCGATCGCTTCCAAAAGCCGCCTGGCCAGCAACACCGCATCTTCAGGGCGCGTCAGCCCGCTCTGAACGATGGCAAATTCGTCGGAGTTGAGACGGGCCAGCGTATCTTCATCGCGCAACATTGAGCGCAGGCGCTTGGCGACGCCGCGCAGGAGCTTGTCGCCGATGCCGTGACCGAGCGCATCGTTGATCGTCTTGAAGTTGTCGAGGCCGAGAATCAGTACTGCGACCTTTTCGGCGCTACGCCGCGAGTGCAGCAGCTTGTCGTCCATATGCTGGCGCAGCAGATTGCGGTTCGGTAGCCCGGTCAAACTGTCGTGTTGGGCCATGAAGGCGAGCCGCGCTTCGGCGTGTTTGCGCTCGGTAATGTCCATCAGCGCCAACAACACCGCGGGCTGGTCGGCATAGGCCAGATGACGCGAATAGATCGCCAGATCGATCAACGTCCCGTCGGCCTTGACATGCTTCCAGGTGCGCGCCGTGAGCTCGTCGCTGCTGCAATCGCTGGCCCATGGCGGTTCGGTATCGAACGCCTGGATGCTGCGGATGGTCAACTTCTCGAACTCGGCGCGGGTATAGCCGTAATGCTCGAGCGCCGCGCCGTTGACGCCGATGATACGCTCGTCTTCAAGCGCACAAACGATCATTGGAACCGGATTGCTGTCGAACAGCAGGCGAAACGAAGCCTCGCGCTGCTTCAGTTCGGTGATGTCGACGCGCAGGCCGATGACGCCGCCGTCTTCGGTCAGCCGTTCTTCGATCAGGATGCAGCGGCCGTCGGCGAGGACCTGCTCGTGGCGCTCGCCGGGCTGATAAAGTTTGGCGAGCCGCTCGGCAATCCACTCTTCCTCGCGGCCGATCGCTTCGGGGTAATCGCCGCGCTCGACGCCGATGCGAATCGTATCCTGGAGCCGCGCGCCCGGCTCGAAAAGATCGGCGCTGCGGCTGTAGATCTCCGAATATTTCTTGTTCCAGAGGATGTAGCGACCGTCGGCGTCGAGAAAGACGATGCCCTGCGGCAGGATGTCGATGGCCTCGCGCAGGCGCTCGTGAGATTTTCGCGCTTCCGCGACCGCCGCCTCGACCTCCGCGCGTTTGCGCACGATCTCGCCGATTTCCACGGACACGCGCCGGCCGCTGCCCGCGAGCTTCGGCATCGGCTTCGCCGGCCGGCCGGGGATACGGGCGATGGCCGCGCGTTTTGATTTCTTTGCGGCCGGTGGCCGGATTTTCGGCATTACTGCGCCCTGTTCGCATTCTGCGTCGTCACACGTTCCGATACGACAGAGTGTCTGAAAAAATGGTATCGGTTGCGGGCAAAGCATTGAACCGCCACGCGTCGCCGCAAAAGTTACCCGACTTCGATTGCCTGTTTAGCAGGCGGGCTTGTTGAGCCCAGGTTGTGTAATTCTGTCGGAACACGCAATTCACGAACCGACGAGGCAAATCCCGCTACTTTGTTGCGCATATTTTTTCCGACGTGGTGACCGCACCATGAATCGATCAACCCTCGGATTGATGCGGGAAATTTCGCCATCTGTCGGCACGGTTATCGGACGGTTAAGAGCGCGTCCCTCGTGCCGCGACAGAATTTCAAATCGACGGGGCAGCATCCGCCCATATGCCCGCTCGTCGAAGACGTGCTAGCTTCGCCTCATAAAGAGTGACCCGATGAACCATCGTCCATTTCTCCTCTTCCTGCTGCTCTCTACCTTCGCCACTGCCGCGCTGGCGCAGGACAAGGGCAGCGTCGATCCAAAGCCGCTGCCGCCGCTGGCCAACCCCAATGATCCCAAGCTCGGCGCCAAGGAATTGTTCGCCCGCAAAGTGCTGCCCAGCGCAGGGCCGGCCCGTGTGATCGGCTTCTACGCCAAGGGCTGCATCGCAGGGGCACAACCGCTACCGATCGATGGCGAGACCTGGCAGGTGATGCGGCTGTCGCGCAATCGCAATTGGGCACATCCAGACATGGTCGCGCTGCTCAAGCGACTGGCGGACAAGGCGCATAAAGAAGCGGGATGGCCGGGGATATTGGTCGGCGACATGTCGCAGCCACGCGGCGGTCCGATGCTCACCGGGCATGCCAGCCATCAAGTCGGCCTCGATGCCGACATCTGGCTGACGCCGATGCCGACCCGCCAATTGTCGCGCGACGAGCGCGAGGAAATGTCCGCGGTCATGATGGTGCGTTCCGATCGGCTCGACATCGATCCGAGCACCTGGACGCCGAGCCACCTGACGGTGGTCCGCGCCGCCGCGCAGGAGCCGAGCGTGCAACGCATCTTCGTCAACGCCGCGATCAAGAAAGCGCTTTGCCGCGAGGCCAAGGGTGATCGCGGCTGGCTCTCGAAGGTGCGGCCGATGTACGGCCACGACTACCACTTCCATGTCCGCATCAAGTGCCCCGCCGGCAGCACCGGGTGCGAGAGTCAACCGGAGCCAAATGAAGGCGAGGGATGCAACGCCGCCGATCTCGCTTATTGGTTCAAGGATGAGGTGCTCCATCCGCAGCCGCCGGAAACGCCCCCGAAGCCGAAACCGCCGATGACGATGACGGAATTGCCTGCTGCCTGCCGTCCGATTTTGGCCGCGCCGGACACGAAGTAACGATGGCGATTCTGCGTCCGAATAGACAACCCTTTTGTTCTTGAGGGCTTTACCCGAAACCCCAGCCTGTTATTGTCTTACAGGCGATATCCCGAGCGACCGTAAGTCGCCGGGTTTGACGGAACGGCGCTTCCGCCTGTCGCATTCCACGATCATCTACGCCTGACCTGCGCGCGCCGAAAAGCGCGCCGTTACCAGGCATGGAGCGCCATCATGCATCGTCTCGCCGGATTTTTGGCCGGACTTCTCGCAAGCTTCCCGATCCTGTGCGGCTCGACCTATTTGCCGGCGCTTGCGCAAGACAAGACCCTCACGGTGTTCGCGGCGGCTTCGATGAAGAACGCGCTCGACGACGTCGACGCCGCCTTTATCGCGAAGACCGGCATCGGAGTCGTCGCCAGCTACGCCGCAAGCTCGGCGCTCGCCAAACAGATCGAACAGGGCGCGCCGGCGGATATTTTTGCTTCCGCCGATACCGACTGGATGGACTATGCCGTCTCCCGGAAGACGATCGCCGAGCCGACGCGGGTCAATCTGCTCGGCAACAGCATCGTGCTGGTCGCGCCGAAGGATTCCAAAATCGCTCCTGTGACGATCGGGCCAGGCTTCGATCTCGCCAATCTCGCCGGCGCCGGCAAGATCGTCACCGGCGACGTGAGGGCTGTGCCGGTCGGCAAATACGCCAAGGCGGCGTTGGAGAAACTTGGCGCGTGGCAAGCGGCGGCGCCGAAATTTGCGATGGCGGAGAGCGTGCGCGCCGCGCTCACATTGGTGGCGCGCGGCGAAGCGGTGCTCGGTATCGTCTATACCACGGATGCCAAGGTCGAACCCGGCGTCAAAGTCGTCGGCGCATTCCCTGCCGATTCCCATCCCGCCATCCTTTACCCGGTAGCGGCAACGGTGACCGCGAAGCCGGAAGCGGCCGACTATCTCGCTTTCCTGCGCTCGCCGGCGGCCAAGGCGATCTTCGAGCGATACGGATTCACTTTCCTGATCCGTCCGACCTCCTGAGATCATGCTCGATATTTCGCCAACAGAATGGACCGCGATCCAGCTTTCGCTTCGGGTCGCCACCGTCGCGACGCTGGTGGCGACGCCGCTCGGCATCGCTCTCGCGTGGTTGCTGGCTCGGCGCGATTTCTGGGGGAAGCCGATCCTCGATGCGGCGATCCATTTGCCGCTGGTGCTGCCGCCGGTCGTCACCGGTTATCTGTTGTTGCTCACCTTCGGCAAGCGCGGCCTGGTCGGCGCATGGCTTGCGGACCATCTCGGCATCGTGTTCGCGTTTCGATGGACCGGTGCCGCGCTGGCCTGCGGCATCATGGCGTTTCCGTTGCTGGTTCGGCCGATCCGATTGTCGATCGAAGCCGTGGATCGCAGGCTTGAACAGGCGGCAGGAACGCTCGGTGCCCCACCCTGGAAAGTGTTTTCGACCGTGACCCTGCCGCTGGCGCTTCCGGGTGTGCTGGCCGGCATGGTGCTCGGCTTTGCCAAGGCGATCGGTGAATTCGGCGCGACCATTACCTTCGTGTCGAACATTCCGGGCGAAACCCAGACCATTTCGTCCGCGATCTATCTGCTGATCCAGACGCCGGATGGCGACGCGGCGGCGCTGCGGCTGGTGATGGTTTCAGTTCTCATCGCTTTTGCCGCGCTGGTCGGCTCCGAATGGTTTGCGCGGCGCGCCATTCAACGCCTGCATGGGAATTGATCATGCTGCGCATTGACGTTTCAAAAAAGCTCGGCGAATTTTCACTGCAAGCATCCTTTGCGAGCGAAGGCCGGGTCACGGGTTTGTTCGGTGCCTCGGGCGCGGGCAAGACGTCGCTGATCAACATGATCGCGGGATTGCTGCGACCCGATCACGGCACCATCGCCATCGACGTCGAGACGCTCCACCGATCTGCTCGACATCGGCCGGCTATTGGATCGTCGCCCAGGTCAACTGTCGGGCGGCGAGCGTCAGCGCGTGGCGCTCGGACGCGCGCTTCTGGCACAGCCGAGATTGCTGTTGCTGGACGAGCCGTTGGGCTCGCTGGATGAGGAACGCAGGCTCGAGATTTTACCCTATCTCGTGCGCCTGCGCGACGAAGCCGGCATACCCATGGTCTATGTCAGCCACGATGCCAATGAAATGCGGCAATTGGCGACAAGCGTCGTGATGCTCAAGCGCGGACAGGTGGTTGCTTTCGGCGGAACCGACATGCTGCCGCTCCCGCCGGCGTGAACATCTGCAAGAGGTGTGGCCCACCGACCCGGTACGCATGGCTCGCAAATTGGGACGGCCTTCCAAAGGGAACCAAATTGCCTTAGCCTAATGATATAGATCATGATGCGATTTAGTTGGATCGTATCATGATCTTGTTTCTTAGCTTGAGATGATCTGTCGGAAGCCGGTTCCCAACCTCGGATCAAATCCGAGGGCGTGCTTTTCCGGATCATGCTCTAAAGCGCGATGAGATTCGGTTGAGTCGTCATCGCGCTTTAATCCTTTGAATAAGCATGATCTTTTCGGAAAACCGCTACACACTTTTCCGGATCATGCTTTAGTGTATCGGGGTTCCAGCCATGCGATCCCGCGTAAGAAGATCTGCCCATGTCCTGGAGCGCTTCGGGCTTGCGATGGCGGGAGCGGCATGCGGATTGTTTGTCGCGGCCCATGTGGGGTCCAGCATCGCGGCGCTCACCTCCGAGGGCTTCATCATCATCATGATGATCGGCGGCGCGTTCGGATTCTATCTCGGAATCGATACGCCGCCTCTTTCCTTTCATGGACCGGACGGCGATCCCCCAAGAGCCAATCCCGGTGGCGGGATCGACAGTACGGAATTTCTCAGCTCCGTCGGCACGTTCCTCGCGACGTTGACGGCTTTCATATCGGTCAGCGTGATCGTGTTTCGTGAAGACCCGCATATTTTTTGGACCGTAGCCATCATGGCGGGATGGGTGGTTGGCGTCATGATGCAAATCATTTCCGGCGCCATCGCACGAAGTCGCGATTGACGGGTCGCCGCTTTCGCTCGCCAGGCTAGAGCATGATCCGGAAAAGTGTGTAGCGGTTTTCCGAAAAGATCATGCTCAATCAAAGAACTAAAGCGCGATGACGATTCAACCAAATCTCATCGCGCTTTAGTGGTCGATCGTTCGGAGCGCTCCGTCCAAGGCCGGATCGCGAACTATTCGCCTCACCGTGGCATCAGCCGTTCGGCTGATGCAGGAAAATAATTTTCGGCCGTACCATCGGAATCTCTGATCAGAGTGGATATTAAAACCATGCCTCGGGCGAATATCCGTTCGTGATCGACACCGAGAGCGAGATCGACAAACCGACCACGCACAAGAAACAGATTGCGACTACCGGACTTCTTTCTATAATTGCGCTCAGCCTGCTCATGCAGTTGCCTTTTCCGATTTGCGGGATTGGAGAGCATTCTTTTTTTAAAAATTCATAGCCGGGATGACACCTCATTTCGTCAACCGGCGCATCAGCCGAACGGTTGACGCGGAATTACGGTTGACTTCTGGTGTTTGTTCCGGGGCAGCGATGCCCCGCATCTTTGCGAGCGTCCCATGAACAACGAAAGCGATTTGGCGTCACTGATCGCGGCCATCTATGAGGCCGGAATGGATTTCAGCCTGTGGCCAAATACGCTCGGGCGCATCGCCTCTGCGTTCGGAGCGCCTTCGGCAAGTATGGCTCGCCAAGGCAGGGACCCATCCGAATGCTGGGGGGCCACTGTGGGAGTTGACCCGACGGTGGCCGAAAATTATTTGAAATATTACTATGGCCTCGACCTTCTCTGGCAGAGCGTCATGTCGATGCCTGCCGGAACGGTCAAGACCGACACGATGGTTGTTCCCCGGAGAGAGCTGGTCAGAACGGAATTCTTCAACGATTTTCTGGTGCCACAAAGCGTCGATGGTCTAATCAACGCCGTCGTTCATGTTGAAGACGGGCGACAGAGCATCGTGACATTGCACAGGGATCGACCATTCAACGAGGGCCACGTCGCACTTTACAAATTGCTGGCCCCTCATATGCAGCGGGCGGCGCAGATCAATATCAAACTGGCCAGAGCCGAGCTAAACCATATTGCATCGGTCGAGACCCTCAATCATCTGGGGGAAGGAGTTTTATTTGTCGATTTGGATGCGAAGATCATGTTTGCGAACAAAGCGGCGGAAAAGCTTTTCGCGGATCGCGATCTACG
>WNFQ01005353.1_pt1 | contig 16497 bp, 19 predicted proteins | sample 5400171 | NCBI WGS metagenome assembly WNFQ01 (sample SAMN13153356, study PRJNA577476) | soil metagenome | isolation source: 20 cm soil under Madrone tree | place: USA:California | collected 2016-06-14 | reverse complement strand
GGCCGTAAAGGCGGAGCCGTGCTCGCGTGATAAGTCGCACAGCTGCCTCAGTCTTCCGGCGACCATCAATTTTAGCTCCGTGCCCGAAATTTCCAATCAGATCGTCAACCAGGAAAAGCCGCAGCAGCTCCCGAAGAATCCGGCACAGACCGAGCCGGGGGCGGCTCCCTATACCGGCCCAATTATCGGAGTAAGCCCGCTGAGAGGCAAAATTCCGACGGTCGGCTTTTCCTGGTCCTTGGATTAATCCTCCGGCGCCCGACCAGATGGGCGCGTCGTCGCCTGGGGACGGCGAGGACGATCCTTCGGGCTCCCGCTTTTCTGACGGCGCGAAGCGCAGCGCGCGCGGTGCTGCCGGTGGCGATCCCGTCATCGACGATGATGATCGTCCGGCCCGCAAGCGCCGGCGGCGGCTTGTCGCCAAGATAAACCCTCCGGCGCCGCTTGATCTCACTTAATTGCCGCGCGATTTCGCTTGTAATGTAGCTGCTGGCGACGGCGAGCTCGCTGGCCAAGCCCTCATTGATGAGCACCGTCCTGGCGCAGGTGACGCAGCCGCGCGGCGAGCTGGCGACCGGCTGTTCTCCTGTCGGAGAATATCGCTCTGTCCGTGAGTGCCAACTGCGCTCGGAGAATTTATACGATATTGCCCCGGCGACACCAAGGCGACGGACCGCCCCGGGCCGTGGCGTTCAGGGGTGATCGAGGTGTCCGACGACCGCCTGATGCAAATACTTCAGACCCTAGCGGTTCTGCTGTTCCTCAGCGTCGGCGCGCTATCCCTAGGCCGCGCCCGATATGTCTGGATGAAATGGGCGAGATGGAGCGCGATCGTGATCTTCTCGGCGGCGGTGGTGTATGCGCTCATTCTGACGCTGCGTTGGGCGCTAAACCCGGCTACCGACTGAGCGGGTCACCGACAACGGGCTTCTTGCGTGGTAAGGTGGCAAAATGAATGGGGAGGGTCGGAATGTACGGCAAATTTATCGTAGCACTGGTGGCCGCCGCCGCGAGCTTGCCGAGCCCGCTAGGGGCGCAGACGGTCAAGGTCGGGCTGATCAACAGCTATACCGGGTTTGTCGCGCAACCCGCCGACCAGGGCCAGAAAGGCTTCGATCTCTACGTCAAGGAACACGCGAAAGATTTGCCGCCAGGCGTCAAGATCGAGCTGTTGCGCCGTGACGACACATCCAATCCGGAGGTTGGCAAGCGGCTGGCGCAGGAATTGATCACCCGCGAGCGTGTGCAGCTTCTCACCGGCATCGTTCTGTCGCCGGTGGCCGCAGCCGTGGCGCCGATGACCGCCGAGGCGAAGGTGCCGCTGCTTCTCGACATTGCCGCAGCAGGCGCTGCGATCCCGCGGCTTTCTCCCTATGTCGTGCGCATCTCCTTCACGTTGTGGCAGCAAGCCTATCCGATCGGCAAATGGGCCTCCGAGCAGGGCTGGAAAACGGGCTACACCGCGGTCAGCGACTTTATCCCCGGGCATGATTCCGAAGCCGCCTTTACCAAGGCGTTCACCGATGCCGGCGGAAAGATCATCGGCGCCGTGCGGTTTCCGCCGACCAATCCCGACTTCGCGCCATTTGTGCAGCGCATCAAGGACGCCAAGCCCGATGTCGTTTTCATCTTTGTGCCCGCCGGCACGCAAGCGACCGGGATGATGAAGGCGATCAAGGATCTCGGCCTTCGCGAGGCCGGGATCAATGTCACCGCACCGCAGGACTTGCTGCCGGATGAGGAACTGCCGCGCATGGGCGATACGCCGGTGGGCTTGATTACCTCGGGCACCTATTCGGCCGATGCGAAACGGCCGGCGAACGAGGCTTTTCTGGCGGCCTGGAAGCGCGAGTACGGCGACAAATCGATACCCGACTTCTTCTCGGTCGACGCCTGGGACGGCATGGCGGCGATCTATGGCCTGGTCAAGGAAACCAAAGGGAATTTTACCGCTGATCAGGCGGTGGCGTTCCTATCCCACTGGAAGGACCCCAACAGCCCGCGCGGGCCGATCATGATCGATCCGGAAACCCGCGACATCGTGCAGAACATCTATATCCGCCGCGTCGAAAAACAGGGTGAGGTCCTTGCCAATGTCGAAATCGCAACAATCCCGATGGTCAAGGACCCGTGGAAGGAGCTGAACCCGTTGAAATAGCGGGGGATCGAATGCGATACGGAAGGTCCGTAGTAACGCTCGCCCTCGCGGCAGCCGCGGTTCTCGTGCTGTCGCCGCCCCCGGCAGCGGCGCAAACGGTGGTAAAGATCGGGAATATCAGCAGCTATTCCGGCTTTGTCGCGCAAGCCGCGGACCAGGCGCAAAAAGCTGTCGACCTCTACGTGAAGGAGCACGAGAAGGAGTTGCCGCCGGGGGTAAAGCTCGAGATCATGCGGCGCGACGATACCTCCAATCCGGAAGTCGGCAAGCGGCTGGCTCAGGAACTGATTACCCGCGAGCACGTGCAGCTCCTGACGGGTGTCATCCTGTCGCCGGTCGCCGCAGCGATAGCACCACTGACCGCCGAGGCGAAGGTGCCGCTCATGATCAGCATCGCCGCCGGCGGCTCCGCAATTCCGCGCATCTCACCTTATGTCGCGCGAGTGTCGTTCACGCTCTGGCAACAGGGCTATCCGATCGGCAAATGGGCGGCGGAGCAGGGCTGGAAGAAGGGCTATACCGCGGTCAGCGACTTTATCCCTGGGCATGATTCGGAAGCGTCCTTCGCCAAGGGCTTTACCGACGGCGGCGGCCAGATCGTCGGCGCGGTCCGCATTCCGCCGAACAATCCCGATTTCGCGCCGTTCGTGCAGCGCATCAGGGACGCCAAGCCCGACGTTGTGTTCTTCTGGACACCGAGCACCCAGGCGACCGCTCTGGTAAATGCGGTCCGGGATCTCGGGCTGCGCGAAGCCGGCATTCAAATCACTTCGACCCAAGACTTGCTGCCCGACGAGCAATTGCCGGCGATGGGTGATACTCCGCTGGGTCTGATCACTTCCGGAAATTATTCGACCGCCGGAGTCCGGCCGGCGAACGCTACCTTTCTGGCGGCTTGGAGGCGTGAATATGCCGACGCGGCCATCCCCAACTTCCTCTCCGTCAATGCCTGGGACGGAATGGTGGCGATTTTCGACCTGCTCAAGGCGACGCAGGGAAAGTTCACCGCCGATGAGGCGATGGGCTTCTTCAAGGGGTGGCAGAACCCGGACAGCCCGCGCGGCCCGATCATGATCGACCCCGAGACCCGGGACATCATTCAGAACGTCTATATCCGCCGCCTCGAGAAGCCGGACGGCAAGCTTGCCAATGTCGAGATCGCGACGATCCCGATGGTCAAAGATCCGTGGAAGCAACTGAACCCACCGAAATAGTGGTCGCCAACGGCTCGATGTCATGAGCGGTGCCCTGTCAGCGGCGGTCAGCATCGGGTTTCATGGCCTCGCTTTCGCGATGGTGCTTTACCTGATTTCGGTCGGGCTCTCGGTGACGATGGGGCTGATGGGTTTTGTCAACCTGGCCCACGGTGTCTTCGCCATGGTCGGGGGGTATGTGGTGACGAGCCTGATGAGCCGCTTCGGCGTGCCCTTTCTACCGGCTCTGCTCGCCGCAGCGGTGGCCGTGGCGGCGGCCAGCCTGCCGATCGAGCGCCTGCTCTACCGCCGGCTCTATGGTGGCGACGAGCTTGACCAGGTGCTGTTGACAATGGGGCTGGTGTTCATGTCGGTGGCGGGAGCCACCTATGTCTGGGGTCCGCTGCAACAGCCGTTGCAGCCGCCGGCATGGCTGAGCGGTGCGGTCGATCTCGGCTTTCGCAGCTTTCCCGCTTACCGGAGCTTTTTGATCCTCTGCGGTGCTGCCCTGGTGACGGCACTGTGGCTGGGTATCGAGCGTACCCGGTTTGGCGCCCAGGTGCGCGCCTCGGTGGACAATTTGCGCATGGCGCAGTCGGTCGGGATCGATACGTCCCGCCTATTCATGACGACATTTGCGTTGGGCAGCGGGCTCGCCGGTCTGGGCGGCGGGCTCGGCGCCGACCTGCTGGCCATCAATCCGGGCTACGCCTTGCAGAACCTCGCCTATTTCCTGATTGTCGTGGCGGTCGGCGGGCTTGGCAGCATCCGCGGACCGTTCATCGCCGCCCTTCTGCTCGGGGTCGCCGACAGTGGCTTCAAGTATCTGCTGCCGGAGTTCGGCGCATTCTTCATTTACACGCTGACAATGGCGCTTCTGCTGTGGCGGCCGCGCGGGCTGTTCGGTCGCGCATGACGCCGATAGGCGCGGTCGACGCGTTTGCCCGGAGGCACCGCTACCATCTGCTCGAAACACTGCCGTGGTTGGCGGCGGTCGCGTCATATTTCGCCTTTCCCGATTATCTGGCATTGGGTGCGCAGATCCTGGCGACGATCCTCTTTGCGTTGTCGGCTGATCTGGTATTGGGCTATGCCGGGATCGTTACTCTCGGCCATGCCGCGTTTTTCGGCACCGGCGCTTATATCGCGGGGATCCTTGCCGCGCATGGCTGGGGGGAGCCGATCACCGGCCTTTTTGCCGGCGCAGCAGCAGCGGCTCTATTGGGGTTCCTGTCCGGCCTTGTCGTGTTGCGCACGACCGGCCTCGCCTTGCTGATGCAGACCTTGGTCGTGGCGACGATGGTGGCGGAGGCGGCCAACAAGGCCTCGTTCATTACGGGTGGCGATGACGGGCTCCAGGGCATGGAAGTCTGGCCGGTTTTCGGATGGTTTCGCTTCGACCTGTTCGGCCATACAGCCTATTTCTATTGCCTGACCGTGCTCTTTTTGTGCTGGCTGGCGGCGCGGCACATCGTCCACTCGCCGTTCGGGCGGTCGCTGACCGGGATCCGCGAGAATGTCCGTCGCATGCACGCGATTGGCGCGCCGGTTGCCCGCCGCCGGCTCGTCATCTACACGATCTCGGCGGGGCTGGCCGGCATTTCCGGGGCACTGATCGCGCAGACGACGCAATTCGTCAGCCTCAGCTTTCTTTCTCTCGAACGCTCGGGTGCCGTTCTGATCATGCTGATCATCGGCGGTGTGGGACAGCTCTACGGTGCGTTCGTCGGCGTGCCGCTCTACATGGTCGCGCAGAATCGCTTCTCCGAGATCGACCCGGTCTATTGGTATTTCTGGATCGGGCTGCTGATGGTTGTGGTCGTGGTGTTCGCTCGCGGTGGCGTGCTCGGGCTCTTCGACCGGTTCCGGCGATGAATTCCCCGGCGCTCGAGACCCTTGGACTGCAGAAGAGCTTTGGCGCGCTGACCGTCGCCAATGCCGTCGACTTTCGTCTCGAACGCGGCGCACGGCACGCGCTAATCGGTCCGAACGGCGCCGGCAAGACCACCTTTGTTGAGTTGGTGACCGGAGCATTGCGGCCAAACGCCGGGCAGATCAGGCTCGGCGGCGTCGATGTTACCCAGTTGGTGCAAGCCGAGCGGGTCAAGCGCGGCCTCGTGCGCACCTTTCAAATCACCGCGCTGTTCCGCCGTCTGAGCATCCTCGAAAACGTGACCCTGGCGATCTGCGAACGGCAAGGGATCGCCGGCGGCCTCGTCCGTCCGTCCGGTCATCATCGCGCGGCGATCGAGGAAGCCCATGCCTTGCTCGAACGGCTCGGGCTCGAAGATGAGGCGCTGCGCCCGGTCAACACGCTTGCCTATGGCCGCCAGAGGCTGGTCGAGATCGCCGTGTCGCTGGCCCTGTCGCCCAAAGTCCTGTTGCTCGACGAGCCGGCGGCGGGAGTGCCGTCGAGCGAAAGCGGCAGGATCATCGAGGTTATCGAACGCCTGCCGGCGGATATCGCGCTATTGATCATCGAGCACGACATGGATCTGGTCTTTCGTCTGGCGCAACGCATCACGGTCATGGTGCAGGGCAGCATCCTGGTCGAAGGGCCTCCCGAGGCGATTGCCGCCGATCCGGAGGTCCGCAGGGTCTATCTCGGCGAGCGGGCACCGGCATGAACGGGACAACCGAGCTGATCCTCGACGGCGTCTCCGCGGGCTACGGCGACACCGTAGTGCTCGATCGTATCTCCCTTCGTTTGACGCCAGGGCAGACGTTGGCGGTGCTGGGACGAAATGGGGTCGGCAAGACGACGTTGCTCGCCACCATCATGGGTCATACCCGGTTGCTGGGCGGCGGGATCCGCTTTGCCGGCGAGGAAATCGCGGCGCTGCCGCCTTACCGGCGGGCGCGCCTCGGCATCGGTTTTGTGCCGCAAGAGCGCGAGATATTTCCTTCTCTGACGGTCGAGGAGAATTTGACGGTCGCCCAGCGCCCGGGGCAATGGACGCTTGCCAGAGTCTATGATTTCTTCCCCTCGCTTGCCGAGCGCCGCCGCAATCACGGCAATCAGCTGTCGGGCGGCGAGCAGCAGATGCTCGCGATCGGCCGCGCACTGATGGGCAACCCGACGCTGCTGTTGATGGACGAGCCGCTCGAAGGCTTGGCCCCGGTGATCGTCGATGCCTTGCTCGCCGGTCTCGATCGCCTGAAACGCGAGGACGAGCTGGCGCTCCTGCTGGTCGAGCAGCATGCGCAGCTCGCACTCGAACTCGCCCAAAACGCGATCGTTCTCGATCGAGGGGTGATCGTGTTCACCGGAGCAAGCCGGGAGTTGCGTGAGGCGCCGCAGCGGCTGAATACCCTGATGGGGGTTGCCGGACGCCAGACGCCATTGTCCTGTTAGTCGATTGGCCCGCGAGTGTGCGACACTCGATTCGCTCGGGCGGAGAGGTCTGCTGATGACGACGCTACTCTATACGCATCCGGCCTGTCTCGAACACGATCCCGGCAGGCACCATCCCGAGTCGGCGGCGCGGCTGCATGCCGTGCTCAATGCGCTCGCCGACCCGGAATTTGCCCGGCTGGAGCGCCGCGAGGCGCCGGAAGCAGCACTGGATGATCTCATCCGTGTTCACCCGCGCCAGCATGTCGAGCGCATGCTGCGCACCGTTCCGAGATCAGGCCATGTCGGGATCGATGCGGACACGATCCTGTCGCCGGCCTCGGGCGAGGCGGCCTTGCGCGCCGCCGGAGCAGTTGTCGCCGCGGTCGATGCGGTCATGGCCGGTGCTGCCGACAACGCCTTCTGTGCGGTACGCCCGCCGGGGCATCATGCCGAGCCCACGCGTGCTATGGGGTTCTGCCTGTTCAACAACATCGCCGTCGGCGCGTTGCGGGCGCGTATCGCCCACGGCTTGGGCCGAGTGGCCGTCGTCGATTTCGACGTCCATCACGGCAACGGCACCCAGGCCGCCTTCGAGACCGACAGCGGCCTATTCTATGCCTCGACCCATCAGTCCCCGCTCTACCCCGGGACCGGGTCGGCGAGCGAGACCGGGGTCGGCAACATCGTCAACGTGCCGCTCCGGCCGATGTCGGGATCGAGCCAATTCCGCCTCGGCGTGACACAGCGCATCCTCCCGGCGCTCGATGCGTTCCGGCCTGAGCTGATGCTGATTTCCGCCGGCTTCGACGCGCACAAGAGAGATCCGTTGGCGCAGCTGTTGCTCGACGAGGAAGACTACACCTGGATTACCGAGCAGCTCCTCGAGATAGCCTATCGCCATGCCGGTGGGCGCCTCGTCTCGACGCTCGAGGGCGGCTATGATCTTGCGGCCCTCGGGGCAAGCGCGGCGGCGCATCTCCGCGTTCTGATGTCGGTGTAGGGAACGGGGCTGCGCCTCGAGTGTTGCGCTGATGCAACGTCCGGCGAGTTTCATACCCGAGTTCGTCGACCGCTTGGCGGATTCCCCTCGCGTGATTTGCTAATAAGATTCCAAATGGTCGATCTGGACGTTCCCGCCGATATCGCCGCAATGAGTTTCGAGGAGGCGCTTGCCGAGCTGGAGCAGATCGTGCGTCGGCTCGAGGGCGGACAGGTCAAGCTTGACGAAGCGATCCTCTCCTATGAGCGGGGAGCGCTGCTCAAGCGGCACTGCGAGAGAAAGCTCAACGAGGCGCAGCAGCGGGTCGATCGGATTGTCATCGGCGCCGATGGCGCCGTCACCGCGGAGCCGGCGAAGCTTGACTGAGAAGGCAACTCCCTTCCCCGAGGCGCTGGCAGAGGCGGCGCGGCTGACCGATATCGCGCTTGATCAGCTGCTCGCCGTACCGCCCGGTCTCGAAGCGCGGGTCTATGATGCGATGCGCTATGCGGCGGTGGCGCCGGGCAAACGGATGCGCCCCTTTCTCGTGCTGGCCGGAGCGCGTCTATTCGGGGTTGCGCGACGTTGCGCCTTGCAGGTCGCCGCGGCGGTCGAGATGGTCCATGCCTATTCGCTCGTGCACGACGATCTGCCGGCGATGGACAACAGCGATCTGCGCCGCGGCCGACCGACCTGCCACAAGGAGTTCGACGAAGCGACGGCGGTGCTCGCCGGCGATGGTCTCCTGACGGCCGCCTTTGGGGTGCTGGCCGATCCCGATACCCACGGCGACCCGGCGGTGCGCTGCGAGCTCGTCACCGAACTCGCCGCGGCCGCTGGTGCGGCCGGCATGGTCGGCGGTCAGATGATCGATTTGATCGCCGAGCATCAGAGCCTGGACATCGGAGCGATCACTCGGCTGCAGCGCATGAAGACCGGTGCCTTGATCGCTTTTTCGTGCGAAGCGGGTGCGATTCTCGCCAAGGCGCCGAGCGAGCCGCGATTGGCGCTGCGCGGCTATGCTCACGATCTCGGGCTCGCCTTTCAAATCGCCGACGATCTGCTCGATGTCGAGGGCTCGGCGGCGGAGACCGGAAAGCCGGTCGGCGCCGACGCCGCCGCCGGAAAAGCCACTTTCGTCTCGATCCTTGGGGCAGCGCGGGCGCGGGCCCAGGCCGAGCTGCTGGTGCGTCAGGCGGTAGCGCATCTTGATTTATTCGAGCAAAGGGCGGAACTTTTACGGGAAGCGGCGCGATTTGTGATCACCCGCCGCACGTGAGGAGCGCAGCGTTGGACCCAACACAAATTCGTCCCATTTCCAATCGGACGCCGCTGCTCGACCAGATCGATATTCCCGCCGATCTGCGCCGGCTGCCCGAGCAGGATCTGCGGCAGCTCGCCGACGAGCTGCGCACCGAGCTGATCGACGCGGTGTCGATCACCGGCGGTCATTTCGGCGCCAGCCTCGGCGTCGTCGAGCTAACCGTGGTGGGATGTCGGCCACCAGGCCTACCCGCACAAGATCCTGACCGGCCGCCGCGACCGCATTCGCACCATTCGCCAGGGCGGCGGGCTGTCCGGTTTTACCAAACGCTCGGAAAGCGAATACGACCCGTTTGGCGCCGCCCACGCCTCGACCTCGATCTCCTCCGCGCTCGGCATGGCGGTGGCGCGCGATCTCCGCGGCGAGCGCCGCAACGTCATCGCCGTGATCGGCGACAGCGCGATGAGCGGGGGAATGGCCTACGAGGCGATGAACAACGCCGGTGCCATGGATTCGCGGCTGATCGTCGTCCTCAACGACAACGACATGTCGATCGCCCCGGCCGTCGGCGCGATGAGCGCCTACCTGTCACGCCTCTTATCCTCGAAATCGTTTATGTCGCTGCGCCACATCGCCAAGGAGGTGGCGCGCCATTTCCCACGGCGACTCGAGGATGCAACGCGGCGCGCCGAGGAATTGGCCCGCAGTTTTCTCACCGGCGGGACGTTGTTCGAAGAGCTCGGCTTTTACTATGTCGGCCCGATCGACGGTCACAATGTCGACCATCTGCTGCCGGTGTTGAAAAACGTCCGCGACAGCAAGGAGCCGGGGCCGGTGCTGATCCACGCCGTGACCGAGAAGGGCCACGGATATCTGTCGGCCGAGCAGGCCGAGGACAAATGGCATAGCGTCGCCAAATTCGACGTTGTCACCGGCGCGCAGGTGAAATCGAAATCGACCGCACCCTCCTATACCAGCGTGTTCGCCAAATCGCTGATCAAGGAGGCCGAGGCCGACGACCGCATTGTCGCCATCACCGCCGCAATGCCGTCGGGGACCGGGCTCAATCTGTTTGGCGAGAAGTTCCCGAATCGCTGCTTTGATGTCGGCATCGCCGAGCAGCATGCGGTGACCTTCGCCGGCGGTCTCGCCACCGAAGGCATGAAACCCTTTGCTGCGATATATTCGACGTTCCTGCAGCGCGCTTATGACCAGGTCGTGCACGACATTGCGATCCAGAAGCTGCCGGTGCGCTTTGCGATCGACCGCGCCGGTCTCGTCGGCCAAGACGGCCAGACCCATGCCGGCTCGTTCGACATCACTTATCTCGGCTGCCTGCCGGGGTTCGTGATCATGGCGGCGGCCGATGAGGCCGAGCTCTTCCACATGGTCGCGACTTGCGCGGCAATCGACGATGCGCCTTCGGCAGTACGCTATCCGCGTGGCGACGGGGTCGGCGTGCCGTTGCCCGAGAAGGGCGTGCCGCTCCAGATCGGCCGCGGCCGCATCATCCGCGAGGGCACCACGATCGCGCTGTTGAGCTTTGGCGGCCGCCTCGCCGAGTGCATGAAGGCGGCGCAGGAGCTCGCCGCCTACGGGCTCTCCACGACGGTCGCCGATGCGCGTTTTGCCAAGCCGCTCGACACCGATCTGGTCAATCGCCTGGTGCGCGAGCACGAGGTGGTGATCACGATCGAAGAGGGATCGATCGGCGGCTTCGGCAGTCAGGTGCTGCATCATCTGGCGATGAACGGGCTGCTCGATCACGGGCTCAAGATCCGCACGATGGTGCTTCCCGACGTCTTCCTCGATCACGATTCGCCACAGGCGCAATACGATCAGGCCGGGCTCAACGCCCGCCACATCGCGGCGATGGCGCTCTCCGCACTTGGCCGCGAAATCGTCGCACAGCCCGCCAGGGCCTGACTTTTGCCAAGGTGACGGTAAAACGGCGGGCCGATCAGCTCCTCGTAGAGCAGGGCCTCGCCGAAAGCCGGACAAAGGCGCAGGCGCTGATCCTCGCCGGCCTCGTCAGCGACGGTGAGCGGCGCGTCAACAAGCCCGGCGAGCAGCTCGCAGCAGACGCGACGCTTGCGCTGAAAGGACGCGATCATCCGTGGGTGTCGCGCGGCGGCGTCAAGCTCGCCCACGCGCTCGACCACTTCCGAATCGCTGTCGAGGAAAAGGTGGCGCTCGATATCGGCGCCTCGACGGGCGGCTTTACCGAGGTGCTGCTGGCCCGGGGCGCCCGGCGGGTCTATGCCGTCGATGTCGGTCATGGACAGCTCGCCTGGAAGCTGCGGCAGGACCCGCGGGTCGTCGCCCGCGAAAGACTGAATGCGCGTCATCTGACCCGAGACGACATCCCCGAGCCGGTTGACCTCGTCACCTGCGATGCGAGCTTCATCGGGCTGAGCCTCGTGTTGCCGGCCCCGCTGGCACTCGCCGACGAGCGCGCCGAGCTCGTGGTGCTCGTCAAGCCGCAGTTCGAGGCGGGTCGCGCGCAGGTCGGCAAGGGTGGGGTGGTGCGTGACCCCGAGATTCAGCGCGAAGTCTGCGAGCGCGCCGCCGCTTGGGTCGCTGCACAGCCGGGCTGGGCGGTGGTCGGGATTGTCGAAAGCCCGATCCTCGGCCCCGAGGGCAATCGCGAATTCCTGCTCTATGCGCGCCGCAGCGGAGAGGAAAGCCGATGACGGCGAGTATCACCAGGTTTGCCGGGTTCCGGCCCGCGGCTTTCGCGTTCTTGAACGAGCTGCGCGACAACAACGACCCCGCCTGGTTCAAGCCGCGCAAGGCGCTCTACGAGGCCGAGGTGCTGGGTCCGTTCGGCGACCTGATCACCGCGGTCGGGGCTGCGCTACGCAAAGCCGGGGCGCCGCTCGTCGGCGACCCCAGGCGGGGCATCTTCCGGATCTATCGCGACGTGCGCTTTTCACCCGACAAGCGGCTCTACAAGACGCATGCCGGGGCGGTGCTGACGCGCTCGGGCGGCCGGCGCGATCCCGGGGTCCTTTACATCCACGTCGCACCCGGCGAATCGATGGTGGCGGCAGGCTTCTGGCATCCCGAGCCGGCTCTGCTGGCGCGCTTGCGCCGAGCCGTCCTCGATGATCCCGACGGGTTCCTGGCGATCGCCAGCCGCCTCGCCGCGGCCGACTGCCCGCTCTCCAGCGACGAGCGGCTGAGCCGCCCGCCGCGCGGCTTCGAAGCGGCCAAGGGCACGCCGGTGGCCGACTATGTGGGCTGGAAGTCGTTCACCGCGCATCACCCGTTGAGCGACGCTGAAATGCAGTCCCCCGCGGTAGTCGATCGCATCGCCGATTTTGCCAACCTGGTAATGCCGCTTCTCGAATGGGGCTGGGCGGCGGCCGATGACGAGATGCCACCGCCGCTGCCGATCCGCAAACCCACCCGGCCGCTGCCCAAGCCCGACTTCTGAAGAGATGTCATTGCGAGGAGCGGATTGCGGGTCCGAATCGAAACGACCACACTGGTCCGCGAACGGGGGCACGGGGGGACGCCATGGCGACGGTCTACTTCGGAACCAATCGCAGACAAACGGGCCCGCTGACTTTTGGCGCGGCGATGGGACCACTCGACCGCACCGGCCTGATCTGCGCCGAGGCCACCGTCGACGGGCTGACGCTGGCGAATGCCGACAGCGGCAGGATCACCGCGATCACCCACGAGACGGCGACCGGTTTCGCCCCCGCCACCCGGCAGGCCATTCTCGGCAGCGGCAAGGACCTATTGGTGTTCATCCATGGCTTCGCCAATGCGTTCGAGGCCGCGATCTCTCGTGCCGCCTTCAATCGGGAATGGTTCGCGTCCTCGACCGTAGCCGGGGCGGACATGACGGTTCTCGCCTTCAGCTGGCCCTCGGAGGGTGCATTGATCGCGGTCCCGCCGCACTTCCTCTCCGGCGCCTACCGGGCCGACCAGGCGCGCGCCGGCAGCTCGGGGGCTCATCTCGCCTGGTTCCTCGATGAGATCAAATCGCTCGGCGACGAAGCAAAGCTCCAGAACCCGAGACGCCGCGTCGTATTGCTCGCGCACAGCATGGGCAATTTCGCGCTCGCCGCCGGCGTCCAAGCCTGGTTTCTGAGCCGCGGCGCCACCGCGATTTTCGACTACACCGTGCTCGCGGCAGCCGATGAGATCGACAAATCCTTCGAACTGCCGGCTGGCGCGCGGCTCAGCCGGTTGCCTGATCTCGCCGCGGGGATCTCGGTCTATTACAGCCTGCGTGACGTGGCGATGTATCTGAGCCAGGCGATCAACCTGACGGAGCGCCTCGGTTTCGACGGCCCGGCGAACAAGTCCAGCCCCACTCAATATCCGCCAAATCGGTTTCGCTCGATCAACTGCACCGATCTCGACGATTACGACTCGATCCACCCGCCGGACAGCTCGCACCAATATTATCGGCGGTCGCCCAAGGCGCGGGACGACATCGCTCGGGCGTTCACCGGCCAAGCCGTAACCCCGGGGGAGTCGAACCTCGCCTAAGGTCGTACCCCGGAGCCGAGGATCGCAACGATCGGGACGGCATATCGGTCGCCGCGCCGATAGGCGGCGGCGCCGCGGGCCATCGCCGCTTCGATCGCCGGTAACGCCGCCACGGGTTGGGCCGCGATCAGCGCGGCGGTGCGCACAGTCCCGCGGCGAAACCCTTCGACGAGATCGGAGGCGTCGCTGACAAGCCATGTGCTGTGCATCGCTCGCGCTTCGGTCCCGATGAAACCGGCCGCGTCGAGGAGCCTCAGTACATCTGCCGGGTCGCGCAGACTGCCGCCGGGAGGCGGGGTATTCGCCGCCGACCTGTCGCCATGGGCAGCGATCGCGTCGAAGAGAAGCTGCCAGGCGATGTTCTCCGCCGGCGCCGCCCAGGTCGTGAACGCCAGTCGTCCGCCGGGACCCAAGACGCGGTACGCCTCCCGCGCAGCCTTCACCGGCTCGGCGAAGTGGTGAATTCCAAAATTCGCCACGACCGCGTCGAACGAGCCGTCGGCAAAAGGGAGCGCCTCCGCATCGCCCTCTTCGAACCGAATGCCGGGATGATCGGCGCGCGCCAGAGCGATCATCGCCGAGGAAAAATCGAGGCCCACCGGCAGGGCGCCGCGCTCGGCCGCCGCTGCCGCGACGAGCCCCGGTCCGCAAGCAAGATCGAGCACGCGTGTGCCCGCGCCGACCCGGCCGGCGTCGAGCAGGTCGCCGACAAAAGCGGCGGTCGCTTGAGCGAAGGTGGCGCTGTAGTGCTCTGCCGCCCGTTGCCAGCCGGCGTGCTCGAAGGCGCGGACCGCCTCGGGGTCGAAAGTCACCGCAGCGCCGCCGCGGCACGGGCGACCCGCTCGGCGCGGTCGCGCTGGCCCGGCTCGGCGCGGGCCAGCACGCCGCTCAGCACCGTCGGATCGGCCGTCTCGGGTGACCCCGACCCGAAGGGTGGTGCGGGAGCGTATTCGATACCGAGCTGGATCGCCTCCGCCGCCGCCCTCCCGGCGATCTCGGCGGCCACCGTCAGCGCCACATCGATGCCGGCGGTCACACCCCCGCCGGTGAAGATGTTGCCGTCGACGACGACCCGCTCCGCCACCGGCTCGGCGCCAAAGGCGCGCAGCAGATCGCGCGACATCCAGTGAGTGCCAGCACGGCGCCCACGCAGCAGACCGGCGGCGCCGAGCACCAGCGAGCCGGTGCAGATCCCGACGACGTAACGTGCCGTCTCCGCGGCGCGCCGCAGGAAGGCGAGCACCTCGGGGTCCTCGAGCAGCGGGTTGATCCCCGCCCCACCCGGGACGAGGACGAGATCGAGGGGCGGGCTCGACGACAGCGTCGCCATCGGCAGGATTGTCAGCCCGTGCTCCGAGCGCACCGGATCGAGGCTCTTCCACAGCAGCAACGTCTCGGCCCCCGGCAGTCGGGCGAGGACCTCGTAGGGGCCGGTCAGGTCCAGCTGCGTCAGATCGGGGAAGACCAGCATTCCACTTCTGAAGCGCGCCGCGCTCATCCCCGTCTCCCTCATGCAAGACATCTTTACTTATCTGTAGGATCGCCAATCGGCAAGTTGGAGGAGACGGCCATGCCCTTGATGCTTGTCAGCCCGGCAATTCCGCCCGGCAGCGAAATCGCCGCGCAATACACATGCGACGGAGCCGACATCTCACCGCCGCTGACGTGGTCTGGCGTGCCGGACGGATCCAAGAGCCTGGTTCTCGTCGTCGAAGATCCGGACGCGCCTTCCGGGGTATTCCGTCATTGGGCGATCTTCGACATCCCCGCCGGATCGAGCGGTCTCGCAGCCGGCTATTCCACAACGCGGCCGGCGACCGGGTTCCACGAAGCGCGCAACGATTTCGGCAAAATGGGCTATGGCGGGCCTTGTCCGCCCAAGGGCTGAAGGCGGCGGAACCCTACGCGATCCAGCAAGCCGAACTAATCGGCACCTACCACCGATGACGGCGCCGCGTTCAGTGAATTTCTTCTTGCTCGGCGAAGGCTTGGCGCAGCCGGGCGACCGAGAAGCCGGGGGCTTTCGCGGCGTCGATGATGACCTTCTCACGGCGCGCGAGCAGATCCACGGCGGCCGGCAGCTCTTTGATCGCCTCTGAAGGAATGACGACGGCGCCGTGCCGGTCGGCGTGGATCACATCGTTCGGCGAGACGATCATCCCGGCGACACTGACCGTGCCGCCGAAATCGACGAGGTGGACGTGGGCGTGCGAGGGCATGATCGAGCCGGCCAGCACGAAAAAACCGGATGCCATCGCATCGAGATCGCGCACCGAGCCGTCGGTGACGACGCCGACGCAGCCGAGCCCCTTGTGGACATTGCTCTGCACCTCGCCCCAGAACGCGCCAAATCCCTGATCCGGTCCGTCGATGTCCTGGATGACGGCAATGCTGGGCAGCGGCTGGGCGGCAATCTGCTCATAGTAGGCGAGCCGCACCCGCGTCGCTTCCTCGCGGCTGCGCGGATGGGGTTCGCGCGAACGGATGATCGCGGTACGGGCGAAAGCCACGACCGGCTTCAAGTTCGGGAAGGCGGCGATCAGCGGCCGGCGCGTAAAGCCCATCGCGCGGCGGGCCGGGACGACGAGCTCGAGAGCATTGCAGATCGTCGGGCTGTCGAACTCCCTCAAAGCCTCGAGATCAGCGGGATCTGGCAGGGTAGGCACGGCGGCTTTCCTCGGACCATCATTGTCGGGTCCGAGGCTTTATTGGCAAAGGCCGTGCGCGGCAAGGCCTTTTCCGGCGCCCTTCGGCAAAGGTCAGACGCCGATCCTGCCGGCGCTGATCAATATCCCGAGCGGGAACGCCAGCGCCAGGATGGCGAGCACTACCGCAAAGCAGCGCTCGGCGCGGCTCCATCTTTTCCAGTCCGAGATCCAGTCGCGCATTCACCATCCCCCGCCGAGCACTCGGTCATAGATAATCGACCGGCGTGGTAAAATTTCGACCGAACTATGACGATGCGATGGTAAAAAAAGAGTGAATTTGCCTTAAGTGAATTTGCCTTAAGTATTATCACCGGTGCGATAGGCCGGGCGTGGAGGTAGAGGACATGTA
>WNFQ01001563.1_pt1 | contig 16503 bp, 15 predicted proteins | sample 5400171 | NCBI WGS metagenome assembly WNFQ01 (sample SAMN13153356, study PRJNA577476) | soil metagenome | isolation source: 20 cm soil under Madrone tree | place: USA:California | collected 2016-06-14 | reverse complement strand
CGAGATCTCCTTGTTGCCGAGCAGCGGCTCGAGCGGCGTGAAGCAGCGCAGCACTTCGAGGCCGCGCGCCAGCGTGGTGGCAAACTGGCGATCGCCTTCGTGCTCGTAGCTGAAGGTTGCGGCAGGCTGGGAAAGCGGTACCGCGGGTTCAGGTGCGCCCATTGAGAATCTCTCCTCCGGTCGATTCGTGTGGGAAGTGCAGCGGAATGTTTCGCGTTTCGATATTCTGTCGGCACGCCCTCGCCTGTCAACTTAGTCGTATCGGATTTCACATAGTGAAATAGGTAGTGGCCTCTCTTTTCGACCTGGACGGCAGGGTCGCGCTCGTCACCGGCGCTACGCGCGGCATCGGCAAGTCGATTGCCGAAGAGCTGGCGCGCGCCGGCGCCAGGATTGCGCTTTGCAGCAGAAAAGCCGGGGCCTGCGAAGAGGTGCGTAAGGAGTTCGAAAGCAAGGGCTTCGAGGTGCTGGCGCGGCCGTGCAACGTCGCGCGGCGCGAGGAACTGCAAGCTCTGGTGGATGAAACCGTCGCTAAATGGCGCCGCATCGACATCGTCGTGGCGAACGCCGCAGTGAACCCCTATTACGGCCCGCTGACCGGGATCCCGGACGAAGCTTTCGACAAGATTCTGGCCACCAACGTGAAGAGCGTGCTGTGGCTCGCCGGCATGACCCTGCCCGGCATGGCGGAGCGCGGCGGCGGCAGCTTCATCGTCGTCGGCTCGATCGGCGGGCTGATCGCCAACACCGTGATCGGCGCTTACGGCGTTTCCAAGGCCGCCGACCATCACCTGGTGCGCAATCTCGCGGCGGAATGGGGGCCGAAGAGCATCCGCGTCAACGCGATAGCTCCCGGGCTGGTCAAGACCGAGTTCGCCCGCGCGCTGTGGGAGGACGAGAAGCGGCGCAACGAGCGCATCCAGGCCACGCCTCTGCGGCGGCTCGGCGAGCCGCGCGATATCGGCGGCATCGCGGTGTTCCTCGCCTCCGACGCCGCCGCGTTCATCACCGGGCAGTGCATCGTCGCCGACGGCGGGTTTACCATTCTGTAGTTACGGGTTACATCCGAGCCATGGACTTGAGCTACTCGGCCGAGGAACTCGCCTTCCGCGACGAAGTGCGCGCCTGGCTTGCCGGGAATCTACCCGAGGACCTGAAGAGAAAAGTCGACCGCTACGAGCACTTGTCGAGGGAAGACCTGCTGCGCTGGCACCGCATCCTCGCCGGCAAAGGCTGGGTGGCGCCGGCCTGGCCCAAGGAATGGGGCGGCACCGGCTGGAACGTGGTGCAGCGCTACATTTTCGAGGAGGAGCTCGGCTACGTCGGCGCGCCGCCGCTCATCCCGTTCGGCCTGGCGATGTGCGCGCCGGTGCTGCTGCGCTTCGGCACCGAGGCGCAGAAGAAACGCTTCCTGCCGCGCATCTACCAGGGCGAGGATTTCTGGTGCCAGGGGTATTCCGAGCCCGGCTCGGGAAGCGACCTGGCCTCCCTGAAGACAAAAGCCGCCAGAAAGAACGATCACTACGTCGTCAACGGCCAGAAGATCTGGACCACGCTCGCCCACTACGCCGACTGGATCTTCTGCCTGGTGCGCACCGACCCGACGAGCGAGAAGCGCCAGGAAGGCATCTCGTTCCTGCTCATCGACATGAAGACGCCGGGAGTCACCGTCCGCCCGCTCATCCTGATGGACGGCGCGCACGAGGTGAACGAGGTGTTCTTCGACGACGTGAGCGTGCCGGCCGAGAACCTGGTGCACGAGGAAGGCAAGGGCTGGACGGTGGCGAAGCATCTCCTCGGCTACGAGCGCATGAACACCGGGCGCATCGGCGAATCCAAGCGCCAGCTCGCGCGCCTCAAGGAATTCTCTTCCGGAAAATCGAATGACGTCAGATTCCGCGACCGCCTGTCGCGGGTGGAAGTGGAGCTCACGGCGCTCGAGATCACCAACCTGCGCTTCCTCGACCGCATGCGCCGCACCGGCCAGCCGCCCGGCGCCGACGTCTCGATGCTGAAGATCAAGGGCACCGAGATCCAGCAGGCGCTGGCCGAGCTGATGATGCAGGCCGCGGACCCTGCCGGCAGCGACGAGTTCGCCGCGGCACTGGGGCGGCGCTATCTGAGCATGCGCAAGACGACGATCTACGCGGGCTCCAACGAGATTCAGAGAAACATCATTGCCAAAATGACGTTGGGTTTATGAACTTCGACTACAACGAAGAGCAGCAGCTGCTCGCCGATTCGGTGCGGCGCTTCCTGCAGAAGGACTACGACTTCGAGGCGCGCAGGAAAATCGTCGCCTCGCCCGAGGGCTGGAGCGCGCGGGTCTGGTCGCAGCTCGCGCAGATGGGCCTCACCGGGCTGCCGTTCTCGCCCGATTACGGCGGCTTCGGCGGCGGCGCGGTGGATCTGATGGGCGTGATGGAAGCCTTCGGCGAGGCGCTGGTGGTCGAGCCTTACCTTGCCACCATCATGGGCGCGCAGCTCGTGGCGCGGGCGGGCAGCGCGGAACAGAAGCGCGCCATCCTGCCGGCCGTCGTCGAAGGCAGGATGAAGCTCGCCTTCGCGCACACGGAGAGAAAAGAGGGTGAGAAGCTCGGCGTGGTTGGCGCGCCGATCGCCGACAAGCTCGTCATCTCTTCCGGCGTCCGGCTGTTTCTCGCCGATCGCGCAGACGTCAAGATGAAACCGTACCGCGCCATGGACAACATGGTTGCCGCGGACCTGATCTTTTCCAAGGACCGGGCCGAGCCCATGCCCGGCGCAGATCGGGCGATTGAAGAGACCACCGACTTCGCCACCGCGCTGGTTTGCGCCGAAGCCGTCGGCGCGATGAAATTTGCCTGCGACACCACGCTCGAGTACCTGAAGACCCGCAAGCAGTTCGGCGTGCCGATCGGCAGCTTCCAGGCGCTGCAGCACCGCATGGTAGACATGGTCATCTCGTATGAGCAGGCGCGCTCCATGGCCTGCCTGGCTTGCTCGAGAGTCGATCAGGCGGTCAATGCCGCCGAGCGCTCGCGCTCGGTGTCTGCCGCCAAGATCAAGATCGCCGACAGCGCGCGCCACATCGGCCAGGAAGCGGTGCAGCTGCACGGCGGCATGGGGATGAGCGAGGAGCTGAAGCTGAGCCACAGCTTCCGGCGGCTGACCGTGGCGGCGCAGCAGTTCGGCGACGCCGATCATCACCTCGCGCGCTTCGCTTCGCTCTAGATGGAAAACAGGCGCGTCGTGCTCGCGAGCCGCCCGCAGGGCGCGGTGAGCGAAGACAATTTCCGCATCGAGAGCGCGCCGCTGCCCAACTGCGGCGACGGCGAGGTGCTGGTCAGGAATCTCTGGCTCTCGCTCGACCCGTACATGCGCGGCCGCATGAGCGACGCGAAGAGCTATGCAAAGGGCGTCGACATCGGCGAGGTGATGGTTGGGCAGACGTTGGGTGAAGTCGTTGAATCCAGGCATCCCCAGCTCAAGAAGGGCGACAAGGTACTAACGCAACTCGGCTGGCAGCTTCATGGTTGTACTAAAGATGCCGTGAAGATCGACGAGACGCGCGCGCCGCTCACTTATTACCTCGGCGTCCTCGGCATGCCGGGCATCACGGCGTATTTCGGCCTGAAGGAAATCGGCTCGCCGAAGGCGGGCGAGACCGTGGTGGTGTCCGCGGCCTCGGGCGCGGTCGGCAGCGTCGTCGGGCAGCTCGCGAGGATCTGGGGCTGCCGCGCCGTCGGCATCGCCGGCGGCCGCCAGAAATGCGAGTACGTGACGCGCGAGCTCGGCTTCGATGCCTGCGTCGATTACAAGGCGGGCGACCTGTATCGCGATCTGCAGGCCGCCTGCCCGAAGGGCGCCGATGTCTACTTCGACAACGTCGGCGGCGAGATCCTCGACGCAATGCTGCGGCTCACGAACCTTTTTGCGCGCATCGTCGTCTGCGGCATGATCGCCGACTACGGCGCGACCCAGCCGCACGCGGTGAAGAACCTGCGCTTCGTGCTCATCAACCGCATCAAGATGCAAGGCATGATCGTGTTCGACTGGAAGGCGCGCTACGGCGAGGCGCTGAAGGCGCTCGGCGAGTACTTCGCGCAGGGCAAGCTCAAGTACCGCGAGTCGATCGTCGAGGGCCTGGAGAACGCGCCCAAGGGCCTGATCGCGCTCCTCCGCGGCCAGAACTTCGGCAAGCAGCTGGTGAAGCTCGCCTGAGGGCGCGATGCCGGGCTACGTAGGCTTCTGGCAGCGCCTGGCTGCGTTCCTGATCGACTGGATGGTGGTGTTCGTCGTGTACGGCCCGCTCGTCGTGATGGCGTTCGGCACCGAGTATTTCTCGCTCGACGTGCCGCGCTACTGGGACGCGGCGACCGGCCTCGTCATCGCGGCGGGAACGCTGCTGTTCTGGCGCTACCAGGGCGCCACGCCCGGCAAGATCGCGCTCGCCGCGAAGATCGTGGATGCCGAAACCGGCGGCCCGCCGACCACCGGGCGCCTGGTGATGCGGCTTCTCGGCTACATCGTTTCAGCGCTGCCGCTGTGTCTGGGCTTCGTGTGGATCGCGTTCGACCGGCGCAAGCAGGGCTGGCACGATAAGATTGCAGGCACCGTAGTGATCCCCGACGATGAATAAAGGCAAACCATGATCGACCTCTATACATGGCCGACGCCCAATGGCCACAAGATCCACATCATGCTGGAGGAAACTGGTCTTGAATATGAAGTTCATCCCATCGATATCGGAGCGGGCGACCAATTCAAGCCGGAGTTCCTCGCCATCTCGCCCAATAACAAGATCCCGGCGATGGTCGACCAGGCAGGCCCGGGCGGAAAACCGTTCGCGCTCGCCGAGTCGGGCGCGATGCTGTTCTACCTCGCCTCGAAGACCGGCAGGTTCCTGCCGCGCGACCTGCGCGATCGCTGGCAGGTGATGCAGTGGACCATGTTCCAGATGGGGCACATCGGCCCGATGCTCGGGCAGGCGCACCATTTCCTGCAGTACGCGCCCGAGAAGATCGAGTACGCGATGAACCGCTACAAGAACGAGGCCAACCGGCTTTACGGGGTGCTTGAAAAACAATTGAAAAGCAGCGAGTGGGTCGCCTGCGGCGAATACAGCATCGCCGACATGTCGATCATGCCGTGGCTGCGCGCGCCGGATCGCCAGGGCGTGAACATCGACGACTACCCCAACGTGAAGCGCTGGCGCGACCGCATTGCCGCGCGGCCGGCGGTGAAGCGCGGCGTCGAAGTACTGGCGGAGCGCCGCAGGCAAACCCCCGGCTTCAGCAAGGAGCAGGCGGAAGTACTCTTCGGCACCACTCAGTATGCTCGCCGGTAAGGTTGCCTGGATCACGGGCGGCGGCTCGGGCATCGGGCTCGCCGGCGCGATCGAGCTGGCGCGCGCCGGCGCGCATGTCGTCATCTCGGGGCGCAGCAAGGAAACGCTGGCCGCCGCCGAGAAGCAGCTCAAGGCGGCCGGCAAGGGCGAGGCGCTCGCGGTGGACGTCGCCGACAAGCCCGAGGTGGCGAAGATCGCCGCCGCCGTCCTCAAGCGCCACGGCCGCATCGACATCCTCGTCAACAGCGCGGGCATCAACCTGCCGAAGCGCAACTTCAGGAACGTTTCGGTCGACGGCTGGGACCAGATCGTCGCCATCAACCTGTCCGGCATGTTCTATTGCTGCCACGCGGTGCTGCCGGCGATGCGCGAGCGCAAGGAAGGCCTGGTCATCAACGTCTCCTCGTGGGCCGGGCGCTACGCGAGCACGCTGACCGGCCCCGGCTACAACGCCACCAAGCACGCCGTGGTCGCGCTCACCGAGTCCCTCAACATGGAGGAGGGCGCCAACGGCATCCGCGCCACCTCGATCCTGCCCGGCGAAGTGGCGACGCCGATCCTCGAGAAGCGCCCGGTGCCGCCTCCGCAGCACGAGCGCGCGCGCATGCTGCAGGCCGAGGACCTCGGCAAGACGATCCTGTTCATCGCCACGCTGCCGGCGCGCGCCTGCGTCAACGAGATCGTCATCAGCCCGACCTGGAACCGGTTCTACGTCGGCGGCCTGGAGAGCCCGAAGAGCTGAGTTCCCCCTCAGTCTCCCGTCGGGGCGATGCGGAACTCCAGCACCGTCTCGGTGCGCTCCAACGTTTCAGCGAGGCGGCCCGCGCTCGAGCGGTCCGGGGAGCGGATGACCATGCTGTGGTGCCGCACGCGGCCTTCGCCGTCGAGCTGGTAGCTGAAATTGGCGATGCTGAAGCCGTGGCTCTCGACCAGGCTGCGCAGCTTCTCCTCGCTCATCGCGGCGGAGCGCGCGCAGCGCACCTCGAAGTGAAAGTAGCTCTGCACGGGCATGCGCGCTTCGATCATGTGAAACAGCGACAGCACGCCGAGCGTGAGCAGCACCGAGACCAGCAGCGGGAAGTAGAACCCGATCCCGGCCAGGATGCCGATCGCGGCGGTGATCCAGATCGACGCGGCGGTGGTCAGGCCGCGCACCGAGAGGCCCTCCTTGATGATCACGCCGGCGCCGAGAAAGCCGATGCCGGTCATGATGCCCTGCGCCATGCGCGTCGGATCGAGCTGCACCAGCGCGGAGGCCGCGCGCATCCAGTGAGCTTCGTACACCGGCACCAGCATCAGCAGGCTCGAGGCGGTGCAGACCAGCGCGTGCGTGCGGAAACCGGCCGGACGGCCGTGGTAGGAGCGCTCGAAGCCGATCGCCGCGCCGGCGCCGAGCGCCACCAGCAGCCGCGCGAGAATCTCGAAATCGTCAGCGCTCAAGCGGGCTCTCCTTCAGAATTGCATCTTACGCCGATGCCCCGGTGAGCTCTTCCAACCATCGATCGGATACGTGGCTGACGCTGCGCGTGTTCCTGCCCTTCGTCGCCGGCTACTACGTCTCGTACGCCTTCCGCTCGATGAACGCGCTGCTCGGGCCGCACATCGCCGCGGAGTTCGATCTCGGCGCCGCCGATCTGGGGCTGCTGACGAGCGTCTATTTCCTCGCCTTCGCGCTCGCCCAGATCCCGATGGGCGTGCTGCTCGACCGCTACGGTCCGCGCCGCGTCGATGCCGCGCTGCTGCTGGTGGCCACCGCCGGCGCCTTCACGTTCGCGCTGGCCCGCTCGTTCGGCTATCTCATCCTGGGACGCGCCCTGGTCGGCCTGGGCGTCTCGGTGTGCCTGATGGGCTCGTTCCAGGCGTTCGCGCTGTGGTACCCGAAAGAGCGCCTCGCCACCGTCAACTCGCGCGCCTTCGCGGTGGGCATCCTCGGCGCAATGACGGTGACCGTGCCGCTCGAGATGGCGCTGCGCGCCATCGACTGGCGCGCCATCGCGGCTTTTTTCGCCTTGGCGACGCTCGCCGCCAGCGCCGCGGTGTTCTTTGCGGCGCCGGAGCGCAAGCCCGTTACCGCGCCCGATTCGCTCGCCGTTGCGCTGGGCGGCGTGCGCGCGCTGATCGCCGATGCGGCGTTCCGGCGCACCGTGGTGATGGTCAGCGCCAGCCAGTGCGCGGCCATGTCCCTCGGCACGCTCTGGATCGCGACCTGGCTGCGCGATGTCGCCGGCTATGATCCGGTGCAGGTCGGACGCGGCCTGCTGGTGGTGAACGGCACCCTCATCGCCGGCTACCTCGCCTTCGGCCGCCTGGCCGAGCTGCGCGCGCGGCGCGGCGCCTCGATCCTGCCGCTGATTGCCGGCGGCGTCGGGACGGCGTCGCTGTGCCTCGCCCTGCTGGCGCTCGGCGTGACCGCCGGCGCGCTCGCGCTGTGGGCGGCATTCACCTTCTCGAGCAGCGCGGCGACGCTCGCCTATGCGCTTTTGCTGCGCCGCTTCCCGACGGAGATGGCGGGGCGCCTCAACACCACCGTCAACAGCTTCGTGTTTCTCGCCATGTTCCTGGGGCAGTGGCTGGTGGGGCTGGTGCTCGAGCTCTGGCCGCGCAGCGGCGCCGGCTACCCGCCGCAGGCCTATCACTGGGCGCTCGGCGCGCTGTGGCTGCTGCAGCTCGCCGGGCTCGCGTGGTTCTGGCGCGGCCGGCGCCTGTTTGCGAACTGGTGAGCTACGTGAAGTAGATGTCGCGGTACGAGGTATAGATCGACGCGCCGATCACCGGCCCGAGCACCAGCCAGCCGAGGAAGACGGGAATCGACGCGAGGATGGCGAAGCCGAGCAGGATCAGGCTGTAGACGAGGAAGGGCACGATGTTCTTTACGCAGCCGAGGAAGCTCGCCTTGAGCGCGTCGAACGCGCCCAGCCCGTCGAACGCCACCAGCGGCGGCGCGAACCACACCGCCATGTAGACCGGCACCATCAATCCGAGGGCGATGAGCCAAGCGAGCAGGATCAGGATTATCTCGCTCAGCGCAGCGCCTGCCAGGTCGGGGCCGGCGCCGAGCATGACCCACACGCTCACTCCCGTCAGCAGCGCGCTGACCGCGACGATCGCGAGCCACAGTGCAAGGTAGATTGCGCCCACGGCGATCAGAGCGCCGAAACGGTTGGCGAAGCCGGCGAACAGATGTGCGATCTCCAGCTCGCGCCCCTCGTCGAGCGCTTTGGCGCCGATCACGAAGCCGGCCGTGAACACCGGGGTGAGCAGGATGCCAAGAATGTTGCCGAAGGCGCGCAGGTAGTAAAACGCGACAAATATGACAATGGCGATGATCGCGATGGCGACCCAGATGCCAGGCTGGCGCTTGAAGAGCTGCCAGCCGCTGGCGATCCAGGTCCAGCCGTGGCCGGCCGGCACGGGATGTCCCTCGGCAACGAAATTCTGCTGCGGAGTCATGGCGGATCCCCCTTGGTTACTTCTCCCTCAATCTTACCCGTACGGTGCCAATCGCCTTGGCCACTAGCGAGCCGTCCTCGTTCTTCGCCTCGCCCTCGACGAAGATCATGCTGCGGCCGTTCTTCAGCACCCGCGCCTCGGCGAGCAGCCGTGCCCCGCTGCCGCCGCCGATGAAGGAGGTGCTCAAGTCGATGGTGATCACGCCCAGGGAGTCCGGATGAAGCGTGCGCGCCGCCGTGCACAACGCGACGTCGAGCAGAGACATGATTACGCCGCCGTGGACGGTGCCGATGCTGTTGGTGAGATGGGGCTCGATCGGCAGCGAGAGCCGCGCGCTTCCCTCGCCGAGCGTCTCGGTGAGGATCTTCAGGTGCGAGACGAAGGGGATGCGCTTCTGGTAGTCGCGCGTGAAGGCGAGCCTGGCGTCGCCGGTCATATCACGCTCGCTCCGCCGTCGACGGCAATCGCCTGCCCGGTGATGTGGCGCGAGGCTTCGGAGGCGAGCAGCACCACCAGCCCTTTCAGGTCCTCGCCGTTCCCCAGGCGCTTGGTCGGCGTCCAGTCGCGGATCAGCTCGCCGGTGGTGCCGAGCGTCGCCTGGGTCATTTTCGAGGGGAAAAAGCCCGGGCAGATGGCGTTGACGGTGATGCCGTGCTGCCCCCACTCGGCGGCGAGGGCGCGGGTGAAGTTCACGAGGCCGCCTTTCGTGGTGTTGTAGGCAATGGTGCGCACGATGCGCGGGTCCTGCCCCATCAGGCCGGCGATCGAGGCGATGTTGATGACGCGGCCCCATTTCGCCGGGATCATCGATTTCCTGCCGAGGATCTGGGTCAGCACGAACGCCGCCGTCAGGTTGAGGTTCAGCAGCTTGTCCCAGGCCTCGAGCGGATGCTCCTCGGCGGGCGCGCCCCAGGTGGCGCCGGCGTTGTTGACGAGAATGTCCACCTTGCCGAATTTCTTCAGGATCTCGTCGGTGACCGGTGCGATGGCCTCGCGCTTTCCCAGGTCGCACACGAAGGAAGCGGCAACAATGCCTTGCCTCTCCAATTGCTTGGTTGCCTGTTCAAGCTCCTCTTTTTTGCGGGCGGTGATCGCCAGCCTGGCGCCCATCTCGCCGAGCGCCTCCGCCATCTGCAAGCCGAGCCCGCGCGAGCCGCCGGTCACCAGGGCGACGCGGCCCTTCAGGCTGAGGAGATCTGAAACCTTCATCCCTTGAGCTGCAGCGACTTGTACTCGAGAAACTCCTCGAGGCCGTAAACGCCGGCCTCGCGGCCGTGGCCCGACTGCTTGAAGCCGCCGAAGGGCGCGTTCATGTTGAAGGCGCCGCCGTTCACGTCCACCTGCCCGGCGCGGATGCGGCGCGCGACGCGCTGCGCGCGCGCGTCGTCCCTGGACCACACCGCGCCCGCCAGGCCGTACACCGTGTCGTTGGCGATGCGCACCGCGTCTTCCTCGTCCTGGTAGGCAATGATGGACAGCACCGGGCCGAAGATTTCCTCCCGGGCGATGGTCATGTCGTTCCTCACTTTGCCGAACACGGTGGGCTTGACGTAGTAGCCGCCCGGCGGCACGCCCTCTGGCGCGTCGGCGCCGCCGGCAAGGAGCTCGGCGCCTTCCTGCAGGCCTTTCCTGATGAAGCCGCGCACGCGCTCGAGCTGCGCCTGCGAGCTGAGCGGCCCCAGCCTGGTGGCTTCGGCGAGCGGGTCGCCGACGGTGAAGCTCTTCGCGACTTCGGCCGCGATACGGGCAGCTTCTTGATAAAGAGAATTAGGCACCAGCATCCGAGTAAGCGCAGTGCACGTCTGGCCCGAGTTGAGGTAGCAGCCGTTGACCGTACCCTTCACCGCCGTGGCGAGGTCCGCGTCGTCGAGGATCACCGAGGCGCTCTTGCCTCCAAGTTCGAGCGCAACGCGCTTCACGCCTTGCGCCGCGAGCTCTGAAATCCGCTTGCCGGCGCGCGTCGAGCCGGTGAACGAAATCATGTCGACCTCGCGGTGCTTGACGAGCGCCTCGCCCGCGTCCGCGCCGTAGCCGGTCACCAGGTTGAACGCGCCCTGCGGCAGGCCCGCGGCTTCGATCGCTTCGGCGAGGATGAAAGCGTTGAACGGCGCGACTTCGGAGGGCTTCAGCACCACCGTGCAGCCGGCGGCGAGCGCAGGCGCCACCTTGAGCGCGATCTGGTGCAGCGGGTAGTTCCACGGCGTGATCGCGGCCACCACGCCCACCGGCTCGCGCGTGACCAGGGAATTTCCCACCCGTTCCTCGAAAACAAATTCCCTCAGAAGCTTCGCGAAATTGGCGAAGTTGGCGATCGGCAGCCCGGCCTGGATCCGCCCGGCGAGCTTGAGCGGCATGCCGACCTCCTGCGCGATCGTTTTCGCCAGCTCGTCGGCGCGCGCCTTGAGGCTGCCGGAGATTTTCTCGAGCAGCTCCGAGCGAACGCTCGGGGAGGTTGCAGACCATTTGTCCAGCGCCCCGCGCGCCGCCGCGACGGCGGCGTCGACGTCCTTCGCGTTGCCGGCCGGCACGCGGCCCATCACCTCGCCGGTGCCGGCGTTGTGCACGTCGATCATCTCGCTGCCGGAAGGAGCGACCCAGCGGCCGCCGATGAACAGCTTGTCGCGGACGAGCATCCGATTCTCCTCGTGAACCGCGACATTTTAGCCGAGTGTCCGATATATACTCCGCGCGATGCCACGAAAAGCAAAAGCAGTGGTGTTCAGGGAGCTGAACAAGCCGGTGGTGGTCGAGGAGGTCACGGTCGAGCCGCCGCGGCGCGGCGAAGTGACCGTCAAGCTCGGCGCATGCGGCGTCTGCCATTCCGATCTTTCGGCGACCAACGGCACGATCCCGATGCCGCCGCCGCTGATCCTCGGCCACGAGGCCGCCGGAGAAGTGGTCGAGGTGGGCGAGGGCGTGGACGGATTCGCGCTCGGCGATCACGTCGTCTCCTCGTTCATCTACATGTGCGGCAAGTGCCGCTTCTGCTCGGCCGGCCGCCCGGTGCTGTGCCTCGAGCAGGGCAAGGCGATCACCACGCTGCCCGACGGCACGCTGCGCACTCGTGACGCCCGGGGCGCTCCGCTCAACGTCTTCTCGGGCTGCGGCGTCATGGCGGAGTACGCCACGGTCCACGGCGACAATCTCGTCAGGATCGATCCGAAGATCCCGCTCGACCGCGCGGCGCTGGTGGGCTGCGCGGTGACGACCGGGGTCGGCGCCGTGATCAATACCGCCAAAGTCACGCCCGGGTCCACGGTCGCAGTGCTCGGCTGCGGCGGCGTCGGCTTGAATGTCATCCAGGGCGCCCGCATCGCAGGCGCAGCTCGTATCATCGCCGTCGACGCCATGGAGGCGAAACTGTTGCTCGCCAAGAAGTTCGGGGCGACCGCGACGCTGCTCGCGAAGCCGGGCGAGGACCTCGCCAAGGCGCTGAAGAAGCTCACCGGAGGCGGGCCCGACTATGCCTTCGAGTGCGTCGGCAACGGCGAGCTCGCCGCGGCCGCGTACCGCGCCATTTGCCGCGGCGGCGTGGCGGTGGTGGTCGGCGTGGCGAAGCCCGGCGACTCGACCGCGGTGCGCACCATGACGCTGCCGTTCGAGGAAAAGACGCTCACCGGCAGCTACTTCGGGTCCTGCGTGCCGCGCGTCGACTTCCCGCGCATGCTGGGCCTTTACCTGGGCGGGCAGCTGAAGCTCGACGAGCTCATCACCCGGCGCTATTCGATCGACGAGGCGGCGCAGGCCTTCGCCGACCTCGAGTCGGGCAAGAACGCGCGCGGCGTGATCGTGTTCCCGCAATGACCGGCCGCATCCTGGTGGTCGACGATCAGCGCGCCATAGCGGAGATGATGGCCGGCGTGCTGCAGGGGCGCGGCTACGAGGTGCTTACCGCCTTCGACGGCGAGACGGCGCTGCGCCAGGTGCGCGCCGAGCGGCCCGATCTGGTGGTGTCGGACATCCTGATGCCGGGGATGGATGGCTACGAGCTGTGCCGCCGGGTGCGCTCCGATCCGCTCACCGCCCTGCTGCCGATCGTGCTCGTCACCTCGCTCGACCCGCAGGCCGAGCGCATCAACGGCCTGGAGGCGGGCGCCGACGATTTCCTGTCCAAGCCGGTCAACTGGGACGAGCTGTTCGCGCGCGTGAAGTCGCTGCTGCGCGTGAAGCGCCTGCAGGACGAGGTGGTGAGCTGGAACGTGGAGCTGGAGGGGCGCGTGCGCGACCAGGTCTCGCAGCTCGAGCGGCTCTCCCGGCTGAAGCGCTTCTTCTCGCGCCAGGTGGCCGAAGCGATCGTCGCCGGCGGCGAGGAGATCCTCAAGCCGCACCGGCGCGACATCACCGCGGTATTCCTCGACCTGCGCGGCTTTACCGCCTTCACCGACCGCGCCGACCCCGACGAAGTACTGGAGCTGCTGCGCACCTACCACGCGACGCTCGGCGCGACCATCGAGGAGTTCGGCGGCACGCTCGAGCATTTTGCCGGCGACGGCATGATGATCATCTTCAACGACCCGTTCCCGGTAGAGCGCCCCGCCGAGCGCGCGGTGCGCATGGCGATGGCGCTGCAGCACGCTTTTCGCCCGATTTCGCGCGCCTGGGCGAAGCTGGGCCATGACGTCGGCCTGGGCATCGGCATAGCGCAGGGCGAGGCGACGCTCGGGGTGATCGGTTTCGAGCAGCGCTGGGAGTACGCGGCGATCGGCAACGTGCCGAACCTCGCGGCGCGGCTCTGCGGCGAGGCGGGCGCCGGCGAGATCGTTCTCGACGCGCCGACCGAGCGCGCGGTCGTCACCGTCGCCGCCACCGAGCCTGTCGGCCCGCTCACGCTGCGCGGCTTTCAGCAGGCCGTGCCGGCGTTCAAGCTGAAGGCGTTGAGGTAGCTCTCAGGCCACTTCGAACAGGCCGGCGGCGCCCATGCCGCCGCCGATGCACATCGTGACGACGACCAGCTTCGCCTTGCGGCGCCGGCCTTCGATGAGCGCGTGCCCGGTGAGCCGCGCGCCGCTCATGCCGTAGGGGTGGCCGAGCGCGATCGCCCCGCCGTTGACGTTGAGCCGCTCGTCGGGGATGCCGATGCGGTCGCGGCAGTAGAGCACCTGCACCGCGAAGGCCTCGTTCAGCTCCCACAGGTCGATGTCGCCGACTCGCTTGCCGGTCTGCTCGAGCAGCTTGGGCACCGCGAGCACCGGGCCGATGCCCATTTCCTTCGGGTCGCAGCCGGCGACCGCGAAGCCGCGAAAGATGCCGAGCGGCTGCAGGCCGCGCTTCGCGGCCTCGCGGCCGCTCATCACCACCGCCGCCGCGGCGCCGTCGGAGAACTGGCTGGCGTTGCCGGCGGCGACGCAGCCGCCCTCGATCGCCGGCTTGATCTGCGACACGCCTTCGTAGGTGGTGTCCGGGCGGATGCCCTCGTCCTCGGCGGCCGTCACCTCGCGCATCGTCTCGGCGCCGGTATTCTTGTCGACCAGCTTCATCTTGGTGGTGATCGGCACGATCTCGTCCTTGAACTTGCCTTCGGCGCGCGCCTTCGCCGCGCGCTGCTGGCTCTGCACGCCGAAGCGGTCCTGCTCCTCGCGCGGGATCTCGTAGCGCCTCGCGACGTACTCGGCGGTCTGCAGCATCGGCCAGTAGCTCTCGGGCTTGTGGCGGTGCAGCCACTCGTCCTGGAAGTGGTGCTTGTTCATCTCGTTCTGCACCAGCGAGATCGACTCGACGCCGCCGGCGACATAGATCTCGCCTTCGCCGGCCAGGATGCGCTGGCTGGCAAGCGCTATGGTCTGCAGGCCGGAGGAGCAGAAGCGGTTCACCGTCATGCCGGGAACCGAGCTCGGGCAGCCGGCGCGCACCGCGATCTGCCGGGCGATGTTCCAGCCGGTGGCGCCCTCGGGATTGGCGCAGCCGATGATCACGTCCTCGACCTCGTCGGCGTCGACCCTGGCGCGCTCGAGCGCGGCGTGCACCACGTGCCCGCCCATCTTCGCGCCGTGCGTCATGTTGAGCGCGCCGCGCCAGCTCTTGCAGAGCGGCGTGCGCGCGGTGGAAACGATGACTGCTTCGGTCATGAAAAATCCTCCTCGGTCAGACGTTGAAGCGTTTTCCCTCTTTGGCGAATTTCGTGAGCAGCGGCGCAGGCTTCCACTGCGCGCCCTGGTAGCCCATCTGGAAGCGCTCGATGGCGGCGAGCACCTTGTCGAGGCCGACGCTGTCGGCATGGAACATCGGGCCGCCGCGGTACGGCGGAAAGCCGTAGCCGGCGAGGTAAACCATGTCGATGTCGGAAGCGCGCAGCGCGATACCCTCCTCGAGGATGTACGCGCCTTCGTTGGCGAGCGCGTACATGCATCGCGCGATGATCTCCTCGTCGGAAATCTGGCGCGGCTCGACGCCGATCTCCTTCCTGTAATTCTGCAGGAGCGTTTCCACTTCGGGGTCGGCAACGGGTTTGCGGTCTCCAGCCTCGTAGCGATAGAACCCCTTGCCGGTCTTCTGCCCGAACCGGCCGAGCTCGCAGATGCGGTCAGCGAACTTCGAATACACCATGTCGGGCCGCTCCTTGGCGCGCCGCTTCCTGATTTCCCAGCCGATGTCGTTGCCCGCCATGTCGTACATCGCGAACGGGCCCATGGCGAGGCCCCACTTCTGCAGCGCGGCGTCGACCTGGGCCGGCGTCGCGCCCTCGTCGAGCAGGAACAGGCTCTGCTGCACGTACTTCTCGAGCATGCGGTTGCCGATGAAGCCGTCGCAGACGCCGGAGACGACGGGCACCTTCTTCAGGGTCTTGCCTAGCTTGAGCGTGGTGGCAAGCACGTCCTTGCCGGTGTTCTTGCCGCGCACCACCTCGAGCAGGCGCATGACGTTGGCCGGAGAGAAGAAGTGCGTGCCGATCACGTCCTGCGGGCGCTGGGTCGCCTCGGCGATCTGGTCGACATCGAGGGTCGAGGTATTCGTGGCGAGGATCGCGCCGGGCTTCGCCGTGACGTCGAGCTTCTTGAACAGGTCCTGCTTGACGTCCATGCGCTCGAACACTGCCTCGACGATGATGTCGGCGTCGCTCATGTCCTCCAGCTTCAGGGACGGCGTGATCAGGGACATGCGCCTTTCCATCTCCTCCTGCTTCAACCGCCCTTTGGCCACCGTGCCGGCGTAATTGCTCCTGATGCTGGACAGTCCCCGGTCCAGCGCCTCCTGCTTCATCTCGACGACGGTGACCGGGATGCCGGCATTGGCGAAGCACATGGCGATGCCCGGGGATCCTGGTGGTCTGGCGCTCGGCGAAGAACATGTGGCGCAGCGCCTTCGACTCGGTGGTGTTGACCAGGTGCGCGAAGCGCTCGCGCTCGAACTTGCGTCCTTCGTCGAAAGGCCGCGTAGCCGCGGCTTCCGCACAGGCCACGATCTCGAGCGGCGCCGGATAGCCCTTCCACTCCCTCGCTACCTGCTCGCGCGCCTGGGCGAAGAAGGCCTTCGGATCGCCGTCCACCTTCGCCTGCATGTCGCGGATGCGGCGGCGCGGCCTGCTGTCCTTGAGCAATCTGGCCAGGAAAAGCAGAGCGGATTCCAGCAAATCCCCTTCCGCGATCTCGTCCACCAGCCCCAGCAGTTTCGCTCTCTCCGCCGCGATGGGGTTGCCGCTGGTCATCATGCGCAGCGCCTCCGCCATCGCGATGATGCGCGGCAGGCGCTGCGTGCCGCCCGAGCCGGGAAGGATGCCGAGCTTGACC
>WNFQ01005569.1_pt1 | contig 16506 bp, 15 predicted proteins | sample 5400171 | NCBI WGS metagenome assembly WNFQ01 (sample SAMN13153356, study PRJNA577476) | soil metagenome | isolation source: 20 cm soil under Madrone tree | place: USA:California | collected 2016-06-14 | reverse complement strand
TTGACACGAAGAAATGGTCTGATTCGCGTCCATTAGCGTCTATTCGCGGTTCTTTTTTTCCATCCTGTTTAGCGGTTGGCGGTTAGCGGTTGGCGGTTGGCGGTTGGCGTCTTCGGTAGCGGCGACTGTCCGACTACGCCTTCGATTTGGCGCTACGGAGAAGTTGACGCGGAGCTACGCGGTTGGAACTACCAAAAACCGCAGTCGCCATTGTTTGCCATGGAAAACGACGCGCAGTTTAGATCCAGCGCAATGTTCGAGGTGCGATTCCCACGTCGTCAAAAACTATGCATTTTCGGGGTTTTAATTGACTAATCGCCAAGCAGCCCGACGCCGCATGCCGGGTTTCGGTTCTCACGGAGGATGAGACCATGGCGACTAACCGCCAAGTACTAACCGCCGAACACCGTCACACGATGGCGACTGTGGTTTGTGGTATCGTCACGAGAGCAACGTCGGACGAGTTCTCCGGTTTCGCGAAGATCAAGCCTGTATTCGGACAGTCGCCGAAAACGCCAAACGCCAAACGCTAACAGCGATTCAGGCTTTGGTGGTTCCTTTCGTTATGAGGATCAACGGGGCCACGATGCCAACTGCGATCGCCGCCACCATCAGAAGACAGGTGGCAGCCAATGCGAGCGTCTCCGTCACCAGAGCGGTAGCGGCAGCTGCGCCAGTGTGCACGATTTGAAGACAGCCAATGACCGCCCGGAAGGCGAAGGCCCCTGGGATCATGGCGACCACTCCCGGAAAGGCAAAAGCGACGGCAGGAGCGCGGAAATGCCGAGCGAATCCCTGAGCAAGGAAGCCTACCGCCAGCGCGCCGATCAAGGTCCCGCTCACTATGTCGACTCCCAGGTGCAAGCAGAGGGTTCGTGCCGTGTGACTGGCGACCCCGCACACGACACAGGCCCAAGCGATGCGGGCTGGAACATTGAAGAGGAAGAGATAGCCAAGGGCCGCCAGCGCCGAGAAGAGGGCGTCCTCGGGGATCGGCAGGAGCCGTAGGGGCGCTTCCACCGGGATCTTCGCGCCCGTCAGGCTCATAGCGGCGAACAGCCCGAACGTGATCGCCAGCGTGATAAGGCTCCCGAGCCCCAGCCGGGCCAGGCCTACGGTCATATGGTTTTTGATCATGTCCTGGAGCGCATTCACCAAAGGGACTCCCGGCACGATGATCATTCCAGGTGCCACCAAGCACAATGCCGGTGTCGCGCTAACTCCCAACAACACGGCGGCTCCCCCGATCACTCCGCTCAGGAGTGCGGCGGCGAAAGGGATGAAAAAGAGGTTAAAACCCCGTCGGCCCAACATCTGGCGCAGCCACATTCCCAGCGAGCCGGCCAGCCAACTGACCCAGAATGTCGGCCAATCCCCACCGAACAGTCGAGCCAAGCTGGCCGCTGTAAGGCCCAGCGCAATGACGATCAGCCACCGCCCGTACACGGGTGACCGATCTTCGACATCATCCAGTTCCTTCTGGGCCTCCGACAATCTCCAGCGGCCCGCTTCTACCTCCCCGAGGAGGTTGCTCACTGCGGCCACTGCCGCCATGTTGACGTTCATGGCCGGAACCCGGTGGCTGATCTTGGTCCGGAACTGTTCGCCCGAGACTACCGTAAGGAGAAGCGCCTCGTAGGTCACTACGAGGTGAGTTTCACAGCCGAACGCCGCGGCGAAGCGCACCATCGACTCCTGCACTTCCGCGGTGTCCGCACCGCTCCCGAGCAGCAGACGTCCAACGTGAAGCGTTTGGTGGGCCACATCTTCTATGGGCACAGGCTCCATTTCGACTGAGTTCTGTCACGTCTTCCTAGCCGAGACAACACCTTTTGCGGCTTGCCTTGCCGGCCTTGTTGATTCCCTTCTTCGTTACCGTTATTAACTTGCGTGGAAAAGTCGCCTGATAGTTGTGCTCGCAGTGTTTCCTAGCATTATCGCCGGCGTCGCTCTGTTTTGCATCATCGCCATCGAGTCTTTTCGGGTTCTGGTCGACCTCCTGCATTACCTGGACCCGGGGTTGGCTCTGGACCAACGAGAAGCGCTGCTCAAGCAAAGCATTCTGCGGATGATCTCGGCTATCGATGGTTATTTGCTAGGTGCGTTTATGTTAATCTTCGGCTTCGGACTATATGAGCTTTTCCTGGCCGATTTGCAGGAAGCTCGTGCATCTGAAGCGGCCGGTCGAATTCTCCGCGTTAAATCGCTGGATGATCTAAAGACGCGCCTCGCCAAAGTAATACTGATCATTCTAATCGTTGAGACCTTCAAAGACGCTTTAGGAATTAAGGCCCAAACCCCGCTTGACCTGCTTTATGTGGGCGCGACCATCGCACTTATCGGTCTTGCGCTTTATCTGACGCATGGAGCCGAATCGGAGAATAAGCCGGAACAAGCACCGCGGGCGAATAGCCGATAGCCGATAGCACGACGGGAATCCGGCGGTGAGCGCAGCAATCGACCGGTTTGAGAAACGGTTGAAAGTGGACGGGGAGCTCGGCCCTACTAGCGATCGACCAACTGAGGTGATCGTGGTGATGCCTCGCTTGTAGAAAGCGATTCGAGAAGGCTTGCCGCCAAACGCAGGCTATCGAGCGTTCCGGTTAGATCGATCAACCCGTTGGGACGAACGGTCATCCAAAAGTCTCGTTCGATTTGCGCGATCGCCATGGTCTCGCCTCGATGTAAACGCGCTTTTTCGATGTCCAAATTGTAGACCTCACCCATCTGCCGCAGCTGAAGCGCCGCTCCCTGACAGATGAGTATGCAGTCGTCGGTGTCCTTCATCCCGGCAACCCGAAACTGGAGCGGACCCTGGCTGATCTGCAGGTAGAGATGCGCTCCGTTTGCTCTTTCCCAAGATCTCCGATTCCACCAAGCGCCGATAAATCCTCCATACGCATTCGGTACGTATTTCCAGTCCAGATCAGCAAACTCGGTTTGCAAGCTTTGGAAGAATCCGATCCACGGCGTAGATTGGCGGGTCCACTCGGGCACCGGTTGGTAACGCCAAGCTTGAATGTCGCTTTCCCGCCGCTCCAGAAACGCGCAAAATTCGCTCACAACATTATTGCGGGAAAGCAACCTCTTATCTTCGTGGAGAAGTGCGATGAACTGCACCGGAAGAAACGGTTTAAACCCAGGGGTGACTGCGCCGCTAGAAGACGTTTGTTCGCCCGTCTTTATAGAGATGGCGAGAACCTCGCGACCCGGATATTTCCAATTCAGAGATTCAATCGCTTCGTCGCTGCCTTGATGGCTGCAACTTCCCGTTCTGTCCTCAATGGCAAGAACGATGCCGCTATTGATTTCCGCAACGATGTTCACCCGAGAGATCTGCCGTTGGACCCGAATTTTCAGCGACCCGTTCGTGACCGATGCCCGGTCGTGAAGCCCTAGCAACGCTGAGACGAACCGGGAGCCGAGACCGTGCAGAGCAGGATCGAGATCTTTCCAACGCGAATCGCTCCACGCGAGCACCCAAGCTAAGAACGCGTCCTGAGAAAGGTCGCTCGTACCGAAGTGAAAAAGGTTAGGAGAGTCCACCCGATCAAATAATTGTAGGTGAGCTATTCGGCGCGGCCGAGACTTGCTTTAGGATGAAACTTAGTCATCGCAGGCCTAGAAGCTGGCAAATCAGATAGGTTATAACCTCCGATGAGTCTTATAATTTGTTTATCAGACTCCGAGCGAAATGCATGACAGAGGCAGATCAAATGGGGAACACGGGATTTTGGGTGGTGCTGCTCATGTCATAAACCGATTGGAACAGACTCGCGCGAGCTTTCGCAGCTTAATTGAATCGAACAAAGGATAGTCGAGAACAGTCCAATGGTTCATGAACTTAAGGAACGTCAGATTCTCGTCACTTGCGTTCGTTGCTGCGATCACTTTTGCAGCTTCGACTTCTATGGCGGCAGACCAATCTCAATCGGCGTTGAAGAAGCAAGCCAAAGTGACCGGAGAACAGGCGACAAAGAGTGCATTGAGCCAAGTCCCAGGCGGAACAGTAAAGAGTTTTGAGTTAGAAAAGGAGAACGGCAAATTGATCTGGTCTTTCGACATCGCAAAGCCCAAGACACGAAATATCATCGAAGTCCAAGTCGATGCGAAGACCGGGAAGATCGTCTCAACTCAAACTGAAACCCCCACAGATCAGCTGCTCGAGGCCAAAAGCGAGAAAAGGTAAGCGAGAAAATAGCCGATAGCCAATAGCAGATAAATACGTCTCACGCCTCCTCAGCTTCGGGAATTAGAGCGCGAATCGTTCCTTCCTCGGCACCTATTGCTCGATGGTGAATGGCAGCTCCACGGTTGTTGTCTTCTCTGTCCCCGTTGAGTCGCGAACCTCCTGATGGCGACTGCGGTTTTCGGCGGTCTAACTCACACAACCCCGGGGCTAACTGGATCCGGCGGCTGCCCATGCGCGTCAACTTAAGGGTTTAGGATTGTACGGTGAGGACTTGTCCTGGAGGGCTCAGTGAAAGTAGAAGCCCAGTACGAAATGCTGGGAAGTGAAGCAAAAAGACACGTCCGTCCCGGAAGGGACGATAAAAACGCTCGGCTTTTGGTCTCGCACGCGGCTTAGCGATTGCCGGTATTCGTCGATCGTCCCGTCCGGGACGGAGCTGTTTGAAAACGCTAACCCAGCACTTCGTACTGGGCTACTTTCGTGAGGTCCCGGCGGGACTGATTTTTCTCTAACCACCAACGAACCTGCGCGGTCCTGATTGCGAGCGAGCCCTTAAGTGACGCGTATGGGCGGCTGCCGGACCGCTACCGGGACCTAGAGCAGTTCAGCCCGCAAACAGACAGTGGCGGTGACATCCATTTTACCCGCTTCGACCGGCGTGCTGGCTGCCGGCAGGGCGAAAGTCCGCATTTGTTGATTGGTCGTACGCCAAGGGGTGTATTCGAGCCCCGCTTCGCTTATATCAATGGTTCGAAAACGCACCGGCGAGGCATCATTTGCATTCAACCCGCGAACGATCGCTTGGACTCGCGCCACTGCATCCGCAGTAGCCGCAGATAAAACTTCGCGGCGGCTGGCTTCATTGTTTTCCAAGCCAAAGATCACATTACTGACTGAGTTCGCACCGGCCAAAGTGGATTGGTCGAGTACCTCGCCGACCTTGCTCAGGTCACGCATCTTTACCGAAATACTGTTCGTCACCTGGTAACCCGCTATCTCGGGCGTCCGCACATTCCCTTCAACCGGGTGTTGCACCACGATGGTGTATTCGCCGGTACTTACTTCCATGGCAGGATCGCTCACTCCTTTGACGGCATTGATTACGGCGGTGCTTCGTTTGGCATTCTCTTGTTGCGCTTGGAGCGCGTCCTTGTTCTGGGTCACGACGGCAATCGTGATCGTGGCCAGGTTGGGAGCAACATGAACTGTGGCAGTACCATAGACCGAGATTATCCGGGAGGACTGGTCTGGAGTTGGCGTTGCGGCAGGTTGAGCCTGGGCGACGGACAGAATCGAAAGCAATCCGCTGACAATGAAGAAAGATGAACGGTTCATATTGGCGTCAACTTTGACTGGTTTTGGGATCGGCTTGTTCAATGGAGACGCGAGGACACAAGAGGCCGCGAAGACAGACTTTTTGGACAGGAGGTCGCAGAGATCACAAGCAGAACAAAGCGGCACTGCCGTTCGGCTGATCAAAGCCAAAGTCGTCCCTGATACTCCCCGTCGTGCAGAACTCCACGAGCACGAGGAGGAGTCTAATGGAGGGCACTGAGCTGTCGTTTGACCTTGTGACCAGTCACGATGTCAGTCGGATCCGACTTGGTCCCTGCACCGCGACTTCAATCCAATCGGGAGTGGAGAGCGTGAAATCACGCTTGATGATTGGGCCGGTAAAATCGTCGACTGGGGGTCAGTCAATGAGCGACGTCGTGCCAGCGGAGAAAATAATCAAAATAACCGAAACGGCCGCGGTACTGGTAAGGGCCTGCCACCATTATCAAGTAAGGCGAGTAATAGGTCCTCGGTTCACGGGTATAGAACGTGGGGCCAATATACACCGGTGGGCAAAGAGCGACGGGCGAGAAAAACGCAAATCCAATATGCACTGGATCAGCCCGAACGGATTCAGCCACGCCGAAGCTCAAACCAAATATCCCAAGCGCGAGTACATAAAGCTTTTTCATACCGAAACTCCTTTGGCCTCACATTCAAAGGCTGGCAACAACTTCTGTTCAGAATTCGCTCCTACCAGTTCAGCGAATGACCTGTTCAGTTTCCGGATCGAAAAGGGCGACTTTATCCAGGTTGAGCTGGATGGTGATTTGTTCATTCAACTGGAAGAGATGTTCGCCATGGATTCGGGCGATCATGTAACCGGTGCCTGACTTCAGATAGACCAGCGACTCCGAACCCATGGGTTCAGCGATTTCAACCGTCATAACGACCGGTGTGCTGGAGCCCTCCTTCGGTTCATTGCTGATATTCTCGGGCCGAATGCCGAACACGATTTGTTTGTCGATGTATTTGCTCGCGAGGGTTTGAAGCGGCCCTTTGAGAGGAAATGTCAGGGTGTCTTTTTCTCCGTTTTCAACGAACTGGAGGGTACCGTTGCGCTGTTGGACCTTGCCCTTCAGCAGGTTCATCGGCGGACTACCAATGAAGCTGGCCACAAAGAGATTGTCCGGACGAAGGTAAAGTGTCAACGGATCAGCTACCTGCATGATGACGCCGTCTCGCATGACGCAGATGCGGTCCCCCATGGTCATCGCCTCGACTTGGTCGTGGGTAACGTAGATCATGGTCGTGCCTAGCTCGCCATGCAACCGGGAGATTTCCGAACGCATCTGGACCCGCATTTTGGCGTCCAGGTTGGAGAGCGGTTCGTCGAAAAGGAACACCTTGGGTTTGCGCACAATGGCGCGGCCCAGAGCAACACGCTGCCGCTGACCGCCGGAAAGAGCCTGCGGTTTGCGGTCCATCATATGGTCGAGCTGGAGAGCCTTGGCGGTTCGTCCGACTATGTCCGAGATGGCGTCCTTTGGCTTCTTGGTCAATTCAAGTGCGTATGCCATGTTCTTGAAGATGTTCATGTGCGGGTAGAGCGCGTAGCTCTGGAACACCATCGCGATTCCCCGATCTTTGGGTTCCAGATGGTTTACTACCTGTGATCCGATCGAAATCGTTCCACTAGTAACTCGTTCGAGGCCGGCGATCATACGGAGTGTAGTCGACTTACCGCAACCGGACGGCCCGACGAGAACCATAAATTCGCCATCCTTGATGTCTAAGTTGATGTTCTTGACTGCCGTGAACGTCGGGCGTCCCCGATCATCTGTATAGGTCTTCACCAACTCTTTAATTTGTACGGGAGCGCCATCCTTGATGTCTAAGTTGATGTTCTTGACTGCCGTGAACGTCGGGCGTCCCCGATCATCTGTATAGGTCTTCACCAACTCTTTAATTTGTACGGGAGCTTCGCTCATGACTTTATGTTTGGGGGTTATCGAGGCAGACGAACTAGAATAGAAACGGTGGGGTGAACTGGGGAGTGTTTGAGAAAATAACATCTCACATCGAGACAACAAAGACGGATTTTTAACAAAGAGACTGTAGCGCGGCGAAGCCGCAACCAAACTGATTGGTGAGAGGTGACTGGAGAACTCACACCGACTTGTCGGACAGAGGGAGAATCCTGGCAAAAAAACAAGAATCCAGTGTAGTACAAAGATGGACAGGAGGGAAAGTCACGCCAAGACGCAAAGGATAGGGACAGAATTTAGAAGATGAAATCTAGAACAGCGGGCGCTCTATTTGAGAGCAGAAGAAAGTCCGCCTACGTTGCGATAGCCGATAGCCGAAGGGCAAAATAGACGGCGGGCGCCGATTAACTCAATTCAAACAAAGGAACAGAATCATGAATCCCTCTGAAGGTAAAAGCAGAGCGAGATGTACGGTCATCGTATCGGAATTGACCGACGGTATTTTGGATCCGGCACAACCAATGCTTGGTCCCTTAACAGCTGGTGGGACAATCGTGGGAAACACGGCGCCGGGATGCTGGGGACCGATGATCACGCCACGAATTCGGGGCGGTCATGAGGTGACACGACCCGTATACGTGGACGGAGCTATGCCCGGAGACGCAGTCATCCTTCGGATCCGCGACATCAATGTCACTTCGCTGGCGACAGCCTCGGGTCACGATCGATGGGTGGAAGGCCACTATCTGGGAGATCCTTATGCCGCGCCTCGTTGCCCGAATTGCGGCACACTCTATCCTGACACCTATGTAGAGGGGATCGGCCAGCAAGCGGTTCGTTGCGTGAAATGCAATACTCCGGTCACTCCTTTCCAGATCGTTCACGGATATACAGTCGTCTTTGACGATACCCGCCAGGTAGGAGTCACTGTACCAAAAGAGACGGCGGAACGGATTGCGCATTCTGCCAAACAATTTGCCGCCTTGCCGGAAAGCTCAGCTCAACATTCGATCCTAACGTTTGCACCTCATGATCTGGTGGGTGTGGCTACTCGGTTGCGACCCTTCCTCGGTCAACTCGGAACAACTCCGGCCGTTCGAATGCCGGATTCGCATAACGCCGGAGATTTCGGTTCCGCGCTGGTCGGTGCTCCGCATGAATACGCTATTACGGCTGAACAACTGGAGCTTCGAACCGACGGGCACATGGACATCGATGCGGTTCGACCGGGCGCGATTGTGTTGGCACCGGTGAAGGTACCCGGAGCGGGTATTTACTTCGGGGATATGCATGCACTCCAGGGTGACGGCGAGATCGCCGGCCACACGATGGATGTTTCCGGGACTGTAACCTTGGAGGTCGACCTCTTGCCGGGGCGAACACTCGAAGGACCGATCCTTTTTCCACTAATTGAAGATCTTCCACCGCTGGCTCGACCATTGACCGATGCAGAAAAAGGCAGAGCGCGCCGGTTAGCTGACAAATGGGGGATCGACAAGATCGAAGAATCAGCACCTATCTCCGTGGTAGGATCGGGTCCCGATTTGAACAAGGCCACTCAGGTTGGTCTCCGCCGAGCGGCTGAGCTTCTCTCCCTGAGTGTCGCGGAGGTGATGAATCGCGCGACTATTACAGGAGGGATCGAGATTGGACGCCATCCTGGGGTCGTTCAGGTAACGTTTCTGGCACCCCTCAGCGCCCTGGAGAAAGCGAGTTTGTTGCCCTTTGCGCAAGAACAGTACGGGATCGGGTAACGGATTTAAACAGAAGGTCACAGCGCGGCATAGCCGCAACCACAGATCAGGGGTGTTGGATCGCCGTGGGTTTGGTAAAAGCGGAGGATGCAAAACCAAACCGCACCAAGACCACACGGCGTTCCAGAGAGTTTTTATAGCAAGTTTGGCCAGTACGTCACGGCCGTTCTGAGCGGCTTCGATCGGATAAGGTTCCGTGCGACGTTGCGTCCGCTGTTTTGTCCGGAGGGACCGGAGGTTTATCTCAACCACTGCAAAGTGTTGATCAAGCACTTCAAGGGCTTTGCGCAGGGCTTAAGCGATCGGGTTAAAAAGTTAGCCTACGAGCGTTTCCAGCAGCTGGGAAGGCCTCAGATTTATTTACCGAGTTCGGAGATCAGCAAGGAAGCGCTTGTGCAAGAGTTGGTGGCCAAAGAAGCAATCCAAGAAGGAGCCATCGTGTTGTTAAGCTGTGTGGAACCCTGTCTTTCGTTTCGGGTCCGTGGCGATCGCCAAGCCAAAAGCTTGCGTTTGGTCATGGAGTCAGCCAAGTGCACGCATCTGTACCATTACTATCAGCATCCCGAAATTGGCTTGATGCACATCCGGGTGCAAACCTGGTTTCCCTTTAGCGTCGATGTGTGCATCAACGGCCGGCATTGGCTAGCTCGTCAGATGGATCGAGTTGGTCTTGGTTATCGGCAGCGAGACAACTGTTTTCTCTGGATCGAGGATTACGCAGCAGCGCAAAAGCTCCTGGATGAACAGTTAGCCAGCAATTGGCCCGCGTTGCTGCAGTCCTTTTTAGCCCTGGCCCATCCGCTGCACGGCGAAATTAGCGCTCCGATGCCCGGACTGAGCTACTACTGGAGTGCTTCCCAAAGTGAATACGCCACTGACGTCCTCTTTGAGCAAGCCAAGCAACTGCACAAGCTCTATCCCCAATTTTTACGCCATGCGATCAGCAGTTTTCAAAGTCCCGATGTACTGCGCTTCTTTGGTCGGAAAGTTCCCCAAAGTAGTGGCAAAGCCCACGCTGGCTTTGAAGGAGAAGTCAACTCTCGGCTCCAAGAACGAACTGAAGGGGTGCGAATTCGCCACACCCTCAATGGCAACTCGCTCAAGATGTACGACAAGGAGGGCAGCCTTCTGCGAGTGGAAACCACCATAGTCCGGCCCAAGGACTTCCGAGTCTATCGTGCCAAAGAAGGCCAGCCCAAGGGGCCGAAAAGCTGGCGTATTTTACGCAAAGGGGTCAGCGATATGTACCGGCGGGCGGAAGTCTGTCGCGCGGCCAACCAGCGTTATCTTGAGGCCCTGGCCAGTGTGACCGGCTCAAGTTCCCTTCTGCAGGAAGCCGCTGAGGTCTGCGCTCCCATTATCCGCGATGGCAAGCGCTATCGCGGACTGAATGCTTTGGCCCAAAAAGATCACGCTTTACTCCGAGCCCTCAGCCGTGGCGAGTTTGCCCTCAGTGGCATCCGCAATGCCGCTCTGCGCGCTTCACTCTACCCGCCAACCAAAGTCAAAACAACCAAGGCAGAGATCCGCCGCCGCAGTGCCGCGGTTACTCGCCAATTTGCTCTGCTGCGAGCTCATGGCTTACTCAGAAAACTGCCTCGCACTCATCGCTACCAAATCACTGCAAAAGGCCGACGAATCATCACCGCCTTACTGGCTGCCTGCTACGCTGATGTTGAACAACTTACCAAGATCGCAGCTTAAGAATCCTCGCGAAATTGTACGATCTTGAATGTCAGCACTGCAGAGGTCACAAAGAAGGAGCGAATTGCAGAGAAACGTCGGCTAAAAAACTGCAAGGAGCACAGCGCGGCATAGCCCAAGCCAGAAGGGACGAAAAAAGAACCGCGAATAGACACTAATTGACGCGAAATCAGACCATTTCTTCGTGTCAATTCGCAGCCTGTCCGCCGTAGCTTTGTCAATCGCGATTTGTTTTGGCAAAGAGCTAGCCAAGGCGGATCCGTTCGTGGTTAGAGAATCCTCGCGCAAAAACAAGATTCTAATTGTTTCTTTCGGGGATTTTTCCTCTGTCGGACAAGTCGGCGCGCGTGAGTCTCACCTCCACCTCTCACCTCTCACTTTGGTTGCGGCTTGCACCGCGCTGTGTTCTTTCGCGGCTGATTCAGAGCCTCATTTGCTATTTGTCATGGGCTTCGGCCGGCGTGAGATTCGGTGAATATGCAAGAAGCACTTGTCCTGGAGCGTAAAGGCGAGCTCGCTCTGAGAAAAATCGAGTTACCCGAACAACTGGGTCCACACGACGTAAAGATCGCGATTCAAACCGTCGGTATCTGTGGGAGCGACGTTCATTATTATGAGTACGGCAAAATCGGCCCGTTTGTGGTCAATGCGCCGATGGTACTGGGACACGAAGCGGCCGGCACTGTGGTCGAAGTCGGACAACAGGTAAAAAATCTCAAGAAAGGCGATCGCGTCTGCATGGAGCCGGGTATCCCGGATCCGAACAGCCGGGCCGCACGCCTCGGTATTTATAATCTCGATCCGGCCGTTCGTTTCTGGGCGACTCCGCCCGTTCACGGCTGTTTAACTGGTACCGTGATTCATCCCGCCGCGTATACGTTCAGGCTGCCCGATAACGTTTCATTTGCTGAAGGCGCAATGGTCGAACCGCTGGCAGTCGGAATGCATGCCGCAGTAAAAGCGAAAATTAAACCGGGTGACCTCGCGGTGGTGATGGGAGCCGGTCCGATTGGAATGGTCACCGCGCTGGCAGCATTAGCCGCCGGCTGCAGCCAGGTAGTGATCACTGATGTTCAGGAACCTAAACTGAAATTGGCGGCAACGCTGGGGGCCATCGTTCCGGTCAATGTCGCTAAACAGAATCTTCGCCAAGTCATTGACGAAATGACCGATGGATGGGGCGCAGATATCGTGTTTGAGGCTTCCGGACATCCCTCGGCCGTCGGAAAGGTTCAGGAACCGTTGTGCCCGGGCGGACGGATAATCTTCATCGGTATGCCGGTCGAGCCGGTACCGATGGATCTGGTTGGATTGCAAGCCAAGGAAGCATCCATCGAAACCATCTTCCGTTATGCGCATGTTTATCCTCGTGCGTTGGCTCTGATGGGTTCGGGAAAGATCAATGTGAAACCACTCATTAGCCGGACTTTTGATTTTCAGGATAGCGTGAATGCATTCAATTTCGCAGTAAAGATGCCAGCGGATTGTGTGAAGGCGCAGATTCGTGTTGCGTGAGGCTGTCCACAGAGAGCTCACGGAGACGGATTTTTACAAAGAGATCGCAGAGATCACGAAGAGACGGAGAGGAAATCTCACGCTAGGACCTGCCGAGGCGCTTCGCGTAGACCAGTTCACATCGCTACACGAAGCATTTTAGGTGGGAGCGGCGGGCGGGCGCGAAGACGCGAAGAGTGAGACGCGACTACTGATTGGGGATTGGTGAACGGAGCGCGCCGTGCGGCTCAAGGTTCCGATTAGGCCGATTTTGAATCGGAACACAGAAGACGCAGTACCACGAAGCCTTCACTGGCGTGGTGAATACCTGCAAAGGAACGCAAAAGAAATCCCATCCTTTGGTTCCTTTGCCAACCTGAGGGTACGCCTTTCGCTGGCCCAGGGTTCCGATCTTGGCGGCTTGGCGTGAGATTTCTCTCTGTCCCTTTGTACTACACTGGTCCCGATCCTTGTTTTTCCGCGAGGATTCGCGCCTGGCCCGGCGCGCTGCGCTAAAGCACCACTCAGCGCGTCACGGCCTCGGCTCAAAGACAGTTGAATTTGGTTGCGGCTATGCCGCGCTGCGCTCTTCGCGATCTCTTTGTTAAAAGATCCCTGCGTTAATCTTTAGCGACGGCGGCGATCAAACGAACGGTCCGGACGATTTTCCGTCTTTGGGCGCGCTTCGTTGACGGTCAAATTACGGCCGTCTACCTCATGGCCTTCCAGAGCGGTAATGGCCGCTTGGCCTTCGTGGCGATTTCCCATCGTGACAAACGCGAACCCGCGAGATTGACCGCTCATACGATCGGTCACCAGATGAACATCCGTGACGGTGCCATGGGGCGAGAACAGCTCGCGCAATTCGGCTTCGCCAGTGGAGAAAGAAAGATTACCAACGTATAATTTCATAAGTGTTACGACGTTAGTCACAGAGCCGTTCCCGAGTACCGGGTTTCAAATCACCACTGAGGAGGCCCCACCTGACGATCCACCGCGCAATCAACTAGAACAATCGACGGCCTAGAATCGCTCGGAGATCGGAGAATAGCAAATAGCAGATAGCAAAAAACGATTTCTGCGCTGACCCCGCCGGTTTTTGGGCCTTCTTCGACAGATGGGACACATGGGGCAGATGAGTGTGCCCGTTAGCGCAGCGGCGTGGTGGCCTCACCTGTTATCTGATTTCAAAGCATCAAAGACCACCGGTTCAATTTGCTGAAAGAACGCTTGGTCCGATTGATCGAGCCTTTGTGCGAAGGCGGCAGCTGTCGGGGTATCTATGCCGGGAGCTTGACCAAAAAACGTCTGTGCGTGCTCGATCTTTCCGGCGACGTACTGCCGATTTATTAGTGGCTTGCCTTCGGAATCGTACGCTTTGATCAATCCGTCCATTTGATTATCCCGAAACTGGCCGGTTAGCTGCAATTTGCCGGCAGCGCCCCGATTGGCCATGGATCCATACCAAGTTTGAAACAGCCCCTCTTTGATCCCTCGCCGGTAGTGGATTTGCACGAGTTTAAGACCGGTGGATTCGTAGTAGTTCCAGATGCCGGTTGGCACCGAACCATTTGCGTGTCCGCTTGCCCGGAGCACATGCCGATCGTCATAAATCTTGCATTCACCTCCGGGTGACCGTCCGACTTGATGTCCCGCACCAAAAGCCGGATATCCGGATAAAAGAGCGACAAGCAGAGATAGCAACCGGAAGTTCGGCCAAACACGTTCTTTCATCGGGTTGGCTTCTAGCAGATCAACCGATGGGTGGCGAGGAAGGAGATGGCGGGCGCAAAGCGCATAGCCAATAGGCAATAGCCGAGGGGTCGGGCCAATTTTCGGGAAGGCGGCCGCTACCAATCACTGATCACGTTTGGCGTTTGGCGTTTGGCGTTTGACGTTTGACGTTCGGCGTTCCCGAGTTTTCCGATCGACGAGCAAGCTGGTTCGGGCATATGCTGACAGTCGCCGCGACGATTGAATTCGGTTTCACGTGCTCCACGGCGGCAGACACGGAGGTAACTGGTCCAAAGAACAATATCTCCGATGAGCAAAGGCCCGAAAAACACCTCTACCTTTACGGCGCTCCGAAACCCGGTCTATCGAACTCTTTGGCTAGCTAGCATCCTTTCCGGGACCTGCGTTGCCGCTCACGATTGCGCCGCAACGTGGGTGATGTACAAACTGAATCCTTCCCCGCTTTTTTTATCCTTGATGTCGACGGTGGCATCCTTGCCGTTTTTTCTCTTCACGTTGCCAGCCGGTGCTTTGGCCGACATCGTCGATCGCCGGAAATTTCTATGCGTCATGAATCTTTGGCTGGCGATTGCCGCCGGTATGCTGGCGGTCCTCGGTTCGCTTCACCTGCTAAATCCTTATCTTATTCTGGCCTGCATTTTCCTGATTGGAGTCGGCTTCGCCTTCAATGCCCCGGCTTGGACATCGGTGGTGCCGGAAGTGGTCTCAGATGAGGAGCTTCCTTCGGCCGCAACGTTGAGCGGTCTGCAACTCAACCTTTCCGGGATTATTGGACCGGCTCTGGGCGGATTGCTGCTCCCTTTGGTTGGTGCGAACTGGTTGTTTACGATCAACGCGATCTGTTTCTTCGTCGTAATTGCAGCGATCCTGCAATGGAAACGCCGGGAAAAAGCAGACAAACTTCCGTTGGAGAGTTTCTTTGAATCGTTTTTTACTGCGATTCGATACGTTCGCTATGCCCCCGGTATCCAGGTGGTTTTAGCCCGGAATGTTCTGTTCGCTTTTTTCATCTCTCTGATACCAGCGTTGATTCCGGTGGTTGGTTTGCGCGAACTGAAACTTACCGCCGCCGGTTGCGGAATTCTGTTTAGTTCGATGGGTGCAGGTTCGGTACTGGGAGCGGTTTTTGTGGTGCCTTGGGTTCGGAAACATTTCTCGCCGAACACCCTGACGGTTTTAGCCAATCTGGTTATCGCGGTCGTTTACGTACTCATGGCCTTGGTCCGCGACCAAAACATTTTCATGATAGTGGCTGCTCTCGCCGGTGTTGGCTGGACGTTATCCGCATCCGAGCTTTGGGTGGCTGGACAGCGCGCGATGCCACCCTGGGCGCGCGGACGCATGAATGCGACCGTCATCATGGTTTCTCAAGGAGCGATGGCGCTGGGTGGCATCATCTGGGGAGCAGCCGCGACCACGGTCGGAATCAATCCCACATTGGTGGGCGGAGCCGCTCTTCTGGTGGTCAGTTTGATTCTGGCGATACCGTTATCGATCAACTTCACCGGGACACTCGATTTCGAGCCGGCGCCGGTGACCAGCTTCTCTCATAGATTGATCTACCTACCTCAAGCGAAAGATGGGCCGGTGGCGGTGATGTATGAGTTCAATGTCGATTCAGCACGGGCGCCGGCGTTCATGGAGGTAATGAAGCACGTGCGGATGATTCATTTGCGCAATGGCGCTTTCACTTGGCGGTTGCACGAAGATCTCACTCGTCATAACACCTTTCGGATCGAGATGCTGGTTCCCTCCTGGACCCAGCACACCCTGCAACAGGAGCGGATGACCAAAGCTGAAAAGGCAATCATCGATCAGGCAAACGCGTTTCATTTGGGTGGCGGTCCAATCGAGGAACGAATCTTTCTTTGTGTCAACAAGGAGTTAGGCAGCCACCGTCGAACGATGAGCAGTCACCCATCAACGACACCGTTCAGTCCTCTCAATCTTGGTACCCAAGAAGTAACGGCGCCAAGCGCCGAATAGCCGATACCGAAGAAGACTTCACGCAAAGGCGCAAAGAAAAGACCGACCACGGACCACAAGAGTTAGTTGTCAATGGCAGGACACGCTGGTTCCAAATTCTCGTCTCTAGTTTCTCAGCCTTCATTCCTTTGCGCCTTTGCGTCTTTGCGTGAGATCATTCGGCGTTTCGCGCCGTGACGCTAACCTCATCGGTCATGATCAGCCCTTCTTTGCACATTAGATCACGTTGTGCTCAATCTTCTTCTTGCTCAATTTTTTTCTTTTAACACTCGGCGCGTTTTTCGCCGGTTTTGTGGATGCAACCGTCGGAGGCGGTGGATTGGTGCAGTTGCCTGCATTGTTTGCCATTCTGCCGGCG
>WNFQ01001511.1_pt1 | contig 16509 bp, 15 predicted proteins | sample 5400171 | NCBI WGS metagenome assembly WNFQ01 (sample SAMN13153356, study PRJNA577476) | soil metagenome | isolation source: 20 cm soil under Madrone tree | place: USA:California | collected 2016-06-14 | reverse complement strand
ACGCCATCTCGGGCCGTACTCGCGCCTCGCTCCTCAACGGACTGTGCAGTCCGCCTACGTCGCTCGGCGCTCCGTTCGCCCCGATCTGGCGCGCGCTTGGCGCTCTCGCGACGTGGACCTGGTGAGAAATGCGGGCTAGAGCGGCAGTCCAGCGGTGAGACGCGGCAGCTTGCCCGCGGTGCCGCGGGCAACGTTCACGAACGCGCGCTTCAGCGGCTCGATCTGGAAGCGCTACGCGGATTGCAGGGCGTTCAGGCGACCCTGCCGAGGTAGTTCCTCTTGCCGATGTCTAGGCCGAGGTGGCGCAGGATGCCGTGGGCCGTCGCGACGTGGAAGAAGAAGTTCGGCAGCAAGAATTGCGTCACGTAGTCCTCGCCCGTCAGAGCCCAGTCGACCCCGCCGAACTTTAGAACCACCTGCCGCTCTTCGGCGCCGTCGAACTGCGCCGGCGTCACCGCGGCGAGAAGACCGAGCGTGCGATCGATGCGTGCCGTCAACTCCGGAAACGTCTTCTCGTCGTCCGGGAATCTCGGCACGTCAGCGCCCGTTAGACGCCCCACGCCGTTTTTTGCGTTGTCGCAGGCCGACTGGACCTGCCGACCGAGTGAGAACATGTCCGGTGCTAGCCGCGCAGCGATCACTTCCGTGGGATCGACCCCGGTCGCCTTCGCGTGCGCAGCCGCCGCGTCCATGTAGCGGGAAAGGACCTTGAGACCCCGAGTCAGCACAGGAACAGTCAGTGAGTACATGGACGGCATGTCAGCGCTCCCTCCTTTTGATCACATCGACGCATACCATACTCCCCGTGCGCCCTCACGGACCGCGCTACCATTGCGGCCACCACCTTGAGGGTGTGTGTGAATCGTCGCCTTCGACGTCGCTGCCGCCGTGGTCGCGGTTCGCGGTCGCGTTCTCTTCTGTGAGCATGTCTCCCCAGTTCGTGCGCCGCGCCATCTCGGTACGGTACTCGTCGGACAGGAACGGCCGCCCCTCCCCGATCTCCCAGCCGCCGCCGAGCGCCCTGAACAGCGCCACGAGATCGATCGCGACCTGCCCCTCGGTAAGGATCAGCGCGTCGTCCTGGGAGAGCTTGGCTTGCTGGGCGTTTAGGACCCGAAGGTAGTCGGCCGCGCCTTCGCGGTACTGGACATCGGCGAGATCGACCGCCCGCGCGGCCGCCTCGGCCGCACCGCTCAGCTGCTGGACGCGCCGGCGGTTTCGCAGATACGCGGCGAGGGCGTCCGCGACCTCCTGCTGTGCGCGCAGCACGGTCGCTTCGTAGGCGCCCACGACGGCCTGGTAGCTCGCATCCTGCACACGGATGTTGTTCCGGATGCGCCCGTAGTTGAGGATCGCCCAGCGGACCGAAGGACCGCCGACTCCTTGGAAGCTGTGGCCTTCAAAGAAGTCCTTCGCGTTCTCGGCATCGAGCTCGATGACACCGGTGAGCGAGAAGCGTGGATAAAGGTCACTCGTCGCGATGCCGATCTGCGCGCTCTGCGCCGCCAGCGCGCGTTCGCTGCGTCGCACGTCCGGTCTGCGCCGTAGCAGCTCAGCCGGGATACCGACCGCGACCTCCGCCGGCGGCACGGGAATGTTGCCGCGACCGTCGGCGAGGATGGTCAGCTCGGAAGGCGGAACTCCGAGAAGTACGGAGAGGTCGTTCTCAGTCTGGTCCAGGCCAGCTTCGACCAGCGGGCGGAGAGCTTCGGTGTTGCGCAGAAGTGTTCGTGCTTGTGCTACGTCGAGCTCGGTTACCGCTCCGGCGCGGAAGCGTTGCTCAGCTATCTGATAGGAGGCACGTTGCACGGCGAGGTTGCTGTCGACGACCGCTAGGCGACGCTCGAGGAGGCGCCGCTGTACGTAAGACGAGGCGATCCGGGCGAGCAGGCTCACCAGAACGTCGTCGTAGCTGGCAACCGAGGCCAGCAACTCAGCGTCGGCGGCTTCGATGCCACGTCTGAAGCGGCCGAAGACGTCGAGCTCCCACGTCGCCTCCAGTCCCATTGTGACGTCGCCAAAGTTTCGCAAATCCGAACCGATCAGCGTGTTGGGTCCGCCAGCGTTGGTGCTGAGCAGTTGGTAGCTGTAACCGCCGAGGGCGCCTTGTGTTTGCGGAAACAGCGCACCGATGGCGACCCCGCGCTGGGCACGAGCCGCGAAGACACGCGCGCCGGCCTCAAGGAGCGTCGGGTTCTGGCGATATGCGGTCTCGACCAAATTTGTGAGGATTGGGTCGGCGAAGACCGTCCACCACGCTTCCAGCGTGGCCGGCTCCGAGCCGGGCCGCAGGCCGGGAGCATCAGGCGCTCGCCAATTGGTCGCGACATGCGGCGATGGCGGCTTGTAGTTTGGCCCGACCATCGGCGTGCACGCCGCGAGTAGGACAGCACTCGCGAGTGCTGCTGCGAACGCGGCCGCTGGCGTCCACGTAGGTGCGGGTTTCGGCGCGTCGAGCCGGCCCCGCTTGATAGAGTGCTTTAGGACCACGTGTGTGGCGAGCGCTCGGAGGCGACGCTAATGGTTCGGCGCAGGACGTCGACGCCCAGCTCCGGCGTCCAGCGGTCGTTTACGTACTCGATGAGCGCTGCCGGCGGGTAGAGCTCGTCCGAGTTGCACGCGCACAAGAACGACAGCAGGAGAACCGCTGGGGATAAGCCGTTGACGATTGCCCCACAGTCACCCGCATGTCCGAGGGCGGTGAGGAGCAGCGCCTCCTTCTCCGGGAGGCCGCAGCGCTGCGCCATTGCGAGCGCTGTTTGCGCTTCTCGGCTACCGCGAAGCTCGAGGACATCGCGGCACCACGCGAGAGACCACTCGCGCGCCCGGCCGGGATCGTCGAGCACGGTCGCGAAGGAGAGCCTCAACTCCTTGCGAAACCCGTAATCCGATGTTGCACGCCCCGCCCACTCTTCGACGGCGGGCCGCGCTACGGGGGCCAAGTGTGGTTGCTGAAGCGCAAGACTCGCGAGCGCGAGCACCGCGTCGAAGTGCTCCAGCGGCTGGGCAGCCCTGTTGAGTGCTCCCACGTAGAGTTCGAGCGCGGTCGAGCGCAGCCGGCCAACCGCAAACGCCCCGCGGAGCGCCACGCCCATGATGCGCTCGCAGGTGAGGGCATGCGTCGGGGTCCAGTTCTCGGGCCTCAGCTCGAGAACCATCTCCGTGAACCAGGGAGCCTCCAGTCGGAATGCAAGCAGCGCCAGATGCCCGAGCGCGTGCGCATCGAGCCAGAGGCTGCCGAGCTCCACCGGGTCCAGGTGCGCCTCCCGCGACATCGTCGAGACGATGCCCGCGCGCCGTCCCCCGAGCGCGACAGACGTGTGCATCAAAGCTTGGAAGGCGCTCAGCCCGGATGGCCCCTCGGCACTCGAGAGCTCGCGGAATAGCTCGCGGCTCATCCGCGAGCCGCTCCCGAAGATGAGCGACTGATGTCGCCCGCGCCGGAGCTCGCCCGGGTCGAGGGACTGCCCTGCGCTCTCAAGCTCGCCCTCGTCATTGGATGCCATGCGGCAGTAGTATGGTTCTTATCATCTTAAGTCAACTCCCTGTGATGGCTGTGGGTGCTCCACTAGCGGTGATCACAGGCGCCTTGACGTATTTAGGAGATGATATATATCATCTCTTCGGATCGCGACGATGCGCCCGAACAAGGACCGCCCGCGTGTGCGCGTTGTCGCCGATGCGGGCGCCGCGGATCACAGAGAGGGACACGTGAGCCACGCTATCAACCCGTCAGCGGCCGGAGCGCATGGTCGGCAGGGATCGAGACGCCTGCAGACAAGATCCTCGATTGCCGTGGTCGTGGCAGCGCTCGTTCTGGCGCCGCCTGGTGGTCGCGTCTCTACGTTGCCAGCAATCCGCACGCCGGCACAGCCCTGCCCCCGGAGGTTGTCGTCGCGAATCCCCTTCAGCGCGAGCTCGAGACGAGGTTGGGCTTCCTGGGGCAGTTCTCAGCGGTCAACGAGGTGGAGCTCCGTGCTCAGGTCGGAGGCACGCTGAAGGAAATCCATTTCAAGGACGGCGACATCGTCCAGCAGGATGACTTGCTTTTCGTCATCGACGAAGTGCCCTACGAGATAAGGCTCGCTCAGGCCACCGCTCAGCTCGAGACTGCCGCCGCACGGCTCGAGCTCGCAGACCGAAAGCTCACGCGCTCCGTGGCGCTCAAGCGGACCAACGCTGCTTCGGGGGAAGAGGTAGATCAGCGCACGTCGGATCAGCGCGCCGCTCAAGCGGCGCTCAACGACGCGCACGCGCAGATCCGGGACGCTCGATTCGACCTTGACCACTGCCGGATTACGGCACCATTCACGGGCCGCATAGGGACGCATCTGGTCTCTGTGGGCAACCTCGTCGCGGGGAGCCGCGCCGGGACCAGCCCTACGACTTTGCTAGCAACCTTGGTTTCGCTCGATCCGATCTACCTCAATTTCGACATGAGCGAATCCGACTACCTGGCCTTCTGGCGCGAGCGTGCGAAGGAGAAGGGGGTCCTACGCGACAAGGTCGAGATTGCGCTCGGCGACGAGACCGACTTCGGCGGACAGGGCACGCTGGATTTCGTCGACAACACGCTCAATCGGTCGAGCGGCACGATCCATGCGCGGGCAACCGTGTCCAACAACGACTTGCTGTTGACCCCGGGGGTGTTTGCCCGTGTTCGTCTGGCTGTGGGAGCTCCGATTGCGACCCTGCTCGTACCGGATGCGGCAGTGATGCCCGACCAATCCGAGCATGTGGTGCTCACCGTCGGACCAGATAGCACGGTAGTCCCGAAGCGAGTGGAGATTGGCGACCTCCGTGATGGCCTACGGGTCATTCGCTCAGGCCTCGCACCGAGCGACAAAGTGATCGTCGAGGGGATGCCTTTCGCGGCCCCGGGCTCAAAGGTTGCGCCGCACGAAGGCGCGCTTCGTGTCGCGGCCAGTGAGCGCGACGGCCAAGCGAGACCATGAGACTCACCCACTTCTTCATCGACCATCCACGCTTCGCTGCGGTACTCAGCATCTTCGTTACGTTGTTCGGCCTGGCGGCGCTGGGAATTCTGCCGGTGGCGCAGTATCCGGCGATCGTCCCTCCAACCGTCCAGGTTACCACCGCCTACCCGGGGGCCTCAGCCGAGACTATCGCCCGGACCGTCGCGACGCCGCTTGAGGAGCAGATCAACGGTGTCGAGAACATGCTCTATCTGAGCAGCCAGTCGACGGGTGACGGAAACCTCGCGATCAGTGTGACGTTCCGGGTCGGCACCGACCTGAACGTCGCGCAGATGCTGACGCAGAATCGGGTGCAGGACGCCCTTTCGCGGCTTCCAGAGGACGTTCAGCGTCAGGGCGTACAGGTGAGGAAGACGACGCCGAGCATTCTCGTCGCTGTCCATTTCTACTCCCCGGACAAGTCCCGGGACCTGCTCTTCCTGTCGAACTACATAACCCTCCACGTTAAGGACCTCCTCGCGCGTCTGCCCGGCGTTGGGGACATCCAGTTCTACGGTGAGCGTCAGTATGCGATGCGCATTTGGCTCGACCCGGACAAGGTCGCCGCACGCGACTTGAATGCCAGTGAAGTCCTGGCGGCTCTTCGCGCTCAGAATCTGCAGGTCTCAGCCGGGCTGCTGAACCAACCGCCCGTGCCGGGGGATGCGGCGTATCAGATCAACATCGAGACACTCGGCCGGCTCTCGACGCCTGACCAGTTTGGAGACGTCATCGTCAAGACGGACGAGAAGGGTCGCGTGACGCGGGTGCGCGACATCGGTCGCGCCGAGCTAGGAGCAGGGAGCTACGGGTCCTCGGCTTACAAGGATCGCACCGATTCGGCTTCCTTGGCGATGTTTGCTGAGCCTGGTGCCAACTCGCTCACGGTCGAGCATGAAGTGTTGGACAAGATGCTGGAGCTCAAGAAGAGCTTCCCGCCCGGGGTCGACTACGAGATCGTCTACGACCCGACCAACTTCGTGGGCAAGTCGGTCGAGGAGGTGATTGTCACGCTGTTCGTCGCGATCCTCCTGGTCGGCGGCGTGGTGTTCTTGTTCCTTCAGACGTGGCGCGCAACGGTCATTCCGATCGTGGCTATTCCGGTGTCTCTCGTCGGCACATTCACAACCCTCGCGGCACTGGGCATCTCGATCAACAACCTCTCCTTGTTCGGACTGGTGCTTGCGGTCGGGATTGTCGTCGATGACGCGATCGTCGTCGTGGAGAACGTCGAGCGAAACATCCGTGACGGGATGTCGCCTGTGGAGGCAGCCCACCGCACCATGGACGAGGTTGGCGGAGCACTAGTCTCGATTGCGCTTACGCTGTGCGCCGTCTTCGTACCGTCCGCCTTCATCTCCGGGATCTCCGGGATATTCTTCAAGCAGTTCGCGGTCACGATCGCCGCGTCGACCGTCATCTCCTGCTTCGTTTCGCTAACGCTCAGCCCCTCCCTGTGCGCGGTTCTCTTCAAGTCGCACGACGGCCACGATACTGCACCGACGAGCGTCGTTGGCTCGCTCCTGCAAGAAGGCTTCGCCCGTTTTGACCGCGCCTTCGAGTGGGTCTCCATTCGCTATGGCAACCTCACGCGTCGCCTTGTGCGAACGGTCGCATTGGTCCTGGCGGTGTATGTCGGCCTGATCGCTCTTACCGGCGTGCAGTTCTCGCGCATGACAACTGGCTTTATTCCGGAACAGGACCAGGGGCTGCTCCTAACGATCATTCAACTGCCCCCCGGAGCCGCTCTCGCGAGGACCGAGAAAGTCATCATGGAGGCGACCGATATCATCCTGTCGACGCCCGGCATTGAACACGTCGCACCCTTCGCCGGCCTCGACGCCACGACATCCACCGTCGCCTCGAATGGTGGCACGATCTTCGTCGGCCTTCCCTCGCTCTACAATCACTCCGTTCCCGGCGTCACTGCCACCTCAACGTTAGCCAAGCTGCGCGAGCGGCTCGGGATCATCAAGGACGCACGCGTACTCGTCATTCTGCCGCCTCCGGTGCAAGGCTTGGGCAGCGCGGGAGGCTTTAAGATGATCCTACAGGACCGAGAAGGGCTCGGGTCGCGCGCCCTCGTGCAAGCCGCAAACACCCTCGTTGCAGCAGCGAACAAGGACTCCACCTTCGCCGGCGTCTTTACGCTGTTTAGCGCCGGCTCCCCTTCCGTGTACGCGGACATCGATCGCCTCAAAGCAGAGAAGGTCGGGCTCACGCCGACCGACGTGTTCTCGACGCTTCAGGTCTACCTTGGCTCGCAGTACGTGAACGACTTCAACTACCTCGGTCGGACCTACCAGGTGATCGCCCAGGCCGACGGGCGGTTCAGGCAGACGCCCGAAGACATCTCCCGCCTGAAGGTCCGGAACGCATCCGATCAGATGGTTCCGATCGGAACGGTGGCGCGGCTCAGGGACAACACGATCCCGTACAGAGTGCCACGCTACAACCTGTATCCCGCCGCCGAAATCCTCGGAGCTGCAGCTCCCGGCGTGGCGTCCGGTACGGCGCTCCGTCGTATGGAGGAGCTCGCGAGCACAGTCCTTCCGAAAGGTATCGGGTTCGAGTGGACGGACCTCGCGTACCAGGAGCAGCAACATGGAACGCCTACTCTCGTTGTGTTCGGCGCCGCTGCCCTGTTCGTCTTCCTGGTCTTGGTCGCACAGTACGAGAGTTGGAAACTGCCGTTGTCTATCGTCCTGATCGTGCCGATGTGCCTCTTGACGTCCGTCACGGGGCTATCCGCTCGAGGCATGCCGATCGACATCTTGGCGCAGATCGGCTTCGTCGTCCTGGTAGGCTTGGCTGCGAAGAACGCGATCCTCATTGTGGAGTTCGCCCGGCAAAAGGAGGAGGAGGATGGCGTCTCCTCCGAAGAGGCCGCCGTGCATTCCGCCCGGACGCGGTTGCGTCCGATCTTGATGACGTCCTTCGCGTTCATCCTTGGCGTCGCGCCGCTCGCGGTCGCGACCGGCGCGGGAGCCGAGATGCGACAGTCGCTCGGAACCGCCGTGCTCTTCGGAATGATCGGCGTGACCTGCTTCGGGCTCCTCTTCACCCCAGCGTTCTACACGGTCGTTCGCAACCTCGGGCGGGAAGGTGCCCGCGTGCGGGGGCCGTCCGCGGATCTCAACGTATCGGCCACCGATGAGCACGAAAGCTCAACGGACCCCGGCTCTCGCGTCAAAAGCCTCGCAGGTTAGGAATCCCGTTGAATGTCCCGCTTCAGGCGGAGGCTCGGCGGATGGAGGACTTATGAGCGACACGTCTAACAACACGCGCCCCGAGAGCCGCTGGTCTCGACTGTTGCGGTTCTTGCGCGGGCTCGCACAGGCGATGGAGACCACCGAGACGGACATCCTCGACCGCCGGCTGAGCCGGCTCGAACGCGAAGTGGCAGAGTTGAAGGCAGGCCAAACCGGCCCGCAACAGGCCTCCTCGAACCTCGCGCGAAGCAACGTGGTCCGTTGATCCCAGGTCCGTACTCTAGAGGCCGCTCCGTGGGCCCCTTACCAAGCATGGTATGAACGATCTCATTCCATGGTTGGGCGGCGCTTTCCAGGGATGATAGATCTACCCTCACGATCGCCTCCGTGGTTGACGAGGTATCGTATGATGTGCATACTTCGTTGAAAGAGATGCGCTACGACACCAATCACAAGGAACGCACCCGGGCTCGCCTCCTCGCTCAGGCGGCCGCCGAAGTCCGTGCGAAGGGGGTAGAGCGTGTCAGCGTTGCCCGCGTGATGGCCGGTGCCGGCCTAACGCACGGCGGATTCTATGCACACTTCGGGTCCAAGGACGACATGATCGCGCAGGCGATCACCCACATGTTCGATGACGCGTATGCGAAGTTCCTGAGCGATACCGAACGACACGAGCCGGCGGACGGTCTGGCGCGCTACGTCGACGGATACCTCTGTGAATCGCATCGCGTCGATCGGGCGCACGGTTGTCCATTTGCAGCGCTGGCGTCTGATCTGCCGAACATGCCCGAGGTCGCACGAGCTCGGTTCACGGACGGTCTGGAGCGGCTGGTTGCTGGGATCGCAAAGCTCCTACGGAATCTGGGACTCAAAAATGCCGACGCGGTTGCCTGGTCCGCCCTGGCGGAAATGACGGGCGCGCTTGTCCTCTCACGCGCCGTTTCGAGTGCGCGGAGGGCGGCGAGGATTCTTCAGAGCTCGAGGGCCACCGTCCGGGCGCGGCTCGGACTCGCCGCCGCAGCAGCTCGGATCGCGTAGCGTAACGATCTACCTGCCGCTCCCAATGTGGACCCGCAGATCGGATGTGCGACGCCGACGGCCTCGTGAACGGCGAGTGCCACTTTCGGCTCGCCTTGTGCGTGAACAACCAAGACGCGCGACTCCCCGACCGTACCGGACAGGGCATCACCCGATATGGTCTCGATCAGCCGCGAGCGACGTCACCGCGGCCGGCGGCGAACGAAGCCGACTGCTCGTGCAGGATCCGTCGTCATTGACAACCGGCAAGGGCTGAAGATCCCCCATCCAGTTCCCCATCAACTGTCTGGGACGGGATGCGATCAAACGGGATCCCGCGGGAGGACGGTGTCTGCAACGGCGTGTAAACGGGGACCGGCCGTGACGAGGGAGGACGCCGTGGGACCGGAACCGTCGCACTTGAAAACCGGCAGGGCGCGAGCCCTCGTGGGTTCGAATCCCACCCCCTCCGCTCGTTAGCGGAACGCGTTGCGCTCACCGACAACTGCCGTAGGCTCGAAGGAGTCTTCACGCGGGCGAAGCGGCGCCTTCCATCGGTGTCGATTGCGAGTTGCGCCACTCCAGCGTAGGACGTACCACCCCCTCGCAAGACGAAACCGCCTGATTCTGCTGGGACTCTCTCATGAGGGCCGCCACGATACGGAGCGGAGCTTGCTGCGCAACCAATGACTACGCTGGCGACGATTCTCTGGGGTCTGAACCTGCTCTGCGTCACGGTCGGTCACCTGTCACTCAAGGCGGCCGCTACGGGGGCTTCCGGTGGGCGCAGTCTGGATCGCTGGACCGCAATGCTGAAGGACGTCTGGGTGTGGATCGGCGTCGCGGCGTTCGTGGCGGAATTCCTCCTGTGGCTGGCGTTCCTGTCGCTCGTGCCGCTCTCGCTTGCGGTGCTCGTCGGGAGCATCGACACCCTCGCGGTATCGATCGGCGGCCGCATCATATTCGGCGAGGCTCTGACGCTGCGCCGAAGCTTCTCGATCATCCTGATCGCGATCGGGGTCGCACTCGTGGGATGGGGGTGATGAGATGAGGCGGTTCTTCATAGTCGGCTTCGTGATCCTCCTTGGCTTCGACACGCTGGCGCAGATCGGCTTCAAACTCGCCGCCGTGGCCGCGGCTCCGCCGGAGTTGGGGTTGCAGTGGATCGCCCGCATCGCCACTGAAAAGTGGATCTATCTCGCCGTTGCAGGATATCTCGGCGCGTTCATCACCTGGATGACGTTGCTGCAGTACGCGCCGATTGGGCCCGCGTTCGCCACGTCTCATCTCGACATCGTGACGGTTCTCTTCGTCTCGGTAGTGCTGCTGGGCGAGAGCCTATCTCGCCCGCAGATCGTGGGTGCAGCGCTGATCCTGATCGGCATCGCAGTCCTGGCGGTGACGAAGTCGAAGGAACCGGAGCGAGGAGAGCTCCGCGATCACGATGCTGCGTGAAGTCCCTCCGACAGCCGGTTTGCCGCTCACCTGGAAGGACCTGACCGGCATCCCTCGTGAGCCGGACCTGGACATCGCGCTCGCCGCGTTCCTCGGTGTCGAGGCCGCAAGCATCACGTGCTCGGGCACGGCATCCCTGATCGTTGCTCTCGAAGCGCTCAAGCGGCGGAGCCGACGTCGAACGGTGGTCATTCCCGCCTACACATGTCCCCTCGTGCCGCTGGCGGTTGCTCACGTCGGACTCAGAGTGAGCGTCTGCGATGTGTCGGCGGGCCGCTTCGACTTCGATACTGAGGGACTCGCCCGCGCGTGCGACGCCGATACGCTGGCCGTCATGCCGACGCATCTCGGCGGAGTGGTCGCGAACTTGGAGCCGGTGCTCGAGATCGCCGAGCGCGCGGGGGCCTGCGTCCTCGAGGACGCAGCGCAAGCGCTGGGCGCGAAGTGGCACGGCCGACCGGTGGGAACGGTCGGGGAGATCGGTTGCTATAGCCTCGCTCGCGGGAAGGGGCTGACTCTCTACGAAGGCGGCTTCTGCGTCGCTGGCGACGACGAGCTGCGTGCCGCGATCGCGCGCACGGCCGATGAGCTGATGCCACCTCGCGCCGGAATCGAGCTTCTGCGAATCGTCCAGCTGATCGGCTATCGTCTGCTGTACAACCCGGTCGGCCTATTCGTCGCGTACGGCATGCCACTCCGTCGGGCGCTCGCGCGTGGAAACTTGCTGCGGGCCGTCGGTGACGAGCCGCGGTCGGCGATCCCGCTCCACCGGGTGAGTTCTTGGCGGAGAAGAATCGGCGCCGCGGCGCTCCGCCGCCTGCCGGCGGCGATCGAAGCGAACGCCAGCCGCGGTCGTCTGCGAGCCGCCACACTGCGTGAGATCCCGGGCATCAGGGTTCTGGACGAGCTGCCCGAGACGACGGGGACGTGGCCCTTCCTGACGGTCTTGGCGGATTCGTCCGAGGTGCGCGACCGCGTGCTCGGTCGTCTATGGGGCAACGGACTCGGCGTCAGTCGGCTCTTTATCCACGACGTGACCCGCTACCAATATCTCGACGCCGTCGTTCCACGCACTGCGGTGCCGAACGCCCGCGCCGTCGCCGAGCAAAGTTTCACGGTATCCAACAGCGACTATCTGTCGGAGGAGGAATTTCACCGAATCCGCGAGATCATTGCTCATTCGGTCTCAGATCATCGTCGAGCGACGCCCAGTTGATCCGAGAAGCGACTGCGGCGAACAGATGGTGCACGAGCCGGCTTCGATGCTTGCAGTAGTTCGTCAGTGGGACGAGCTCATGGCCCAGGTCCAGCTTCACCCGATAACCGGTCTGGCCGCTCTGGATCTCCGTGGCGCCCGTGGCGCGCGCCCAACGCACCGCTTGTTCCCAGAGCTGAAAATACAGCCGCCCCTCTCGTCCGAGCTCGTAGTCGATGCCGATGAACTTGTTGATCACGCGCCGCCCGACGAGGAAGAGGAGCATGAAAGCCGCCAGCCGGCCGGTTGTCGGCTCGCGCAGTAACGCGAAGTGAGCCGGTGGTTCGGCGGCAATCGCAGCGAAGAACTCCGGCGTCAGGCGCTCGAACTTCGTCTTGCCACGCTCATAGGTTTGCCAGAAGAGCGCGAAGATCTCGCGCAGGACCGATTCCGGAGGGTGTGTGACGATCGAGTTGACGAGCGGACGCGCCTCCTTGCCGCGGCGAAGGTTTCTCCGCAGTCGGTGACGCTTGGAGGGGATGAGCGCCGCGACGTAGTCATCAAACGAGGCTCCTGCGAGCCGGACGCGCGTGCCGGGGAAGCTGACAACCGGGAAGAGCCCGCGTGCCGCCGCTAGGTGATCGAAGTCAGCCCTGGTTTCGTCAGGAAAGTCCTTCCAGACGATCATCGACGCGTCGAGACCTCGGGCGCGCTCCTCCAACGCCTGCTGGACGACGTCAAGGACGGAGCCCAGGGGCTGCGGGGGAATCAGGCCGACCGAGCCCTCGTCAGAGCATGGCGAGCCGACGAACAGCGTCCGCTGATAGCGCAGCCGGGGCAGCACTCGCCCGCCAAGCCGAAGGGCTGCCGCAACGATCGGGGGCGCGACGAGGTCGATCGGCACGTCCATCAGGAATGTCGGCGCGATTCCGATCGGCAGAGTCCCTTGCTCGAGCACGCCGTATGCGACGCGAAACTGGTCCTCGAGTCGACCCTGGTCGAGTGCCCGATACCACCAGCCTCCCTCGAGCGGCGGGGGAAACGACGCCGACCAGAGATCTGCGGGAATCTCGACGGCCGACGCTACCCAGCGCACCGTGATCGACCGCATCAGTCGGACCCGTCGAGCACCGCGTCGGAGAGAAGCAGCGCAACTCCGGTCGCGATCCTACGGAGCCCGGCTTGCTGCGAGGCCCGCGACTGCCGGGCCAGATTGGAAGTCGCTCGGCGAGACTTCTGCGGCTCCGCTTTCGAGCGCGCGCGCGGCGGCCCCATCGGATTCGTCGACCTTCCCGCCGAACTGACGGTCGACATAGTCTCTCATCGTCAGCCCGACCACCCAATCGCCGATCGCGAGCGGAATGAGTGTTGGTCTGAAGAACGGAATGGAGCGAACAAAATGGAAAATCCTGGCGACGCCGCCGGGCGCCACGCCATGAACGAACAGCCGCACGAGGATGCCAAACTGGCCTCCGAACGAGTCCGTAGTGTGCTCGGGCACGCCGGCGAAATAGCGCGTCTTGTTCTTGATCCGATCGGCGATGTTCCGGTCCTCCAACAGGCTGCAGTAGAGTGACCGAAAGCCGCTGATCATCTCCTCGTACCCCATTTGTTTGGGGATGATGTTGGTGCCGAGCTTCGTATTGTCCTGAACATCCGGATCCGCCGCCAGGCGCCCTTCCTTCTCGAGGCGATCGTAGAGCGGAGTCTTCGGTATGGCGACGAGCAACCCGATCATTGCCGCATGGATTCCCGATTGCATGATGAATCGGTGCTGCATCTCGAACGTGGCGACGGTGTCATGATCGAACCCGATGATGAATCCCGCGAGAACGTTGATCCCGTGTGAATAGAGCTTCCGGACCGACGCCAGCATGTCTTGACGAGTGTTCTGGAATTTCAGCGTCTCCTTCAGGCTTTCCTCGTCGGGAGATTCGATGCCGATGAACACCCACTCGAAGTTCGCCAACTGAAAGAGCGAGAGAAGCTGGTTGTCTTGCGCGACGTTCAAAGACACTTCCGTCCCGAAGTCGAACCAATAGCCGTACTTCTCCTGATAGTCATGAAGAAACTGCAGCAGGTCTTTTGCGAGTGGCTTGTTGCCGATGAAGTTGTCGTCGACGAAGAAGACGCTGCGGACGCCGACCGCTCTCAGCCGGTCGAGTTCCCTGCCCACCTGCTCGAGAGATTTCGTGCGAGGCTTGCGCCCGAACATCACGATGATGTCGCAGAACTCGCACCGAAACGGGCACCCCCGGGAAAATTGCAAGCTGACGACCTCATACTGCGCCAACTTCAAGAGATCGAAACGCGGCACCGGAGAATCGGTCAGAGCAACTTCGCCGGTCTCCCGATAGAGCGGCTTCGCGGCGCCGCTCTCGAAGTCCCGGCAAAACTCTTTCCAGATGTATTCGGCCTCGCCCGCGACGACGCTATCGGTGAGCGGTGCGTACAGCTCCGGGCACAAGGACGCATAGCTGCCGCCGGCGACGACGAAGTAGCCCTGCCCTTTGTAGAACGCCAGGAGCTCCTTCTGGCGCTTGAACTGGACGCCCATCCCGCAGATCCCGACGATGTCTGCCGCGGGCTTCGAAGGGACGGGATCGATGTTCTCGTCGACGATCTCTACCTGCCAGCTCTCGGGGCAGAGGGCCGCCAGAGTCGCCAGCCCTAGCGGCGGGCTGATCGTTCGCTTGCCGCTGAACACCTTGTCGATCGCCCACTGAAAACTCCAGAAGCTCTCAGGGAATTTCGGATTGATCAGCAATAGTCTCATTGGACCCGAGCGGATGAAGATCACGGAGTCGGTCGACCGACTCTGATCAGCGCCGTAATACTCCGCTACGGCGCTGTCGAGCAAGGAGGGGCCCGCGTACCGACTCGCGGACAAGGTGCCTAGCGCCTATTCGGCGGCGAGATCGCTACGCGAGAATGGCCGTCGATGATCGTATCGAGGTCGTACCGGACTCGTCCTGACAGTGGGCGGTGGCTGCGCGATCGTCGAACGACGCGCGGTCATGATCGTGCTGGTTCCGGTGCTGTTCCGCCCTGCTCGAGCGGCGGTTTCTCCCCATCCAGTTCCCCATCAACTGTCGGCGACGGGATGGGACCAACCGGGATCAGGCGGGAAATCGGCGGCTGCAACTACGTGGAGAAAGGGACCCGCCGGGACGACCGAGGATGTCGTAGAAGCGTCACCCTCGCACGTGAAACCGGCAGGGCGCGAGCGCTCGAGGGTTCGAATCCCACCCCCTCCGCTTCCATTGACGTACATCGCAAGTGGCGTGATGCGCTGGTTCGCTGGTGTGGCTTGCGAAACCCAAGCCTTCATCGCAGCCAGGTTGCAAACGCCCGGCGAAACGCTTCCCGCGCGGCCTTCAGGTCGCGCGCAGAAAGTCGCCCTATGGTCTTGTCGATGAGATGCTCATCGATCGTCGCAATCTTGGCGAGACGCAACAAGCTCGGGTGCAGTAGGCCCGCGGCCTTCCAGTCTGCCAGAAGCACGTCACCGTCGAGCTTCAGCGCCTCGACCTGACTGGTGATCATTGCGACAGTGGCGAGGCGGTTCCGCGGTGATCGCATCGTCCGGGCGAGCACCAGGGCAGGGCGCTTCTTGGCAGCTGCGAGGTCCGTGAACGGAAACCGAACGAGGGCAATCTCGCCGAGCTTCACAAGCGATCGTATTCGGAGTCCCGCGGATCGTCCCACTCGGTGAAGGATGACTCCGCGAGCTTCGCGAGAGCCTTGGTTTCGAGGCGATCCGCAAAGTAGGCTTCCAAGGCGCGTGTGAGCACGTCCTTGACGCTGGTGTCGCGCTCGTTGGCCTCGGCTTTCAGCAGGCGTAGCAGTCGCGGGTCACCCAGATCGGTCGAAAGGCGCGTTACCATAGAGACACATTACTGTTATTCTGTCTTTCTGTCAATCAACTCGGGTCAGAGCACCTTCAGCTCTGTCCACCCGAGAGCGTGGCCCAGCGCACGCTTCACCTCTTGCTCGCGACTCGCCGATAGCGCGCCGATGCGATCGCCCAAGCAGGCTGTCGGCACGACGTGTACGTTGTCGAAATTGACGACCGAAGCATGTCGCAGCCCTTCGCGCCGTCCCACGGCGACTTCCTGAGGAATCTTCCGCGCGGTGCTCGTGACCTCGCCTACAATGACCTTGCTGAGGTACGCGTAGGCGGCGGTTCGCGTCAACAGGAGGACCGGGCGTCGTCCGATCGGAACTGGCAGATTGGCCCACCGGAGCTCGTACTGCCTCATGTGCTCCGGCCTCGCTTCTTCCGCTTCGGCTCCCATACCCTTGGATCGAGGTAGGCGCCCCTCGACGAATCGGGCTGTCGGCGATAGGCCGCAGCCGTGGCGCGTTCCTGCTCTTCCCACAGCGCCTTCCGAATCGCCATTCGAATGAACTCCGACCGCCGTCGCGAGCGTGCCGGCGCCACACGCTCCAAACTTGCGGCGACATCGTCATCCACCTCGACCAACAATTGTTTCATTGCCAGCAGTATATAGAACATCTATGTCTAGAGACAAGGGCGACGCGCGCATCCAAAAAGGCCTACCCGTGACCGCCCCAAGGTCTCGGCGAAGACCGTTTGACTGATGCCGACACCTCACCATCCCCCCGTCTTCAGCCATTGCTCCAGCATTGG
>WNFQ01004140.1_pt1 | contig 16517 bp, 16 predicted proteins | sample 5400171 | NCBI WGS metagenome assembly WNFQ01 (sample SAMN13153356, study PRJNA577476) | soil metagenome | isolation source: 20 cm soil under Madrone tree | place: USA:California | collected 2016-06-14 | reverse complement strand
CTACAAAGGACGCGCGTCACGCGCGGTGTCATCCTGAACGGAGCGTTTTTTGCGCAGTGAAGGATCTCAACTGACGGCACGCTTCGAATTGAAGCTAACGTTGAGATCCTTCGGCTATCGGATAGCCTCAGGATGACAGGTCGGAGTTGAGTCACAACAATGGCGACGCCGTACAAAATCAATATCCCGCTCTACGAAGGGCCGCTGGACCTGCTGCTTGACCTCATCAAGAAGCAGGAGATGAACATTCACGACATCCAGATCGCCAAAATCACCTCGCAATATCTCGAATACCTGCACAAGCTGGAAGAGCTGAACGTCGACGTCTCCGCCGATTTCATCTACATGGCCGCGACGCTGATCTACATCAAATCGAAAATGCTGCTCCCGCCCGACCCTCTCGCGGGTCCGGAAGAGCAAAACACCGACCCACGCGCCGACCTGGTCCAGCGCCTGGTCGAGCACGAAAAATTCAAAAACGCCGCGCAGCTCCTCTACCAAAAGCAGCAAATCGAAGAAAACGTCTGGTCCAAGCCCGACAAATCTCTGTATCACGACGAAGGCACGGAAGGCGAGCTGGTCGTCTCGATGGTGGATCTCGTCCGCGTGTTTCAGCAAGTGCTGGAGCGGCGCAAGGAAGTCTCGCGCATCGAGCTGCAGCACGAGCAGTTCACCGTGGCGCAGATGATGGCCCAACTGCGAGCGCAAATCCTGGCCAGCGAAGACAACACCGTGAACCTCACCCGCTTTTTCGAGGCTTGCCCGTCGCGCCACGCCATGATTGTCGCGTTTCTCGCCGATCGCCATGGTCCAGGAAAAACAGTTCGGCGAAATCGTGCTGCGCAAGCATAAAATGTTTGACAGCACGTTTGACGAGAGCGGTGCGGTGCGCCACATCGACGAGGAATACAAATAGTCTCTGTGATCTCTGTGAGCGCCGCTCTGTGAACTCTGTGTTAAGGTTTTTTCCGAAAGGCTTTAACACAGAGGTCACGGAGCGAAGAGCACAGAGGCCGCAGAGAAGAAGCGAACCATGACCAACGAAGAACGCAAAGCAGCACTGGAAGCGATTATTTACGCGGCGGACGAACCGGCCACCATCGACCAGCTCGCCGGCGCACTCGGCGAGGAGAAGCTGGTGGTGCAAGCTTCGCTCGACGAACTCGTCGCGAGCTACGCCGCCGACGAACGCGGCATCGAAGTGCGCGCCGTCGCGGGCGGCTACAAGATGTACACCAAGCCGCAGCATCACGACGTGGTGCGCCGCTTCATCAAGAGCCTGCGCCCCCCGCTGCGCCTCACGATGCCCGCGCTCGAGACGCTCGCGGTCATCGCCTACAAGCAGCCCGTCACCGCGCCGGAGATCGGCGAAATCCGCAGCGTGAACACGTCCGGCGTGCTGAAAACGCTGCTCGACAAGCGGCTGATCACCACCGCGGGCCGCAAAGAAGTAATCGGCCGCCCGATTCTGTACAAAACGTCCAAAGAATTTTTGATGCGCTTCGGCCTCAGCGATCTCGACGAGCTGCCCAGCCTGAAAGAGTTCGAGGCGCTCGCCCGCGAGGCCCTCGGCAGCGACGAAGGCGTCGCGCACAGCGAGCCCAGCGACGAAAGCGTGCTCGATGCGCCTCGCAACAACGCAATATCGACAAATGGCGACGCCAACGACCAAGCTGTTGGCGCGGCACCCGAAGAACTGGCCTCCGAATCGCAAGCAAGCGGCGAAGAAGACGCAGTCGCGAGTGACGAGCAGACGCATAAGACCGCCGCAGCCGGCGAGTAGCGGTGAGAAAGAAACCATCATGGCTCTGAGCGCAGACTGGCGCACGATAGTCCGTTTCGCACTGGCAGGTTTGGCGCTTGGCGTTGTTGGCAGCGCATCGTCAGTGGCATCGGCCATATCAACGAGCGCGGTCGCGCTTCTTCTTTGTCCCGCAGCGCTGTTGTGTGCGCCGCTGTTCGCTTGGGGCTTTGAAGCTGCTGAGACTGGAACGTCGGGATTTTACTTGCTCTGGGCTTTCGTCGCCCTGGTCAACGCAGTCCTGTACGCACTGATCGGAGCCGCGTACGTTGGTTTGCGGAAAAAGCCTAGAGGAGCTTCGACCGGTTAGTAGGCACCTGGCTTTCGTCCAATTACATCTGATAGCAAGGCCATGCAAGAACGGTTGCAAAAAATAATCGCGCGCGCAGGGATCGCTTCGCGGCGCCACGCAGAGCAGCTCATCGCCAGCGGTCAGGTGCGCGTGAACGGCCACGTGGTCACGGAGCTGGGCACCAAAGCCGACGCCGGCGCCGACCGCATCGAAGCCGCCGGCAAGGTGATCACCGCGGAAGAGCGCCGCGTGCACATTTTGCTGAATAAGCCACCGGAAGTGGTGGCCACCATGGCCGACCCCGAAGGCCGCAAGACGCTGCGCAATCTTCTGCGCGGCTTGCCGGAACGCGTCTATCCGGTGGGGCGCCTCGACTACTCCGCGTCCGGACTGATTTTTCTTACCAACGACGGCGATCTCGCGGCTGAGATGCTGAAGCGTTGGAAGAACCTTCCGCAGGTGTATCACATCAAAGTGAAGGGCCGCCTGACTCCGGAGCAGCTCGATCAGTTTGGCCGCGAAGCTGGAGCACGCATGCGTCCGGTGCGGCAGCCGGACGCGGCGCGCGGGCACGTCGCAAACTTTTGGTACGAAGTCGCGCTGAAAGATTCCAAGCGCGACTTGCTGCGGAGGGTGCTGTTTGCCGCGCAACATCCCGTCGAGAAATTGAAGCGCATCGCTCTCGGACCGTTAACATTGGAGGGCTTGCCGCCCGGGCATTACCGGACGCTGGGCGAACGCGAGATCGTTCAATTGCGGCGGGCGCTGACGGCACCGGCGAAAACGAAAACCAAGACTCAACACAGAGCACACAGAGAGAGCACAGAGTCCACAGAGAAGACCAGGAGCTGATGGCACACACGATTGCAGATCTGATTCCGGAATATATTCGCGGGCTTCCTGCTTACATTCCCGGCCGGCCTATCGAGGAGGTTGAGCGCGAGCTGAAGGTTCACGCCATCAAGCTGGCGTCCAACGAAAACCCGATTGGGCCGTCGCCGAAAGCGGTCGAAGCGGTGAAACATGCCGTCGAGGAGGCCAACCGCTATCCCGATGGCGGAACGCACTTGCTGCGCGCGAAATTAGCGCGCCTGCATGGAGTCGCGATCGATCAAATCTTTATGGGTCTCGGCTCGAGCGAAATCATCGACCTAGCCGCGCGCATTCTGCTGAAAAACGGAAAAACCGGCATCACTTCGCACGGAAGTTACGCCCCGTTTTCGCTGGCCATTCGCGCAAGCGGCGCGGAGCTGGTGCGCGTGCCGCAGCAGGACTTCGCATTTGATTTGCGCGCGATCGCGGATGCGGTCGCGGCGCACACCGATACGCGCATCGTTTATCTCGCCAATCCCAACAATCCCACGGGAACTGCGTTTGGCGCCGCCGAGTTGCAGGAATTCCTGCGCCGCGTGCCGGCCGATGTCTTGGTCGTGCTCGATGAAGCGTACATTCACTACGCGGACCGCGCCGATATGCCCGATTCCGTGCAGCTTTTCCGCGAGCACAAGAATTTGCTGATCATGCGCACATTTTCCAAGGTGTACGGTTTGGCTGGGCTGCGCGTCGGCTACGGCATCGGCGAAACGCCCGTGCTCGAAGCGATGAACAAGTTGCGCACACCCTTCAATCTCACCGGCGTGAGCCAGGCTGCGGCCATCGCGGCGCTCGATGATGCCGAGCACGTGAATCGCTCGATCCAGGAAAACGCCAGCGAGCGAGCGCGACTCACCAAAGGCGTGAGCGAGCTTGGACTGCGCCCCGTGCGCAGCCATACCAATTTTATTTTCATCGATATCGGGCCGGAAGCGCAGGAGCTTTGCGACGAATTGCTGCACGACGGCGTCATCGTGCGGCCGCTAGGCTGGATGGGCTTTCCGGAAGCGCTGCGCGTCTCCGTAGGCATTGCGCAAGAAAATGCCAAGTTGCTCGCGGTGATGGACCGCTTGCTCGCCAAGCGCGCGGCAAAAGCGAGCTGACCACGCGATGAAGATTTTGCTCCCCGATGGCGCATCGTCCAGCCCCGACCCTATTTTCGATATTCTGGCCAAGTATAAAACGATCGCGGTGGTGGGCCTGTCCTCCAATCCTGCGCGGCCAAGCCACGGCGTGAGCGAATATATGCAGTCTTCCGGCTACCAAATCATTCCAGTGAATCCCAATGAAACGGATGTGCTCGGCGAACCCAGCTACGCGCGCCTCGAAGACGCCCCGCAGAAAATTGAAATCGTCGACATTTTCCGCCGCCCCGACCTTGTTCCGCCGGTCGTGGACGCCGCGATTCGCGTGGGTGCCAAAGTAGTCTGGATGCAACTCGGCATCGTTAACGAGGCCGCCGCCGAAAAAGCCCGCGCCGCGGGAATCACAGTGGTAATGGACGCCTGCATGCTAATCGAACACAAGAAACGACGCCAGCAGTTGTCATAACGTTTTTCGCCTTCTTCTCCGTGACCTCTGTGTTCCCATCTCTGCGACCTTTGTGTTAAATCTTTTTCTTCTTACCGAGGAAGAGGGAATACCAACAAGTTGCGCTTGCCCAGCGCGATTACGGCGAGTCTGCCGTCGGGCGTGATTGCGAAGTCACGAAACGTCAGGTCGTGCAGAATCGGAATCAGCGCGGGCTGCGTCACGGGCGGATCTTTATCTTGCGCTGCGTGCGCGGTGAGCGCGGGGATTTCGATCCAGACCAGGTCGCCGGATTTTTTCTCCGGCGCTCGTTTCAGCAGAATGCGCGTCTCATCGGGCGACCACTGGAACGTGCCGAAGCCGATGCGCAGCCGCGCGATCTTGGTGGGCTCGGTAAGGTCGCGGATTTCGAGAACTTCCCTATCGATGAAATACGCGACTTTCTTCGCGCTTGGCGAAACGGAGATGCCGCCTTCGTAGCCGTCGAGTGTGGCGAGCTCGTGGTCATCTTGCGCAAGCAGGTCAAGCCGTTGCAAACGCGGCGGCCCGGTGAGATTGCGGTCGCGCTCCACGCCAATGGCGACATTCGTGCGCGGAATCGGATACGCGTCGAGAAACGTGCGGCCCTCGAAGACGAAGCCGCTGGGTCCTGCGGCGATGTTTATGTATTTGAAAGAGAAGAGCACCCTGGGCTTCACGATTTCGGTGAGGTACACGATGGTGGCGTTGTCGAGCAGCCAAGAAGCATCCGCGGCGTCTTTCAGCAGGCTGTCGTTGGCGCCGAGGTGGATTTCTTTGCCGTTGTCCTCGAGCGCCAGCGTCATGGTGGAGTCTTGCGTGGCGCCGCGCTCGTCGACCACCGAAGTGGTGAAAAGCTGCGCGAGGATCAGCCGGCCGTTCGGCGACCACCGGAAAGAATCGATGGTGTAGCTGAACGGCGTATTGCCGCGCGAAAACTTTTCTCCTTGCAGCAGGCGGCGTCTTTTCCCGCCGCTTTCCTGGAGCCAAATATCGTCGTGCTCGAAGTCATATTGTTTGGTGTGAAAGTGGCGCCGCGCGGAATAGACGATGCGGCCATCGGGCGCGAAGGCGAAGGCGGAAATGTCGTCATCAATATTGAGCAGAGGCTTTTCGAGATCGGGGCTTTGCGCGCGAGCAGCGGGAAGGGAACAGCAGCCAACTACGGCGCAAACGAGCGAGCACAAATTTCTCATCCAGCGAAAGCGGCTAACGGAGCAGGGGCAGGTCATGGAGTCGGGTGCGGCGCCGTGTAGGGATGGCAGCACGGTTCACGCGCTGGCGTGAACTCAGTGATTTCCACGCGCGTATCGTCGGGATCGTAGACGTTCAGTCCGCGTTTACCGTCGCGGCCGATTCCCGGGCCGGCAATCTTCTCCGCTCCATTCTTGCGGAGTTGCTCGGCGGCGGCCTGAATTTCAGGTACGCCGAAGGAAAAATGATTCTGCGCTCCGAGTTGCTTATGATCGGCATTTGCGGGAACGTTCAGCATGTATTCGATCCAATTGTCGCCATCGGGAACCTGCAGTTCGTACCAGTCCAGCCCGTCGTCCTTGAACCCACCCTGCCAGTACAGTTTGAAGCCAAGCAAATCGACGTAGAATCGATTCTCTGCCGCCGTGTCTTTGACCACAAATCCGGCGTGAAGGAAACGCGTGCCGACGTGATTCGGAGCTGGCGGTGGTGGATCATCGATCGCGGAAGCGTTACGTTCGACGAAACCAATGACGTTGCCTTCCGGATCGGCAACTCGGAAATGCGCGCTGCTATATTTGTGCTCAATCGAGCCGCACTTTACTCCCTGATCTGCGAGATAGCGACGCATTTGAGTTGCATCGTCAGTCGCAAAGGCAATCTCGGCCAGCCAGTTCTTTATTTCGGACGAGCGGGCGGGCTCAAGCTCGATTGCCTGTCTCCGATCCCAAACAATGGTAAAGCACGCTCCGGTGTGTCCAATGCAGCCGCCTCGTTCAGGGAGACCCATGATGCTCTTATAAAACTCCCGCGACTTATCAACGTCTTTGACGTAGAGCCGGACGTGGTCGATGCCGGTGATGCGCGGGCGCTTCGGTTTATCTTGTGCGCCTGAATGAAGCGCGGCCAATTGAAAAAGGAACCCGGTCGCGAGAAGGATTGCGGCGTGCTTCCAATAGATTCGCGTGACGCCGATGAGCCCCTGCATGGTGAGAGATTCTAACCTATGAGCCGCGCTGCCGACGAATCACTGTTGTGGCCCAGGATGCGGGCCGGTGTAGGGCGAACAGCACGGTTCCTTGGTCGGCTTGAATTCCATCAGTTCGACGCGCGTTTCGTCGGGATCGTACAGGTTGAGTTGCCACTTACCGTCGCGCCCGATCTTCGGTTCTTCGGTCCCCTTCCAGCCATTCTTGATGAGCTGCGCCTGGGCGGCGTGAATGTCGGGGACGCCGAGCGCGATGTGATTCATGACGCCAAGCGTTTTGTGGCTCGCGTTAGGCGAAACATTGAGCATGTATTCGATCCAGTCAGTGCCGTCCGGAACCTGCATGTCCGCCCAGTTGTCTTCGCCCTCTTTCATTCCGCCGTGCCAGTACACATGGAATCCGAGAATGTCCTTGTAGAACTTATCTTCGGCCGCGCGATCGTGGACAACAAATCCCGCGTGAATCAAATGGTTGCTCACCGCACTACCGGGTCGATAACGATCCGTTCCTTTGAATTGAATAAAACCAATGTGATGCCCTTCGGGGTCGTCAACCGAAAACTGCGGATTCTCGCCGTCGGGGTCGCTCCCAATCTCGGTGGTGTGAATCCCTCGCGATTCCAGGTAGCGATGGAGCGCCTCTACGTCGGAGGTTTCAAACGTCACGCGGACAAGGTTAGTTTCTATTGGTTTCTGAGTGACCAAATCGAATTGCTTTCGATTGACGAGCTCGATTCGTTGATGCGCGCTAACATCAAAGCGAGCAACGCAGTAACCTCCGCAAGTTATACCATCAACCCTGAGACCAAGCTGTTTACCATAAAACCTTGCAGTGTCCTCTGGGAGGACAATGCTCACACGTCCAATCCCCAAGATGGGTGGCCTTTTGGGATTTTCCTGGGCTGGGCAAGAAATACAAAACAACAGACTGCCGAGGAACAATGTAGCGCGTTTCATATTTGCCTCAAGGATTCGATGCTGAACGGGATTTTATTTTACGGATTTCGTCGAGGCGCTGGCGGAGGCGTTGCTCGAAGCCTTGGTCGGTCGGCTGATAATAATTGCGGCCGGCGAGATTGTCGGGGAGGCATTGCATGTCGGTGACTTTGTCTTCGGAGTCGTGGGCGTATTGGTAGCCTTTGCCGTAGCCGACGTGTTTCATCAGGCCGGTGACGGCGTTGCGTAGGTGCAGCGGGACGGGATCGGCTTCGGTTTTGTGCACGTCTTCGAGGACTTCGCCGTATCCGGTATAGAGCGCATTGGATTTTGGCGCGAGGGAAAGATACACAGCGGCTTGCGCCAGCGCCAGATGGCCTTCGGGGGCGCCGAGAAAATCGAACGCGTCTTTGGCCGCGAGCGTGACGGCGAGCGCGCCGGGTTCGGCCAGGCCGATATCTTCGCTGGCCATGCGCACCATGCGGCGCGCGAGATACAGGGGATCTTCGCCGGATTCGAGCATGCGCGCGAGCCAGTATAGCGCGGCGTCGGGATCGGAGTTGCGCACGGATTTGTGCAGCGCGGAGATGAGATTGAAATGCTCTTCGCCGGCTTTGTCATAGCGCAGCAGCCTGCGCTGCAGCACGTCTTGCAGCAATTCCGGCGTGATCGACAGCGCACCGTTCGGTTGCCGGACGGCGCTGCGCGCGGCGAGCTCCAGCGTGTTGTAGGCGGAGCGCGCGTCGCCATTGGCGTAGGACGCGATGCGGAAAAGAATGTCGTCGCTGGCTTCGATATTTTCATTGCCCAGCCCGTGTTCCTTGTCGGCGAGCGCGCGACGCAGCAGTTCGACGATTTGCGGCGTGGTGAGCGGGTCGAGAATGTAGACCTTGGTGCGCGAGAGCAGCGGCGAGATTACCTCGAAGGAGGGATTCTCCGTGGTCGCGCCGATGAAGGTGATGTGACCGGCTTCGACGTGCGGAAGAAAGGCGTCCTGCTGCGCTTTGTTGAAGCGGTGCACTTCGTCGATGAAGACGATGGTTCGCTCACCGGAGCGTGCTTTGCGCTCGGCATCCGCCATCACTTCTTTAATCTCCTTGATGCCGGTGAGCACCGCGCTGAAGGGGATGAATTCGGAGCGCGTGAGCCGCGCAATCAGCCGAGCCAGCGTGGTTTTGCCGCAGCCGGGCGGTCCCCAGAAGAGCATGGAGCCGAGATCATCATTTTCAATTTGCGTGCGCAGCGGCTTGCCGGGACCGAGCAGCTTTTCCTGGCCGATGAATTCGTCGAGCGTGCGCGGGCGCATGCGTTCGGCGAGCGGCTGATGCGCGAGCGGGACGTCCGGCTCGATGGGCTGCGGCAATTTGGAAAAGAGGCTCATCTCTAAGGTGCCCTGAAAAAGTATCTGTCCATTGTCCCGGACATCATGGCCATTCCCCTAAGCATCATTGATCAATTCCCTGAAGATCATTGGGGCAAGGCCCCCGGGTCTCGCTGTCGAAAAGTGGCGTCACGGGCCTCCATTTTCCATTCTCAAGCCGGAACTTCCAGGACGCGACACTTGCCGGACCTTCCTTGCACAAAAAGTCCGGCGCGCGCAGGCCTTTTTCGGAGACTGCCGAGGCATCATAGAAAAACAAGCTTCCGTACAACTGGCGATCGTACGGCGAGCTCGACACGCTAACTTTGATTTCGAGCTGACGCGCCTGCGAGAGCTTGTCGTAAACCGAGCGCCAGTTGCCGCTGCCCCAGGTAATGCAGTCGGAATCAAAGATGTAGCAATACAGATCGCTCTTGGTATTCTTCAGCGACTCCTCATCCGCAGGCCGCAAATCCGCGCGATCGTAGGTAAGCAGAGCCTGAATATTCTTGTCCAGAACCGCCTTAGCGACGGCCTCGCCGACTTTGCGAAGATCGCGGCTAGGATTGTTGCTACGCGTGGCCCCGGATTTCTGTTGGGCTTGCGCGGTGGCGGGCGAAATCAACTGGGAAACCATAACGATGCTCGCGACGGACATGAGGAAGATCCTCGTGACCATTTGGCTGAGCGCGGTCATGAATTGCCCTTTCGTTGTTTGGAACGCTGGCGGGCGGCTTCGTAGAAGAGAACGGCGGCAGCCGCAGCGGCGTTGAGCGATTCGATGCCGCTCGACATAGGAATGCGAATTCGCGCATCGGCGCTGCGCTCCACTTCTTCGGGGAGGCCTGCCCCTTCGTTGCCGACAAGCAACGCGACCGGCTCGCACCAATCGACTTCCCACGGCGCGAGCATCGGCTTTTCGGCATCGGCGGATTCGTGAACGCAAGACGCGAGGGTGCGCACGTTGGCGACGCGAAGCTGCGTGAGCAAAATTGGCAGCGACATCCCTGCGAGAATCTGGAGATGCAACGCCGCGCCGGCGGAAGCGCGCAACGCCTTCGGTGAGAACGGGCTGGCAGTCCCGCTTTGGCCGGAAGCCGCGGTGACCGCGCCGGTTGCGCCGAATGCAGCGGCGGTGCGTAGAATCGTGCCGACGTTGCCGGGATCTTGCACCCCGGCGAGCACCACCAGCAGGGGCGAGCAGACGTCTTCGCTCACCCGGAGGAGATCGTCGAAGGTGGCAACGCGCGGTTTGACGAGCGCGGCGACGCCCTGGGGATGTTCCGTATCCGCCACGCCCTCGAATAGGCGATCGCTGGTGCGCAAAATGGGAATGGCGATTTCCGGGCGATCGATCAACGGAGCGAGGCGTTCGTGATGGCGCTCGCCGGTTTCGCTGAAAAGCACCGCCTCGATAGGACAGCCAGAGCTCAGAGCTTCTTCGACGAGACGGACGCCCTCAACGCCAACGAAGCCGGTTTCGGTAGGCAATCCACCGCGCAGGGCGATGCGAAATTCCTTGAGCCAGCGATTATCGCGGCTGGTGATCGCCGCCGGAGCGCCGGAAGATCGCGCAGCGCGAGCGGCTTTGCTCGGCGTGGCCATAGCAGAGGCAGCGTAGCAAATTTCCCAGGGAACAGGCTAATTTAGGCGGCAAGCACGCTGGCCATGCCGAAGGCCGCCTGCACAGGTAGCCCCGGACTCTACATTGATGCAGCGCAAGTGTTTATTGCGTGGGCTTGCGGGGGTGTGGTAGCGTCGCCGACACTGCAGCGCAGGGTGGCGTTGCGGAATCCCCGCTGCGGCTTCACTAGAGGCCAAAACATTGCCCGCCGAACTGCTGCGCGTTGACGCGCAATCGCCACAAGTTGAGGTGCTGCGTTATGCGGCGCATTTTTTGACGCGCGGCCACGTCGTGGCGATTCCCACCGACACATTTTACGGACTGGCGGCGGACCCCTTTAATTTAGCGGCCGTTGATGAGATTTACCGAGTGAAGGGAAGACCGGAGACGCGGGCGCTGCCGATCTTGGTGAATTGCCTGGAGCAGGCGCTGATGCTGCTGCGCGACTGCGAGGAAGGCGATCCCGGACTGGGGATTACGCCGCGGAAATTTACAGGTGGCGCTGCGCTGGCCGAAGAGCGCGGTTGTGGAGCAGTTGATCGACGAGTTTGGGGGGCCGATTACCGGCACAAGCGCGAACGTATCGGGATTTCCGTCATGCTCTGGCGCGGATCAGGTGATGAAGCAGTTGGGGGGCCGCTTGCCGCTGGTGCTGGACGGAGGCGATACCGGAGCGTCGTTGCCGTCTACCATCGTTGAGCTGCGAGGCGAGGAGTGGAAGGTCCTACGCGAAGGCGCGATTCCCGTCGCCGAAATTGAGAAGGCCTTGCAGTAGGTACCCCCCTCCCCCTACTTTTGTAAGGGCAATAATTATACGTGACTCAGTGAAGTGAACGGAGCAAGCTGTTATTGCCTTTGCGAGATAGTTGGACGCAAGGGGATACAGTCGCACTTACCACACTCTGATGAGTTTGTGGGGAAGGCGATGGAGGAAGATTCGATTGGCGATGTTTACTGCCTATTTGGACGATAGCGGAACTGCGCCTGACCAGCCTATCGCTTTGTGCGTTGCGTTGATTATTCCCGGCTCTCAAATCCTTAATTTAGAAAGACAATGGGAAGCCTTTAGAACAAAACAAGGGTTTGATGATTTTTATGCTTCTGAGTGCGCCTATTCAGACAGCAAAAGAAATTTCAGGTTTGCAATGTGTCGATTTTTTGGCGTGGGTATCTTTGAATTTGGCTTTAGACAATTTCAACCAAAAACCGATGCATCTTTTTGCGGATGATGCATTGAAAGACTTAGAGCGGAATCCTGAAGGAAAAACTCGCCGGTATCCTGAGTGTTATGCGACGGCTCGGTGGTAGCGCTCCATGCACATTATAGTACAAATCCTCAAAGGAAGGCGGGACTGCTGAAGCAGACGGATTGCGCCTCAAGAAGCTGGAGTTGGCGAAGAGGTGGGACGATCGCCGAGGTCCGGTGAAGTGAGAGGGATTCTTGATGTTCGACGCGGCGGTGAACTGCTGGATTTTAGGGCCAGAAAAGGCTTCTCGATGAAATGGTAGCTGCAGCTTGCCATGGTGATCCCAAGGAAGATGGTCGTCATGACCAAGAGGGGTGTGCTCAAGCCTGGAATCCGTAAAGCAATGTATTCTGCAACCCAATGATAAAGGTACATGGAGTAAGAAATCTTGCCCAGGTACACCACGGGCCTGGCATTGAGCCACTTCCACAACCACGACGCGCTGTGCACGATAAGTTGGCACATCAAGATGGCCAGCAGTAAAGGCTCGATGGCTAGCCCACCCGTCAACCTGTATCCCTCCGACGACTGGCCTGCAAACACCGAAATGCCGATGAGCAGGCCCGTTCCAAGGGGGGCCCAAACGGGGCGGCAGATCTTTTCCAGCAGCCACTTGCCAAGCCCCTCTTTCAGCGCTAGAGCAAGCAGACAGCCGACCAAGAGGGCGTCGACGCGCGTGTCAAAGGCGTAGGTGATGTATTCGGTGGCGCGCGCAACCATCCAGATGTGCACGCGATGAATCCATATCGCCGCGATCAACGCGACGAGACCAATCATGAGTGGTTTTCTTTTTCTTGGAAACAGCAGAAAACTGAGCGGCCAGAGCAAATAAAACTGTTCCTCGGCGGAGAGCGACCACGTATGGATCATGTAATTTGTGGTTTGGGGGAAAAGCGCAAAAACGTAGTTACTCACATAGAAAAATGCGCTGAAGGCGTCCAACCACGCGACATTTCTCCCGTGAGTCATCACGCGGAAAGCCACGGCAATGACCCAGAAAACATAAAAGGCGGGAAAGATGCGCAGCACGCGCCTTCGATAGAATCCCTTCAGGGAAATCGCTCCGAACTTTTCCTCTTCCTTTAGGAGCACCCAGGTGATCAGGAAACCGCTGAGGACGAAAAAAGCCAGAAGGGCTTGCGGGGCAGGTAAAAAAGCGAGGGTTCGCTCGCTCCTCAGGTGATAGAGGATTACGAGAAGAACTCCGATGGCTCGAATTCCGTCCAAAGCGGGGATGGAGGGCAGAAGGAGCTTCGATTGGAGCCGAGAATAGGTATTCTTCCCCGCGGAAGATTGCATAAGGACACCAATTGGTTCCTGGCCGGATGCTTAAGCATGAGGGAGTCTCGAAGGACACGACAATCGGGCGAAGACGGTATCTCCGTTAGGGAGTATTCTGTAATGCCGTTTCCGGCGTATCCGTCAAACTTCTACAAGAGCGCAGCGTCAAAGCGATGCTAGAAAGCTTCCGTTATAAGACTAGAAGCTGTTGCATAACCCCGTTTCTCCCCAATCGAATCAATGACTTAGCTAGGTTATGCAATATGTTCTACTGGCCCAATTGCGGCGCCACGGTCCCTTCCCGGACAGGCGGCACGGAACGCGACGAGGCCACGGGCGCAGACGACATAACTTTACCCGACGTGCTGCGGTGACCCCATCCGCACGCGCTATAGTAGGATGCCGAACGTCGTGGGCGCAAAAAGCCGGGACAGCAATTGAAAATCAATAGCTAAACTGCTTGCTTGGAAAGAAAGCCATCCAGAATTGGTGGTCAAAGAACGTGAAAAAACAAAAAGAGGAAAATGAATTTCTGAATTTCGATGGGGCACTTCGCGGAATCAGTGGGTTATAGCCACCGAAGATTAGCGTGGTGATGCATAGCAGATTTTACCAAGGATGGCCGGGCGGCGTGCACCTGTGGCGGAGGGAAGATTCGAGGGGCGGCCGTGGAAGGTTTCGTAAGCCAGGATTGCGAAAGCAAAAGCTTCCTTGGCATCTTCGGAGACGCCCAGTTGTGGCGAGCGGACAATCTCGATTTGCGGCAGCGCTGCGGCCAACTGCGCCAGGATCAGCGGGTTGTGGGCGCCACCCCCGGAGATGATGAGTTGGTGGATTTTGGTTTTGCGGAGGACGAAGCGGTTTAGGGCGTCGACGATGGAGAGCGCAGTGAAGAGGGTGGCGGCGCGGATTAGGTCGTTGGGTTTGGCTTTGTGGCGGCGGCCCAGGCGCAGAAGTTTTTCGAGATAGATGCGGCCGTAGTATTCGCGGCCGGTGGATTTGGGCGGCGGGAGTTTCAGGTAGGGGTCGCGCATTAGTTCGTCGAGTAGCGCGGGGATGGCGCGGCCTTGCTGCGCGAGACGGGCGCCTTTGTCGTAACGCTGGCGGTTGTGGGTGAAATGCGCGACCAGGGCGTCGATGAGCATGTTGGCGGGGCCGGTGTCGAAGGCGAGAACTTGGGATGGCTTCGCGTTCGCGGGGATTACGGTGATATTGGCGATGCCGCCGAGATTTAGGGATACGCGGCCGAGTTTTTCGTGGCGATAGAGAAGGTAGTCGGCGTAGGGGACGAGCGGCGCGCCTTGTCCGCCTTGCGCGATATCGGCGGGACGAAAGTCGGCGATGGTGGTGATGCCGGTGCGGGCGGCGATGATGGCGGGCTCTCCGATTTGCAGCGTCGAGGCGATCTTGCGGCCGAAATAGGGTACGGGCTGGCCTTGGTGAAAGATGGTTTGCCCGTGCGAGCCGATCAGCGCGATTTTCTTCGGTGAGACGCGGAAACGGCGGCAGGCGGTTAGCGCGGCTTCGGCGAAGGCTTCTCCCAGGCGAAAATTGAGTTGGCTGAGATTAGCGGCGGAGATGGGTTGCTGCTCGGCTACGCGAAGGATTTCTTTGCGGAGCTGCGGTGGAAAATTAATCGAGGTGTGATTTAGGAGCTTGGCGTTCAGGCGCGGCGGGGCGCCGGAGATGCTGGCTAGCGCGACGTCGATGGCGTCGGCGGATGTGCCGGACATTAGGCCAAGGACGAGGGAAGATTTGCGAGTCATGTGAAAGCTAGAAAGAAGATTTCACCACAGAGGGCACAGAGAGCACAGAGAAGAAAACGCAGCCGAGGGGAAAAAGACAATGCGTCCTTGAGTGTCGAAGCCTTGGTACATGGGGCACAACAATGCTGCGCCCCTACGAGGACTCGTTATGAGATTTGTTTTTTTAGGTCGGACAGGAGATTTAGGGCATCGAGGGGCTTTAGTTGGTCGAGGTCGGCGGCGCGGAGTTTTTCGAGGACGGCGCGGTCAAGGGGCGTGAACAGAACTTCTTGGGTGCCGTTGGGGTGAGTGGGGTCGGTTGCGCCGGGGGATAGCGTTTCGCTTAGTTGGTGCTCGCTTTGTTCGTGACGCTTTAGGACTTCGCGGGCGCGCTCAATTACGCTGCGCGGGAGGCCGGCGAGGCGGGCTACTTCTATGCCGTAGCTTTTGTCGGCGCTGCCGGGCTCGACGCGGCGGAGAAAGATGATTTCGTTGGGCGTTTCTTTTACCGAGACGTGAACGTTTTTTACTCCCGGTAAAAGATCGGCTAGCTCTGTCAGTTCGTGGTAGTGCGTGGCGAAGAGCGTGCGGGCGCGGGTGTGCTTCTGCAGATGCTCGACGACGGCCCAGGCGATGGAGAGGCCGTCGAAGGTGGCGGTGCCGCGGCCGACTTCGTCGAGCAGCACAAGGCTCGCGGGCGTGGCGTGATTGAGGATGGCGGCGACTTCGCTCATTTCGACGAGAAACGTAGAGCGGCCGCGGGCCAGATTGTCGCTGGCGCCGATGCGCGTAAAGATGCGATCGATGATGGGCAGCTTGGCCTGGCGCGCTGGAACGAAGCAGCCGATCTGCGCCATTAACACGATTAGTGCGGCCTGGCGGAGATAGGTGGACTTGCCGCCCATGTTCGGGCCGGTGATGAGCAGAAGCTGCTGGCGCGCGGGCTCGAAGAATAAATCGTTGGGGACAAAGCGCTCGCCGCGCTGGCGCAAAAGTTCCTCGATGACCGGGTGGCGGCCGGCGACGATGAGGAGTTCGCCGGTGGAAGTGAATTCCGGGCGAGCGTAACCGCGATCGGCGCCAAGTTTCGCGAAGGAGGCAAGAACGTCAAGTTGCGCGATGGCCGAGGCGGTCTTGCGCAGGCGCGCCGCTTTTGCGGCAATGCCGGAGCGCAGGTCGATGAAAAGCTGGCGCTCGATTTCGAGGATGCGTTCGTCGGCGGCCAGGATTTTGCGTTCGTATTCTTTCAGCTCCGGAGAAGTGAAACGCTCCGCGTTGACCAGGGTCTGCTTGCGCTCGTAATCGTTGGGCGCGAGATGCAGGTTGGGCTTGGAAATTTCGATGTAGTAGCCGAAAACATGGTTGAAGCGGATTTTAAGCGAAGCGATGTTGGTGCGCTTGCGCTCGCGCTCTTCCATGGAGGCGATAATCTGTTTGCTGTGCTGGCTGAGGTTGCGCAGTTCGTCGAGCTCGGCGTGGAAGCCGCTGCGGATGATGCCGGGATCGGTGGCGAGAGCGGGCGGCTCGTCGGCGAGGGCGGCTTCAAGGATCTCGCGCACATCGGCGAGTTCGTCGATCTCGTCGTGGAGGCGGCGGAGGAGGTCGCTGCCGCCGGCGGGCGGAGGCAT
>WNFQ01002758.1_pt1 | contig 16527 bp, 10 predicted proteins | sample 5400171 | NCBI WGS metagenome assembly WNFQ01 (sample SAMN13153356, study PRJNA577476) | soil metagenome | isolation source: 20 cm soil under Madrone tree | place: USA:California | collected 2016-06-14 | reverse complement strand
GCGTTCGCTGTGTTTGTTGAGAAAGGTCTGGTCTATCAATCGAAGAAGCCGGTCTTTTGGAGCACAGGCGCGCAGACCGCGCTCGCCGAAGCCGAAGTGGAATATCAGGAGCGCGACGACACCGCTGCTTACGTCAAGTTTCCGATCACTAGTGGCGAGTTCAAGGACAAGGCGAGCATCGCGATCTGGACAACCACGCCATGGACTCTGCCGGCTAACCTCGCCGTCGCTGTCGATGCCAAGCAAATTTACGTTGTGCAGCAATTTCAGCGCGACGGTACGTCCGAAACTCTGTTGCTAGCGGACAAGCTCGTTCCGCAATTTTCTGCGGTGACAGGGCTGGCTCCTGCCGGCAAACCGCTTGAATCATTTCCGGGCGCAAAAATCGAAAAGATCAAAGCGCGCCATCCTTTCCTGGATCGCGAAGTAATCGTCCTGACAGCCGATTTCGTTACGATGGATTCGGGGACTGGAGCTGTACACATCGCACCCGGCCACGGCACTGACGATTATGCTTTGGGCAACGCGAACAAATTGCCGATCTTGTCGCCAGTCGATGATCATGGCCGTTTCACTGAGGAAGCCCGTCTGCCGAATCTAACCGGCAAATACGTTTTCGACGCCAACGCCGACATCGTCAATTTGCTTCGCGAGCGCGGGATGCTCCTCGGCGAACAAAAATTTCATCACTCCTATCCGTACTGCTGGCGGTCCAAAACCCCGATCATCTTCCGGGCTGTCGAACAATTCTTTATTCGCATCGACGATCTGCGCGGCAAAGCGCTCCGTGCCATCAGACACGTCAAATGGATTCCGTCATGGGGCGAGAATCGAATCAGCGGAACAGTCGAATCGCGTCCCGACTGGGTGATCTCGCGTCAGCGCAGTTGGGGCGTGCCGTTGCCCGTCTTTTATTCGGAGAGTGGGGAAGCGATTCTCGATTCGAAAATTATCCGCAAACTGGCCGATCTCGTCGCCGAGCGCGGCTCGAACATTTGGTTCGAATTGAATGATGTCGATCTTTCGCGCGCGCTCGGTCTTCCGGAGGGCACTACTCATCGCAACGACACGATCGATGTTTGGATCGACAGCGGCGTTTCGCACCAAGCCGTTTGCGCGCTGCGCCCTGAACTGCGCGATCCGGCCGACATGTATCTCGAAGCAACCGATCAACATCGGGGCTGGTTTCAATCGTCGCTCATGACCGGCGTCGCGCTCAATAATCGCGCGCCTTACAAAATGTGCGTGACACACGGATTTGTTGTCGATCTTGACGGAAAAAAGATTTCGAAATCAGGAACGTACGACAAGCCGACGGCGGCCGATCATTTCGTGGGCCGCCATGGCGCCGATCTCGTTCGCCTATGGGCCAGTAGTATTGATTACACAGACGACGTGCCTTTTTCCGAAGAAATGTTCACGCGTCTCGGCGACACCTACCGGCGAATCAGAAATACGCTACGCATCTTGCTGGGGAATCTTTACGACTATGCCGTAGTCGGGGTCGGTGACCCCGTCCGGCAGTCAATCCCCGAGGGCGCAACACTAATCGATCGCTGGATTCTGGAGCGACTCGATCACGTGACCGCCGATTGTCGAGCTGCTTACGAAGTATTCGAGTTTCATAAGGTCTATCACGCACTCAATCATTTTTGCGCGGTCGATCTGAGCAGCCTCTACGTCGACATCACCAAAGACCGGATGTATTGCGACGCGCCGGATTCGCCGCGCCGTCGTGCGACACAAATGGCGATGCGCCGAATTTTCGATGCGCTCTGCCGATTACTGGCGCCGATTCTCGCTTTCACCGCCGAGGAGGCGTGGCGTCATTCAGGCGCAGGCGGTTCGGTCCACGTCCTCGAGTTGCCCCAAGTGCAAGGTCGGCAGGATAAGTCGAGCGCTCAAATTGCCGAGCTTTTGAAATTGCGCGGCGTGATCGGACAAGCGATCGAGCGCGCGCGTCAGGACAAATTGATCGGAAACGCCCTCGAAGCCGCGGTTGTTTTACATTCGGATTCCGATGTTATGACCAAGATCGGCAAGGAGGAGCTGGAGGAATTTTTCATCCTGAGCGACCTAACAATTCACCAGGGGAAAGAAGCGAGCGCATCCGTCACAAAAACGTCTTATCGGAAGTGCGCACGGTGCTGGCGTCATCGGCCAAGCGTTGGCGCGAGCTCAAAATATCCGGACTTATGCGATCGCTGCGAAAGTGTCGTTGCGGCCATTGGAGCGAGCGCCTGATGATCTGTTTTTATGTTCCTAACTTTTCGGCTCCGCTCAGGCCCTCACTGTTGTTCTTCTTGGTGAACCGTGAGACACGCCCCGACTCCGCGCGGTCTGGCGGGATCGTAAGATCGAGATGAAATTTATTTTCTTCCTGTCAGTGCCGCTTTATGCGCTCGATCAATGGACGAAACACCTGGTGCTGCGGTTCGTTAGCCCAGACGAGCCGCGCATCATAATACCCAACTTCTTCCATCTGGTGAATGTCACTAACACTGGCGCGGCGTTCGGCTCCTTCAGAAACAACAATACTTTCTTCATTGCGATTTCATCCGTCGCGTTTTTCGTCGTCCTATTGCTCCTGGTCCGGCGGAGGTCACATGATGTTTGGCGCGATGTGTCGCTTGCGCTTCTGCTTGCCGGCATTCTGGGAAATCTCACCGATCGTCTTCTTTACGGTCACGTGATCGATTTTCTTCTTTTCGATCTGCATGTTCGGTTCGCCCATCCCTGGCCGGCCTTTAATGTCGCCGATTCATGCATCTCAATCGCGGTCGTCCTGTTTGTTATCGATTCTTTTTGGCAGGGTAGGAGAGCTGCGGCGCAACCCGGGAAATTGTAGGGCAGGCGCTTCGCCTGTCGTGTCTGCGTTATTAAATATGCGACGGTCACAGACCGCCGCTACAATAAATGCGATGAAAGACAGATCTCTTTCGCCGATGGAAAAGACGGCGCGAGAAATTGCCGCGCGTTTGCGGGAGAGCGGTCATATCGCGTACTTCGCCGGCGGTTGCGTCCGCGATATCGTCCGCGGCGAAACGCCGAAAGACTTCGATATCGCCACCGATGCCAGGCCAGAAATTGTTCAGAAACTCTTTTCGCGTACCTACGCAGTTGGCGCGCATTTTGGCGTGATCCTGGTGGTGGAAGACGGCTTCCAGTTCGAAGTAGCGACGTTTCGTTCGGACGAAGCATACATCGATGGAAGGCGCCCCAGCGCGGTGCACTTTTCAACTCCTGAAGAAGACGCGAAACGCCGTGATTTCACAATCAACGGGATGTTTTACGATCCGGTCTCGGAAGAAGTGATCGATTTCGTTGGTGGTCATGCCGACATCGCGGCGAAATTGGTGCGCGCAATCGGCGATCCGGTGCAGCGCTTTGCCGAAGATCGATTGCGCATGCTGCGGGCCGTGCGCTTCGCCACCGTGCTTGATTACGAGATCGACGAGCAAACGTGGAACGCGCTCGTGGCCAACGCGCCATCAATCAGCCAAATCAGCGCAGAACGAGAACCCGCGGCTGGGATTTGCTCGATTCGAGCGGATTAATGCGCGTCATTCTGCCCGAGATCGAGGCGATGAAGGGTTGCGAGCAACCGGAACAATTTCACCCTGAGGGTGACGTTTTCGAGCACACTCGATTGATGCTGCAATTGCTTCCGAAAAAGGTTTCCGTGCCGCTCGTTTTTGCCGTGTTGCTCCACGATGTCGCGAAACCGCGCACTGCAACAGTCGATGAAACAGGACGAATTCGTTTTAGCGGGCATGATCGATTGGGAGCGGAAATGACGGAGGAAATCATGCGGCGCTTGCGATTTTCCGGCGCCGAAATCGACGCCACGGTCGAGATGGTGCGGCAACACATGGTTTTCAAGGACGTGCCTAAAATGCGCGAGGCGAAGTTGAAACGTTTTATGGCGCGACCGACTTTTGATGACGAGATCGAATTGCATCGGGTCGATTGCGAAGGCAGCCATCGCATGCTCGACAATTACGAATTCCTCCTTCGCAAACGCGACGAATTCGCGAGTGAACCAATCATTCCGCCGCCCTTGGTGCGTGGGGACGATTTGGTCGCGCTTGGCTTAGAGCCGGGCCCAAAATTTGGTGAAATCCTTGAAGCCGTGGAGACGCAACAACTTGAAGGAAACCTGCGCACACGTGAGGAAGCGATCGAGTGGGTGCAACGCGAATACTCGTTAGGGGAAGGACGCTAGAGCGCCGGCGCAACATCGCAACTATGAGAATCCTGATGATCAGTGCGGAAGCGCCGCCGTTGCAGCGGACCGGAGCGCTGGTCGATGTGATGGAAGCGTTGCCGCACGAGCTGCGCGCACGTGGGCACGAGCTCGGCGTAGCACTCCCATATTACCGCGAAATTCGAGAGAATCGCGCGTTTAAGAAGAAGGACACAGGAGTAACTGTCGATGTGCAGCTAGGCGACAAAACTTACGTCGCCAAATACCTGGAAGGACGCAGCGCCGGCGGCGTGCAGTTGTTTCTCGTTCGTTGCGACGAGTTTTTCGATCGGCCGGGAATCTACGGTGAGCGAGGCCAAGCCTACGAAGATAACGCGGCGCGGTTCATTTTTTTTGGCAAAGCGGCGTTGGAACTTGCCCGGCGATTGACGCCGCCACTGCAAATTCTGCACATGCATGACTGGGCGGCAGCGCTGGTGCCGGTGTTCGTGCGTGCGCATAATCTGCCGTTCAAAACGGTGCTTACGATCCATCACGTCGCTGAGCAGGGCAGTTTCTGGGGTCTGGATTTCAACCTAACAAATCTGCCGACGCCATTTTTCACCCTGCGCGGTATCGAATTTTTTGGACGATTGAATTTCCTCAAAGGCGGAATTCTTTATGCCGACCGGATCACAACGGTGAGCGAACAGTACCGGCGCGAAATCCAGACGCCATCCGGCGGCTGCGGCCTTGATGGCGTACTGCGAGAAAATGCGCATCGCCTCACGGCGATTTTGCATGGAGCGGATTACACCCGATGGAACCCGGCGTCGGATCGTCTGCTTCCGGCGCGTTATGACGCGAGACGGCTTCGGGGAAAAGAGACTTGTCGAGAGGCGCTCCTGAAACAATTGAAACTCGCGTCGGCGCCGCGCGGACCAGTCTTCGGGATGGTCACTCGCTTGGTTGAAGAAAAGGGTTTCGAGATTCTGATGCCGCTTCTCGACCGACTTCTTTGGGATGACGTCCGCCTGATCATTCTCGGCGAAGGCGATCCGGCCTATGAAACTGCCCTCGCTGTCGCCTCGCGAAAATTCCGGACCAGGTTCGCATACATGAAGAACTACGATGAGAAGTCAGCCCACCTGATTGAAGCGGGGATGGATATCACTCTCATCCCGTCGCGTTTCGAACCGGCTGGTTTGAGCGCGATGTATAGCTTGAAATATGGCGCGCTCCCTGTTGCGCGGGCAACCGGCGGCATTCAGGAGATCATTGAGGATTACGATCCGACGGCAGATAGCGGCTACGGTTTCCTTTGTTACGAATATTCCACCGAAGCGTTCTGGGATGCGATCAAACGCGCGCGGGAAATCTTCCGGGATCAGAGTGTGTGGACCACGTTGATGAAACGGGCGATGGCGCGCGGCTTTTCATGGGACGTTGCGGCGCAAAGTTACGAAGCGCTTTATAAAGAACTTGTCGGCGCGGACGACCAAGTAGCGGCGTAGTCGTCGCTCTCAACCGGTTCGAGTGGTCTTCACGGCAGGCTCTGTGGCGGCCTGATGCGCGGCCGAACGGATCAACGACGCTGCAATTCGCACCGGGACAAGGAGCGGAGGGACTGAAAGATACCACAACATGTCGCGAATAAACGCAGCGCGGGATCGTCAAACCCTGCCACCGAAACTAGCGTGCACGAGCCGGAAAAAATGCGATTCGAGATTGCCTTGGCCGAGAGATCGACAAGTTCTTGCAATCTTCAGAGCTTTCCTATCTCCTCGGCGGTTCCCACTTATGACGTCATGACTCGCTCGTCGTCCGCATTCAAGCCATTGCTTGCGGCTTTACTCGTGACTTTGATGCAGATCGCGATGGCGGTCGGCCTTCTAGCGCCAGATGGGCCGCTTTCCTACCGATATTCCACCCTCATCCAACACGATAGCTATTGGTTTATGAATATCGTTGACCGCGGCTACCAGACCATCGTGCCCCCCATCAATCACAAGGTGATGGAAGTTTCCAACGTTGCTTTCTTTCCCGCTTATCCCGCGATTGCGGCTGTGCTTCGTTACGGACTCCACTTCGATACAGATAGCGCGCTACTGATCACCGCCCAGATGGCCGCCTGGGGTTTCTGGAGCTATTTCTTTCTCTTTTGTGGCCGCTGGAATCTTTCCCCCGCGCTCCAATTTTTCGGCGCATTGTCGATTATTGCCCATCCGGCCGCCTTCTTCCTGATCGCGGCCTATTCGGAGTCGCTTTTTCTCATGGCGCTTTTTGGTTTCATTTATTGGAGCAGCGCAGAGGGTCGTACCGCGAAAGTGTGGGCGATGTTGCACGGTATCGTGATGTCCGCGACGCGGATTGTCGGAATCCTGTGTGCAGGGTTTCCGGTGGTGCGCTCGGTGGTCGCGAAGGGATGGCGCAACTGGCGTGGGCCGCTGGCATGGTTTCAAGACCACGGGTCGGCGATCGGCTTAAGCTTTGCGGCAGCCTTGGGCGCGCTCGCGTTTTTCGTTTGCTGTCAATTGCGCTGGGGCCACTGGGACATTTATATGCTCACGCAAGCAGCCGGGTGGGGGATCACTCCCGATTACTTAGCAGTGTTTAAGCCGTCGAGTTATCGCTGGCTCGTTCCGGCACTGAATAATCCGACAGAGGCGAGCCAGACATCGATGACTCTGGGCGCATTGCTCTTTGGGGTAATCGCGCTTTGCGAACTGCTCCCAGCAATTCGTCGGCTGGCTGGTTGGCCGACACGAGCCGGCATCTATTTCTGCGCTGCGGTGATCTATTGGATTTCAGTTAGCGGCGTGGCCTGTGTCGGGATGGAAAGCATGCTCCGCTATGAATTCTGCGTGCACGCCCTAATCGTGCTGGCGGTTCTGAATTTTCTAGGTCAACTTCACAATTCGCCGATCTTTCTGCGAGCGTTCGGGATGGCGGCAGCAGTGTTAGTCGGCGCTGCTGGGTTAAGCGTACAGGGTTGGTACGTCTGGAATTTTACCCGAGGAAATTGGGTCGCGTAGCATGAAAACAAAGGTCGCCATCATCGGTGCTGGGCCAGCGGGTTTGACCGCGGGTTACCTTTTGTCGAAGGAGGGCATTGAGGTCGCTGTTCTGGAAGCCGATCCGGTGTACGTCGGCGGAATTTCGCGCACGGCCACCTACAAAGGCTTTCACTTCGATATTGGCGGGCATCGTTTCTTTTCCAAATCCAAAGCGGTAGAAGATTTGTGGACCGAGATTTTGCCTAACGACATGCTCGTGCGGCCGCGTTCATCGCGTATTTTTTACGGCGGCAAATTTTTTTCCTATCCGTTAAAGCCGTTTGAAGCATTGCTGAAGCTCGGCATCTTCAAATCGGTTCTCTGCGTCGTCTCCTGGTTGAAAGCTCGCGTCTTCCCAATCCGCGATCCTCGTAACTTTGAAGAGTGGGTGAGCAATCAGTTCGGCAGAAGGCTCTTCAACACTTTCTTCAAGAGCTACACCGAGAAGGTTTGGGGCATGAGCTGCAGGGAAATTTCCGCAGACTGGGCCGCGCAGCGCATTAAAGGGCTTTCGCTTGGCAGTGCGATTAAGAACGCACTGTTGCCGCAGCGTTACAATGGCGATCGAACGAAAGTGATTAAGACGTTGATCAATTCCTTCCGTTATCCGCGCAGAGGTCCAGGCATGATGTGGGAAGCATGTGCTGAAAAGACGAAGGCGATGGGTGGTAAGATTCAAACGGGCTGTAAGGTTACCGGCTGTTGCTACAACGACGCCTCCAGCACTTGGACGGTCGAATTCACAGATCGACAAGGTAATTCGCGGACGCTTGAAGGCGAACACGTCATTTCATCTGCCCCCATGCGAGAATTGATCTGCGGATTGTCGCCGGCGGTAAGTGAGCGAGCGAAACACGCGGCGAAAAGCCTGAAGTACCGTGACTTTCTTACCGTCATGCTCATTCTGAAGGATCGACACATGTTCGATGACAATTGGATCTATATTCACGACCCAAGCGTTAAGGTTGGCCGCGTTCAAAATTTCCGCTCTTGGTCGCCAGAGATGGTGCCCGATTCCGATAAGGTCTGCTATGGCCTCGAATATTTCTGCTTTGAGCACGACGGTCTTTGGGATTCGAGCGATGGCGATTTAATCGAGTTAGCGACACGCGAGCTAATTCAGATCGGTTTGGCGAAAGAGGGCGACCTGGTTGACGGCTGCGTTGTGCGCCAGAAGAAAGCGTATCCGGTTTACGACGACGATTATGCGCGCCACGTCGCCACAATCCGCCAGGAGCTCGAAAACCGTTACCCGAACCTGCACCTCGTCGGGCGCAACGGCATGCACAAATACAATAATCAGGATCATGCCATGATGACCGCCATGTTATGCGTCGAAAATATTCTCGCCGACACCAAGCTTTACGATCTCTGGCAGGTTAACGGAGACGCTGAATATCACGAGGCTGGCGCGGCGGCTGCGGAAGAAACGACAGGGACGGCACTGCGACTCGTACCAACACGTGTGGTGGCTGCTCCCGAGCTCGCGCCGGAAGCTTAAAATTATAGCGGCACTCCTTTAGGAGCATCGCTCTTTTCGGCGGTCACAAACCGTCCCTACAGAAATTCCTCTGTCGGTGGACAGGAGCAGAACAGGTTTCTGTCCCCGTAAACATTGTCGATTCGCGCGACGGCGGGCCAGAATTTGTGCTCGCGTGTCCACGGCGCGGGAAAAGCCGCTTGTTCGCGCGAGTACGGCCGGTCCCACTTTTCCGAAGCAATTTGCCACGCCGTGTGCGGAGCGTTTTTCAAGAGATTGTTTTCCCGATCCATCTTTCCATGCGCGACCATTTCGATCTCTGCGTGGATCGAGATCATCGCGTCGCAAAAACGGTCGAGCTCGTGTTTTGGTTCGCTCTCGGTCGGTTCGACCATCATCGTCCCGGCCACTGGCCACGAAATCGTGGGCGCGTGAAATCCGTAATCCATCAAACGTTTTGCGACATCCTCCACTTCGATTCCCGCACTCTTCCACTGGCGAAGATCGAGAATGCACTCATGTGCAACGAGGCCGTGCTTGCCCTTAAAGAGAACTGGGAAATAGGGATCGAGCCGCTTTGCGATGTAGTTTGCATTTAAGATCGCGACTCTTGTTGCTTCCGTTAATCCGGCAGGGCCCATCATCCGGATGTACATCCACGAAATGGTAAGAATGCTCGCGCTGCCGTACGGCGCAGCGGACACGTTTCCGCCTTGGCCTCCGCCATGTTGATACTTCGAGCTGTTGTCGCCAGTCAGCGGCGGTTTTCCTTCTTCGCCTCCGCCAAAAATGATCCGACCTGTTTCTGGATCGAGAATGAATTGGCCCGGCAGAAACAGGGCAAGATGTTTGGCAACGGCGATCGGGCCCACGCCTGGTCCGCCGCCTCCGTGCGGAATGCAAAACGTTTTGTGCAAATTCAAATGGCAAACGTCCGCACCGTAGTCTCCGGGGCGGCAGAGACCGACCTGCGCGTTCATGTTTGCGCCGTCCATGTAAACCTGACCGCCGTGCAAATGGACGATCTTGCAGATCTCGCGAATAGTTGTTTCGAAAACGCCGTGCGTTGAGGGATACGTCACCATTAACGCCGCGAGATCGCGCGCATGCTCATCCGCTTTGGAGCGCAAGTCGGCAAGGTCGATATCGCCATCTTTCAAACAAGCCACCGACACAACCTTAAAGCCGGCCATAACTGCGCTGGCCGGATTAGTTCCGTGTGCCGAGGTCGGGACGAGACAGATATTGCGATGTGCTTCGCCGCGCGATGCATGATATTCACGAATGGCGAGCAGTCCGGCGTATTCACCTTGCGATCCAGCGTTGGGTTGCAATGAGACCGCCGCGAAACCGGTCATCTCAGCGAGCCATTCTTCCAGTTGCGTGCACATCTCGATGTAGCCGGCGGTCTGATCATTCGGTGCGAAAGGATGCAGTTTGGAAATTTCCGGCCATGAAATCGGGAACATTTCGGCAGTCGCGTTGAGCTTCATCGTGCAGGAGCCGAGCGGAATCATCGAGGTAGTCAGCGAAAGATCGCGTAATTCGAGCTTTTTGAGATAACGCAGCATTTCCGTCTCGGTATCATGGGTATTGAAGACTGGATGAGTTAGAAAATCGGAGGATCGGATGGCAGATTGCGGAAGCTGAAATTCCGAACCGGCAAGGTTGTTATCTTCAAAATCGCGCACGTTTGTGCCGCGCAACACCGCCATGAGAATTTCGAGATCTGCGTCCGTGGTCGTCTCGTCCATTGAAATGCCTAACGAGTGCGGCCCAAACGCTCGCAAATTGCAACCGGCTTTCTCAGCGCGATCCAGGATGTCCCGGCTCGACATTGCGCCGAGTTCGACCCGGATGGTGTCGAAAAATGCCTTGTGCGCGATTTTAAATCCGAGTTGGCTTAAGCCCGACGCAAGCTTGGATGCGAAAGAGTGGACACGTTTTGCGATTGCACGAAGACCATGCGGTCCGTGATAAACAGCGTACATCGACGCGACGACAGCGAGGAGAACTTGCGCCGTGCAAATATTGCTCGTTGCTTTATCGCGCCGGATGTGTTGCTCGCGGGTTTGCATTGCCAACCGATAAGCCGGGCGACCTTCGGCATCATGCGAGACGCCGACCAGACGCCCGGGCATGTGACGCTTATATTCGTCGCGCGTGGCAAAGTACGCTGCGTGTGGTCCGCCAAATCCAAGTGGTACACCGAAGCGCTGCGTATTCCCCACGGCCACGTCGGCGCCGAATTCTCCCGGCGGCTTTAATAATGTCAGCGCGAGGATATCCGCCGCGACCACAACGAGCGCGCCGGCCGCGTGCGCCTGTCTGATAAATTCAGTGTAATTGTAAATTGCGCCGTCCGTCGCTGGATACTGCACAAGTGCGCCAAAAACGGTGTTGTCGAATTTGAAGCGCGAGAAGTTGTCGATCTTGATCTCGATGCCGAGCGGATTCGCGCGGGTCCTCACGACTTCAATGGTTTGCGGGTGGCAATTGTCTGCGACAAAAAAGGTCTTTCGCGCGGTAACGAAAGCGTGACAGAGCGTCATCGCCTCGGCGGCGGCGGTTGCTTCGTCAAGGAGCGATGCATTAGCGATATCGAGAGCCGTCAAATCGGTCACCATCGTTTGGAAATTGAGCAAGGCTTCGAGCCGGCCTTGAGCGATTTCCGCCTGGTAGGGCGTGTAAGCGGTGTACCAACCGGGATTTTCCAGAATATTTCGCTGTATCACTGGCGGCGTGATGCAATCGGAATAACCGGCGCCGATGAACGAGCGTGCGACTTTGTTCTTTTTCGCGATCGTGCGCAGTTCGACCAACGCTTCGCTCTCCGATTTTGCTTCTGGTAGGTCCAATCGCCGATCCAGCCGGATATTTTTCGGAATCGCCGCATCGATCAGCGCGTCCAGATTTTCAAACCCGACCCTGCCCAACATGGCGTCGATTTCTTCTCGATTCGGACCGATGTGACGCCGGGCGAATGAATTGAGATCAGCCTCGGTTTCACGCATTTGCATCTGATGAGACTACGGAAGGCCAATCGTGCTTCAAGTTTGTCGGCGCGCCCGGGAGTCGAGCCCTGCGATTTATTTTGAGTCGTGGGTTTCGACGCCGTGACTTTTCAACTGCGCGCGAAGCTGAGCGAGGTGCTGGTGATCTCGCGTCTCGACCGTACAGAGGACGTTAACGGCCGAAACGTCGGAACTGGCGAACGCGCGATCGTGTACGACCTGTTTGATGCTCGCGCCAGTCGACGCGATTTGGGTCGCGAGATCGGCAAGGCCACCGGGCCGATCACTAATGACGGCGGTAAATCGGCAAAGCCTGCCATCAGCGACCAGACCGCGTTCGATTACGCGACTAAGCACGTTGGGATCGATGTTGCCGCCGCAAAGCAGAAGGACGCAACGCTTACCGGAAAGGCTCGACAATTTGCCGGAAAGACATACCGCAAGCGAGGTGGCGCCGGCGCCTTCCACGACGCTCTTCTCCAGCTCGACCAAACGCAAAATCGCGAGCGCGATCTGTTCCTCTGTCACAGTGACGGCAAGATCGACAAGTGGCCGCGCGATCTGAAACGCATTTGTTCCAACCTGGGGAATGGCCAGCCCATCGGCCAGTGTCGGATGCATCGCGACCTTCGTCGGTTTCCCCGCTTCAAGCGCTGCTGAAAAGCTTGCGACGTTTTCTGCTTCGACGGCGACAATTTTCGCATTCGGGCGCAAGGTTTTGACAGTCAAAGAAACACCGGCGAGCAAACCGGCGCCGCCTACCGGGACAATTATCGCGTCAAGATCCGGGACTTGCTCGACGATTTCGAGTCCCATCGTCCCTTGGCCGGCAATGATCGCCGGATCATCGTAGCCGTCAATGTAAGCGAGTTCTTTTTCTTTCGCGATCTCGTGGGCGTGCGCTTTGGCCTCTCCAAAATCTTTTCCGTGAAGAACGACGGTAGCACCAAGTTTCTGGCAATTATTTACTTTAACCAGCGGCGCAAATTTCGGCATGACCACCGTCGCGGGAATGCCGAGCAATTTCCCCTGATAAGCAAGCGCCTGAGCGTGATTGCCCGCGGACGCGGCGATCACACCGCGCTTCTGCTGGTCGGGCGGCAGTTGCGAGAGGGCATTACGCGCGCCGCGTTCCTTGAAGCTTCCGGTGCGCTGTAAATTGTCGAGTTTGCAGAAAATCTCCATGCCAGTAATCTCGCTGAGCGGGATGGAATACTGACAGGGGGAGTAGTGGACCGCGCCAGCGATCCGTTCGCGTGCCGCTTCGATGTCGGCAAACCCGACCACGTGTTTAATTTCCGAGCGCTGCTTGCGCCGCGGCCAATCGGGCAATGGGAATTCGGAACGGGCTGCAACTCACGTAATTTAAGCCGAGCCGGTGACAGAATTTGACGGTTGATGGATCACCGCCATGCTCGCCGCAAATTCCCAGTTTGATGTCCGGCCGGGTCTTGCGTCCCAAGTCGCGCGTAATTTCCATCAAGCGTCCGACGCCCTTCTGATCGATCGATGCGAACGGGTTTGCATCGATAATGTCGAGTTCAGCATAGGTGGGAAGGAAACTGCCGGAATCGTCGCGGCTCATGCCAAGCGTAGTCTGCGTAAGGTCATTTGTGCCGAAACTGAAAAACTCTGCGTCGCGCGCGATCTGGTCGGCGACGAGTGCGGCACGGGGGATTTCAATCATTGTCCCGACCAAATAGTTGAATTTCGTCTTTTGCTGCTGAGCGATTGCGCGGGCGACTCTGCGGACGATGTCGATCTGAAGCTTTAGCTCGCGCGGAAATCCCACCAGCGGAATCATGATCTCCGGGCGAACCTTGACGCCTTTGCGTTGCACTTGGGAGGCGGCTTCAAAAATGGCGCGCGCCTGCATTTCGGAAATCTCGGGGTAAACGATGCCGAGGCGACAACCGCGATGGCCTAGCATCGGGTTAAACTCATGTAGCTCGTGCACCCGACGGGAAATTTGCTCCGCCGATACGCCGAGTTTGTTCGCTAGTTCGTTTTGTTGGGCGTAGTCGTTTGGCAAGAATTCGTGAAGCGGTGGATCGAGAAAACGGATCGTTGCAGGCAAGCCTTTTAACGCCGTAAAGATGCCGATGAAATCGTCACGCTGATAGGGAAGCAGCTTCGCCAGCGCTCGGGCACGATCTTCCTTGCTACTGGCAAGGATCATTTCCCGCATTGCATCGATCCGGTTGCCTTCAAAAAACATATGCTCCGTCCGACACAGACCTATGCCTTCCGCACCAAAAGCAACCGCGTTCTCCACTTGCTCGGGCGTGTCGGCGTTGGCGCGGACACGGAGAGTCCGCAGTTTGTCCACCCATCCCATGAGTTTCGCGTACCGCTGATAGGTCGCGCTCTTCTTTGGATCGAGGGACCGATCCACCAGCACTTGAACAATTTCGGAAGGGGCGGTCGTAAGCTCCCCGGCAAAGACTTCGCCCGCAGACCCGTCGATCGAGATGTAATCTCCCTGTTCCAAGGTAAGGCCGTTGGCGCTGAGCGTTCGCTTCTTGTAATCAATTTGAATTCCGGTGGCGCCGCATACGCACACTTTGCCCATTTGCCGCGCGACTAACGCCGCATGTGACGACACTCCGCCGCGGGATGTGAGAATGCCTTCGGCAGCAATCATGCCGCGCAAGTCTTCCGGGGAAGTTTCGATACGCGCGAGCAGTACTCGTTCTCCTTTTTCTGAGCGCGCCACGGCTTCCTCTGCGCTGAAAACGACATGGCCGGAAGCTGCGCCCGGACCGGCGGCTAAACCGCTGCCGATTTTTTTGGCTTCGTGGACTGATTGCCGATCGAAAATAGGCGCCAAAAGGTGGGCGAGCGAATCTGCTGGAATTCGTCGGACCGCCTCATTCTTGCTAATCAATTTTTCGCCGACCATATCAACCGCAATGCGGACAGCGGCATGGCCGGTGCGCTTTCCGTTGCGTGTTTGCAAGATGTAAAGGCGATTTTCCTCCACCGTGAATTCGAGGTCCTGCATGTCCTTGAAGTGCTCTTCCAGGATTGCGCGAACTTTCATCAGGTCTCGATGCACCGCCGGCATTTCCTTCGCGAGGTCGGCAATCGGATGCGGCGTACGTACGCCAGCGACCACATCTTCGCCTTGGGCGTTGATCAAATATTCTCCGTAAAACATTTTTTCGCCGCTTGCAGGGTCCCGCGTGAAAGCAACTCCGGTTGCGCTCGTTTTACCCATGTTTCCAAACACCATCGTCTGAACATTGACCGCCGTTCCCCAGTCGTGCGGGATGCCATACTTCCGGCGATAGACAATTGCGCGATCGTTCATCCACGAACCGAAAACTGCGCCGAGGGCACCCCAGAGCTGGGTCTGTGGGTCCTGCGGGAAGGATTTCCCAGTCCGCTCCTTGATCAACGCCTTGAACCGCTGCACCAGCTCCTTCAGATCGGCCGGTGTCAACCTCACATCCGGGAAGTCATGCTCACCGTAGCGTTCATCTTTTAAATGTTCGATTACGCTCTCGAACGGTTCGTGATCTTCGCCGGGTCGCTTTTGCACACCCATGACGACGTCACCGTACATCTGCAAAAAGCGGCGATACGAGTCCCAGGCAAAACGCGCGTTATTTGTTTTTTTCGCGACAATCTCTACCACTTCGTCGTTCATCCCGAGGTTCAGGATCGTGTCCATCATTCCGGGCATGGAATCGCGCGCGCCCGAACGCACGGAGACGAGCAATGGTCGTTCCTTGTCGCCTAATCTTCTCCCGACGGATTTTTCAACTCTGGCAAGAGCGACCTCCACTTGTCCTTTCAATTGGGGCGGATAGGTCCGCTTGTGATCGTAAAAATAACTGCAGACTTCCGTGGTGATCGTGAATCCCGGCGGCACAGGCAAACCAATGCGCGTCATCTCGTGGAGATTTGCTCCTTTGCCGCCGAGGAGCGGTTTCATATTGCCTGCGCCGTCGGCATGTCCGTCGCCGAAATAATAAACGTAACCCGGCGTTTTCTTTTGCCTCGCCGAAACCAATCGACGGTCCGATGTCGACCTTTTTGAGCGCCGAATTCCTTTTCGACCGTCGGTTTTTCGTTTTGCAGCCATGATTGAGGAGAAGAGCAAGGGAGCGTCAATGGACGAACGCGCCAAAGTAGTTTCGGGCATCGCAGTGTCAACGCCGTAGGCAGATATAGAAAGTGGAGCCGCTATAGAGACCGGCGTGTCACCGGCAAATCCAGGAAGATTGCAGCTCCGATGGCCTCGAGACTAGCGCGACGCGCTTCCGTTATTCGCCAGAACTTCAGAAATTGCCGCTGTAAAGTCATCCACGCCGGTACTCGGAACGATTTCCCACGATCATTCTCGCGGAATTCCACGTAAAAATGCTTACGCTCAATCTGCAGTTCTTTCACCTCGATAATGTTATCCATTATTCCTGGAGCCGCCGACTTTACGGCAGCCGATTTACAGAAGGGAAGAAAAATCGGCGCTTTTTTTACCAATTTTCTCAGCATCGGAAGGGTCTCATCATGAAACGCAAGCGCGGTTTCGGGATCGACTGAGAGATTGAAGGCTGAGTTGGGGGAAGGGGGTATGCCATCGCACCAACCGCTACCTGAACACCCATCTGGAACAAGACCATCGCGGCATTAAACAACGGACGCGCCCACAAGCACGCCGCCACCAATCGACCCAGCGTCTTATGAACCGCCTGAGGGTCAGCGCCCGGCGGTTACGCAACCGATAGAACCGAGACCGCGAGCGCATGATCCATACGCGGCTTTCCGTTTCGGCGGCTTCAGCCT
>WNFQ01001508.1_pt1 | contig 16534 bp, 11 predicted proteins | sample 5400171 | NCBI WGS metagenome assembly WNFQ01 (sample SAMN13153356, study PRJNA577476) | soil metagenome | isolation source: 20 cm soil under Madrone tree | place: USA:California | collected 2016-06-14 | reverse complement strand
CTCTCCCCCGGTCAATCCGATTCGTTACGTGCCGCTACGCTGTGTCTCGCTGGCTGCGGCCCCACCGGTGCCTCCCGGGGCCGCCTCATACTTGGAAGCGCATTTCGCTTGAACATGCTCGGCCACAAAATGGCCGTCGAGGCCGAGCCTTCCTTCCACCAGCGCCTGTGCCTTATCCACAAATGTGTCGGGCAGCGGATCGCTCCCGATGTAGGTGACCGGAATGGACTTCCCTTCTCCCTCCAGCACAAACTCAACCTTTCCGCTGGAGCGCCTAATACTGTTCGGTGCCACGGTTCCGCCGGCGCGCACGCGCTGCTTCAATGCCCGGCCCTGGAGCGTCTGCAACTCAGCAATCGTGTGGTAGTAAGTCTTGCTTTCCCCGTATCCCAGCCACGCCAAAAATCCCATCGAAACGACGATCACGCCGATGCCAATCCCAAATTTGACCTGCTTTTTCATCGGGACGCTCCTGCTTCTCCCGCACTCTCTCGATGCGTTCGATTCTATCACAGCCAAAAGACCCGTCCACCGTGTCCGAGTACCGTTTTGGGTCGTCTCCGTGGACCAGTAGTCCCTGTTTCTTCGGCTAGACGGCGGAAGCACTGACTGCGCCGCGCAAGTTTGCGACGGCCTTCTGCGTGTCTGATCCATCGAGCGCGAACGGTTTCCCGTCGTCCAGGACCAGTGGGCACTCCAATTGTAACGCCGCAATCTTCTCCAGAATTGTTTCCAGCGCCCGCGAAATCAGCACCACACGCTTGGGTTTCAGGGAACGCCGTATCCGCGCCGCCACCGCCGTCAATCGCTGCTCCATCAATAAAGAAAGCGCCATCGTCGCGGAAGATTCGTTCTCTGCCGGGCATTCCAAAATATGAGTCAGAAAAAATCCCGCGCGCTGAAACTCCGCATGCACGGCTTCGGCCTTTTTGCCGGCTGTGGAAACGCCCACGACCTCCAGCAGCGCAGCCGCCTCGCCCTGAAACTCACCGTGCGGAGAATAGAGAAACTCCTCTTCTTTCCGGGGCGATGCACTGCCAAGAAAAAGTGTGTGTATATGAACGGGCCGGTACCGCGTTGCCCATTCCAGCCGTTGCAGCCTCCGCGCGATATGTTCCGCGGAAGCGATCTGGCCGCAGCCGTCACACGGCAGCTCAATTGCACTTGTCATCTCATTCTGAATGTAGTGTAACCGCGGCGAGACCGCAAATCGTGGCTTGCTTAGACGGGGTTTGCTTAGACTTTGCGGCGGCCGCCTTCTGAGGCGTGCGCCTTCGTAGCAGGTGGCTTCTTCCTTCTCCTAGCTTTTGACTTTCAACTGTCGACTGTCAACTTCACTCTTCCGAAAAAAACTGTACCCTCAAGAAGTGACCGGCGTGTCCGAAGGCAGCTTCGCGCGCAGGCACCATTTCAGCTCCTGGCTCATCTCCGTGATCTCCATGCCTGGCATCACAATGAACTTGCAGCTCAGCATCTCGTGCGGTTCATCCTCATCCGGCAATTGGCAGCTCACCCGGCAATACTGGCAATCTTGATTCCAGCAGAAGCGCCCGTACGGGATCGTCTCCGGACTGATGAACTGGAAACATCGCAAAAGCGAATTCCGCTCCGGCACCTGAAATTTCTTCCCGAAGACTGTAATCTCTACAAGTTTTTCATACGGCCGGAACGGTTCCGACATGATGAGTCCTGTTCTCCGTGTCCCGGTTCCTGCGTTGCCGCAGCGTTTCCCCGCACCGGAACACCTGGCCATTAGCCACAGTGGGTTGCCTCATCAGAGTAGTCCGAGGTCCTTCCTCCTTCAACGCAATGACTCGCCCGCGTTCCCAATCTGCTACGGGGTCACCACCCTCCTTTCGCGCTCCGCTAGGAGGAAGCGGCCCTTTCTCCTCTCCCCCGATGTCATCCCCAGCGGAGTCGAGCGCTGCTTTCCTCTGTGTAGCGGCACGATACAACCTGTCCTGAGAGCAGCCGAATGGATCGTGCCTCTTCGCTCTTCCAATTTCCATTTTCTAATTTCTAATTTCTAATTTCTAGTTTTCTAATTCGCGTGGGTCTTTGCACGTGGCCCAGCAGACGTTGACGTGTCTATGCCTGCGCGCGATGCTGAGCGGGATGCGCTCGTTCAGGTCATCTTCACGCTTAGCGACCGACCATTTTTTGCAGACTTTCCGGGTACCGAGCCCCTTGCAGCGTAATCTTCGAGACGGCGCTCTTGATTTCGCGGAGATCTTCCGGCGTGAGTTCTACGGCAGTTGCGCCGATATTTTCTTCCAGGCGCGCCAGCTTGGTCGTGCCAGGGATCGGAACAATCCACGGCTTCTGAGCCAGCAGCCAAGCCAGCGCGATCTGAGCCGGTGTCGCCTTCTTTTGTTCTGCGAGCTTGCTAAGCAGATCAACCACGGTTTGATTTGCTTTCCGAGCCTCTGGAGTAAAGCGAGGGACGATGTTCCGGAAATCGGTACTATCGAACTCTGTATTCTCGTTGATCTTGCCGGTAAGGAAGCCCTTGCCAAGAGGGCTGAATGGAACGAATCCGATCCCCAGTTCCTCGAGTGTCGGTATGACTTCCGCTTCAGGTTCTCTCCACCACAGCGAGTATTCGCTCTGGAGCGCTGTGACCGGCTGCACCGCGTGTGCGCGACGGATTGTTTGCACCCCTGCTTCAGAAAGCCCGAAGTGCTTCACCTTGCCTTGCTGGATCAAGTCTTTCACGGCTCCCGCCACGTCTTCGATGGGCACGTCCGGGTCAACACGGTGTTGGTAGAAGAGATCGATGACCTCGGTCCTGAGCCGCTTGAGCGAAGCCTCGGCGACCTCCTTGATGTGCGTGGGCCGGCTATCCAGCCCGGCCTGTTTGCCGGTGTTAGGATCAAGTTTGAATCCGAACTTTGTGGCGATCACCACTTGCTTACGGAAAGGAGCGAGCGCTTCACCCACGAGCTCTTCGTTTGTGAACGGGCCGTACACTTCCGCTGTATCGAAGAATGTGACTCCGCGTTCCAGCGCCCCCCGGATGACTGCGATCATCTCCTGCTTGTCTCCGGCCGGGCCGAAGCCAAAGCTCATTCCCATACAGCCGAGTCCGAGGGCCGAAACCTCCAGGTTGCTATTCCCAAGTTTGCGTTTCTGCATTGCTCCCTCCACGCTGACGCCACGATACAACGGCCAACCTCGGCGTCGCAATGGAGGTCCAAATCCGGCGGCTAGATTCACGTGCCTGGTAAACACATTAGCCGGACTAGTACCTTGGAGAGACGATTTCCAAGTGGTGTCGCCCACCATGATTCGCTGTGTTTGCAGTTCACTGTCGGATTCTCCCTTCACGGACCGGTGAATGCCTCCCAGATTCATGAGCCCCTTCAATGTTTTAGCAGGCATGTCGTTTGGCCCTCCCTTTGCCATTGTGGTTGGCAACAGGAGGTAAACGAACATGCCTGAAATAACTTGGAAACTCAGTCTGCGGTTTCTTGCAATCTTTCTGATACTCGCAACCTGTGTTCTAGCTGATGATTCCGTGCCTGATTGGTCTAAGAAGACGTTTCCCGCTTCCGCTGAGCGGGTCTTTGCTGCCGCCCTCAAGTCTATCTCGGCGCAGCATTACGAAGTGAAGTCCAAGGACGATGTGAACAGAGTGATCAACTTCCACGTAGGGGCCACTGCTTGGTCGTGGGGTTACCTCATGGCGCTGAAGGTGTCGGCAAACGAGAACAATGCCAGTCATGTATCGATCGAGATAGTCCGGTTGGGTGGTCCTGAAGGAAAGCCTTCCATTGTTGCTCATGGGAAAAAGGAAGTTCAAAAGATCTTCGCGGGCATCGAGAAGGAGCTGGCCAAAGCGCCGCCCACGGAAACAAAATGATTGCTGCGTGCCCCACACGCCGGGTTTGCGTAGCCTGTGGTGAGCGAGGCCGAACCATGGTGCTTTTGACTCTTCCTATTTCCCCGTTTGTTTCTAGTTTCCAGTTTCTAGTTTCTGCTTTCTAGTTTCTCCCTTCCCTTTCCAGTTTCTGCTTCTAGTTTCTAGTTTCTAGTTTCTAGTTTCTAGTTTCTAGTTTCTAGTTTCTGCTTTCGCCTCTCCCGCCCGTCATTCCGAACGAAGCAGGCCGATTCCTTCTTCCCCTTTCGCTCTTGCGAAGGGTCGGCCTGCGCAGAGAGGAATCTCTCTTCTCCTATTCGATTTTCTAGTTTCTAGTTTCTAGTTTTCCTTCTTCCTCCACAACTCCACGAACCGTTTCACCGTCCCAGACCCGAAGCCTTCATAGTGATTATTCGCGTACGCAAATAATCTCCGAATCTTCTTGTCGTTCATCATCCCCTTAAGGATATCAACCCAACCTTTCAAATCGCTTTCACGGTCAACGACACTTTTGTCCCATGTCTTTGTTACTTTTTCGATTCCATGGCGGTCGCCAAGCCAGCGCACATAAATAAAGTCTGCGGTAATCAGGTCAAACTTTTCCTTCATCTCCCAAGGTCGCGGCACAAACGATGTGTCAGTCAGCGCCAAGGCGACGTTGTGCTCCCGGAGCCCATCCGCAAACCTGGCGTCAAGCCAGACCTTGTTGCGAATCTCGACTACAAATTTGTGGTCGGTAGGAAGCTTCTTCAGGAAGAGTGTCAGCACAGCCAGAAAATCATCTTGCTTCGGAGATTTCCAGCGGTCGAACAACGGAAACTGAAACACCATCGGACCAAGCTTTGGACCAAGAAGTTCCATCGTTTTCACGAACTCCTCGAATTCTGAATCGCAATCCACGAGCACTTTTTCATGCGTAATCGCCTGCGGAACTTTGACGGAGAAAATGAAGTCTTTGGGAGTTCGCGTCGCCCAATGGTTGACCGTGCTGGCAGAAGGACATCCGTAGAACGTCGAGTCCACCTCGACCGTAGCAAACTGCGTGGCGTAGTAGGAAAGGAAATCCCGTGACTTCATGCCTGCAGGGTAGAAACTGCCCTCCCAACCGTTTGCGGTGAAAGCGGAAGTCCCGAGGAGAATGCCGGGCAGAGAGTACGGGCGCTCGATCTTTAGCTCGCTTGCGGGTTTTGCTGCATCCTCCAATTTCTCCATATCGAAGAGGGTTGGGTTGCGCATCGGTTCCACTTTTGGACTCTTTGGATTCACGGCTCGGAGAGCCTAGCACTCACGTCGTTTGCGTGGCAATGACGACACTCCGCATCATTCTGAACTGTGCGGTAGCTGAGCTATCTAGTGCGTTAGCTGCAGTGCCGAAAGTACTGGCGCGGCAGTACCGTGGGACCATTCGCTGTCGCAGGTTCGCGCAATATCCTTCTCCTTCGAGCGTCTGCGAAAACGAAGGAAGAAGTGAAGCGCCTGTCGCCAGTAAACATGTCATTTAGAGTGCTCGTATTTCTCCTCATCGGCACAGGGGGAATCGTCATCGCGTCCCGATTGGTAGCGCCCAAGAAAACGGTTGCCTGTTGCAGCGCTGACGTCTGTGCTCGGAACCACCACCATGAATGAAGCCAGGAAATGCACCGTTATTGCTAAAGTCTGAGTGCATCCGGCTGGGCACTGCGCTAACGAGAGAAGATGCTTTGCGCCTGATTCACACCTACATGGATCATTACAACACCGTCCGCTTGCACAGTGCCATCGGCTATGTGGCCGCACGACATGCTCGCTGGGCGAGCTACTGAGCCACGCCGCACGAAATTGGGGTAAAAACTCTCTTGCCAACCGTCTGCGGTGAAAGCGGAAGTGCCAAGCAGTATTCCCGGCAAAGAGTACGGGCGCTCGATCTTTAGCTGGCTCGTCAGTTCAACCGCCTTCTCCAACTTCTCCATCTCAAATAGAGTCGGCTGGCGAATCGGCTCCACTTTTGGACGCTGTGGCTTCACGGCTCGGAGAGCCTACCACCCACGTCATTTGGGCTGCAATCAGATCGCTCCGTGCCCACCCTAATGTCGCTTCAAAACAGTGCTAACATGTTTACATTATGGGAAATGGCGTAAGCATTAACTTGGGTGACACTCTGCCATATCTGGAGACGCGCTTACTTCAGCTTATTGGCAAGGACCAATCCAGCAAGGATTTGGAGTCCTGGTTCAACAGCCTTCAGAAAACGGCAATGATTCAAGCGTCTTATGTCAAATGCATTGGCATGCATCACCCATTGAGGATGAGCGAGATATATCAGCCGACGCGCTAGGGACGAGGGACAGACGGGACGTTTTCTGATACTTATCTGAAATAATTCGTTGGGCTAGTAATGATTCATGGTTCCGGAAAAAGGGGAACTTCCCGTAAATCCGCTCGTCGATAATCCGACTACGCGTCTACCGAGTCATAGTCGGAAAGGGGTGTTGGTCTTTCACTCAGTGTATTATGATCTTGGCGGCTGAGCCGTCAGGTTGCTCGGCGGTAAGTCCACAAAATGAATCTGCTTCTATCGCTCACCCTTGTCCTGTTGCTCAATGCACTCCAAATCCCTTCATCTGCCGCCCGGAGCATTCATATGACAGACCGTGAAGAAACTGGGCTTCGCGGCCCAGTCAAAACGTGCACCGAAGAAATTATTTATCCTGGTGGTGAATACTTGACTACGACAGAATACAGCGCTGACGGACGCGTTCTTGCAGTTCGCACGCCCCAGACTGATGGTTCAGAGTGGGTCTCCTCAAACATATACAATACCAATGGCCACTTGGTCAAAACCGTTTCGGGAAAGTTGGGTGAGAAGGGTACCGAGATACGATATGACTACGATGATTCAGGAAGGCTCCTGACCACTACGAATAGCAGTGAATCCGGAGATACGACTACCTTCCACTACGATGAGCAGGGCCGCAAGACTACGATCCAGCGTTTTGACCCGAAAACACTGGAGCGAGGACTAAACACCATGTCCGCCCTTTCCCCGTGGGACACAGCTAAGTCAGGCATTGGTATCCCCGCTGGTGGCCACATTACTACAATCTATGATGGCAACGACCAGCCCACAGAGGCACAAATCCGTGACGCCGAAGACCACTTGGTGAGCCGGATCGTTCGCGCGTACGACGCTAATGGCCGGCTCGTCGAAGAAGAACCAATCCAAGAAAATCCGGCGTCGTTTTTCGCCGACAGGTTTGCTGCCCAAGGGCAACCACAACCCAATGCCGCAGAGCTGGAAGCGATGAACACAGCGATGAAGTCGTTACTCAGGGGACGAAGTGGTACTGGCACATCGTATATTTACGATGAGATTGGCAGAGTAATGAAAATTCACGATCGTAACTTCGTGTTTGATAAGGTGACCGTAATCACCTACAACGAACATGGCGACAAGAGTGCGGAACGCACAACTATCGCCGGAAACTCCATCGTTCCGGTTGGTGTGGCATTCTCAGTGGACGAAAATGGCACGCTTGTTCCACAGAAGCATGCCACTGAACCAGCAGAATCACCTGATTTAGCTAGCGAGAGTGAAGTTCAGTATGCCTATCAATACGATAGCTACGGCAACTGGACGCAACAAACTGCGAATGACAGCTCCAGGCCGAATGAGCCGTCTATCGTTCGCCACCGCGCGATTACGTACTACTGACCCCACTTATTGGTGATCGGGCGCCGCACCTGTGTTTTCCAGGGCGCGGTTTTTGCACCTACGAATTAGCAAACCGCATCCTTTCAACACTTTCCAAGTCCATTCGAATTACATACTAAATAAACATTGACAGCCAGTACCTTCCGCGTTATACTCCCCTTGTCCTTCACCGCGGCGGAAAAAGGAGCGCCTCCCTTTGTCCGCTACCTTTTTACCCCGAGTGATACCCGATCTTGCGCTCTCGGCCGTTTGTCGAGACGAGGGGTCCATCGCAACGCCTCTAAATCCCTTGCCATCCAGTGCTCCACTGGCTCTGCCACTTTCCTGCCATTTTCCATTTTCGCATTTCCATTTTCTGCTTTCCCTAACCCCCTTTAGACCTCCGCCCCTTCGCGCGCCTAAGTCGCGAAGAATCAACACTTATGAAGTCTCCCGTAAGTGTTGCATCCAAAGAACTTACAGGACCGCTAAGTCTTTTAAATGCAACACTTACAAAAAACACGGGGGGTGGGGGGTGTTATGGTTAACCAGACATCCGATAAGGAAGGGGGCGCGACCGTCAGCTCCAAAGATCGAAATACTGCCCCATCTTGCGGAACTTGTCGTAACGAGCGTCAACCAAATCTCGAACCGGCTGATTCGTCAGCGCCACCAACTGCCGGTCCAGCACTTCCTCCAGGAACCGCGCCGCCGCCTCGTGGTCCATATGCGCGCCGCCCTCCGGCTCAGGAACGATCTCATCCACAATTCCCAGCTCTTTCAAATCCTTGGGCGTAATTTTCATGGCTGCCGCTGCGGTCTCCGCTTTCGTCGAGTCGCGCCAGATGATCGAAGCGCACCCTTCCGGCGAAATCACCGAATAGAAACTATTTTCCAAAATGTTGACGCGATCTCCCACCGCAATCGCCAGCGCTCCTCCCGATCCGCCTTCCCCGGTCACCGTCACGATCACCGGAACCGCCAGCCGCGCCATCTCCCGCAAATTTCGCGCGATCGCTTCGCCTTGCCCGCGTTCTTCCGCGTCAATTCCCGGATACGCGCCTGGCGTATCAATAAACGTGAGAATCGGCCGGCCGAACTTCGCCGCGAGCTGCATCACGCGCAGCGCTTTCCGGTAGCCTTCCGGCTTCGGCTGGCCAAAATTCCGGATCAGCCGCTGCTTCGTGTCGCGTCCCTTTTGATGGCCGATGATCGCCACCGGACGCCCGTGGAACTTTCCCAGCCCTGTAACAATGGCTTTGTCGTCGGCGTAGCCGCGGTCGCCGTGCAGTTCAACAAAGTTCGTGAAAAGCAGGTTGATAAAGTCCAGCGTGTACGGCCGCTGCTGGTGCCGCGCGATCTGCGCGCGTTGCCACGGCCCCAGGTGCGTATAGAACTCGCGCCGCAGTTCCGCCACCTGGCCGCGCACACGCTCCAGCTCCGCGTTTGCATCCGCGTCTCCCGCGAGATGCCGCAGCTCTTCCACGTCTTTCTCCAGCCGTTCGATCTCCTTCTCGCGGTCCTGAACCGGCGCCCCGCGTTTGTTTTTTTCTTTGGCGCTCATTCCGCCACCGCCGCAACCGAGCGAGCGCCGCAGATTTGCCGCACGGTCTCCGCCAGTTCCGGTGTGGACTTGACGCGCTGCTGCGCCCGCAGCACCGCCACGGAACCATCCGGCGCGCACATCTCAAACACCACCGGGCACGGCCCGGGAGCGGATGCAAAGACATCCTCCAGGCGATCGAGAACGTTCTCGCTCAGTGAGCCCATCTCAAGCCGCACGCGAAATTCGTCGGCAGCCGCTCTCTCTGGGAGTTCATCCAACCGGCGCGCCTCCTGCAGCGAGAGCCGCGTGCCCGCTTCCTCCACCTGCACGCGAACTTTCAATAGAAGCGGATTCCCGGGCTTCAGCACCTGTTCCAGCCGGGCAAAGCATTCCGGAAAGGCCAGCAGCTCCTGCACGCCGGTCATATCCTGGATCGTGAAGATAGCCCAGCGCGCGCCCTTCTTCGAGCGCATCGGCCGCGTCCCCACGATTAGCGACGCCACCGTGATTTCTTTTCCATTCCGCTGCTCCTCCACGAGATCTAAGGAAATGGTCTTCAAATCCTGCAGCCGCGAAGCATACTTCGCGAGGGGGTGGCCGGAAACATAAAAACCGAGCATTGCATATTCGCTCGCCAGGCGTTCTTCTTCGCTCCAGGGCGCCGCTTCGCGCAACTCGAATGGCGATAGAGCCGGCGCGGCAGCCGATCCAAATAGACCGTGCTGCCCCGACTCCCGCGTTCGCGAAGCGCGCTGCAATGCCGCGAGCGCATCATCCACGGACACCAGCATGGATTCCCGCGGCCCAAGGGAATCTACTGCACCGGATCGGATCAGGCTTTCGAAAACGCGCTTGTTCAGGTAGCGCGACTCGATGCGCTCACAGAAATCGTACAGCGATTTGAATTCGCCCTGGCTCATACGCGATTCGCGAATGGCCCGGGCCGTGTTCTCGCCCACATTCTTGATCGCAGCGAGGCCGAACCGGATGGATTCGCCGATCGGCGTAAAATACAAGTCGCTCTGGTTGACATCCGGGGGCAGGATCGAGACGCTCATGCCGCGCGCTTCGTTGATGTACTTCACGACTTTTTCGGTGTTGCCCGCTTCGGAGGTCAGCAGTGCCGCCATGAATTCCACGGGATAATGCGTTTTCAGATAAGCCGTCTGATACGCCAGCAAAGCATACGCGCACGAGTGGGACTTGTTGAACCCGTACCCGGCAAATTCTTCCATCAGGTTAAAAATGCGCTCGGCTTTTTTCTCTGGAATTTTGTTCGTCGCGCAACCGGTCATGAATTTTGCGCGCTGCGCCGCCATCTCTTCCTTCTTTTTCTTGCCCATGGCCCGGCGCAAGATGTCCGCTTCGCCGAGCGAAAAACTCGCCAGCCGGTTGGCGATCTGCATCACCTGCTCCTGATAGAGAATCACGCCGTACGTCTCTTCCAGAATATCTTTGAGCTGCGGCAGCTCGTAGCTGACTTTTGTTTTTCCTTGCTTGCGGTTGATGAAGTCATCGATCATCCCGCCCTGAATCGGGCCGGGCCGGTAGAGCGCGTTGAGCGCGGTGAGATCCTCGATGCGCGTGGGCTGGTAGCGGCGAAGAATGTCGCGCATGCCGTGCGATTCGAATTGGAAGATGGCGGTGGTTTCGCCGCGCGCGAAAAGTTTGTAGGCTTCCGCGTCATCCAACGGGAGGTTGTCGATATCAATTCTGATTCCGCGGTTCTGTTCGGCCATTCGAACGGCGTCGTGCAGGACCGTGAGCGTGGTCAGCCCGAGAAAATCCATCTTCAAGAGGCCCATGCGTTCCAGCGCATTCATGTCGTACTGCGTAGTGACTTCGTCGCGGTTCGTCTTGTACAGCGGCACGACGTCCGTGAGCGGCCTCGGCGAAATCACCACGCCGGCCGCATGCGTTGACGCATGGCGCGCCAGTCCTTCGAGCCGCAGCGCCACCGCCATCAAATCCTTCAGCCGTTCATCGCTGTTAATCGCGGACTTCAATTGCGGCGCTTCCTCCAGCGCATCTTTCAACTCGATTCCCAGCGTCGTGGGGATCAGCTTGGCGATGCGGTCCACTTCCCCGTACGGAATGTCCATCGCGCGCCCGACGTCTTTCACCGCGGCTTTCGCGGCCATGGTCCCAAACGTAATAATCTGCGCGACATTTTCCCGCCCATATTTCTGGGTGACGTATTCGATTAATTCCCCGCGCCGGCGCATGCAGAAATCAATATCGATATCAGGCATGGAAACGCGTTCGGGATTCAGGAAGCGTTCGAACAGCAGGTTGTACTGCAACGGATCCACATCCGTGATGCGCAGCGCATAGCTGACCAGGCTTCCTGCCGCGGAGCCGCGCCCCGGCCCGACAGGAACATCCTGCGCCCGCGCGTATTGAATGAAATCCCAAACGATCAAAAAGTAGCCTTCATAGCGCATCTTTTTAATCATTTCGATTTCGAAAGTGAGCCGCCGCTCGTACTCAACAAGCGGATTCGCCAGTGCGTTCTGTTTCGCAAGCCGCTCGAGCTGCGGCACGCGTGTGGCGAATCCCTCGCGCGCGACCTTCTCAAAATAACTTGAGGACGTGTGCCCTTCCGGAACTTTGAATTCCGGGAACGGATTCGGGATACGCTCAATCTTGACGTTGCAGCGCGAGGCGATTTCCACCGTGCGGCTCAGCGCCTCCGGCACTTCTCCGAACACCTGGGCCATTTCTGCCGCGGTTTTGAAATAAAACTGGTCGGTTGCGAATTTCATGCGATGCGCATCGCTCATGGTCTTGCCGGTCTGAATGCAGAGGAGCACGTCCTGGGCATGCGCATCGTAATGATGGAGATAGTGGCAATCGTTGGTGGCGACGAGCGGAATTCCAGTCTCTTTCGAAAGCCGCACGAGTTCGCGATTGACGCCCTTCTCGATCTCCAGCCCCTGGTCCTGAATCTCGAGAAAGAAATTCCCTTTCCCGAAGACATCGCGCAGCCGATACGCGTTCTCGCGCGCCAGGTCGTACTTTTCGTCCACAACCGCTTCCGTCACCGGGCCGCGCAAGCACGCGGAAAGCGCAATCAATCCCTTGCTGTGTTTCGAAAGAAGGTCGTAGTCAATACGCGGTTTGTAGTAGAAGCCTTCGAGGAATCCGGCGGACACCAGTTTGATCAGATTGTGATAACCCTCGAGCGATTCGCACAGCAACACGAGATGATTGCTGCCGCGCATCCCGGGTTCGGCGTCGCCGCGGTCCTGCCCGTTGCCGGCGTTGGCCTTTTCGCCACGATCATGCCGGCTTCCCTTCGCCACGTACACTTCACAGCCGATGATCGGCTTGACGTCGCGTTTGCTGGCCTCATAGAAAAAATTTGCCGCGGCAAAGAGGTTACCGTGATCGGTGATGGCCACCGCCGGCATTTTCTGCCGAGATGCTTCGTCCAGGAGCTCGGTGGTTTCGCAGGCCCCGTCGAGCAGGCTGTAATCCGTGTGAACGTGAAGATGAACGAACTGCGGCTGGCCCATGGAACCCGATTCTAACAGGATACAGAAAAAGTCGATACGCTCTGCGCTCGAGCGGCACGTAGCCAAGCTAGGTTGCTGATAAAAGGGGGTCGACTCCGCAAGCTAACGGGAAAATCCAGAGACTACTACCCTCCTTACGTTCGCGGTGGTTTACTAGCGCAATGAACCGCCCCACGATCGGACATACCATCTCCCTTGACGCTAGGACGCTTCCAAGGCGTATAGTAGCGCACAGCATATTCACCCGTTAGTTATGCAGTTGGAGTGCTAACAATGAGCGTACTGCCATCCCCACAGTCTCTTGCGGACCCAGAATCTGCTAAGCAACAGCGCGATATCGAGATTGAGAAAGCCGGTCGCATCTGTGAGGAGCTGACTCGGCTTATGGACGAGACGCTAGTCTCTCTTCTCTATTGCTACAAGGAAGAGCCGAGTGGCAAGCGGTGCGGTTTCCCTGCGAGTGTGTCACAGGAGTCCCAAAATGGCAAAAGCGCGATTATTAGTCCGCGCGATACTGCCATAGTCCTCTCTGCGATACTAACAGCCGGTCAGGAAATTATGGACCTAACACCAACTCAGGATGATCACGAAGATTCAAAGCAGAAAATCTCCAAAAAGAGAACGGAATTCATCAAGCGCCTGCGAAAGCGCCAATCCCACTCGGGGGCGGAGCCAATTCAACGCCATGAGTTTTTGAACCTGTTCTTTGTACCGTGTGTCAGAAATCTTCTGAGAAGGGGCAACAATCCGCTTGTCAATTTGAAGAACTCGGCTTCCGCGCCAGAATCTTCGGAAGACAGGATTAGGAATTGTCGCGACCCTTTCAGTCTTGCCCGTATTCTCGGGCTCCTAAACCTCTACACACGCGAGGAGACTCACGAAAGTTTGTATGTCGATGCCGTAGCAGAAGTCGTGGGAGCGCTTTGCAAAACATTTGGTCCAAACTACGCCTTTGGGGGAGCCTCCCTCACAAAGACGGAGCCTCATGCCTTCGTTTCTTACTACTGCCTGAACAGTCTGACCGGTGTCCGAGAAATTATGGAGAATCGCGCTCTTGAACATGAAGATCTTGCGCTACTTTTGGAAGACCTTGCGGAATGCGTGGACGGAGCCTCGGCCACATATCTCAGGTACGGTGGATGGAAAGGTCTCAAAGACCGTCTGCCGCGAGAGATTGAGCGTCTCAGAAATGGCGTGGGGATCTTGGCGATCGTGCGAACGATCAAAAACTATCTAAAGAATCTAAAGAAAGGACATGACCTCGATCCGCGTGTGCTGAGTAATGAAATAAAAAAAGCAATCAAGGAATCAGTCGACAAAAAGGATGCGTGGTTGGTGAAGTTCCAGCGGGCGATTGGGAAAGAGATTAAGAATGTGAAGGTCTCGGTTGGAGGCAATCTCGAGAAACTTTCCAAGTCAACCGATAACAAGGAATCCATTCCTGGGCGTGCTTCGATGAAGACAGCCGAGTTGTATATGAAGGGAGCGGCACATCGTTGGGAGCTGGCGTTCTTCGAGGGAATGGAATATGTCCTTAACCAAACAAAGGAGGCCTACAGGCCTCTGAACAACCGGACAGATCTCAAGAAATTATCGGAAGCGGTCAGGAAGGTCGGCAAGGTATGGCTGGAGAGTGCTGCGCGCACCAAAGACTACATCTGCAAATTCACGAAATGGGCGACCGCGGAGTTGCAGCGGCAGTTGAGCTTCTCTCACATTCGCTACCAGACAAACTTCGATCCTGTTCAGTTGGCCTTCCTACTTCGGATCGATAACGATTTGTCTCCTGGCAAAAACCCTCAATTGACCTTAAAAGGACTCGAAATCCTGTTCGATTCTCAGCAACGCGATGGAATGTGGCCGGTGGGGGCGCCCCTCTTTTTCGAGCCACAAATTGGCCGTGCCGTGTATGTGGCGAACCTGGAAATCGTCAACGCTGTTCTTCCGCTTGTGAAAGAACATGACAAAATCGATCTGTACTGGGAAAACCTCGAACGTGTGCTCAACTGGCTTCGAACGAACAAGAAGGAGATTCAGCTTGACCTCAATGCCAACGATTTGGGTGAGGCAATGAGGGTGCCCATACATGGGTGGGCAACCGAGAAGGTTCCCGAGCGGGGGAGGATCGATGTTTGGCTGACGGCTCTGGCGCTAGAGTTCTTGGACGCCTACAGGGACATACTTATGGAATTCGTGAACTGCGCAACCGTGCGCCACAAGTACGACAGGCAGACAGCCAAGGACTTGTTGGAGTGGGACAAATTAGTTGATCCACAACTCTCCAAACCGTACGGCAATCGCGTCACTACTAAGATCTACGAAGAATACATACTGCCGTTTCGTCAAGTCGGTATGAGCAGGAAAAATGCCATGATCCTCTACGGACCTCCGGGGACCGGCAAGTCGAGCATTGCTGAAGCAATTGCGAAAGAGCTGGATTGGTCCCTTGTCACAATCACACCGAGCGATTTTGTAAAGGAGGGAATCGAAAAGAGTGAATATATGGCCCGCACGCTTTTCAACGATCTGACTAGCTTACAGAACACGGTCATCCTCTTCGACGAAATCGACGAAATGCTCAGGTCACGATCCGAAGAAGAAGGAGAGAAAAGAGACCAAAACGGTGTCGCGATGTTGCAATTCATCGTGCCTGGCATGCTCCCCAAGCTCCAGAGGCTCAAGAAATACGGCGAACGGCATGGCGTGATCGTCGTTATCGCCACAAATTATTTTGAGCGATTAGACTCCGCCGTAAAGCGCCGGGGCCGCATCGACGATTACTTCGCGATCTATCCTCCCGACGGCCCATCGCGGCAGCTCTTCCTTTATACAAGCCTGCGCAAGGTGCTCCCCACTGATAACGCGGGCCAGCGGCAGGAGTACATGGAGTTTGCGAAGAAGCTCTCTTGTTTCACGCAGGGCTGGGCATTTACCGAACTCGACCGCCTCGTCCGGTTTATCTTGAAAAGCCTAATAATTGACGGAGGGATAACCTGGACAGAATTCATGGGGGATTGGAAAGACAGGAAGTGGAGAAACGAGAACATAAGGCCGGTAGACCCAAGAGATAAATCGGGTCTCTTTACAAAGGGCTATTGTTTTGTCGAAATCGATGAGAAGAGATCGCTCAACCCTTTGAGAGTCTACGGAAGAAGGAAGGAAGCTAGCGACGAGGCCAGGGACGTATTCGAGATCTGCCGGGGGGGAATCGAGTTCACTGAAGCAGAGTTTAAGTCTCTGCTGGAGGAAACGTTAGGGACTAGCAAAAACTAGGTTTGGTACGACGGCGAATGTCCGACTTAGAATTGCATGTTAGCGAAATGAATAGTCTTTGCGGGCCCGCCCGAGGGGAACTTCGCTTAGCGTCAACGAAGCAATTGGACAAGACCTTAATCGAAAGCCTTTAACATGCTACTTGCGGCCTCTGCGCTTCTTGGATGAGGAGGCACTCTTAGGACGAGGCTCGGGCGCGTGGTGTTTCGAGGCCGGCTTTGCGGGTGCCGGCTTTCCTTTTTTCGCATGTTTTGCGTCCGCCTTGGCTGCGGCATGTTTATGCTTGGCAGCGTCGCCCATGGCCGCCGCGGCGTGTGCTTTGTCGGTGCCTTTTGCAGGCTTCTTTTCCTTCTCCTTCTTTTTGGGCTGTTCCTTGATTCCTGTGATCTTGCGCAAGATCTTTTCCCGCTCCTCCGGCGTTTTCCCGCGGCCGGTGAGCTGCATGGCAAAAACCTGCTCGACAACCGTGTCGAACTTTGGCCCTCGCGGCATTCCCAGCGCTTCCAGCTGCGCGGCTACGCCGGGAAGTCCAAGACGAACCGGCCGCCACTTGTTCAAATAGGCGCGAATCTTCGAGAGCGCGGCAGACTTGTTCGACTCCGCCATCAGATAGGCCATTTGATCCAGCGGCAGCTTTTCCAGAAACCGGTAGGCATCGATGGGAGCTT
>WNFQ01006369.1_pt1 | contig 16539 bp, 13 predicted proteins | sample 5400171 | NCBI WGS metagenome assembly WNFQ01 (sample SAMN13153356, study PRJNA577476) | soil metagenome | isolation source: 20 cm soil under Madrone tree | place: USA:California | collected 2016-06-14 | reverse complement strand
GCTGGAATCAGCGTTCCAACTTGAAAGCTACCGTTGCCAGGGGCGGCAACTGGATGAGAACGGAATATTCACGACCCATCCAGGGAAGGTCCTCACTTTGGACGCCGCCGAGATTTCCTACGTTGCTGCCGCCATAGGTTTCAGCATCCGTGTTGATTATCTCGCGGTAGAATCCAGGCTCGGGAACTCCTAGCTGATAGTTGTATCGCACCACCGGCGTGGCATTCACTACAAATGCGATAATGTCGCCCTGGCGTGATTTTCTCAGGAATGAAACCACGCTGTTATCGGCGTCGTGAAAATCGATCCAGTCGAATCCTTCGTAGGTATCATCGAGTTGCCAAAGCGCTGGCTCGCTTTTGTAAACGTAATTCAGATGTTGCACGAGACGGTGCACGCCGTCGTGCCGCGGCAACTTTAACAGCTCCCAGTCGAGGCTTGTATCGTGGTTCCATTCGTTGTGCTGACCAAATTCGCCGCCCATGAAGAGGAGCTTCTTACCGGGCTGAGCATACATCCATGCCAAAAACATCCGCAGATTGGCGAACTTCTGCCATTCGTCCCCTGGCATTTTAGATAACAGGGATCGCTTGCCGTACACAACTTCGTCGTGACTAAGCACCAGAATAAAGTTCTCCTGGAAGGCGTAGAGCAGTGAGAAGGTGATGTTGCCATGATGAAAGCGCCGGTAAATGGGGTCGATGCTCATGTATTCGAGGAAATCGTGCATCCAGCCCATGTTCCATTTGAAGCCAAACCCGAGTCCGCCCAGATAAACCGGACGCGATACACCTGGCCATGCGGTTGATTCTTCGGCGATGGTCATGATTCCCGGGAAACGCTCGTAACAAACCTCGTTTAACTGCTTCAAAAAGTGGATGGCATCGAGGTTTTCGCGGCCGCCGTAAACATTCGGAATCCATTGACCGGGCTTGCGCGAATAATCCAGGTAAAGCATCGAAGCCACGGCATCTACGCGCAGGCCATCGATGTGATATCTGTCGAGCCAGAAGAGCGCATTGCCGATGAGAAAATTGCGCACTTCATTGCGGCCATAATTAAAGATGAGCGTGCCCCAATCCTGTTGTTCACCCTGACGTGGGTCCATGTGTTCGTAGAGATGGGTACCGTCAAATTCAGCCAACGCGTGAGCGTCTTTTGGAAAATGCGCAGGCACCCAGTCCATGATCACGCCGATGCCGGCCTGATGACATTTGTCGATGAAATGGCGGAAGTCGTCGGGCGGGCCGAACCGGCTCGTCGGCGCGTAATAATTTGTGACCTGATAACCCCACGAACCTTCGAACGGATGCTCGGCAACCGGCAGCAACTCAATGTGCGTGTAGCCCATCTCCAGCACGTAGGGCAGCAGCTCTTCGGCAAGTTCGAGATAGCTGAGCTGGCGATTTCCTTCCTCGGTTTTGCGACGCCAGGAGCCCAGGTGCACCTCGTAAATGTTTATCGGACTTTGCGGCCAGTTCTTCGTGCGTCGCGCTTCCATCCATTCACTGTCGTTCCAAGTGTAACGCTCCAGATCGTACACCAGCGATGCGGTCGCCTTCCCATGTTGATTGAAGAACGCGAAGGGGTCGCTCTTGAGCAGCACCGCGTTTGTCTGAGTACGGATTTCGAACTTGTAATGCGCGCCTTGTTTGATGCCGGGCAAAAACAATTCCCACACGCCTGCATCCAGCAATTTCCGCATTGGATTAACTCGTCCATCCCAATTGTTGAAATCACCGACCACACTGACGCGTTGTGCGTTAGGCGCCCAGACGGCGAAATAAGCTCCTGCCGCATCGCCGATCGTGCGTAAATGAGCGCCGAATTTTTCGTAAATCTTCCAGTGTTGCCCTTCGGCGAATAGATGCAGATCAACCTGGCCCACGATGGGCCCGTACTGATACGGATCGCGCGTGACATGCTGTGATCCGTCCCGATCAGTGATACGAACGTGATATTGCAGATCCCGCTTCGCGCCGGCAATAGTCGCACAAAAGAATCCCTCCTGTTCAATTCGCTCCGCTGCGATCGGCTTATCCGGTTCTCGATCGAGGAGGATGTCGACCGAGCGCGCGTCAGGACGAAACACACGAATCTCCAAATCGTCACCAACACAGTGCGGACCTAAGACACGAAATGGATCGGAATGTATTCCACGGACGAAGCGGCTCACCTCATCACGCGGCAGTCCTGCAATCTCGAAGGCTTTCATACGTTCTGTTGCACCTTTGAAGCGGTAAAACGGATTGCTTCACGCTGCAACGTCGCAAGGCGCAGACGCGCGACGCGCCCGCAGCCTTGCGATACCTACAGAAAGGAGAATACCATTGCCAGGGCTAAAGTCGTTAAGTTATTGAACTGATGTCACAATCCCCGAACAGCTGGGAAGACGCCGCGCAAGGTGCGGTAAATGAAGCCAACAAAATGCTGCGGAGTATCCGCTCGATTGCGTCAAGGATTTCACCGCTGAAGTGGACGACGGCAAAATCACTAATTACCGGATTAACACGAAGGTCACGTTTGATCTGCACGGCGACGAAGTAGAAGGAAAAGATCTCTATTTCGGCGAAGTCTTCGCCATTTGGCGAGCGTATTGCAGATTGTTCCGCGCCAATTCGAAATCAGGTTTGTAACGTAACGCCTGTTCGCAAGCCGCCGCGGCTTCCTCGTAGCGACCGAGTTTGTTATAGGCCGCGCCGATGTTATTCCATGCTTCGGCGTAATTCGGTCGAAGTTCGAGAGCCGTTCGACAAGCAGCGATCGCTTCCACGTAGCGCTCCTCGCGATAACGCTGGAGGCTGAGATCCAGATAAGATTCCGCCGTTTGCGTTGCCGGTTGGTTGCCTGCCTGACTATCTGCTTGTGCAAGAAGTTGGTGCGCGTTCACGTCTGAAGGACTAAGTTCCAGCGCACTGCGCAGAAATGCGTGTGCCTCCTGAGGGCGCGAGTGGGACAACAAGTAGCGCGCATAATACGTGTAGCTATCAGGAGACAATGGCGCGAGTCGCAGCGCCTCCTTGAAATCCTGCTCGGCTGCCCGGCTTTGATTGGTCGCGTCCTCTGCAATGGCGAGGTTGATCAGCAAGACCGCATATTGCGGCGCCAGGACCTGCGCGCGACGGAAATAACCGAGCGCCCCATTGTAGTCCGCTTTTGCCATGAGGGTATTGCCATAGTTCATCAACCCGCGCGGGTTGCGCGGACTCTTCGTCACCACGTCGTACCAAAGCGATTCTTCAGTTTTCCAAACTTTGTTTCGTTGAAACGTGGCGTAACCGTTTGCGCAAAGAAACAGCGCCACGGCACAGGTGGCTGCAATCTTTGCCGGCGCGCTGTAAGTAACTTGGCGATTGACCAGGAGCGAGGCCGCACCAGCCATCGCCATCACGAGACCGATGTACGGAAAAAACGTCCGGTGATCATTCATGACCTCGGCCAGTGGGAGCAGCGATGTAGAGAGAAGCGCCGTCAAGAACCAAAGCAGACCGAAACCGATCACACGCGTTTTCTTGAAAGCGGCAGCCGCGATCGCGGTCGCGATGAAAAGGGCAACGAAGACAAAACCCGCCCAGAAGCGCAGATCATCTGTAGTGGTGAACGCATTGAGGTCGTAATCAGCAGAGAGAGCGCTCGGCCAGAAGAACGTCTTGCAATAGAGCAACGCCACGTAAGGCTGCGTGATTAGGTAATTGTGCGCGTTCGCGGCGCCGGCGATCCAGTTCCGCGGCGTCATGTGTTGAACGAACAGCAACACGACGCTGCAAATCAGAAAGGCCGGGGTGACATCTGCGAAATAAGCGACTGCGCGACGTGCGCGCGTACGTCGGGTGGTCGTTTCCGCCGGAAACAGCAGACGGTAAATCGCAAATAGCACGGCGAAGATGGCGGCAGGCGGTTTGGCCAAGATCGCGATTGCTGCCGGAAGAATGTAGAAATGGTACCGTCGCAGCCTTGGAAAGGCGAGGTAGACCGCAAACGATGCGATGACCCCGAACGTCGAGATTACTTCGGACGACGCGATGATATAGTTGACGGTGTCGGCATTGGCCGGATGCAGTCCGTACCACGCCGCAGCAACAAGCGCGATCCAAAGATTGCGCGGCGACGGCGCGATGGTTTCGACAAGGCGATAAATGACGAACCCTAGCAGCAAGGTGAGCGCCACGAAGAGCGCTAAGATCGAGATGTGAAACCAGATTGGTTGAAGTCCGCCGAGCCGATAGTCGATGGCGAGCAACGTCGAAACGAGCGGCCGATACGATTGATTGCTCGGCAGGGAACTGAAGGTCGTGGCGTCGCGGAAGAAGAGCGGGATATTTTGCAGTTGATGGATGGACGCGTTGTTTTCAATCGTGTGCGCGTCGTCGAAGTGGAAGCTGTTGTGAAAATGATTTGCGTAGGCCGCAGTGATTGCGACTACCAACAGTACGACGGCGAGAGCTGCCGGAACCTTTGCGCGCATTAATTCTCCGCTGCTTCAGACATGGAAGCAGATTGCCATCGATTGCCAATGGTAAAAACAAATCCGCCCGCGGGAGTAAACCAGCGGGCGGAAGATATTTTGTTATTCGGCAACCGCAAGCCGGTGCGCTCCACGTGTGTTCTCTCGGTCGGCCTTTTCTTAAAGGATCCGACCGAGAGGCGTAGAGGCAAGACGGCCTGACAGCTGAGCTATTGTACTTTGTCGATATTAATGGTCGCGTTATCGCCTGACCCCAGGGTGAGCGCCAGGCCCCCGACAACCAACTGGAGAGTGTCGGCAGCATTGGCCGAAAACGTCACCTCATCGCTTATACTAGTCCCCGCAACGATGAGCGCCGCCGTCGGACCTACTCCGACACCATTCACCTGGACTCGTACGTTCGCTAAGAGCGATGCGAGCGCCGTTCGCAGCGTGTAGGTTATCCTGTAGGTGCCGTTCGCGTTAACTGTAAACGTCGTGTTATTAGTCTTGCTGATCGCTGTCCCAACAATAAGCGGAGCCTGACTAAACGGAACCGCGCCGCCAACACCAATAACGATAGTGCCGCTGTTGTAGTCGAATAAGACTGCCGCCAAACCACCGGCAGATCCTGTCGGTCCTGTGGGTCCGGTTGCCCCTGTTGATCCAGTTGCGCCTGTCGCTCCTGTGGGTCCGGTTGGGCCTGTTACTCCCATCGGTCCTGGCGGTCCGGTGGCTCCAGTAGGACCTGTAGGACCGGTAGGACCAGTAGGACCGCCTGCCGGTCCGGTGGGTCCAGTAGGACCAGTAGGACCTTGCGGCCCGGGTGGAAAGCTGCCGACACTGGCCATGCCAAGTTGGCCGGTTGAAGGATCGACGAGCACCGCTTGATTCGGTGCCTCAGGATTCATGGGAACGATCCCAGCTAAAAATACCGTATCATGAGCTGCCAGATCGCCTATACGGATGGCGTTAGAGTCGCCAGCGACGCCGAGGTTCCCGATATCGATGTTAAAATTCCCGGTGGTCAGATTGAACCCAGCCTGCGCACCTAACGCGGTGTTGAAGTTGCCGGTGGTGTTGTGCTCAAGTGCGCGGTCACCAAAACCGGCGTTATCGGCTCCTGTTGAATTAAAAAATAGTGACAGGGCTCCGTTGGCCGTGTTTGCCGCTCCAGTGGTATTCAGCAAGAGCGCTCCCGCGCCGGTGGCTGTATTTTCATCCGCGTTGCTTAGCGCCAGCGTTCCAGCGCCGACACCGGTGTTAAAGCTGGCTGTGGTGTTGGTGTAGAGAGATCGCCACCCCAGCGCTGTTTCGAAGCCGCCCGTAGTAAGATGAAAAAGAGCTTGGTAGCCCTCTGCCGTGCTGCCCCCATATACTCCGTCAGGCGGGGGTGAGACATCCGGAGCGACAAGTGTTTGTGGCATAAGCGCGCGGGCATCCTCGACTGTGCCACTTCCATATGTTCGTTGACCCGGGGTAGTGGCCCCCGGAGCGGCCCGCATTTGGGGCAAAAACGCAAGGCACATCAGAACAAGCGGAATGGCAACGAACCCGTGCCCTAAAGACAACAAGTAAGCTCGATCTCGTCTGCATGAAACTAAGCCTTTAAGCTGAATCATATTCATAGAATGTGTTCTTTCTATTTCCCGGGGGTTTTCGAGTGGTGGTGAATTAGTGGGCTCCGAACAAACAAAGAACTCACCGGGCCAACATCCTTTGTCTGTTTTAGAGTCAGGCGTTGTTACTGAATTTCCGCTTTGAGTGTCAACACTTTTTTTACGTTTTATGTATGGGCGAACGAACGTGCTGCTCGTTGGGATCGTTGAACCTGCTCGGTCTAGCGATCAAGCGTCGGAAAAAATCGATTGCTATTACCCAGCCGATTAGCAGCCGCAAGGATCTTTCGAGAAATGCGAGCTCGCGTCCGTGGGTCGCCGGGCAGGGCGAGCACGCGGCTTGTTGACAGCTATTTTTTCGGTCTCAACAGCGGAAAAAGAATCACGTCGCGGATGGACTCCGCGCCAGTGAGCAGCATGGTGAGCCGATCCATTCCAACGCCGACGCCCCCAGCTGGTGGCATCCCGTGTTCGAGTGCGAGCAGGAATTCTTCGTCGATCTTTTGCTTCTCTTCGCCTGCCTGTTCCAGCAGACGCTGGCGTTGCACCAGCGGATCGTTTAGTTTCGGCTGCGTTTTGTTTTGCCAGCGGCACGAGTTCTTTGGGGCAATGCGTCACAAACAGAGGATCGACGGTCTTTTCTTCAACAAGTTTTTCGAACACATGCTGGGTAACCTCGAAATCAGCGAGTTGCGGCAGGATTTCCAATTTGAATTCGTTGATGGCGCGATCGCGCCGTTGCTCGGTGGAGAGCTCGAACCAATCTTTGCCAGCAACTTCCCGCACCACATCGTGGTAGCGCGCCCGGCGCCAGGGCGTTTTCAAATTTATTGTGCGAACAATTTCGCCATTCGCGCCTCGGTGCTCAATTAACAGTGACCCGCAGATTTTTTCGGCAAGAGAACAAATCAGCTCTTCGACGAGATTCGCCATTTTCTCGAAATCCGCATAAGCCCAATAGGCTTCGAGCATCGTGAATTCAGGATTGTGTTTTCTGGAGATACCTTCATTTCGAAAGTTACGATTGATTTCGAATACCTTGTTGAACCCGCCCACGAGCAAACGTTTCAAATAGAGCTCCAGCGCAATGCGCAGATAAAGGTCGAGACCGAGGGCCTTATGATGCGTTCTAAACGGTTCGGCCGCCGCGCCGCCAGCGATTGTTTGCAAAATTGGCGTCTCTACCTCGACAAAGCCGCGCTCCTCCAAGAAGCGCCTGGTTTCGCGGACAATAGCGATCCGTTTTTGAAAGACCGCGCGAGAATGCTCGTTGGTGAGAAGATCGAGATAGCGTTGCCGGTAACGCGCTTCGATGTCCTGCAGTCCATGCCATTTCTCGGGAAGCGGCCGCAAAGCCTTCGCAAGCAGTTGGAACGCGCTCACTTTCAACGTCGGCTCCCCGCTTTTGGTGAGAAAACATGTTCCTTCCACTCCAATGAGATCGCCAATATCCAACAGGCGAAAGAGATCGATCAGGTCCGGGCCAACTTCCTTTGCATGAATATAGATTTGAATGCGTCCGGTCGCGTCGCGCAGGTCCAGGAAATGGCTCTTGCCCATATCGCGATGCGCCGTGATGCGGCCTGCCGCACGAACGGGGTTCCCTTCCTTGAATTGCTCACGCACCTCTCCAATTGATCCAGTCACCTCAAAGCCAGAACCGAACGGTTCCAGGCCTTTTTCCCGGAGCATGTCGAGTTTTTTGCGCCGCAGCGCGATCAACTCATTTTCTTCATCCATCTTGCAAAGCGAATGTAAAGCGCCACCGAAAAATGAACAGCCTGAAAGGAAAGACACGCGTCCAAGCGTTGAAGCATTAGACCGTTAGATGAAGAAACGATGTAACTTTTCACGGATCCCGTTCACATTGGGTTTGCCAACGAAACACTGAGAATGAGATAGTTCCCTGGCGCGCATGGAAGGTGCGTCGTGGCACTGCTAGCGAGATGACTTTTGATCTGCCGGAAACAACTTCAAAAATGGAAGGACCGCTGGTCAAGCAGTTCTCCGTATTTCTGCCCAATAAGGTCGGGGCAATGCTGGAAGTTGTGAAGCTGCTGAACACGCAAAACACCCACGTTGTCGCGCTGAGCGTATCGGAGTCCACCGACTCCGCGATTGCGCGCATAATCGCGAGTGACCCCGCGCGGGTGGAGAAATTGTTCCACGAAAAAAATGTTCCCTTTGGCGTAAGCGAGGTGGTGGTGGTTGAGATGCGAGAAGTCGCTACCCAGCTGGTAAAGCTGCTGGCAGCCGTAGTTATGGCGGAGGTCAACGTCCATTTCGCGTATCCGTTGCTGATCCGGCCGCGCGGTTTTGCAGCGATCGCACTGCACGTGGACGATACGGAATGCGCGTCCTCGGTGCTGAAAGGCGAAGGATTCAAAATCTTAAGCCAGGACGATATTTCGCGATAGAACGCGCCTGCGCAGCCGGGTGACTTTTGCCAGGTCGATCATACTTCGGGAGTCTCTACCTGCGACTCCGTTGCGGTTTTTGACGATTTAACGTCGCGCGGCCTGTTGACAGGCTGGCACAGGCGCGCTTACAGAAACGGGTTTATTGCTCCAATGCGCACTCTTCTCTCACGCGCGATTCAAGTCGATCCAAGCTTCCATATTGGGCTCAGCCTGATTGTGATTCTGGCCTTGGCCGAGATCTTCGCTACAACCTCCTACTACGTCGGTCGCATTCGGGCGAGCCGAGTTTCCGCACAGTCAGTTGCCGCGACTGTGACGCGCGCGCCGCAGGTCTTGCCAACAGCTGCGCCAGTCCTGGCGCAGCCCGCGATTTCGCCGGCGGCGGCCGTCCCCGCTCCTTCTCAGTCGCATGTAGATCAATTGCTGCGAAACGGTATCGAATCGCGCGATCGTGGCGATACCACAACCGCGCTGGCTCGTTTTGACGAAGCATTGGACGGCGAACCGAACAACACAGCCGTGCTCGAGGAGATTGCCAAGACTTATGAATCCATGCAGCTCCTTGATCGAGCCAATGAAACCTGGCGCAGAATTCAGGAAATGGGACCATCGGCAGGGCCCGCGTACGAACTGGCTGATCGGCGCTTGAAATTAGGAGTGCCTAGTCCGCCAACGGCGGAATCAACCATGGCGGGTTCATCAGCGGCCGTCGCGGCACCCAAGGATGTCGGTGGCAATCGGGAAGGCTCGGTGATGGGAATTAGTGAGGTCAAAACCGCGGAAACACCCGACCCCGATGCCGAGAAGAACATGACTCTTCAGGTCGGTATAAAGAAACAGCCCGGCGCAACCGTTGATCACACGAAAGTGAAAATTTTGGTAGAGTTCTACGACACCGTGGGTGACAAAGATATCAAGCTCACGAACGCAGATGTGAACTACGAATGGCTGACGCCAAAACACGATTGGACCGAAACGAATCCGGAGGTGCTTTCAGTGAGGTACGTGCGTGCAAAGACGGCTGGTATTTCGCCAGAGTCGTCCCTTTCTGAGGCGGCGGCATCAGTTCGGCCCGGTCAAAAGAGCCGGGGTAAAAGTTCCGCGTTAGACAGCGGAAAGCGAAAATATTTGGGCTACATTATCCGGATTTATTACAATGATGACTTGCAAGCGGTCCAGGCAGAACCGTCGCGGCTTTTGCAACATTTCCCCCCTTCGAAGAGTACGTCGGCACCATGATACGATTGGTCATTATCGTCCCGGAAGCGGCCTGAGCCTCGCCGCAATCTGCATGCGAAAACTAACGCGCGTTTTCCTGTGTTTTGGTGTTCTGTTTTCTGCCGCCACAGCGCACGGGCAAATCCAAGTGGAGCTGAAATTCAAGCGATTGCAGTACATCGCTTACGAACCGGTGGTGGCGACACTTGGAATTACCAATTTGGCGGGACGCGATATTGAGCTTCGCGATGCCGATGGGCAATCATGGCTCGGATTCGAGATTACTGGAAGCGAGGAGCAGCCGATAGCGCCGCTCAGCGGTGAAAATGCGCAGCCGCCTTTGAAAATTGAAGCCGGACAGAGAGTCACGCGACAGATTGATCTCGGTCCGCTTTATTCCGTGCACGATTTCGGCGCCTATCACGTGCGGACGCATGTTTATTTCGCGGACCTGGCGAAATTCTTTTACTCTCCAACGCGCGTTTTCGAAGTGACCGACGCGCGGCCGATCTGGCAACAAACAGTGGGAATTCCGGGCGGCGTTGCCGCGTCCGGGGAAGTACGGACGTACTCGCTGCTTACCAACCGGTTTCCGGACCATACCTCTTTGTACGTCCGCGTGCAGGACAAGGACACAGGAATTGTTTATGCGACTTATCCGTTAGGCCGAACGATTGCTTTCGAGCAACCGCAAGCGGAGATCGATCGCGCCAATCAATTGCATGTCTTGCATTGCGCGGCACCGCGTGCCTGGTCGTATTCGCGAATCGGCCTGAACGGCGAACTGCTCGAGCACTCGTCGTTCATGGAGACCAAAAGCCGGCCTCGCCTCGTCCATTCTGGCAACGGCGAAGTAGCAGTCCGCGGCGGCATGATCGAGACGCCAGCGCAGACCTCGCGCAGTAGGGCACCGAAACTTTCCGATCGCCCGCCGGGTTTGCCTAAGGAAGATTAGTGATGGCGACAAATTTTTGCCGGCTCAACTTTTTTTTGTGTTTGCTGATCGCACTTCTGGCATGCGGCAATTCCCATGCGGCGTCTGGAGACAACAGCGGGCTGCCAACTGTAGTCATCGATGCGGGACATGGGGGTCATGATCGCGGCGGAATTCCCGGCCAGAGGATCGCGGAGAAAGACATGAACCTCGACGTGGCGCAGCGCCTTAGAAATGTTCTGGCCGCTAACGGCTATCGTGTAGTGATGACGCGGGACAGCGATGTTTTTGTTCCGTTGCCAACACGAGTTGCGATCGCCAACTCCTACCGCAACGCCATTTTCGTATGTGTCCATTTCAATTCGACGCAACGGAGGGGCGCGGCTGGCATAGAAACATATTTTTACGGCCGCGATAGCTTACCGCTCGCCTCAGCTGTCCATTACTATGTCGCTGGCGGCGCACCTTCGTCTAATCGTGGGGTACGGCGCCGTGGTTACTATGTACTGCGAAAAACGAACGTTCCCGCAGTGCTCGTAGAATGCGGCTTTCTTACAAACCCAACCGAAGCTGCATACGCCCAAACGGCTTCTTACCGGCAAAAACTCGCAGAAGAAATTGCAGCCGGTGTCCGCGGTCGTAATTCGGTGGGCAGTGCCCGCTCAACAACGCGAGTGGCGACGAGCGAAGCCATCCCGATGCAACCGTACATGGATCAAACCAAAGTGACGTCATCGAAACAAGGTAAGTCCAAACGTTCACACAAAAAAAGCGCGCGGAAAAAGAAAAGCTCATCGAAACGATCCGGTTCAGAAGCACGCTCGGGCTCAACCAACCGGGAGGGCTGACTTGGATCTGCCGATTTTGACTTCGGCGCAGATGCGAGCTGCGGAACAGGCCGCCTTCGCGAGGGGGGTGCAAGTTGAAGCTCTGATGGATCAAGCAGGCGCCGGTGTGGCGCAGATCGTCGCAAAGTTTTTTGCGAACCCCGGCAAGTGCATCGTGTTCGCAGGAAAAGGTCACAACGCAGGCGATGCGCTGGTTGCTGCGGAAGTTCTACGCAGGCGCGGATGGAAAATCGAAGTCCGGCTCGCGTTCAAGCAAGAGGATTGCAGCGAACTCATGCGCAAGAAGCTGGAAAATCTGCGTCGCCGGCCACCTGAGATTTTGGGCGCGGCATCCGCCAGCGGCCCTAGCGATTTCAGCATTACGTTTGCCGAGCTTTCGGCGGAGGTCGCCGACCAGCTGTCCACGGCACAGGAAGCGATTGCGGCAGAGACGTACCGGGGCACGGCCGCTCCATTGATCATTCTGGATGGCCTGCTCGGAGTAGGCGCGAGACCGCCGTTGCGCGAGCCGATACACACCGCGTGCCGTTCTATCAATCAGTTACGGTCCAAAAATGGTGCTTATGTGTTTGCTGTCGATCTGCCAACAGGCCTCGATGGCGACTCAGGAAAAGCAGATCGTGACTGTGTAATTGCGGATTTTACCGTCACGATTGGATTTGCAAAGGCAGGGCTGATCGCGGACGACGCGCTGAACTACGTCGGCAGACTTGAAGTTGTGCCGCTGCATGAGCTGCATGGCCCGGATAAAAAGGCTAAAGAAATCATCGCAGGGCCGCTTGCTTTTCGCGGGTTGCTCCCGAGACGGGAATACGGCGCGTACAAAAACCAATTTGGTCGCATTGGCGTCGTAGCTGGCTCCAAAGGATTTATCGGCGCTGCCCTGATGACGTCGCAGGGCGCGTTGCGAGCAGGCGCGGGTCTGGTGGAAGTTTTTGTTCCCGAAGAAATCTACGAGATCGTGGCCGGCGCCGCGCCGATGGAAGCGATGGTCAAGCCGCTCCAGTCTTATCGCGACCTGCTCAAAGAAAAAACGGATGTCTGGGCCTTGGGGCCAGGCCTTGGAACATCACGCGCAGGTGAACTTCTCGAACTAATTGAGAAGGCAAAGCAACCAATGGTGGTGGATGCCGACGGGCTGAACATACTCTCGGAAAAAACCTCAGTGCTGAGGCGTTGCAAAGGAAAACGACTGCTCACGCCCCACCCGGGTGAGATGAAACGCCTTTTCCCAGGCCACAAAGAGTCGCGCGCCGACACAGCGACGACGTTCTGCCACCGTTTTCCAGTAACACTTTTGCTCAAAGGCAGTCGCACCATCGTGGGCGAACGTGATCGCCCATTGAGCTATAACACGACCGGCAACCCGGGAATGGCTACTGGGGGAATGGGCGACATCCTTACTGGTGTCTGTGCTGGCTTGATGGGACAGGGTTTGTCTCGATACGACGCGGCGCGAGTTGGTGCGTGGTTATGCGGGCGCGCCGCGGAAATCGCAATTTTCGGGGGCGGCCAAAGCGAGCAATCGTTATTGCCTCGCGATATCCTCGATCATCTTGGCGAAGCGTTTAATGAATTGTAGGGCGTCTGTGTCAGACGCCGGAATGTTGGCGTTTCACAGAAACGCCCTACAATTTCTACATTAGAATTCAACACAGACGTAAGTTACTGCACAGTGAACCTGCAAACCGAGCAAACACAGTACGAGCCGCCAAAAACTGAGACGGCTTGGAGCCGAATCAAAAAGGCGCTGGGCCCCCTCGCGGTAGTGGGCGTGGTGATCGCAAAGTTTTTCGCGAAGCTCAAGTTCGTTCTTCTGCCGCTGCTGAAATTTCTTCCACTCCTGCTGAAGTCCGGCGGCACGATGCTGTTGATGATCTGGGTCTATACGCAGTTATGGGGTTGGCAATTCGCGCTCGGGTTTGTTCTTCTCTTACTCGTACATGAAAGCGGCCATTTGGTAGTCGCCAAAAGATTTGGGCTCAAGGTCGGCGCTCCCGTTTTTATTCCATTCATGGGCGCGTTCATTGCGCTGAAGGAAGCGCCGCGCAATGCCTGGATAGAAGCATGCGTCGGGATCGGTGGTCCCATGCTGGGAAGCTTGGGCGCGCTTCTTTGCAATGTTCTGGGTGAACTGTTCGCCGCACCGATATTCATCGCGCTTGCGTGGTTCGGATATTTTCTGAATCTGTTTAATCTTACGCCAGTCGGAATGCTGGATGGCGGACGCATCGTGACCGCGTTGTCTCGCTGGCTTTGGTTACCAGGGTTCGCCGTGCTGCTTTGGTTCGGGTGGAAGTATCCGAATTTCATTATTTGGTTGATTGTGCTGTTGTCGCTGCCGCGAATCTACTCGCTATTCCGCAAACGAACCGAAGAAGAACAGCGTTACTTCGAAGTTACGCCCTCCCAGCGATGGATAATGTCGATACTTTATTTCGGACTGATTGCGGTTTTACTCTTCGGAATGCACGTGGCACAGCAGGATTTAAACAAACAAGGTGTGCGCTCCCACGGCCACGGGCAGGACATAATCGTGCAATAGGCGCTCAAGGACTGATGGCTTCCCAGCCGTCAAGTGTTTTCCATCGACGGCTGGGAAGCCGTCGTTCCTTCGTTCGCCGCAAAGACTTTCTCCGGTTCAAGTCCGATTCTTTGGAGAATTGACCTGAAACGTTTGTCCGGACGAAGCGGCGCAAATTCCGGAGCAATGCCAACGCCGTGCAAGGTTGACGAGCGCTGCTCACACGCGCGCTCGAGATCGCGAATTGCGTCGTCATGCGCGCCAAGGATTACATGCACGTGCGCAATGCCGTCACCGGGTCGATAACCCCAGCCTGCGACAGCTGTATTGAGAGTTTCCAGCGCCTCCTTGCGCCGCTTCATGCGAGCGTAAGTGATCGCCAGGCCAAATCCCGGCCTCCCCGTAAACTCCTGTGCCTTTTCGTAGAGCGCAATTGCATCATCGAAGCGTCCCATCTCGCGATACAGCGCTGCGAGCGCCGGCTCGCCCCAATGGGCAAATGTCGGGTCAAGTTGGAGCGCGCGTTCGCCAGCTGCGGTGGCTTCATCGTACAGCCCGAAGTACCGATAGAGCTCGCAGGCGAAGTTGTTCACCCAGAGTGATGCCGGGTCGATTCTCGACGTGCGTTGCAAATATCCCAGGGCTTTGTCGCGATCGCCGCGGGCGGCATAGAACGCCGCAATGAAATAATTTGATGGTGTGGAGTTTGGGTCAATTTCCACCGCGCGCTTGAATTCCGCTTCGGCGCCATCGAGGTCCCATTCGAGAATGCGTTTCGCCTCCGCGAGGTACACGTGCGCTTCGGCTTCCTCATCGTTCAGCTGCAGGGCGCGCACAGCAGCGTCGCGAACTTTTGGATAAGCTTCGAGCGGCGGCAGATAGGAATCCGCCAGCCACAACCACGATTTCGCTATGCCGGTCCACGCGCGGCTGAATTTCGGATCTTTCTCGAGCGCCTGCTGGAAAAATTCGAGGCTTTTGCGCAACGCTTCCTCGGTGGCGGCGACGATATCGCCAGTTTGAGCTTGAGAGTATCGACAATAGCGTGGGTGATCTCATCCTGTAGCGCGAAAATTCCATGTATTTCGCGCTCGTAGGTTTCAGACCAGACGGTAAATCCATCGGATGCGTCAATCAGTTCCGCCGTGATCCGTACTCGATTGCCGTCGCGCCGAACCCTACCCTCAAGCACGTGCTCGACGTTTAGCCTGCGCGCGATTTCGCTGAGCTCGGTTTCTTTGTCCTTGAACCAAAACGAAGATCTCCGCGCGGCGACACGCAACCCATTCACTTTCGCCAGCGCTCCGAGAATTTCTTCCGCGATCCCGTCGCTGAAGTAGGCGTGATCTCTCGCCGGACTCAAATCGGTGAAAGGCAAAACAGCAATTGATTTTTCGATTGAGTTTCCGGACCGTCCAATTTCGGCGGCGGTCTCGGGCTTTGCCTCTTCTGTTCGAACGATTCCGTGACGTGTGAAATCGTAAATCCATGCAAGAACGAGAGCGATCGGAAAACCCAGCATGATAGCGACGATGACCAGGCGCTCGGCCCAGTTTGGAATTTCGAAAGGCGGAAAAACCTGCGTCACGACCTGGATCAGCAGCCAGCCCACGACCGCGTACGTGACCGCCACGCTATAAACTTTTCTGCGTTTAAGCTCAGCAAAAAATTTTGTCAGATTCACTGCTTAGTCGGCTATCCGAACTGGTATTTTGTTCACTATTGGCAATCAACAGATTTGACCGTTGACAGCAACAATGCCGCGCTAGTATCGATCCATAATGAACTCAACGAGCAACGACGGCGAAAAGATGGAAAGGCAGATGTGGGAAGACATCAAGGCGAAGAATTGGAAAGCGGTGGAAAATAAAATCGCTGATGGTTTTCAGTCCGTTCATCCGGATGGAGCACGCAATCGGGCCAACGAATATCTTTGATCGAAAACCTCAACTTGGGTCAGGTAGAGTTTAACAATTTCAAATCGACTACGAGCGGCGACGATATTGTGGTTAGTTATATGATTTCGGTGCAGGAGACGATCGATCTCGAGCGATTACCGACGAAGCCGACTCCACGCTTGAGTGTCTGGAAAAAAGGAGCGAGCGGCTGGCAGTGGATCTGCCACGCCAACCTGAATCCAATTCCTTAGAAATCATCTCACAAATGCTGTCGCCGCGCTCCTGTGGAGCGCGTTCTGGACGCCTCCGAACGTTCTCGGGTCAGGGCTGGACCTACGCTAGGACTGCCCGTTTACGCGATCACCAGATCCAATTGGAGCCCTGAGTCAGCCGAAGCAGGGAGCTGTTTCAGAGACCATCTCCAAACCTTTAGGCGTGACGGACAAGGCTTTTGGACCCCCTCAAAACCTTTTGAAATGATGCCTAAAGGTTTTGGAAGATGCTCGTCGCCTTCCGTGGAAGAGGAACCGCGAGTTTTGGCGCCTAAGGAGCTTACGGGGGACGCGGCCGAGGCTCATGGGTGTTCGCCTTGGCTCTCTCAAGCACAGATCACAAGCAGCTGATAAATAATGAG
>WNFQ01005948.1_pt1 | contig 16539 bp, 15 predicted proteins | sample 5400171 | NCBI WGS metagenome assembly WNFQ01 (sample SAMN13153356, study PRJNA577476) | soil metagenome | isolation source: 20 cm soil under Madrone tree | place: USA:California | collected 2016-06-14 | reverse complement strand
CGGGATGTCCGACGCGACGGCAGTCGGGCCCGTCACCGGCGCGCCGCATGCATCGCAGAAGCGCGCGGCGGCGCGAAGCTCGTTACCGCAGGCAACGCAGCGGGATTCGAGACCCTTCCCGCAGGCTTCGCAGAACCTTGCTTGCGATCGATTGCGGTGGCCGCACGTCGCACACGCTCGCTCGTCGCTCGGGGACATCGTCGCCGGTCGAGCCTACCGCCTCCGTCGAGCGCACACCAGAATCGTCGCGGCCCGGCGTCACCTGAGCGCCGCGACGATCGCGTCCGCCATCTCGCGCGTCGTCGCTGCGCCGCCGAGATCGCGTGTCAGGTGTGACTTGCGCTCGATGACGGTCGCGACGGCCGCGGTGATGCGGTCGGCGTCGGCGCCGAGGCCGAGCTGCCGCAGCATGAAGAGCGCCGAGACGAGGAGCGGCATCGGGCTCGCGGTCTTCGGGTCGGCGCGTGCCGCCGTATCGCCGTCGATCGCCTCGTATACCGCGATGTCGTCGCCGAGATTGACGCCGGGGACGACGCCGCGGCCGCCCACGAGGCCGGCGCAGAGGTCCGAGATCACGTCGCCGTAGAAGTTCTGCGTGACCAGTACGTCGAATTGGTACGGGTTCATGACGAGCTGCATGCAGACGTTGTCGACGATCAGCTCCTGGTACTCGATCGCCGGGTACTCGGCGGCGACGCCGCGGCAGCACTCGAGGAAGAGCCCGTCGGCGCGCTTCATGATGTTCGCCTTGTGGACGGCGGTCACCTTGCGGCGTTTCTCGCGCGCGGCGAGCGCGAACGTGAAGCGCGCGATGCGCGTACACGCACGCGCCGTCGTCACCTTGATGCTCTCGACGACGCCGGGAACGATTTGGTGCTCGAGGCCGGCATACTCGCCCTCGGTGTTCTCGCGCACGACGACGAGGTCGAGATCGGGGCAGCGGCTCGGGTGCCCCGGGAAATTCCGTACCGGCCGGACGTTGGCGTAGAGGTCGAGCGTCTTCCGCAGCGTGACGTTCGGATTCTCGAACGCGCCGACGGTGGGCGCGCCGATGTGCGCTTTCAGCGCCAGGCGATTCCGCCGGATCGAGGCGATCGCCGCCGTCGGCAGTGGCATGCCGTAGCGCGCAACCGCGTCCGCTCCGGTCTCGACGCGCTCCCAGAGAATCGGCACCCGTGCCGCCGCGAAGATGCGCATGGTCGCGTCGGTCGCCTCGGGACCGGCGCCGTCGCCGGGAACGAGCGTCACCGTGCGCGGCGCTGCGCGCGCTCCGTTCAGGTGGGCGATGATCGCGTCGCGGACGTCGGTCGTGCCCGCGGTGCCGCCGAGGTCGCGCGTGCGGACCTTCCCGTCGCGCAGCGTCGCCGCGACGGCGGACTCCACGCGCGCGGCAGCGTCGCGCTCGCCGAGGTGGCGCAGCATCAACGCGGCGGAGAGGACGAGCGCGATCGGGTTCGCGAGGTTCTTCCCGGCGATGTCGGGCGCGCTCCCGTGCACCGCCTCGAAGACCGCCGCCGCGACGCCGATGTTGGCGCCCGGCACCATGCCGAGGCCGCCGACGAGGCCGGAGGCGAGGTCCGAGACGATGTCGCCGTAGAGGTTCTCGAGGAGAATGACGTCGAACGGCGTCGGGTCGAGCGCGAGCTGCATGCAGAGATCGTCGATCACGACCTCCTCGTATGCGACGTCCGGATTCTGCGCCGCGATCCCCCGGCAGCTCTCGAGGAAGAGCCCGTCGGTCATCTTCATGATCGACGCCTTGTGCGCCGCGGAGATTTTTCGCCGACCGTCGCGGCGCGCGAGCATGAACGCGTACTCGGCGATCCGCCGGCACGCGTGCTCGGTCACGACCTTCAGCGTCTCGACGACGCCCGGCACGACCTCGTGCTCGAGCCCGGAGTAGAGGCCCTCGGTGTTCTCGCGAATGATCACGACGTCGACGTTCTCGTAGCGGGTGCGGACGCCGGCAAGGCTCCGCACCGGCCGCACGCTCGCGTAGAGGTCGAGCGCCTTTCGCAGGCGGACGTTGACGCTCGTGTAGCCGCCGCCGATCGGCGTCGTGACGGGGCCTTTCAACGCGACGCCGGTCGCACGGATGGACTCGAGGACTGCGAGCGGCAGCGGATCGCCGCAGCGCTCGACCGCCGGCTGTCCCGCGGCCTCTTCCACCCAGTCGATCGCCACGTCCGTCGCGTCGACGATCGCGCGCGCCGCCGCCGCGACCTCGGGCCCGATGCCGTCGCCGGCGAGGAGCGTCACGCGGTGGGGCACGGTGCCTCCCTCCGCCGCGCCGTCGCCCTCCGCATGCCGAGCATGCTACCACGGCGTTCGCGCGCGCGCCCGCCGCGGCGGACGCGGCGCCGGGAGGTGCGACGATGGCGGACTCGCGACGGCTGCTCGCCGCCGTGCTGCTCGTCGGCGGCATCGGCACGATTCTCTACTGGGTCGCGTTCTTCACGAGCGGCGTCGTGCAGGCGACGCAGGATCCCTGCTACCTCGCCTTCGAGCGCGCGTTCCCCGCCGCCGACGGCTGGACGGCGGCGAACGCGATCGCCGCCGCGATCGCCCTCTGGCGCCGCCGCCCCAGCGCCGTCCTCTTCGCGCTCGCCGCCGGCAGCGGGTTCATTTTCCTCGGCCTCATGGACGTCCTCTACAACCTCGAGCACGGCATGTACGCGATCCACAGCGCCGAGATGGCGAACGAGGTCGTGATCAACGTCTTCTGCTTGACGGTCGGCGCCTTTGCGATCGCGTACGCCTGGTCCGGACGTCGCGAACGTCCCGTTGCACCCCCCGCCGTTTGATACCGCGTGTTTCCGCACTCTGCGCCCGTAGCTCAGCTGGATAGAGCGTCAGGCTTCGAACAGGTCCCCCGTTCGAGTCGGGGCGGGCGATCGAATTGTCCCGCGGCCTGGCGGCGTAGCGAACGTAGCGACGGCCCGGACGCGACCGCCGGCGCCATCCGTCACATCCGCCGCGGGCGAAACGTCAGTAGGCCGACCACCAGGAACCCGAGGCCGAAGCCGACGAGCACGATCGCCGGTTGGAACACCGCGCTGACGGTCTGCCGGCGCATCATAAGGTCTTTGAAGGCCGTCATAGCCCAGGTCGTCGGCAGCGCGCGGGCGACCTCGCGCATCCAGCGCGGCTCGAGGTCGATGGGCCACCAGCAGCCGCCCACGGCGCACATGGTGACGATCGCGATCGCACCGAGAGGAATCACCGCGTCGCGGGTCGGGGACAGGCCGGCGACCAGCACGCCGAAGGTCGTCCCGACGAAGACGATGCCGGCCGTCGGCAGGAGGAGCGCCACGGGCTCGGGACCGAGCGACACGCCGAACGCGGCCCGGCCAACGCCGAGGAGGGCGATCATCTGCAGGACGCCGACCAGGAAGCGCACGGCGAGCTTGCCCGCCACCAGGGTCGCGACGGGCGCCTGGGTCGCGCGCACCCGATCGAGCGTCCCGAGCTCGCGTTCGTCGATCAAGGTCATCGCGACGCCGATCAGCATGCCCAGCATGAGAAACGTGATGCTGAACCCGGGCACGTACTGGTCGAAGCTGTTGAGCCGGCTCGGAGCGCCACTCACGCTGGTCTCGATGACGTCGAGCAGCCGCGGCAGGCGGATCCCGGGGAGCGACGGAAACGCCGGGAGGGTGAGCGCCGGCAGGTCGGGCACCGGCGGCAACGCGAGATCGACGGACAGCTTCGGTAGCGTCACGTCGTCCGGCTCACCGAGCACGCGGCGCGCGAGCGCATCGTCGTCGCCGTGAACGAGCCCGTCGAGCGCGGCGGGTAGGGTCGGAGGGTCCGGCGGTGGCGGGATCCGATCGGCGAAGCGTCCGGCCTTCGCGCGCGCGACGGCGAGCCACGACTCGAAGCCTCGCCGGTACGCGGCGAGGGCGTCGAGGAACTCGTGGAGCGGCACGAGCTCGCGCTCGAGACGCGCCCGCCCCGCGCTCAACCGCTCCACCTCGGCGCGCTGGAGCGCGGCGCCGAGCGTGCGCTCCAGGCGGGCGCCGGCTGCCTCGACCCTCCGGGCGACGTCGGCGCGCGCGTCGTGCGAGCGGTCGGCGGCGCGGGCGAGCGTGACGCGCAGGCGCGCGACCCGCCGCTCCAGCCTGCGCTCTCCGGCCAGCGCATGCGCCCGCACGCGGTCGATCCGACGCTGCGCGAGATCGATCGCCTGCTGGCCGACCGCCTGACGGAGCTCCTCGACGAGGAAGCGCACGTTGGTGAGCTCCACGAACTTGACCGGGTCGGTGAGGAGCTGGACCGAAGCGCGCGAGCCGTGTGCGAGCGCATGCGACGTTCCCGCGGGGATGATGAGCACCGCGGCGCTCTCGCGCGTGCGTACGAGGTCGAGCGCCTGCGCGCGAGTCGCCATCGTCCGGATCTCGATCGTCGCATCGTCGGCGAGGCGCGTGCGCAGCTCGGCGGTGATCCGTCCGTCGTCCTCGTCGACCACCGGCAGGAGGTAGGCGCCGGACTGTGGGGCGCCGCCGAAGAGCGTCGAGAGGGAGAAGCCTGCCACCGACATCACGATCAGCGGCGCGATCGTGAGGAAGATCAGGCCCACCCGATCGCGGAGCAGCAGGCGCACGTCCTTGACGACGGTCGCAACCAGGACGCGAAGGATCATCGGGGCGGGGCTTGCACTTCCGCGAGGTCCTCGTCGCGCAGCTCATGGCCCGTCAACCGGAAGAACACGTCTGCCAGGTCGGGACGGTGGAGGGCGACGTCGAGGATCTCACCGCCGTCGGTGCGCGCACGGTCGAGGAGCGCGGGTACGATGGCGACCTCCTCGACGTCGAGGACGACCCGGTCCGCGGTGGCCGAGATCGCGCGGGCGCGGGCGCCGGCGCCCGGCCAGCCGCCGGGGAGCGGGCGTTCGGTGCGCAGGGTGAGCTGCGGCCGGATGCCGAGACGCGCGACCAGCTCCGCCGGGGTCCCGCTCTCGATCAGCCGTCCGCCGTCGAGCAGAATCACCCGATCGCACAGGCGCTGGGCCTCCTCCATCATGTGCGTGCTGTGGAGGATCGCGGCCCCGCCGGCGGCGAGCGCGCGCTCGAGCGCGTAGATGTGCTCCCGCGCCTGCGGATCGACGCCGGCGGTCGGCTCGTCGAGGAGCATGACGCGCGGCTCGTGTAGGATGCCGCAGGCGAGGTTCAGGCGCCGGGCCATCCCACCGGAGTAGTCGACGACGGGCTCGTCGGCCCGGCTCTCCAGGCCGACCAGCGCGAGCACCCGCGCGATCGCCGCGCGCGCCGTCCGGTGGTCGAGGCCCTGGAGCGGCGCGAAGTACGCCAGGTTCTCGCGCGCGGTGAGCGCCGGGTACACGGCGACGCGCTGCGGGACGAGGCCGAGCGCGCGGCGCGCGAGCCGCGCGCCGGCGGGGAGGGCGTGGCCCGCCACCTCGACGTGGCCTGACGTCTGCTCGAGGAGCGTCGCGATGATGGAGAGCGTGGTTGACTTGCCCGCGCCGTTCGGGCCGAGCAGCGCGACGATCTCCCCCGGGCTCACCTCGAAGCTGACGCCGTCGAGCGCGCGGCGCGTGCGATAGACCTTCACGACGTCACGGCAGACGATGGCGGCGCTCATCGGGCGACGGGGTCGCGGCCGACCGCGACGTCGGATACGCGCCAGCGTCGCGCGCGGCGCCGGGTGATGCGCATGTCTAGTGTGCTCGGATGGCGGCCGGGCGAGCGCGCGCGCCGGTCCGATCGACGAATCGCGGGGCAGGCGGGCCCGCGGCCCGATACCGTTCGATGAACTGCTGCAGCCGGGGGGAGTCCGCGACGAAGCGGCGCTGGGCGACGGCGACGGTCGCCAGGCTGGCGTCAGTCATCGCGAGTCCGTGGCGACGCAGGCTCTCCAGTCGGTCGCGGCGGAAGTTCCATCGCGTCGACCCGATCTCGTTGTTCACCGCCGTGAAGTCCAGCAGCAGCCGCACCTCGGGCGCCACCTCGTCCATCGGCACATCGTCGAGGTGCTCGAAGAAGTGGACCTCGTGCGGTCCTCCGTGAGCCGAGAACCACAGGTGCCAGAGGTCGCGCATGGTCGGGAGCGCGTCGTCGTGCGACACGAGGTGCACGACGGCTCGATCCGGCAACGTCCGATAGGCCGCCCAGAAGCCCGCCTGGAACGCGTCCTGGTGCAGGAAGTTGACCGGCTCGTCGCCGGCGACGACGTGCAGGACGGGCGGGAACCGGTTCGCCAGATAGCGTCCCCCGGCGGTCCAGAGCTGGTAGAGCCCGTAAGGCCTGCCGCCGTAGCGGCCGTCGCGGCTATCCCCGATGACGATCGACGGTCGGACGATGACGTAGGGCAGGGCGCTCCGGGCGACCAGCCATTCCGCCTCGCGCTTGGTGCGCGTGTAGTCCGTCGGATCGTGGCGCGGCTCGTCGTGCAGAGTCTCGAGGATCGGACGGTCGGTGAACCCCGCGCTGTAGGCCGTCGACAGGTAGACGAAGCGACGCACCCCGAGCGCGGTGCCAAGCGCCAGGATGGCGCGGGTCAGGTCCAGGTTGCCCGCCTGGAGCTTGCGCACGTTGAAGTAGCTCAGCGATCCGGCGCAGTGCAGGATGTCGCGCACCCCGAGGCCGCGCAGGTCGGGGAGGAGATCCTCGCCGCGCTCGCACGGCGGCAACGGCAGGGTCACGATCCGCGCCAGATCTCCGCCCTGAGGCGAGCGCCCGGCGGCGACGAGCTCGGCCACGATCGCGGCGAGCACCCGCTCCCGCGTGCACGGGGGACGGAGCGGCAGGACGATCGTCGCGTCGCTCTCCGCGAGCGCGGTCGCGGCGACCAGCGAGCCGAGGAACCCGTTGCCCCCCGTGATCAGGATCGCGCCGTTGGACGTGGCCCCCACTCTCAGAGCCCCATGCAGGCGCCGGCCAGGTGCGCGACGACCTTTCGCCGCTGCATGCCGAGCGCGGTGCACGCGGTGACGAGACCAGCCGCGAACTCGCCCATGACGTCGGCGAAGCGCAGCCCGAACCGTTCGCCGAAGACCTCATCGACGGGCTCCGCGAGCGCATCGAGCGCCGCCAGGACGTGCTCCGAGGTGTCGGCGAACACCGCATAGAGCCGGTCGGCCGTTCCCACGTGCGCCGCGATCTCGGCGGACGCCTCGGTTGTCACCGAGCGGCTCGCGGCGCATCCGGCCGCCGCCAGGGCGCGCGACGCCGGGCTCGCCCGCTCCGTCTCCGCTGCGACGCGATAGATCGCCTGGCCGAGGTGCTCGAGGACGAGGCCCTGCACGATGAGCGCGGAGACCGCATTGGTGCTCCGGGCGCGCGCGACGAGTTCCTCCACCGGCGGCGCCAGCACGCTCGCGGCGAGCGACGCCTCGTCGGTCTCGAGGGCATGCAGGCTCGCGACGAAGCTCCGCTTCTCGTCGGTCGCGAGCCGGGGGGTGTGAGCCGAGTAGCGCTCGAGCGCGAGCCCCTCGAATTTGAGCATGAGGGCCCAGAAGAGGGGCTCCGTACCCTCGATGTCGTCGGGCGCCGTGGTATCACCGGCCTGCGGGGTCTTGCCGGGCCGCCCGGCGCGTGTATCAGCCGGAGCGCCCACGGCGGCGGTACTTGATCATGAGCGGGGCGAAGAGCGCGGTGACGCTGCGCAGCGCCGCGCGCTCGTCGAGCCCCACGCCCTCGAGCAGCCCGGCGTAGCCGTCGAGCATCCCGGCCGCACAGTCGGCGCCCGACATCCCGACGACGTCGAGGTAGCCCGCGATGTTCATCATCGACCCGCCGACGCAGTCGATGCCCTGCGTGTTCACGCGCTCGGTGAGGCCGACGAACTCGTCGACGGAGTCGAAGTAGCGCAGGCGCAGATAGCGCGTGATCCAGTCCACGTGATAGCGCTCGTCGGCGAGCGCGGTCGCGAAGGCCTCGCGCGCGCCCGGATACTGGTCCGCGATGCCGAGAAACGGCTCGTAGGTGGCGATCGCCAGGCTCTCGACGATGAACCCCTGCAGCACCGCGAGCGCATCGAAGTCGGAGTCCCGGGCGTATCGCTCCACCTGCTCGACGAGATAGCCGAGCTCCCGATCGGCGAACTCCCGATCCGGCTCCACCCCGTTGGCGCGGCTCACGTTCAGGAAGGAGGAGCCGTGGCGTGCCTCCATGGCGGCGAACCTGCGCAGCAGATCCCCGTACTCGGCCCGGAGAGCGGCCATCGCCACGTAGGTACGCGCCGCGACCTTCTCCCCGAAGATGGCGAGGCCCATGAGCGAAGAGACGGCCTGACGGGCGGCGTCCCGGTCGGAGGGACCCAGAGGGGTGCGAGCGCGCGATTCCTTGGCCTGCATGTCGTTCCCGGTGGTCGACTCCTATCAGTCGGTCGCCCGTCGCGCGAGATGCCCCCTCGACGCGCCGGGGAAGAACGGCGCCAGGCCCGCGTCAATGCGGCCATTCGGCCCGAGCCGTCGCCGGCGCTCTGCTGCGCCCCCTGGCGTTGGCGTCACCTCATCCGGCGGCGCCCACCGGGCGCAGCGTGCCGGTGCCGCCGTTCATCGCCGGACGTGGCGGCGCCTCGCGCTCGATGAGACCCTTCTTCTGCAGCTCGGCGAGCGCCATGTCGAACGTGATCATGCCCTGTTGCTGGCCGGTCTGCATCGCCGACGGGATCTGATGGAGCTTGCCCTCGCGGATCAGGTTCCGCACCGCCGGCGAGCCGACCAACACCTCGCACGCGGCGACGCGGCCGCCGCCGATCTTCTTCAGCAAGCGCTGCGCGACCACCGCCTCGAGCGACTCCGAGAGCATGGTGCGAATCTGGCTTTGCTGGCCGGAAGGGAAGACGTCGATGATGCGGTCGATCGTCTTCGCCGCGCTCGACGTGTGCAAGGTGCCGAAGACGAGGTGTCCGGTCTCGGCCGCGGTGAGCGCGAGACTGATCGTCTCGAGGTCACGCATCTCACCCACGAGAATGACGTCGGGGTCCTCGCGCAGCGCACTCCGCAGCGCGGCGCTGAACGACGCCGTGTGGGCGCCGATCTCGCGCTGGTTCACCAGGCAGCGCTTCGACTCGTGCGTGAACTCCACCGGATCCTCGATCGTGAGGATGTGACCGTCCCAGGTGGAGTTGACGAGGTCGACCATCGCCGCAAGTGTCGTCGACTTGCCCGAGCCTGTCGGGCCGGTCACGAGGACGAGGCCGCGCTCACGCTTGCAGAGCTCGGCGAGGATGGGCGGCATGTTGAGCGCTTCGAGGGCGGGTATCTGCGTCGGGATGGTGCGCAGCACCGCGCCGGGACCGCGGCCCTGCATGAAGACGTTCACGCGGAAGCGCCCGACGTCGGGGACGGCCCAGGAAAAGTCGAGCTCGCGCTCGGCGGCGAAGTGCTCGCGCTGCTGCGGCGTCAGGATCGCGTCGACGATCGTCATGACGCCGGCGGCGTCGAGCAACGGATGATCGGTTACGGCGAGGTCGCCGTCGATGCGCAGCCGCGGCGGCCCGCCGGCGCTGAGATGCAGGTCCGACGCCCCCTTCTCGACCGATTCCCGAACCAACGTTTCCATAGTCAGCATGCCGACCCTCCTTTTGAGCGCGCGAGGCGCGCTCGCAGCGCTGCAACGGACGTACCAGGAGGCGAGTCGACGACGGTCGCGCCGCTCCTCGCTGCGCGAGAACGTTTGCGTTCACAGCTGCGCAGGCCATCTACGGGCGACCGCTACCGGAACGTCGTAGCGTCGAGATCGTATCGGGGCGGGCACCATGCGAGGTCGCGCACCGAAGGCTCTGTCGTGGCCGGGGCGATCGACCGAGTCTCGATGCCGAGGTTCGACCGGACACGTCCCTACCTCTCATTGGCCGAGGTGATCGCGACGGACATCGAACACTATAATGTAAGCATCGTCGTAAACGGGTGGACCAAAGAAAAGGTGCGTACTCAGTAATGAGGGAGGAGATACGTCCAAAACCGCATCCGGGAATGGCAATCCAGATTCGAAAGCCAAAGTCTTATGAAACAGTACGTAATCCAGGTGCCGACGAACCAGCGCAAGTCGGTAGGAAACATTAGAAAGAAACATTAGAAACATTACCCGTATTGAGCGAATGGGCGGCGAATACGGCAGCGTCCGATAAAAGGCGCTACGTCAACTACGCAGCTAAAGCTTCCTATCGACTCGACCACTCACCGGCGCGGCGACCAACGAGATCTATGTCGTCTATTTCTTGGTGATCTTCACCAGCGCCCTCACCGATCGCTTGCTCCTCGTGGTCGGCGCTGCGGTCCTGATCAGCATTGCGCACTTGTACACCGAGTCACGCCTCGTGGACGTCGGGCACCTCGTGATGCCGGCGTACGTCCTGCGGGTGCCGTTTCTGTTCGTGGTCGCGATGTTCTTCGGGCATCTCGTGCGGGACGTGCGGCAGCGCGAGCGTGCCGTCGAAGACGCGCGCGCGCACGGGCGTCGCATGGAGATCCTCTCCGGCATCAGCCACGACCTCAAGAATCCACTCAGCGTGGTGCAGTCGATGGCGACACTCCTGCTCGAGGGCGGATCCGGGGAGCTGAACGAGGAACAAACCGATCTCGTCCGCCTGATTCACGCCAGCGCACGTCAGGTGGGCAACTTGGCGCTCAACCTCATCGACGCCGAGCGCATCGACACCGGGCACCTCGTCCTACGTCGCGCGCCGGTGAACGTCGCGGATCTCGTCGAAGACGGCCTTCTGCATGCGCGCAGCGCCAGCGAGCTGAAAGGCGTCACGTTGCGATGCCGCGTCGAGCCGAATCTGCCGCTCGCACACCTCGACGGCGTGCAGATGGAGCGGGTGATCGCCAACATCGTCGGCAACGCCATCAAGTTCACGCCCGCGGGCGGCACCGTCACACTGTCCGTCTCTCGCGCGGCAGAGCACGTCGTCCTCTCCGTCGTCGACGATGGTCCCGGCATCGTCGCGGAGGAACTGCCCGGGGCGTTCGAGAAATACCGCACGCTCTCGCCGCGCAGCCACAGCATTGCCTCCGGGCTCGGGCTCTTCATCGTGAAGCGCATCGTCGAGGCGCACGCGGGAACCGTGGAGATCGCAAGTCGGGTCGCGGAAGGCACGACCGTCACGATGCGGCTGCCGACGCGACCGCCCGACGCCACGCATGCAGTGGCCACACCCTCCCCGCGATCGCGACGACGCTGGTGGCCGTTCGTGATCGTCTCATCACGACTTCGTCGGCGATCGAATGCGCCTGCCCATTGAGTACCGTGTCGTTGACAGGAATGGGTTTCAGGAGGCGATGAACTTCCCAGCGGAGACACGCACGACCGGCGTCGACAGACTCGACGTCGAGGCAGGAAGTAGCGGGGCGGGCTCTTTACAGCTGGCGCATGAGGTGACGAGGTCGGCGGAGCGCAGACGGCCATGCACCATAGCTCATGCGCGCCGGCGTGAACGCGTGCGGTCGAACACATGCGAAAGCACGTTACGTAGAGCGCTGTCGACGATCGGCTTCGACACGTACCCGGCGACCTCGACTCGACGGTACCGTAGGAGGTCAGCGGACGACTGTGGTGAGGTCAACAGAACAACGGGGATGCGCGCGCGCGGTCGCCGTTCGAGGTGCTCGAGGACGTAGGTGCCACCTCGATGTGACATGTCAGCATCGACGAGTACGAGCGCGAGGGGTTGGCCGTCAATACTGCCGGAGCGCAGTGCCGCGATCGCTGCACTGCCGTCGGCAGCCGCGATCCCGGTCATTCCCCAGCGAGCGACGAGCTCGAGTAACAGACGGCGCTCGGTTGGATTGTCATCGGCAACGAGGACGGTGCAATCTGCGAACGGTGCTACGGTGAGCGCTTCGTCGGGTGTCAGAGTGACGTGTAGCGTGAAATGAATCGTCGTGCCCGAATTCGCCGCCGTACTCTCGATCCATATCTCGCCGGCCATGAATTCGACGAGTTGCCGAGCTACGGCCAACCCGAGCCCGGCACCGCCATGGCGGCGGTTCATCGACCCGTCGAGTTGAACGAAGGGCTCGAATACGATGCCGTGCTTGTCCGCTGGAATACCAATGCCGGTATCGGCAATCGAGAACTGGAGAAGCGCGTCGCGGCCGGTGTATGTCGGGTCGAGCGCGACCGTCAGAACGATCTCACCTGCATCGGTGAACTTCGTCGCGTTATCGAGAAGGTTGCTCAGCACTTGGGCGAGTCGCGTCGGTTGGCCGAGCACCTCCCTGGGCACTTCGGGTTTGATGTCGCAGCAAAGCTCGATCTTCTTGTGATGAGCGCGTGACGCGGCAGCGGTGAGCACGTCTCGGACGAGCTGGCGAAGGTCGAACGGCGTGACCTCGATCTCGAGTTGATGGGATTCGCTCTTTGCGAGATCGAGCAGGTTCACGATCAATGTCAGCATGTTCGTCGCATTGGCGTGAATGCGTTCGAGCAGCTGTCGCTGCTCCGGGTCGACGGCCGAGTCCAGCGCGACCTCGCTGAAACCGAGCACCGCCCCCAACGGTGTTCGCAGCTCGTGGCTGACGTTCGCCAAGAACTCCGACTTCATTCGTTGCGTGTGAAGGACGGCGAGCCGCGCGCGGCGCTGGGTGCGCCGCGCTTTCCGGTACCCCGTGAGGTCGTGCAGGGCCATAGTGAAAGAATGGAGCTTGCCGGCGTGATCGCGCACGGCGGTGACCACCGCTTGCACACGAAATCGCGTGCCGTCCTTCCGCAACAGTCCGCCTTCTGCCTCCGCCCATCCCACTCGCTCGGCGCGTTCGAGAAGCACCGCCACGCCACCCGCCGGGTCCGCGAAGCCGGGAAATGGTCGTCCGACGACCTCGCTGACGTCGAACCCCGTCAGGCGAATCGCTACGTCGTCCCATCGCGATACTCGTCCGAGATCGTCGAGCAAGACGAGCGCATCGCGCGCGTCTTCCGCCCTCGAGCGCGCGGGAGCAGGCGTCGTCTGGTGCGGTGGTTCGCTCGAGATGGACATCATCAGGGCGTTACCTTCGCGGACGGGGCGACAGTGGGCACGAGGCATTGGACGTAGTCGTCGAGCGAGGCGAGGCTGGGGATTCGCAGCGTTGCGCAGGCGGGCGCGAGTGCGGAGAGATTCGCTCTGTCGGCCGCGCTCAGCGCCGCGTAGGTGATCGCAGCGCACTTGCGTCCGATCGGCGCCTGCACATCCGCGTCGTGTGGCATCGCCGCGAACGCGCGATCGCAAACCTTGTCGGCAGCCGCGACGCACGCCGGCGCGTTCTGCGCCTCCTGGGCACACGCGAAAAGCGCGCGGAGGCACGCGCCGACACGCTTCGTCGCCGCCGCCGCGAATCGGCCGGCGGCTGCGTGTGTTGCCTTGACGCATGCCGCGATCGACTTGGCAGTCGTCGCCTTCCCGACCCCCGCGCCGTTGCCGCCGTGGTCCGGCAGGCATGCGAGCGACGCCGGATCGACACTCGCGAGACGCATCATCTCGCCGGCTCGCGGCAATTCGCCTGTGCGAACACGGTCGTCGAGCCCGCAGCGATATACCCCGTCATGATCACGACGTACATGGAATACTGACTACGAGCTCTGATCATTGACACCTCCAGATCAGTGTTGCCGTCGTTGTAGTGGCAAAATGAGCGAGGTCGGATCAAAGCACGATCCATTCCCGCTCTTCCGTGGCATCGGGCGTCAGGTCTTCGACGCTCTTCTGCGACCGCGCTCGCAAGTGTTCGCTGGCCCAGTCCCGGGTTCGACGAACCGGGTCGTTTTGCCGAACACCTCACAGTCGTCAGGCAGTACAGTCACCTATTTTGAGGTGTCGAGTGGCCTCGTTTGGTCGATTCGGTGTCGCGAACCATGCGGCGCACGCCGAGCAGAAGTCGAATCGTCAAAATTTCGGCCCGCCCCAATACATGACGATATCGCCATTTATTGCCAATCCTGTCGTCCTCGGGAACATGCTCCGAGAAGCGGACACTCCGATTGTTGTCGCTGTGCCACCATTGTATCGCTCAGCATGGTCGGCCTGCGTGGCAACCACATCCGCACGTTCGTCCAGCGCGTATCCGGTTTCTGTTCCGCTACAGCGGACGTGTCATGACAACGCGGATGATCGCGTGTCGAAGCCCGGGAGCTCCGACGCGATGATCGGGGATGCAACGCGCCACATGCACCGATTGCGGCGTAACCCCAGATCGCATCGAGCTGTCACGCCGTGCCGCCGCCGGCAGCTCCGCCAGCCCGGCGCGCTCGACGGCGTGCGGCTTGCTCCCCGGCGCAAGCATGCATAGCCAACTTGCTCGCGCCAGCGCTTCGGCTGCGGCGCCATTCACTCCGACCGCGTACGGAGCGTCTACGCCGTTCCGCGATCTCTCGCCCGATACCACACATGCTTTCTACAGTGAGCAGGTCCTTCCGGGCATTCTGCGCGGCACCCTCGAGCTGCTGCGGGGTGAGCTCGCTGCGATCTCGTTTCACGAGGCGCGGGGCAACCGACACCGCGTGGTCGGCGTCGCGACCGCCGATCGGCGGTGGTCGGAGTGGCGATCGCTCGCCTGCCGGGTGCCATCGGAGTTCGCCCCGCGACGGTGCACGGTACGCAGTAGCGTCATGGTGTTGCCCGACGACGATCCACTGCATCCGTTTGCCATACTTCTCGCGCGGAACCACAGTACGGCGCTCTACGTCGCGCTGTTCGACGCACGCGAGGCAATCGGGACCTTACATATCGTGCGCCCGAGTGCGCTACAGTTTTTGCCACGCGACCGGCGGCTCGCGCGGACCGTCGCTGATCGCGCCGGAGTCGCGCTCCTCTCGATGCGTCTCCGGTGACGAGCCGCAGATAGCTGGTCTCGTTCTCGGTCGCGAGCAGCCTACCAATCGGCGTGACCGTGCGAATCGCGGCTGGCAACGTGAGCGCAATCACGCCGCCTCGGCCTTCCTGCGCACGTCGATCTCGCGCAACGCCGCGATAGCAGCACTCGGCGAGGCGAGAACGACGCAATCCTCCGCCTTCGTGTCAGACACATAAGAATCCGTTACCCAAATCGATATCGACGAAATGTCGACGCGAGATGTGTACGTAGCGATTCACGGTGGGCACGGCGATTGCGTGCATGGCCGCCGCCTTGGTGAGAATCAGCGATGTCGATCCGACGCGAAACTGACGCATATCACCGGGTCTCATGCGCTCGCCGAATTAATGACGCAGTCGGCGCGCGCGCCCGCCGATGCGTCGTCGTCGGTTTGGCGGTCGTCTCGCTCGTCTGCGTCCGCAGCGTCGCCGCCGCTGAGCCGTTCAGCTGCGAGCGGGTGATCGCGAGGGCCACGGCGATGTTCGCCAAGGCCGATCTCGTCGCGAGGCAACGGTGCGCGGATGCGATCGTGCGCGGAAAATTCGCGGGTCGGTGCCCCGACGCCAAGACGATGACGAAGCTCACAGCGGCACGTGTACGCCTGCGGGCCCGTATCGATCGCGCGTGCGGCGGCGCCGACCAGACGTGCGGCGTCGGCGGCGACGATACGGCACTGGACACGATCGGTTGGAACCTCGGCACGTGCCCGAACCTCGAATCGGGCGGATGCACCAACGGTCTCGCGCATTGCGGAGACGCGGCGGAGTGTCTCCGCTGCGTCGCCGAAACGGCGACCGACCAAGCCGTCATCCTCGCCTATGGCGCCTTCGACGTCGCCGCGTCGCTCGGGCCGGTGCATTGCTGTCAACGGGCGCTCGGCAAGCAGTCTACGGACTTCCTCATGAAGTCGACGCGGATTCTCTTCCAATGCGAGGATAGCGTGCTACGCGGCAAGAGCATCGGTCCATGTCCCGATGCCGGCGCGACGGCGGCGCTTGCGGCGGTCGAAGAAAGATTCGTGACCAAGACCTGCCGAGCATGCGGTGGTGCGGACAGGTCATGTGGCGGCGCCGACGATCTCACGCCCGCTGCCATTGGCTTTGCGCCCACCTGTCCGGCGGTCACCGTGCCGGGGGGCGAGTCGTGCGACGCCGCGATCGTGACACTCGACGATATCGTGAGCTGTCTCTCGTGCGTTGGACGCTTCGAAGCGCGGTGCCTCGCGAGCCTGGCGGCGCCCGCAATCGCGCCATATCCGTCCGAATGCGCCGCGGTCGCGGTATCCAGCACGCCGACCGCGATCCCGACGCCGACGGTGACGATCCCGCTGGCAACGGCGACGGTAACGATTGCGCTCGCCACGCCGACGCTGCCGATTGCGCTGGCGACGCCGACGTTTCCGCTCGTCACGTCTTCGATCACGCCGATGGCAACGAGCTCGGCCGTAGTGATCCCGACTCTCACCATCCCGTTGACGACGGCGACCAACACGCCGCCCGCGAGTGCGACCGTGACGCCCACCGCTACGCTTGCCGCGACGCCGACGCTTCCGTTCGCCACATCGTCGGCGACGTCGACGCCAACGAACACGTCGGCAACGACCCCGACCGCGACACTCACCATCCCATTGACGACGGCGAGCAGCACGCCGACCCAAAGTGCACCCGCGACGGCGACCGCCGCCTCTACCGCGACGCTGACGCCGACGCTGACGATTCCACTTACAACGCCGACGATTCCGC